>Ga0299915_10004174_pt1 | contig 10519 bp, 16 predicted proteins | sample RVTome_13_FD_200263 | JGI IMG/M metagenome (GOLD analysis project Ga0299915, IMG submission 200263) | Soil microbial communities from uranium-contaminated site in the Upper Colorado River Basin, Wyoming, United States - RVT92D227 (version 2) ... | reverse complement strand
AATTTAAAAGCCTCCTTGATTGCGGTAGCTTCTACCCCCAGGATCTTACTGAGTTCGTCGATCTGGGAGGCGTTAAGCCTCTCCAGCTTCTCGGGTTTCAATTTCTTATCTCCAGTCGGCCCCTCGAGGGGGCCACTTAATATTATGTAACCTAATATTAAATGGTTAGGGTTTTAGCGGGCTCGAGGGCCGGGGGAGGGCGGGGCGGGCTCCTTTTTTCGTGTGATCAATTAGTTAACCTCCTCCGGGTGTCGGTTGATGGTTGAAGGTCTTATACGGGGGAGACGGTTAATCAGGGGTGGGGAGGGAGATAAGGAAAAATGCCTAAGCTGTCACCTGGCTGGAGCCCTGGAGATGAGCCCACCTCAGAGTTAGCCCGACTGATCATTAATGCCTGGTTCAATGATGACTTTATCCTGGCCATAATCTACGGCACTCCTAGAATTGGTAAGTCGGCCTATGCTCTGAAAGTCATGCACCAGGTCTATGACTACCTTAAGGGCTACTCGGCCCTTGAGACGTTCCGGCGATTCATGGGATGGGAGCCCTCAGAGGTGATTAAGCGGTGGGCCTCCCTGGAGGGCCCGATCCCGTGCTATACCTGGGATGATGCGGGGTGCTGGCTCTTTTCTCTCAAATGGTCCGATCCTCTCCTTGTGGAGGTTCAGAGATACTTCAACGTGATAGGCACCGATATTAAATGTGTGATCTTAACCTCTCCTACCCCTGAATGGATCCTCAGTAAAATAGGGACCATGCCGGGGGCTTATTGGATCAAGATCACTAAGCGGGATGGGGGCACGGCCCACCTGGGCGCCCTCCCTCCCTCTAAACGGTGGGCCAGGGAGGCCACGGCCTATTATCCATTTAAGACGCCTGATCTCAAATCTAGGCGGGTCCGTAAGCGATTCTATGATGAGTTCTCATGTAGGCTGGCCCAGGACCTTTATGATGAGTACGGCCCGATCCGGAAGAAATACGCGCTTATGGTGAGGGAGGCCATGCGGGCCGAGATGTTAAGACAGATTAAGGATCGTGAGGAAAAAGGTAAAAGCTACGGGCGGGATTTAAACTCAGAGATGAGGGCGCCACCATGACCCGAGGCCGAGGCCGGATCTATTTCGCCGTGTGCTACTTTATGGTGGTCTTTTTCTCCATGAGCTCCCTAACTGAGAAGGCCGAGGCCCTGGTGGCGGCTCACCCTTCAAACCTGTTTTATGGTTGGTTGGCGGCCTGGGCTCCAAGCCTGATCCTCATAACGGGGTTTATTGTCCTGGGGTGGGGTTTCGCCTCCCTTTTTAGGCGCTAACTCGATATAATTTAAATATTGATAGATGTCAATTAATATCGGTCAACATTGATCCTAGGAAAAAACCCGGCCTGGGTTTACGTGATTCGGATCGGCCTCAGATCCCGCCCGGCTAAGGCCAACATGGGCGATCTCTTTAACACATTCCTGTTGATGCTCCTTGGCCTGAGCCTCACGCCCATTGTACTAACCACTGTGGAGGACATAGTGGTTAACGCCACGGGGATCGCCCGTACCATCATAAATCTGGTGCCCCTCATGTGGGTGTTCATCATACTAGGGATCGGCGCCGCGGCCGTCTATGCCCAGTTCCATGATATGGGCTAGTCACTATCCACTAAAAATTTTTTATTTTTTTAAGCTCCAAGGCCTCAACTAACTAGAGTTAATGAGTGTGGCCAGCTCACCAGGTTAGGCTTTAAACCTGGTTAAGCCGGGCCTGGGAGGCCTCGAGGGCCGAATCTAAAACCTTATCCAGGACCGGCCATAATTCCCATTGGTGGGATTAGTGGTTAAAAAATATGCTCTGGCCCGTGAAACTAAATGGGTGGACGATAAGGGGCGGGTGGTCCTCCCCGAGGCCCTGAGGGAGGCCGCGGGGATAGTTAACGGATCCTGGGTGATCATTGAAGCATACCCGGCCCTCGAGGACTGTAAGGCCTTAATCATAAAAAGGGCCTAGTTCTCCACTCCATGGAAAAGATAAAATCATCCCTGGAGCTTGATTAATCCATGAGCTCTAAAGCCTTCATGGTGGCCCTGATCCTAATTCTCCCCGTCCTCATGGCTCCCCTGGCCATGGCGGATACAGCACAATATAAGCCCCGGGCCGAGGTGCCCGGGGATATGTGTTACGCTACCCGCGTTGGAGCCTTCTATGACTCTGATCTTTTCATCCCGATCAAGAAGGCCGGCACCGACACCTGGACCGGGATCGTTTTTCCCGAGATCGCCCTGGCCGGCTACACGGTGGTAAGCCAGGCTAACATCACCCTGTATTTTACCCTCGAGTTCTCGGGTGGGGCTAACGAGACGGTTACGGTTTACGGATATGAGGACTACCTGGAGGCGGGCACCTTGGAGAGCTCGGCCCAATTAATTTACGGGCCCCTCACCTCGGCCCATGTCAACATAAACGTCTCGGCCATTGTATCGGGTGGATTCTATATATTCGATGTTACGGCCATAGTGAATGAGCTCCTAGCTCACCAGTGGTGGAGCTCAGGGGCCAGCATGTGTTTTATTGTCCTGGGCGCCGGTGAGACTGTGACCCGTTATATTTCCTCCAACGAGTGGAGCCCGGCCCAATTCCCGAGCCTGGATCTGGCCTATAACGTGCCTCCAGGCACCCCTGAGGACTGGCTGGACTACCTTCAAACCTACAAGGGCTATGATATTTACGAGGGGTTCCCTGGTTCCCGGGCTTTCATCCTCCAGGACACTTCAAACAGTACACAGTTTTTAATCTCCTACGATTATCTGTGGTCTGAGTATGTGGGGAGCTACTACCTCAACGTCACCGACAAACACGTTTTACCCGAGCACATGGATTTACAGGTAGCCGGGGGTTACTGTGTCCGGGATCCCTTCATAGAAATAGGCGGGGATTACTGGATCCTCACAGATCCGGGCTCCTCGAGACAGGTTAACCTAAGGAGATCCCAGGACAGGGGCGCCACCTGGGAGCTCATGCACCAATTCACGTGGACGGGATCCACGAATTACCCCACGGCCTACATGATGGTTTTTAACCCGGATCTCATGAGGATCCACATTTTGATTCAGATCGCCACTGGCCTGGAGGCCCGTTATTGTTATTATGATCTGGGCACCGACTCAGGACCCGATCCTGTTAACGTGATCTCGGCCACCTGGGAGATCCGAGACGTTGATCTGGCCTGTGATTTTGACACAGATAATTTATACATCATGATCACGGGTGGAACCACCTCTTCGACCATGCACTTTATGTTTAAACAGAGAATTGGGGGAGTGTGGTCAAATAAATTTACCATGACTAATGGTTATCTAGCGGGGATCGGTGACGGGGATCTATTATGGAGCCAACAAAACAGTAACCTGGTGGCCGTGCTTCAAACACTGGATTATAGCGGTACCTCAGATCAGTACGCGGCCCTCTATGAGAAAGGGGCCGCCTATGATTCATGGCCCGACTGGTTCGGTTATACGATCCGGCTAAGCGTGGTTAGTACCCAATCAACTTCAACTGCGGTCCTTAACGAGCTCTACCCTGAGGATCTTAAGGTGGACATGGTGGGCGTTCAAACCAGGCGTAACGAGAGGTGGCACAAGGAGATCAGCACGGCCCCTTACTCCACCGTAACCCGCTATGATTATGTCTACCTGTCACCCGGTTATCATTTCCTCGTGGGAGAGATCTTTAAGGCCCCTCTCCCCGATATTTCAGGCCTGGGGATCGACTCTGATCGTAAGTATTTCTGCTCCCTGGAATTAGATAGCCCCTCCTACACGATTTATGAGGTATTTGAGCCTGGAGGGTTCACGGTGCCCCTGGGCGTGGCCCGCCACAAGATCTTTGAGCACGACTCTTCAGCTAACATGATTATGACGCCTCGGGATCCCTTTGGTAACTACGGGGTCTATGTTTACCTTAATGGCTCCCTGATCGATTATTTCGATGATCTCGATGAGGCTACGGGCTACATTGATGATCTGGGAGGGCCCCCGGATCCTGAGGATCCTACTCCTCCAGGATGGACGGAAGATGAAATTTTCACCAGGTACCAGGTGATCCTCTACCTCACGATCACGGGAATGGCCGCGATAATAGGCCCGGTTTTATTCATGGCCTATAAGAAGGATCTCGGCCTCATAGCCCCGGTGCTTCTCCTCGTGGCCGTGGGGGCCTCCCTCCTCCTATATCTTCAATACATCTAATTTTTTAAACTAGGGCCCCCCTTCTTTTAATGGGATCTAGATGTTATGGGATGGATGGTTAACCCTGGTGGCTTTAGGCATGGGCGTTACCTTAACCGAGGCGGGCGTGATCCTGGCTCTACTATTCACGATCAGCCTGATCGTGGTGGTGGCCATAGCTACTCGAGGGCGGGAGGCTCGGGTGGTTATTCCGATCACGGGGATGCTCGGGATAATCTTCTTTACCTTTGTGGGGTGGTTTCCCATGTTCCTGGGGTCCGTTATCGCCCTGATCGTTTCCTTGTGGGTGGCCCTGGCCGGGTCCGGGAGGCTCTAGGCCTTGAATGACTCGATCGCCAGGCTCTTTATTTTCAGCCTCATTTTTAACCTCACTTTTCCAGTTATGGCTTACGCCTTTGTGGGCTTCTCGGCTTCTCCTCCAGGCGTCTTGGATATAGCCCTGGATTATGAGGATCTGCTTAATGCGGGGATCTTACTGAGCTCGGGGGAGTCTCATAATGTGACGTTTAACGGTGGAGGCGTGGATTTTAACACCTCCTCGAGTGTGATCCGGGCCGAGTGGTATAAGCCCTTTTTATCCGAGGCTAGGCTGGATTTTAAGGTGCCCTCCCTGATCGAGGAGACGATCGGGGATCTCACGGATAACTATTTTTCGATGGGTGGAGTGATTCAGGCGGTGGATATTTCAGGCGGCCCTCAAATACATGTGGTTAACTCCTCCCTGGTGGCGGCCTTTAACCCTGAGTATAATTGGACCCGGATCGATATTGTTCAGGCGGGCCTAATCGCCCTGGTCACAACGATCCCACCCGATCTTAACAACATGACCCGGGCCGTCTATGAGACGGGGATCCTCACATTCACGGTAGGTAAACCCCTTAATGAGGGCGGGGAGTTTGATTGGCTCCAATTCGTGGAGTGGTATTGGGGCCTGTTAACCTCCTCCCATAACTATGGCCTACCCTTTGGGTTCGACTGGTTCCTAAGGATCCTGGCCGTGCTCTTTCTCACTTCCGCGATCATGTTCGCCCGGGAGCTTATCCCCGTAATTTATTCTTGAGGCTAGGCCGGTGCTAGTTCTTGATCTGTGCTAATTGTCCGTGGCCCGTTAAAATCGGGTGCCTCCAGTGGCTCCTTAATGCGGGCCAGGGGATCCGCCTTAAGCGGCCCCTGATCGTGGTGGCCTGTAATTGTGATCATGTTCTCGAGGATCTGGACGTCATGGAGGCCGCTTATGGCCCGCCCGGGGAAGTGGCCACCTCCTCAGGCTAGGATCTCGATTAACCCGGGTTAAAGAGCTCCTGAGGCCTCCTGGAGAAGCCGTTAAGCTCCCTTAATGTGAACCATGGTTTTTTATATGGTTTGAAGGGGTTAATTTGTGGAGATATGTAGCTTATGATTGATGAGAGCCTATCCAACGAGGCCCGATACTCTGAGGGAAAAGACGCAGAGTATAGGGTGGCCGCTATACTCATGGATATGGGTTTCAGCCTCGAGGACACCTCGGGCACGGGCGGGGAGCCCGATCTCATAGCCGTTAAGGAGGGCCGTAAGGCCGCGATAGAGGTTAAGAGTATTTGGCCCTTTTCTAAGTCTAAAAAATCGGGTGTCCGGGGCACCCAGGTAAGCGGGATCAGGATCGAGATCGGGGAGCTCGAGGCCCTTAAGGAGTGGGCCCGGTTTAACGGGGCCCTCGATGTGTGGATTATTACAGAGATCCGGATCCCTCACTCGAGCCATGGCCCTGTTTACCTGTGGGCTCGAGCCCAGGATCTACCCGGGCCCGTGGCCTCCCTTACGTGGCTCTATGTCTCATTTTATGATCTTATAGGTGTGGCCTTCTTTGCGGATAGGCCAGGGAGGCGCCGGTAATGGCCGATCCCGTGGAGTCTCGGGCCGTGGTGATTCTGATAGGCCTCACCATAACCCTGGTGGCCCTGGGCGCCATTACGTGGCGTCTCGAGTGGTGGGGGAGCTTAGACGCCCTGGAGAAGGCCGCTTTAATCGGTGCGGCCCTTATTCTAGTCGGGGCCTGGATCTCCTATGTGGGTTATCTGGGCCGTAAGTCTCAGAGACTCCAGGCCTCCGTTAATGGCCGGGCCCTCCAGAATTTAATAACGCTACACGTGGCCGCTATGCTCAGAGACGTAGGGGAGAAGGGCCTGGCCCGGGATATTAGCCTGGGTGAGGCTCAGGTGATCCTAGATGGGATCTCTCATGAGATCTGGCTCCACTTCATAGCGGCCGGGCTCCTTGTGGAGGATCCCGATTCTAAATATAAGAGACGTTATCGAGAGGCCCACGGCCGCCTCACGTGATCGGAAAAGCTCGGATCGTTTACCATGGGATAATCAGGGAGGTGGTGCGGCCTGGCCAACATGAAAGAGAAGATCCTGGAGTTCATGAGGTACCAAGAGAACCCGTTATCTCCCTTCTCCATAGCTAAAAGCCTCCATTTTAAGGGCTCCAGCACAAGGGCCCGCCTCTCAGAGTTAAGCCGCCTGGGCCTCCTTGAGAGGGTGGGGCCCGGCCTTTACTCGATCACTCCCAGGGATGGGGTGGGGAGTCCACGGATCCAGAATTTTCTAGCGGTGGCCCACCCGAGCCCGGCCCTCACTCCGGCCCGGCTTAAGCGCCTCGAGGCCATGGGCCTGGTCAAATTTGATGGGCGGGAATATCAGCACCTCTATGAATTTCAGGGGCCGCCTCAGGGGGATGAGGGCCTGGTGATTCTACGCTTAAGGTTTGGCCTGAAAAGGAATAAGATCACCTGGAGCATTAAGGCCGCCCTGGGCCTGGATTTTTACGGTTTCATGTTCTGTTATGGCCTGGTTAAATGTATCCTGGCCAGGTGCGGGATCGTGATCCCTGAGGAGGGCCCCGTGGACCCTGAGAGGCCCGCCCTTTTTCTGGTCCGACAGGCCGAGTTTTTACATGATCGTTTTAGTGTGGCCATGGATGGGGTTAAGGCCCTCACTCTTAGAGATTTTCAGGGTAACCTGGAGAAAATTTATAATAAGGATTATGGGGTGAGGCGTGAGATCCGGGCCACAGATCTTAGGCCGGTTCATGAGCTCATGGCCTTCTATCAGGGAGGGCTCCCCACCTTCATGGTGGCCCAGGCCAGCTATGACATAGCCCGGGAGGTGGGCCGTAACACTGAGGCCATTAAGTACCTCAACAAAAATCAGGGAGAGCTCACCAGGCTTAACAACGAGATCCTAAAGGCCCTGTGGAGGATCCTCGATGAGAGGGAGGGAGGGGGCCAGGCCTGAGAAGTAAGGAGATCGCCCTAGCGGGCGTGATCCTGGCCCTCACAGTTGGCCTCTATTCCCTGATCGCGTTTACAGATCTCCCCGCACCTTACTTTATTCTAATCCTTTTCTACCCTCTAATAACCAGGTGGATTAGGGGGCTCCTCACTCTGGCCACACTCTACCACATAGCCCGCTATACCGTTATCGTCTCTGAGTTTTACATGGCCAATAATGACGCCCTGGCTCCGCTTTTCTCTATACTTGAACCTAAGGCCGCCTGGTTTGTCCATGAGATCCTGAGATCCCCCGTGCTAACCTATTTCTTTATGAGTCTAATTATGGCCCTGTTTTTTTTAGAGGCGGGCCAGGTCTTGATCCTGGCCCTCATGGAGGTGGGATATTATAGGCGTCTCGAGTCCTTGAGGGAGGCGTTTAAATTATGAGGGCGTGGCGTGAGCTCGTGATCCTGGCCCTCTCCCTGGCCCTCTATAACCTGGGGCCCTGGTTATCCCTTAGCCTGGAGCCCGTTTACTATCTCCACGTGGCCCTCAGGTTCATGACCATGGCGGCCGGGATGAGGGCCACCGGGGCCATGCTCAACCTGTGGGCCATGGCCCAGGGCGTCGACGTCGACGGCCGAGCCCACCTCAGGGATCTGTGGCTCCTATACTTGATCTATGTGGCCTCCATGGCCATGGCCAGCGCCGGGGCCCTCTCCCTCCTTTTTTGATGGGGGGAGGTCCGTTAAAGTGGGGTTAAGGGTGCTGGCCAGGCCTCCACGTGGAGTCTTAACTCGGGTTATCTGGAGATCTCCAAGGAGAGTTTAAACACTCCAGGATCCCATTAGGGGCTGAGGTAAGGAGATGCTACACGCTTGTTATTTGGTGGGGCCCGTCATGAGACTGATCACGGGGGAGGAGCACAAAATCTTAGATGTAGGGATCGGTCATGGAGAATGGGGCCACCGAATAAGAATCATTAAAAATCCGGGAGCTCACATAACGGGAATTGATACATTTAAGAAATACCTGGATCTCCAGGCGGGCCTAGGGATCTATGATGAATTACTCGAGCTTTCTATAAGGGATCGTTTACCCTTTAGCCGGGGCCAGTTTGATCTCGGGATCTGTTGTGAGGTCCTGGAGCATCTGGATAAGAAAGACGGGCCCTTTTTTTTGACGGAATTTAAACGAGTTTGTAAAAGAGGGATTCTCACGACTCCATTAGGGTATTTTAAGGCCGAGGAGGAGGTGGACGGAAATAAAAATAATGTTCACCGATCAAGTTGGGGACCCTGGGAGATCCGCCCATACGGTTACCATGTTAGAGTCATAAGGCGATTATCTAGGCCTCTTTATTACCTGGAGAGACTGATCCAGCTTTTACGTGGCCGAGAGTTTATGTATAATGCCCATGTCCTGGCCTGGTTCTAAACAGGATCTCCTCGACGTTGTAATTGTAACTCGAGGCCTTAGACCCATACCTGGCTCACTCATGGCCTCAATTTATCGGGAGATCCCGGTTAACCATCTGATAATTAGTGATCGCCCTGGAGTGGGCCGGGCTCGGGATGAGGCCTTAAGGTGTGTGGTTACTCCCCTCTATGTGGGCTTAGATGATGATGTGCCTTTTCTCCCTGAGGGGTGGCTGGCCTCCCTTTCCTCAGAATTGATGGCGGATCCTGAGGCGGCCATAATCGTGAGCCCTCCCATATTTGGCCAGGATAATAATTTAGTGGAGAGATTTTTTAGATCTCAGCCACGGATTAAGCGGCCAGCCTCCTTAACCGCGGCCTTGATGAGGACGGATAAAATTCTAGAGGTGGGAGGGTTTCGAGATATGCCATCGGGGGAGGACAGTGATCTTAAAAGGCGTATAGAGGCCCAGGGCCTCCATTGGCTAACGTGCGTGGAGGCCGAGATCTTACAGCCTCGAGACACGTTAACCGATTATAAACACTTGATCTGGTGGGGAGAAGGGCGGATTAAGGAGAGTAGAAACCTTAAAATTGTGGCCATAAGGATCCTGAGGATCCCTCGGAAAATGGCCGCCATTTTTAGATTAACTCATGATCCTATTTTGATGGTTTATCGGGCCTCGAGGGATCTTGTGTCGTGCCTGGGTTACCTTCTCAATTTTTATAAATATCATGGCCTCGGTTAACCTGGGTTAAAGGTGCCTGGCCGCGACGTCGACGAGCCCTTAGCCCGGGTTATCTGAAGATCTCCAAGATCTCCCAGGGCGCCGATCAAGGATCTGATCATTTACCCTGGGGGAATGTGTTAAACTTTATCGCCGTCAACTGGCTTTTATAATATAGATTCCCCGCCTCATATCTCTTAAATAGGGTTAATGTAGGCCTGTTACATGGAGATGAGGACAACGATAAGCGTTAAAATAAACCGGGAGAGGGCCGGGCGCGTCATTGAAAAGATCCAGTCACTGGATCTATTCGATGAGTTCGGCAACGAGATCGGCCACGTGTCTTTTATCCAGTATGGGCGTGGCTCAGGTGGCTTTATAGAGGTCAACGTGGACGGTGGCGCCCTAAGCGTCATGGTCAACGTGGACCCTCACAAGACGGGCCCCGAGATGTTAACCACCAATGGGGCCATGTGGAGGTTTAGGCCTAAGGGAGGTCTTGAGAGATTCGAGGACCGTAAGAAGATCCTAGAGAATTTCACGGCCGCACCGGTGCGGATTAAGGCCTATTACCTGGAGGTTCCCGAGGTAGACGCGGGTGGGCCCCGGGGCCGCGTGGGCTCCCTCAAGTTGGGGGCCCCCGTGCCTGAGGAGGAGGAGGAGATCTAGATGGTCGTGTGCTCCATCTATGTGGGCCCCAATGAGGCCCAGGATAGTAAAGCGGCCAGGGATAAGGCCACGGCCCGCCTGGGTGAGAGGGCCAGGCGGCTTAAAGTGTCCTCGGTAATCGCTAATCGGGGCCGGGGAGGCTGGACCATCAACTTTAAGGAGGTTTCATAATGGCCACTCGTGAGGCCCCTGATCTGAAATTCTATAAGAGCCTGGCCTCCTC
>Ga0299915_10004173_pt1 | contig 10519 bp, 11 predicted proteins | sample RVTome_13_FD_200263 | JGI IMG/M metagenome (GOLD analysis project Ga0299915, IMG submission 200263) | Soil microbial communities from uranium-contaminated site in the Upper Colorado River Basin, Wyoming, United States - RVT92D227 (version 2) ... | reverse complement strand
CTCTGATTATAAGGTTGAATTAAAGAGAAGCAATTTTTGGGTTCCCTATGCGAGTGAGGATATGGTGCGCGTCAGTGTTTTGCTCAAGAGAAAAGAAGTTCGTCGGACCTTACTCGCCCGATCAGACGACCAAGGCGGAAATCTAATCCATAACCTCATTGTGATGGTGCGGGAAAAGAGAACATGGAAAATAAAAGAATTCGCCATTGCAGATTCTTCCCTTGCAGGGACATATAATGATTTGCGGCGGAACCTCGATCTGAATAAATATGTACAAATGACATCCGATGGATTCCGATTCAAAAATGCCGAAATTAATTTCAAAACCATAACACCGACTGATAAGCGATTACTAAATTTTAGCCTGTATAAGATGCAGAAATTACTGAATGTACCCCGCAAAAAGGCTCAGGGGTTCCTCCTGTCCCATTAAAAAGGGTTAGGTACCATAACGCTCAGGAAGCGAAAGAAATACATCGTTGAATTACCAACGCGCAGTCGAGTCCCCATCAAATCTCATAAAGCGGCGGCTTTTAACGTGTTAAAAAAGATTGGTATCCTTTTTATCGTTATCTCCATCCTCCTCGGCTGTAGCCTGCACGCCGAGATCCCTGTCCCGGAGCGGGCGCAAAGACCGGTTGAGGAGTCGCGCCCTGTCGATTGTGTAACCATCGCTGCCATCGGCGACATCATGGTCCATGGTGCTCAATTAAAAGCGGCATGGGATGATGGAAACCAAAGTTATGATTTTGAGCCGGTCTTCTCTCAGGTCAAGGATCTCCTCGCCGCCGCTGATCTGACCATCGGCAATCTGGAGACCACCTTACCTGGCAGAGAAGAACTCTACTCCGGTTATCCTCAGTTCGGCGCACCCGACGCCCTGGCGGCAGCCATAAAGGGGGCCGGAGTGGACATACTCAACACGGCCAACAATCACGCCTGCGATAAAGGTGAACGGGGGTTGGTCCGTACAATCAAGGTCTTGGATGGGTACGGTCTGTTGCATGTCGGAACCTATCGAGATAAAGCAGCATATGAAACCCAGCGTATTCTGCTTGTCGAGCGCAAGCATATCAAGATCGCTGTGCTCAGTTACACGTACGGCCTTAATGATATCGCTATTCCCGAGGGGACGTATATAGGGATCATCGATCAACAACAGATGGCAGAAGACATCAGGCTGGCACGGGCCCAAAACCCGGACTTTATCATCTGCCTGCTTCACTGGGGCACGGAATATGAGCGCTATCCATCCGAGTCTCAGAAAGCGATGATCGCCTTCCTCTTCTCCGAAGGGGTCGATGTCGTCTTGGGCAGCCATCCCCATATCCTGCAGCCGTTTGAACTGCTTTCTGTGACGGATAAATATGGAGCTACCAGGCAGCGCCTCGTGATATACTCATTGGGGAATTTTGTATCCAATCAGCGGGATCGCTACCGGGACGGCGGCATCATCTTTAACTTTACCCTGCAACGGCATAACTTCCCTGATAAGGGCAAGACGATGGATATCACGGATGTGCGCTACACCCCCACCTGGGTCTATGTCCAGCATGCCACGTTTAAAAATCAATTCTATGTCCTGCCGATTCCGAGATATCTCAAAAACGATCAGCAGCTACAGTTGCCGGACGCCGCCTATCAAAAAATGTTGACCTTTTATCGGGATACCCAAACACATCTGCAGCCGGGCGCGGTGCTGGAAGAGCAAGAAACCAAGACCCCGATGATCAAGGGAAAATAATAGATACGCCTTCTCTGACAAACGAGGAAAAGACCTTCACGCCCTGGCCGATTGCACCAGGACAACACCCAGGAGAATGACGACGGTGGCGATGGCCACCCTCCAATCTAATTGCTCGCCGAGGATCAGCCAGCCCAGTACAACCGCAATGATCGGATTCACATAGGCGTACATCGAGACCTTTGCCGCGGGAAGCTTCGCCAGTGCATAGATAAATGAGCCGTAGCCGATGATCGACCCGAATATGGCGAGATAGACCAGCGCTGCCAGGCCCTCCAGGTTGAGATCAAAGCGAGGGACCTCATTCAAGATTACCCCAATGAACATGAGGATAATCCCCGCAATGACCATCTGGAGGGACGCCGCCATCAGAGGCGGAGTGCGAGTGGGATGGTATTTAGCATAGACCGAGCCCAGCGCCCACGAAAGAGGGGCAAAAAGGAGCGCCAGAACCCCCTTGAGATAGGCCTGATCAAGGGAGGCCTTCAACCCCGGTGCGAATAAGATCACCAGGCCGAAAAATCCGATAGCGATGCCCAGTATCTTGAGCGCGTTTAGCCTGTTTCCCGATGGTAAGAGTGCCTCAATGCCGCTTACCCAGAAGGGCAGGGTTGCCACGATCAGAGCGGCCAGGCCACTCGGCACCCACTGCTCGGCCCACACAACACAGCCGTTTGCGATAACCAGGAGCAATATGCCGACAATGGCTATATTGAGCAGCTCTCTTCTGCCAGGCAGAGGGACCCCTCGTATCTTTAGATAAGCAAGAAAAACCGATCCGGCAACGAAGAACCGAATGCCGGCGAAAAGGGCTGGGGGGAGGGTCCGAACCCCGATGCGGATCGCCAGGTAGGTGGTGCCCCAGAACAGGCAGACAGCTCCCCATGCAGCATAGGCCTTGAAGGTTTCCTTGCCTCCCGCTGTTAAATATGTATGTTCTTGAGACATGAGGATCGTTATTGCCTGAAAAGCTTATCTTCTAATTCCGCCTTTGTACATCTGATGATTATGGAATTGCAACAAAAATCTTGCGCAGAAAATAAAACCTCCTGATTTCCTCTCCCCGCCGGGGAGAGGATAAAGGTGAGGGGGAAAAACATCTGTGATCATATCCACTGGCCAAAGGGCCACCTTCGGCCTCACCCCTACCCTCTCCCGCCAGCGAGAGAGGGAGATATGGTGTATTTTTCCGGTCAAGCCTTGGCGTGACGGGATTTCCGGGTGGCGAACCCGTCATGGGACATTGCAATAAAAATCTTTTAGCTTGAGATCCGCTCTGCATTGACCACATAGTGAGATGAGATTGCACTCATCAACCTATCTCCTATCCTGCCCGCGCAGGGGTCTTTTTATTGCCCAGTGAGGCGGGATGTGGTAGATTATGTAAGGGAAGGGTTTGATCCTCACTGCATGGCTCTATCGGATATCTCATGTTTTATCAAGCGGTCGCAAGTAAACGAATCATGTCCTCTGCCATGTGCGTTTGTTGTACCATCTCATGAGTGACGATCTTTGGTACAAAGAGGGCCTGCGCTTTGGATGCCTGCGCTGCGGGGGCTGCTGTAGCGGATTTTCCGGCACCGTTCGTGTCACCGATGAAGAGATGAGCGTCCTCGCTCGACGTCTCACCCTCCCTGAGGCCGAGTTTCGGAACAGCTACACGCGTGCCGTGGGCGGCGGGGTCATCAGCCTCATCGAGAAGGAGAACAAGGACTGTATCTTCTTTGACAAAGAGGAGGGGTGTACGGTGTACGCTGATCGCCCGAGACAATGCCGGACATGGCCATTCTGGCGTTCAAATATTTATTCCCCTGAGCGATGGAAGCGGGGGACAGAGAGATGCCCGGGGATGGACAGGGGCATGCTCCATAGCGCCGACCTTATCAGGGAGATGGGTGAAAACGATGGAAGCTCAGGCAGTATTTCATGAGATGAACACTGCTCGTCAAGCAAGATCAGCCGTCAAGCAAGCGATGGATAAAGAGTCGGTTGAGCCGTATATTTTTTGATATCCATTTTTCTCGCTCAGATGAATGTAGTGCCCGCTGGCAGCGATGATGATACGATATGAATTGGCCGAGGACATCGGCGCAGAGATCAAAGAGATCATCCATAAGCTCAAGATGACACACGTAGACTGTGCACGGGTCGCCTGTGTCAGGAGCAGGGGGTCTGCCAGCAGGCGGACACTGGCCCGCTGTCATGGATTGCCCAAGATCATGCAGCTTGCCCTCCAGATGAAGCCCCACTACATAATCGAGATCATCTCCGAACAATTCGATAAGCTCAGCACGGAAGAACAAACAAAGGTGCTTATTCACGAGCTGATGCATATCCCCCACTCCTTTGGCGGCGGATTTCGCAGTCACCGGCCCCACGTAACGAGAAAGAAGGTGGAGCAGATGTATAAAAAGTTCCTGCAGGCAGGGTAAGATCCCGGCCTTAAGACGCAGCGGGTTTTCTGATCCGGTGTGACAGGGATTCTTTTGTCAGCGAGGATTCCCTTTTATTGTCCGTGCAAGGGAAGTATGATACACTTTCATAGTGATATAGCTCGGCTCAGCAAAAAAGGGGGGGCATCTGCCATGGTTATTTCTCTCATCCAAAAGAGGAGGAGCATCAGACGTTTTTTACAAAAACCGGTGGAGGCCGAGAAGATCGACCTGCTGATTGAGGCGGCGCTTCGCGCCCCGTCGTCCCGGGATCTCAATCCCTGGGAGTTTGTCGTGGTAACCAATCGAGAGCTATTGGAAAGGCTTTCCAGGGCCAAGCAGCACGGCTCGGCCTTTTTAAAGAATGCGCCCCTGGGCATCTGCGTCTGCGCAGACCCGGAAAAGTGCGATGTGTGGGTTGAGGACGCCTCTATCGCCTCGATATTTATCCATTTGGCTGCGGAGTCTCTGGGGCTGGGGAGCTGCTGGATACAGATACGGGAAAGGATGCACGATGGAAAGAAGAGCGCTCAGGAGTATATAGCTGAGACCCTCAATATCCCAACAAAGATGCAAGTGGAGTCTATCATTGCCGTCGGATATCCTGCTGAGACGCTGCCCCCGCATGGAAAGGAGGAATTGTTATTCGAAAAGATACATTTGGATATTTATGGAAGGCCATATTACAAGGTAGCTGTATAACCGATTAATTAAAAAAGGAGGGATATCAATATGAACATGAGAAGGATCAGCGTGTATTGCTTGGCCATGGTTTTTTTGATGGCATCCGTGGTGGTAGCCCAGAATGTGCAGAAGGATCAACCGGTGGATGCGAAGGCCCTCTTTGAAAATAAATGCAGCGCCTGTCACAACCTAAAGCGGCCAATGTCCAAGAAAAAGACTGAAGAGAAATGGGCCAAGACCGTAGCGAGGATGAGGAAACATGGGTGCGTTCTGACCGACGAAGAGGCAAAGATCATTATCGATTACCTTTTCAAAAACTACGGTAAGTAAATCTCCCGCGCTTCCGAGCGGGGCATCATAGTTGCTTTAAAATAATCCGCCTCTTCCTGTCGCATAACCCGCCGTAATCGTGGTGGGGATGGGGGAGGCGGATTATTTTGAAAACCAGTGCAGGGGATATTGTTAATTATACTGCTTTTCTTTTTCATCCCCTGCCCTTCCATATTAATACCCTCAACGTCAAGATGTCGAATTATTTATGGACGCCGCTTCTCACCCTCACAGGAAACAACGCCGCACGGCCTATCATCTGCGCAAGCAGCAATACCTAAGACCACGAGAAGCGCAATCAGAAGATGGGGTTTCATAATGCACGCTCAAGCCTAAATCAGCGGTCCCGCTTGGCGGGATACGTTAGGGTTTCAAGTTCAGCCCTGCCCGGCTTTGCCAAGAATGCCTGTTTGGCATGTCGGTCGAATCCGATTGACTCATAGAATTGGTACGTTCCTTCATCTTGACGCCCGGTGAGCAGCATCACTTTATAGCATCCCTTCCTCCAGGCAAAAACCAATGCATGGTTAAGCACCTGTCGCCCATATCCTTTTCTGCGAAACTCGGCGTGCGTTACCACGTTCTCGATAGCGCCGTAGGGCCGGCACCCGCGTGTCAGATTCGGGATAATCGCCAGTGTACAAGAAGAGACTAGTCTGCCATCCAAAAACACCCCGAAGTATTTGAGATCCGGGTTTTGTTGGATCTGATGCCACAGAGCTTCCACCTGCTCCCGCCCAGGCAACGGATCATCTGCTACATGCAGATGCTCGTAAAGCCTGAGAAGCTCATCCAACTCTGATCCTAATAGTTCTCTGATAGTCATATGTCACCGCCTAACTTGTTAATATACGAAGATATGAGCTTGACAACACTCTTATAGCACCTCACGTTTCCCATCTATTCACATTGTATCACGAGATATTAAAATCTAGTCAAAACTCAGCCTACCGCCACACCACCTTGGCGGGATCGCGCTTCACAAGCCGCTGATATCTGACCCGCTGGTAGCCGAGGGTCATCGCCCCGAAGCATCGATGATCCCGGGGAATGCCCAGCCACTTTTTTATCCGGCGGCTGCTGTTGACCGCGCCCTGAAGATACCCATTGAAACAGCACCCCACCCCCAGCGTGTGGGCCATGAGCGAACAGTTATAGAGGGCCAGCGCGCCGTTAAAGGCCGAGCTGGTGTCCCACGATTCGGCATGGACCACCATCACTGCCGGCGCGTCGTAAAATAAGCAGTCTTTACCCTGATCCATCAGTTCCTTGGCGTGCTCAAGCTTGGGGATCGATTCTAGCAGCTGCTTGACGATCCTGCGGCCAGCGAACACCCTTAACAGGAAGGCACCGAACTTATTCCGGATCAGTTTAAAGATCCGTTCATAGAAGGAGATGGTCATCGCGCGCAGCTCGTCGAGCTGTGTGGGAGTAGTCAACACCATGTAGTGGACGTTCTGGCTGTTGCTTCCGGTTGGGGCATACCTGCCGGCATTGAGGATCTGCTCCAGCACCTTTTTGGGCACCGGCTTATGACGATAGCTCCTCACGGATCTGCGCTCGCGGAGCAGGAGCATGAGCTTCTCGGCAGCGACGGCCGGCCGCGATCCCAATCGCGCGCCTTTGCCCGTAGCAGATGCCTCATGCAGGATGGCCGCCACCGGGCAGACCGCCCCGCACTGCCCGCAGCCAATACACCAATCACCTCTCACCACCCGTGCCTTCTTGTCCATCAGCTCGAATACAAAGGATGGACAGACCTCAAGGCACAGGCCGCAGCCTGTACACTTTTCCCGTATTACTTCCGGTGGAAAATAGACGCGTCTCATCACGTTTTAACCTCCTCAGGCCATAACCCTTGAAAAAATTCCTTCCCTCCTGCCTTGCGTCATAGCACCAGTCAACCTTCTAACTGCAAAGGACAGCATAACCCTTTATCTGATAATATAAATAATCTGCGTGCGAAGCAAGCAAGATCCTTAATGAGACTATCAACAAAAAAGAGACAATAGTTCTGTTTTGGGGGGTTGACAATACCCCGGTTTTCATAGATATATTATAGGCACCTGGGAGCATGTAAGAAAAGCCCCATAGCGCCCGTGGAGGGAAAAAATGGGATCTTTCCGCTTCTGTATCTGGCTCTCCCTTGTTTTATTGATCATCTCCTCTCAATCTGCCTGCCTTTACAGTAAAAAGGTAAGGGTGGGCACGGCGGCATTGCTAGTAGAAGATGTCGCCAAGGCTGCCTACAAACAATCCGACCTCAGGACCATCAGAGAAGGCATGCCTGCCTATCTTATGCTGATGGACGGCATGCTCGAGGCATGGCCCGATAACGAGGAGTTGCTCATCGCCGCTGCCCAGGCCTATTCCTCCTTTGCCTCGATCGTGGGGGAAGAGCAGGACAAGGCATATACAAAACTCCTCGCCGGGAAGGCGAAGGACTACGCCCTACGCTCCCTGGCCCAGCGGGGATTCAAAGACCCCATCAAGAGCCCCTTTGATGATTTCAAAAAGGATGTCCAGGCCGCAGGCAAAAAAGACGTCCCGTATATCTTCTGGACCGCGGCCTGTTGGGCAAACTGGATCATACTCAACCTGGATTCCATTGAGGCCATGGCCGAGCTCCCGAGGGTGGAGCTGCTGATACGTCGGGCGCAGGAGCTCGACGAAGGATTCTACTACGGCGGGCCAGATCTCTTCCTGGGGGTGTGGCTTGCCTCCAGGCCGGCCATCGCCGGCGGAGACCTTCAAAAGGCCCAGCAATATTTTCTGCGCGCCCTCGATTTTGGCAAGGGAAAGTTCTTGATGGCCTATGTCTATTATGCGGACACTTACGCCCGTCGCGCCCTGGACAAAGAGCTCTTCGTATCCACCCTAGAAAAGGTCTTGCAGACCCCTGCGGATATCTCGCCGGAATTGTCCTTGGTCAATACCATAGCAAAAAAGAAGGCGACGGAATTGTTGCGCCACGTCAACGAATACTTTGACTAGGAGAAAAACAATGCATGGACATACCCTGATCAAGAACGTGGTCTTGTGCATCGTAGCCCTTTTGCTCTCAATCCCATCCATCGGCAGTGCGCAAGAGGTTACGGTGATTAAAATCGCCACCCTGGCCCCCGATGGTAGCTCATGGATGAAGACCTTGAATGCCATCAATGCGGAGGTGATGGAGAAGACCAAGGGCAAGGTCGTGTTTAAGATCTATCCCGGCGGGGTGTTAGGGGATGAGAGAGACATGATGCGCAAGATGCAGATAGGGCAAATACAGGGTGCAGGCCTGTCTTCCGGAGGGCTCGCCCAAATCTATAAGGAGATCGATGTCATTCACATCCCCTTCTTTCTCCAAAATTATGAAGAGGTTGATTACGTCTTGAAAAAGATGGGGCCTTACTTCAAGAAGGGACTTGAGGACAACGGCTACATCCTCTTGGGGTGGTCGGAGGCAGGGTTTACTTACCTGATGTCCACCGTCTACGTCTCCAGTGTCGACGATCTCAAAAAGGCGAAGGTCTGGATCTGGCAAGAATCGCCGATGGCCAAGGCCATCTTCCGTGAAGCCGGCGTAGCAGCTATACCCCTCTCGCTCCCCGACGTCCTCGTCGGTCTGCAAACCGGGCTGGTGGATGTGGTCTACTCACCGCCGACAGTGGCCATTGCCCTGCAGTGGTTTACCAAGGTGAAATATCTCGTTGATGTCCCGCTGTCGTATATAGGCGGTGGGATCGTGGTCAGAAAGGATATATTTAAAAAGCTGCCTCAATCATCTCAGACTATCATCTTTGAGAGCCTCCAGCGAAACCTGGATCAATTAAAGACAATAACCCGGCGAGAGAATCAAGAGGCAATCAAGGTGATGCAGAACAACGGGGTGAAGATCGTAACCTCTCCCCAAGACCAAGTGGTTGAATTCAAGAGGCTCTCCGAGAAGGCCATTGCCCGTTTCACCAACCAAACCTTCTCCCCAAAGGCCTTGGCAGACGCCACCGCTATCCTCGCAAACCATCGGAAGGGAAGGAGATGATGCGTCGCTGGGAGCGAGTGGATGCCATTATCGACCGGGTAGGGCAGACCCTCGTCTCTATCCTCTTGAGCGTCATGATCCTCATCGCCTTTTTGCAGATTGTGCTCCGAAATATTTTTGCTACCGGTTTCACCTGGGGAGACCCGCTGGTAAGAAATCTGGTCCTCTGGGTGGGGTTTATCGGGGCGGCCATTGCCACGAGAGAAGGGAAACACATCAGCATTGATGTCGTATCGCAATTGGTGCCGTCCCGGGGAAAGGTTGTCATCGAGGGCATAATCCATGTGTCCTCCTTCATCATCTGCGGTCTCTTGACCTTTGCCGCCGTGAAATTCATCAGCAACGAGGCCTTGATGGGTAATAGCACCTTCCTGGGAATTCGCGCCTGGGTTCCGGAGCTCATCCTTCCCATAACCTTTGGATTAATGACCCTCCGATTCGGTTTCCGATTTCTTAAAACCTTTCTATGATCATAACGAGTGAGATAAAGATAAAAGGAAACGCATGACTATCCTCGTTATCATTATCCTTTTGCTATTGATGCTCATAGGAGCGCCTATCTTCGTCGTCATCTGTGGCCTGGCCCTCTTTTTATTGTTCTCCGGCCAGATCGACTCCTCCGCCATGATCATCGAGATGCACCGGATGGCCACCACTCCGGTCCTGGTCGCCATTCCCCTCTTCACCTTTGCCGGATATCTCTTGTCGGAGAGCGGAGCGCCCAAAAGATTGATCAGGGCCTCCGATGCTCTCCTGGGCCGGATGCCGGGCGGGCTTGCGATCATCGCCCTGATCACCTGTGCCATCTTTACCGCCTTAACCGGCGCCACAGGTCTTACGATCATCGCCTTGGGGGGGATCCTCTTCCCGGCCTTGATCAAGGGGAAATACCCGGAAAAGTTCTCCCTCGGGCTCCTCACCACCTCGGGAACGCTGGGCCTCCTCTTTCCGCCGAGCCTTCCCCTTATCATTTACGCCATCGTCGCAAAGGTGAGGATCGATCAGCTCTTTCTGGCAGGCCTCCTCCCCGGCATCCTGTTGGTAGTCTTGCTCTCCGGCTTCAGCGTTCAGAAAGCCGTTTCTGCCGAGGTCCCCCGAGCGCGGTTTCGCATGGGGGAGTTACTCAGGGCATTAAAAGGAACGATCTGGGAGCTCCCTCTCCCTTTCATCGTATTGGGCGGGATTTACAGCGGCTACTTTGCCATCAGTGAGGCTGCCGCCATCACGGTGGCCTATGTCTTGTTGGTCGAGGTGGTCATTTACCGGGACATCAAATGGCGCAAACTCCCCCAGATCATGCGC
>Ga0299915_10004172_pt1 | contig 10520 bp, 9 predicted proteins | sample RVTome_13_FD_200263 | JGI IMG/M metagenome (GOLD analysis project Ga0299915, IMG submission 200263) | Soil microbial communities from uranium-contaminated site in the Upper Colorado River Basin, Wyoming, United States - RVT92D227 (version 2) ... | reverse complement strand
CTGTAACGATATCTGCTTTAAGTTTCAGCCCTTCATATCCGACTGCCTGGCTGTCATAAGGGTCTGTGACTACAGTTGCCAGACCACGTTCCGTCAGGCGAAAACAAGAAAGGCCATACCAGGTAATTTCCATGGTACCTCCAACGACTGATTATATCATTTGAGCGATAGCTGAGTAGTGGTATGATCGAGTGCATGCAGAATTCCACGCCTGCGTTGAGAGCCCATCAAACCTCAGGGACGTTGGTTACTGAAATCACCCCGGGTGTTTGGCATTTGGAAATCCCCGTCGGTCTGAAAGGACACTACCGCCTGGCGCAACTGGACGATTACTACACCCTGAGGCGTTCCGAGCTACCATGGCAGCCACCACTGCACATCTCGGTACAGGCGCGCGTTTCGGCACAAGACCTGCTTGGGACGTGGGGCTTTGGGTTGTGGAATAATCCTTTCAGCCTGTCGCTCGGCCTGGGTGGGGGTGAACGACGATTTCCGGCTTTGCCTAACGCAGCCTGGTTTTTTTATGCTTCGCCGCCCAATTACCTCTCTTTCCGCAATGACCTGCCTGCGCAGGGTTTCCTGGCAGCCACCTTTCGTTCGCAGCATCTTCCAACTCTCCTGCTGGCGCTGGGCGCACCGCTTGGTGCCCTTTTGGTCATTCCAGGCGCTGCACAGCTCGGTAGATGGTTATTGCGGAAATTCATCCAACAGGAGGCGTGTCGGATCGAGGCCGATGTGACTGCCTGGCATACTTACGAACTGGATTGGGAGGTGGAGAAGGTGCAGATGCGTTTGGATGGGCGTTCCGTAATGGATACACCGGTGTCACCGCGCGGCCCGCTCAGCCTGGTTTTGTGGATTGACAACCAATATGCAGCGCTGCCACCTAAGGGAATATTGGCTTTCGGTTCGTTGCCTGCCCCCGCGCCGGCTTGGCTTGAACTTTCTATTAAATTGGCTAAACCATGAGCCTTACCCGCTAATTGCGGTATAATTTTCCCTCGCGAGGAATGTAATGCGACCCATCTATCCATTTACCGCCATTGTAGGTCAGGAGCGCATGAAGCGTGCCCTGATATTAAATGCCGTTGACCAGCGTATTGGCGGTGTGTTGATCCGCGGCGAGCGCGGCACGGCCAAGTCGACCGCGGCGCGCGCCCTGGCCTCTCTTCTGCCGGAGATTAAAGTTTTTGCGGATTCCCCTTTCAATGATGACCCGGATGCCCCTCTTACCTGGTCTGACTGGGTCAAGGAACGTGCCAACCAGGGGGTCGAGCTACGGGTGATCAAACGCCGCACTGCCTTCATCGACCTGCCAGTCAGTGCCACGGAGGACCGTGTGGTGGGTACCCTGGACATCGAAGCCGCTATTCAGAAGGGTGAACGGCACTTCGAGCCGGGTGTGCTGGCAGCTGCCAATCGCGGTTTGCTTTATATTGATGAGGTCAACCTGTTAGATGACCATGTCGTCGATCTGCTGCTGGACTCGGCCGCGATGGGTGTGAATGTGGTCGAACGCGAGGGTATCTCGTTTGCTCACCCGGCACGCTTCATCCTGGTAGGCACGATGAACCCTGAAGAAGGAGATCTGCGCCCGCAACTCCTCGACCGTTTTGCACTGTCTACGGAGATCTATGGCATTCGCGAGGCACGCGAGCGGGTATTGATCATGGAGCGCAACCTGGCTTTCGAAGCCAATCCGGAAAAATTCCGCCAAAGCTGGATCCCGCGTGAGGAAGATCTCTCGCGCCAGATTGAACAAGCACGGACGTTGGTGGATAATGTCACCTATACCAGCCGCGACCTGCTGTCGATCGCTGCGCTGACCGCCTCATTGAACGTGGAAGGGCATCGCTCCGACCTGGTGATCTTGAAGGCGGCGCGCGCCCAGGCTGCTTTTGACCGGCGCTCCGCCATCACCGAACGCGATATCGCCCTGGCTGCCGAGCTGGCACTGCCGCACCGTATTCGCCAGGGGCCTTTCCAACAGGCAGTGATTTCACAAGAGGACCTGCAGGAGCGCATCGAGCAGCTCCAGGGTGCAGCAGCTGCTGCTGGTGAGCCTGAGCCCGTGCCTGAAGACCATACGCCGAGTTACGAAAAAAAAAAGCGTAAGCCGGGAATCCGGGGAGGAGCAACCCAAACCGACCCAGATTGACCCGGCACCGCAAAGTGTCTTTGATGCTGGAAATGCATACTGGTGGGATGGGGGGGAAAAGGTCAAAGTCGGCCAGTCCTTCACCCCGCGCCGTTTAGATACCGCCCTGGACAAACTGTACCGCAAGCGGTCGGGGCGCCGTTCGCGTACACACACTGACCGCAAACGCGGGCGCTATATCCAGGCGCGCCCCTCGCAAGGCAAAGCAGATGACCTGGCTTTCGATGCCACGCTGCGGGCAGCCGCGCCGTTCCAACGCGAGCGTGGTGAGCAACGCAAAAGGGTGGCGTTTGCCATCCAGCCCAGTGATTACCAGCGCAAAGTGCGGGTGAAGAAGACCGCTAACCTGGTGCTGTTCGTGGTGGATGCTTCCTGGTCAATGGCGGTGGCTGAACGGATGTCTGCCACCAAGGGGGCGATCCTATCGTTGTTGACGGATGCCTATCAGCGCCGCGACCGGGTCGGTTTGGTGGTATTCCAAAAGGACCGTGCCACGCTTATCTTACCGCCGACCAATTCGGTAATGTTGGCGCAACGCGCCCTGGCAGATATACCCGTGGGCGGCAAGACGCCTCTCTCTGCCGGGCTATTCATGACTTACCAGGTTTTGCGGCGCGAGAAGATCCTGCACCCAGATGTCCAGCCGTTGGTCATTTTGCTGACTGACGGGGCGGGTAACGTAGCCATGAGCACCACCCCTCCACAAGAAGAGGCGCATCGCTTGGCAGACCAGATCGCCATCGAGAAAGTGCGCAGTGTGGTGATAAATATGGAACATGCAGCCTTCGACCAGGGGCTGGCGCAAGCGCTGGCAGAGCACCTCAAGGCGCCTTGCTATACACTGCAAGAATTGAAAGCGGAGACTTTATACCGCACTGTGCGGGAGGAAATGGACACTGGCCGCGGGTTATGACGAACCGATGTCGATGGTGATTTGATGATATCCGTCGACAAAGCGCTGCTGGTATGGCAATCCGCCCTTCTTGACGAGCTCGACCATACGCTGATTCTCAAGCAAGATCACACCACGCAGGTAGCGAATGCCTTGCGTGCGTGCGTACTGCACCAGGCGCCAAAGCAGCACTTTGCCGATGCCGCGGTGCTGGTATTCATCTCCCACCACTACTGCCGCCTCTGCCAGGTCAGGCTGCGCCGGGTCAAGCAGGGCATAGCGCGACACGCCCAGAATAAACGGTGTCCCATTTTCCTCACCGACTGCGACGAATGCCATCTGCGTATGATAGTCCAAGTTGGCGAAGCGCTCGGCCTCTTCGTCAGTCAATACCTTCTTGTGTGACATAAAGCGAAAGTAAATGCTTTGGGGGGATAGTAGTCCAAATGTGGTTTGAAGCGCGTCGGCATCCTCTGGCTGAATAGGGCGGATGATGATATGCGAGCCATCCGGCATGGTGACATCTTCTGGGGGAGGAAGATTAGGAGCAGGATTAGCGGGATTATTCATAAATATAATTATATCAATTCCCAACATGTCTTTAACATTAATGACAGTTGTACTTTAGTCATTTTTCTGCTAAAGTAGAATCAAGAGGTCACAACATATGGATGGCTTATGTTAGTTGCCAAACAAGTCGCTGATATGATCACCATCTCACGCGCAATGCTAGGGCTGGTATTAGCTTGGCTGGGAATCGTGTTTGGTGCGCTTGCCTTCCCTTTGACTGCATGGATTATGTTTGCCGACTGGGTTGGAGATATGTTCGATGGATCTATTGCCAGGCGAAGCCGGATCCAGTACCATACCTGGATTGGAGACCACGACCTTGAGGTAGACATGTTCGTCTCTCTGGGGCTGCTGGTCTATCTAATGGGCTCCGGGTTTGTCGCCTGGTGGCTCGGCGGGCTTTACCTGGCATTCTGGAGCCTGATTTTTTGGAAGATGGGCATTCTATCCAGCCCGGGCATGCTCTTCCAAGCACCCATCTACGGCTGGTTCCTTTGGACTGCTCTCAAAGAGGCGCCCGGCATCGGCGCACTACTCATCCTGTTCTTAGTCGCGGCAATCATCTTGACTTGGCCAAAATTTCCCAATATGGTAGTTCCTGGCTTCCTGAGCGGTATGCGCACTGCTTTCCGTTCGCTACGCAAAACGGGTAGGTACTGAGCTGAAATGATGATGATGAGCGGTGACAGAAAAGGCACTGAGGAGGTTTTTGTCGAGACGGATTCGCCTGATGACAACTCGTTTTATACGCGCCTGCGCCCATTGGCTCGTCGTCTGCTGAGTGTGCCGGGTATCCACCACTTGCGACCGCTGGCACGCCGGGTGGATGCAGTAGCGGAACCGGCTGGCAGGCTGCATGTCCAATACCAGCCCAATACAGTGACCGAGGGGGAATGCCGGGCAATCACCGTGATTAGCGCCAATCTGTGGCATGCTTACCCATTCTTCTCCCGTCAGAATCGGCGCCTGGAAGATTTCACCTGCATGGTCAAAGCGCAAAAGGCTGATGTGCTGTTATTGCAAGAGGTAACGCGCCGTCCCGGATTGCGGGTGGATGAATGGTTGGCGGAACAACTGGGAATGGCGTATGTATATTCACGAGCCAACGGGCATGAGTCTGCAATTGGCTTCGAAGAAGGGCTGGCGGTATTCAGCCGCTATCCGATCCACGCCTTGCATGTTAAGCAGCTCGGTACGAAAGCCAACGTCTTCGTGCGCCGCCTGGTATTGGGGGCAACGGTTGATTCGCCATGGGGCAGGCTGGTGTTTGCGTCGGTACACCTGGCGCTACCGCGGCGTCAAAATGCACATCAACTGACTCAACTGTATACCTGGATCCATGCCTCAGCAGACGGGTTGCCAATCATCATCGGTGGTGACTTCAATGCTGGCGAGACCTCACCGCAGATTGAGCGCGCCCAGGCACATTGGACAGATACCTACCGGCAGTTGAATCCTGACGCAAAGGGGGCGACACATACGATCCGCGGTCCAGCTGGTAGCATCATCCACCAGGGACGGCTGGACTATATCTTCCTGCATCCTGCCGGGCGGGAATGGAGGGTGTTAGAGGCGCACCATATGGATGGCTGCGAAGGCCCACATTCAGATCACCGAGCAGTACTGGTACGTCTGGCAGTAGCACCCTGAGGCTAGAGCACACCATAGACCTGATCTGGCGCCAGGAGCGCCGGATAGCGCTGGCGCAAATTCAATCGCGTGGCATAGCACAGGTGACAGGCATCTGCGTAAGTCTCGGCATGGGGTAGCTCATACTGGCGGGTCAGCTCCGTCGGTCCGCCTCGCAGCAGCGGCCCAATGATTGGATGGGCGTCTGGATCATAAGCGGTACAGATCTCGGCAAGCGGTGTCTGCAGTAGATTGCCGATCAACAATCCCTGGCACAGATGAAGATTGCCGAAGGGGTCAAGATGCACCCGCCCCGGGTCGCGCAGGTTTTCGTGGGGACACTCATTAAACGAGTCCCAGGGGAGCTGCCTGACTTGGGGCGCCAGCTTCTCAGCTGCCCGCCCGCGGTACATCACACCAGAACCACCCGTGGGAAGCTGCCCTACAACCTGATCGGCACAAATTTCTTCGGGTTGGGCGATACTGATGGTGCCCAAAGGGATGTCCAGCCGTTCGGCAGCCGAGACGATATTGGCGTGGATGCGCTGCATGTCCTCGCCCCAGTGGAATAGATCGCTGCTGACGCTGAGGTCCTTTACCAGCCCGGCGAGAGGCTGGAGGGCAACGAGGGCGTCTTGCGGCCCTATTGCCCAGTAGCCGTTGGAGACGATGCCAACCTTGAAGCCCAATTTGGAGGCCTCCTGGATGGCCCGCAGCATTGTGGGGTAGTAAAGGAAAGGCTCCCCGCCTTCGAAGTAAATCCAACCGACGGAGCCTGCGGCTTGAGCCTGGCGCAGGATTTCGCGAATAAATTCCAGGTTCATCACCCCACTTTGATAGGGACTGCCCCATACGAAACAATGATCGCACTCGTGGGTGCATTGGTAGGTCAGGAGCAGGTGCAAACCGTTGATCTTAATCATAGTGCGAATCTCCGTTATAGTTTCATTCTACTACCAATACCGCCGCGCCGGACAATTGGCCGCTGCGCAGGCGGTTGAGGGCTTCATTAGCCTGATCCAGGCGAAAGGGGGTGACTTCGGTCTTGACCGGCACTTGCGGAGCGATTGCCAGGAACTCCTCACCATTCTGACGAGTCAGGTTGGCGACCGAGCGGATGATGCGTTCTTCCCAGAGCAGGCGGTAAGGGAAGGCAGGGATGTCACTCATGTGGATACCGCCGCTGACCACTACACCACCGCGGGCAGTGGCACGCAGCGCGGCTGGAATGAGCGCACCTACCGGGGCGAAGATGAGCGCAGCATCTAATTCGTCCGGCGGCAGCTCGTCTGATCCACCCGCCCAAACTGCACCCAGCCTGCGGGCAAACTGCTGTGCGGTCAAATCGCCGGGCTTGCTGAAGGCATAGACCCGCTTACCCTCATGCACTGCTACCTGGGTGATGATGTGCGCCGCTGCCCCAAATCCGTAGATGCCTAACCGCTCGACGTTCTCTCCCGCCAGGCGGTAGGTGCGGTAGCCGATCAACCCGGCACATAACAGCGGCGCGGCCTCGATATCACTGTAAGCATCTGACAGGGGGAAACAATAACGCTGGTCAGCAGCAGCATATTCAGCATAACCACCGTCCAGTGTATATCCGGTGAATTGGGGATGCTCGCACAGGTTCTCCTGTCCGCGCCGGCAGTAGCGGCAGGTGCCGTCAGTGGAGCCCAACCAGGGTACACCCACGCGCTGACCGGGAGCGAATCGTTCCACATCCTCGCCAAGCTGGACGACTCTGCCCACGATCTGGTGACCGAGGATGAGCGGCAGCTTGGGGTCGGGCAGCTCACCATCTATCACATGCAAGTCTGTCCGGCACACTGCACAGGCACTGACTTTTAGCAACACCTGCCCGCGGCCTGGCTGCGGTGTGGACACTTCCGCCAACCGCAGGGGTTGATTTTGAGCCTCGAGCAACATGGCGCGCATGGAGGCAGGGATATCCATCGCTACACCTGGCAGTGAGGGCAAAGATAGCAGGCGCCGCCCAGATAGGCGATCTTCTGGATGGTAGTTCCGCATTCCGGGCAGGGAGTGCCGACGGTCTGGCTGCCCATCAGGCGTAAATAGCCGCCGGGGCGGTCGAACAGGTCGCGTTCATCCTCGCGCCCTCCCTGTGCGATGGCTTTCTCCATCGTCTCCTGAACAGCGGTATATAGATGATGCCGTTCATCTGGGCTGACGCTGGGGATCTTTCGAGCAGGGTGCAGCCGGGCGCGAAACAGGATGTCCTGGCAGTAGCTGTTACCGATTCCGTTGATGTGCTGGCTGGTAACCAGGAAGCCCTTGACGCCTTTTTTGGCCTTGTCGGGATATTCTTCCAGAAGCTGGTCGAAGCGCTCAAAGGTAAACTCGGGGCTGAGCGGTGGGATACCGGTCTCTTTGTGGGGGAGCAGGTGGATTTCCGAGCGTTCCACCAGGCGCACGAAACCCCACATCTGCAAGAAGAAGGAGAGTGTAGTGCCATCGGTGAAATCCCAGCGCAGGTGATATTTCTTGGGGATCGGACCAGCTGGGGGGTGGTAGAGCAGACGCCCACCGATCTCACCGAACCAGAGCATGTGCTCATTTCCGACATAGAGATAGAGAGAGCGTCCATATGAACTTGCGCCGGTTACCTTTTGACCGGCGAGGATAGAGCTGGTTTCTTCAGCCGGTTTGTTCAGCCACAAAAATTTATGGCGCAGCTCGCCCTGTTCAAATCGGTGGAAAGTCTTGCCGCTAAGCGTCTCGTTCATCTGGCGGGCCAGGGTGGAAGCCTCGGGCATTTCGATCATATGTTTCTCCTTTTCTATGGTGAGCAACGGACGAGTATGCTAAGGGAAATTGATCTATTGTGGTTATATTACAGTTCTGTATCAAATTGCCAAATTTCAAAAGCAGACGGATAGATATTATATAATTTATTTATCGTTTATAGGAGGCGGAATCCCACATCTACAAGCCTTCAAATGAACATCTGTAAGCTGAGCAGCTAAGCTGCGCGATCGCATGACTTTTGTCATCCATAAATTTCTCAAACCGATAGAAGAGGCTATATGAAGATACGACGCACAACAAAATATATCCTGAAAATTCTGCAGCTATTGGTCATTGCAGCAATTTTCGCCGCTCCCTTCATAGGGAGCGCACCCGTTCGCCCAGCCTTGGCAGCACCCAGTTACAGCTCTGCTCTCTCGCTGGGCGAATTGCTGAACCCGGATGGGACCATCAACTTGAACAGTGGTTATCGCGGCAGCCTGGATTTAAAAGGTTGGGAAATGATCAATGACCCCAGGCAAGGCCCACGCTTTGCACCCCTCGCCGCTGGGGATGGGCATTGGGACACGATCTTCGGCAGACCCGGCGTAAACAGTGCTGTCAACGCCCTGGCAGTGGATGGAACGGGGAATCTCTATGTAGGAGGAAATTTCACCACTGCCGGCTATGCGATTGCCAATTACATTGCTATGTGGGATGGCAGCGTCTGGTCGCAGGTTGGAGGTGGATTGAATGCCCTGGTATCTTCCCTGGTGTTTGGACCAGATGGCTACCTGTACGTCGCTGGTAATTTTCAGAACGCTGGTGGTGATCCGAATGCGGATCGTATTGCGGTGTGGAATGGTACTGCATGGCTGCCGTTGGGGACTGGATTCGCCAATCAGGTGTATGCGGTGGCGTTCGACAGCAGCGGAAACTTGTACGCTGCCGGAGCCTTCACCAATGGTGGCTTGAACCGGATTGCCATGTGGGATGGCAGTACGTGGACGGCATTGGGCAGCGGTTTTTCAAATGGAACGGTCTTATCCCTGGCCGTAGATGGAAACGATGATCTGTATGCAGGCGGCAGTTTCACCGACGCAGTCGGTAATATGGACTATATTGCTAAATGGGATGGGCTTGCCTGGTCGGCATTGGGTACCGGGCTGAGTGGTCAGGTCAACGCTTTGGCAATCAGCGGCAGCACTGATGTATACGTGGGTGGTAGCTTTACTGATGCTGGCGGCAATACGTCCGCTGACCGTATTGCCCTTTGGAATGGCGGCGGCTGGGTTGCCCTCGGCAGCGGTATTGCCAATAACGCCGTTTTTGCCCTCACCATGGACGGAAGTAATCTGCTGGTAGGGGGGAGTTTCACAGATGCGGGTGGTGATGCCTCAGCGGATCGTGTTGCCATTTGGTCCGGGAGTGCCTGGTCAGCAGTCGCTACCGGCGTTGATAATACGGTACGGGCATTTGCATTGACCACTGGTGGTTTTTTTGCGGGCGGGGATTTAGCTCTTGCCGGGGATGTAGTCGCTGACCGGGTAGTGGAGTGGGACGGAAGTTCGTGGTTGCCTGTGGGCAGCGGTAACGGCTTTAGATCCAACAGTACTATTTATGCACTGACCCTGGATGGAAGTGGCAATTTGTACGCTGGCGGGAATTTTTCTTATGCTGGATCCGTAGAAGCTAGCAGAGTTGCCAAGTGGGATGGCCTCAGCTGGTCAGTGTTGGGTAGTGGAACAAGTGGTCCCGTCAATGCTCTGTTGGTCGATGAAACCGGGAATCTTTACGCAGGAGGCAACTTCACAACGGCAGGCGGTTGGACGGTGAACAATGTTGCCAAATGGGATGGAAGCGATTGGATCCCGCTCGGTTCGGCCCCCAACGTGGGCGTAACCGGAGGTCAGGTCAACTCATTGACAATGGATGCCTCGGGCAACTTGTACGTCGGCGGTGCCTTCACCAGCGCGGGGGGCCAGCCTGCCAACCGCATTGCGAAATGGGATGGCAATGCCTGGTCTGCTCTCGGCGACGGCTTTGATAACGCTGTCAATGTTCTGTTGGAAGAGACAGGCAAGGTGTATGCAGGAGGCAACTTCCTGAATTCTGGCGGTAATGCGATTGCCCGCCTTGCAGTGTGGGACGGCAACGGATGGTCTGCTGTTGGCAATGGGGTAAACAACTCGGTATTTGCGCTGCTGTCCGATGGCAGCGAAAACCTGTACGTGGGTGGTAATTTTACTGATGCGGGAGGCGTGGGTGCTGCTGACCGGATTGCTCTCTGGAATGGCAACACCTGGTCTGCCCTTGGCACTGGTACTAACGGTGCTGTGCGTGATATGGCATTGGATGGGAATGGCGCCCTGATCGTGGTTGGAGAGTTTCAAAATGCCGGCGTCTCTGCTTTCCGAATTGCCCGCTTTTATGATGGCAGTTGGTCTGCCATGGGGTCGGGCACAAATCAACCAGTATATACATTGATGCTGGAAAACGACTGGTCGTTATTTATTGGTGGTAGCT
>Ga0299915_10004171_pt1 | contig 10520 bp, 8 predicted proteins | sample RVTome_13_FD_200263 | JGI IMG/M metagenome (GOLD analysis project Ga0299915, IMG submission 200263) | Soil microbial communities from uranium-contaminated site in the Upper Colorado River Basin, Wyoming, United States - RVT92D227 (version 2) ... | reverse complement strand
GACACTTCTCCTTGCGTCAAATAACGGCTTAAGCAAGGGGGAGGTTATAGAAGCTGCAAACCGGGCGTATGTAGAAGAATGTGGCCTGGATAAGGTGATGTCTTTGCACTGAGAAAAGTATCATTAAAAATGGCAAGCAAAGAACAACAAGTAGAAAATAGTTTTATATACATGCTTCCTCTCTTTGTAAGCGGCATTTTTCCATTTGTGACAATGCCGATTCTTACAAGGATACTTACCAAGGAAGATTACGGCATACTTGCTCTGGCTCAGATATACGCCATCCTCGTAGTTGGATTTGCAAACTTCGGTATGAGCGCATCTTACGACAGGAATTTTTTTAAGTATAAAAACGATAAAATAAAATCAGCTCAATTATTATACTCAACGCTTTTTTTTGTAATATTAAACTTTGTCTTCCTCGCGTCGCTTACCTTCTTTTTTCGTAATACATTCGCGAAGCTCATTATACGAGATGCACAATACGGAAATCTGCTTTTTGTAGCCCTGTGCGCTCAGTTTTCGATCACAGTGTCATATTATTACTATTCCTATTTTAAAAATTCTGAGCTTGCAAAAAAATTCACTGCTTATACAATTGCACAGAATATTATCAATGTCGTCCTGTCTCTTTTTATGGTTGCTTATCTAAAAACAGGTGTTATAGGAATCGTTTATGCCCAATTATTGTCCGGTTTAATCATTTTCTCTGCCCAAAGTTATAAGTTTTTGATTATGCTTAAGCCCTCATTGGATAAATCTATTCTGCTTGAATCTATTAAGATAAGTTATCCACTTACCCCAACAATTTTTTTCGGCGTTATAGGAACACAGTTTGACAAGTACATGATTGGGCTGCTGGCAACGGTTGGAGGTGTGGGGATTTACAGTATCGGGCAGAAGGTGGCGTCAGTATCATTTACCTTTATGACAGCCATCCAAAACGTATTTTCACCGCAGGTGTACAAGAGGATGTTCGACCTGAAAGAGAAAGGCGGCGAATCCGTAGGAACATACCTGACCCCGTTTGTCTATGTTTCTACGGCATTAGCGCTCATACTGGCTATTTTCTCGGAGGAAATAATCTCCATCCTTACTCCTGTTTCCTACCACGGAGCGATAGATGTTGTTACAGTCCTCGCTATGTATTATGGGTTCCTTTTCTTCGGAAAGATATCGCCGATGCAGTTGATATATTCTAAAAAAACTTATATGTGCTCATTGCTTTCCACTGTCAGCATTGGCTTTAACGTAGCATTAAATATTCTTTTCATCATGAAATGGGGAGCGGTCGGAGCTGCCTGGGGTACATTCCTGGCCGCCCTGATATCCGGCTCCGTTTATTTTATTGTCGCCCAGAGATACTACTTAATAAAGTGGGAATATTTAAAAGTCGGCTCTGTATTTTTCATATTTTTTATTTCTGCGTTGCTGATGCTTGTCTTAAGAAATGCTGATATAAATTACATAATCCGCTTAATGCTCAAAGGTTCGGTGATGGGTATCTATATTTACATTGGAATAAAATTTAATATTCTTACTATGGATAGATACAGATCAATTAAAAAACTATTAAACGGTTTAATGATTCTCCGACTTGAGATAGGAAAAGCGGACACTAAGGTTTAGTGAAAAACGGGAGACGGCGTTATCTTGCGGGGCATAGCGAGATAATCACTGGCGAGATCGTAAGGTATACGACAGGAGAACGTAGTAGCGAGTTTGCGGGACAGCTTCGGAGTGCAGAAAGCAGTAGCGGCATGGATGGGCGAAGCAGAGTGTTTGATATTATTTTTGCGGTGCGTTTATAGCGCCTGTGAAAGAGGGGTATATAACTAATGAAAATTAATCTTATGGATTGCACTCTTCGTGACGGTGGATATTACAATGCCTGGGATTTTTTCCCAGAGGTCATAGAACATTATTTAAAGGCCATGGACGCCATATCCGTTGATTATGTTGAAATCGGTTTTCGCACATTAAGCGCCAATGGGTACAAAGGTGGTTGCGGATACTCCACCGACAGCTATATTCGCAGTCTTAATATCCCGTCGGGACTCAGGGTAGCGGTTATGGTCAATGCCGGAGAACTTGTGAAACATCCCGAAGGAGTAATCTCAGCCCTGCAAAAGCTCTTTGCCCCGGCGGCGGACTCACCTGTTTTCCTTGTGCGCATTGCCTGCCATATGCATGAGATCGAACTGGTTATGCCGGGGGTTTGCTGGTTAAAAGAGAAAGGCTATTTGACGACCGTTAATTTCATGCAGATAGCCGACCGTTCGCAAGAAGAAATTTCCGGAATTGCTAAATTGGCGGGCAACTATCCTCTGGACGTATTGTACTTCGCCGACAGTATGGGTAGCCTTAGCCCGGATCAAACAGCCGGAATAATTAAAATATTGCGCACTCATTGGAAAGGGGAAATCGGCATTCATACCCACGACAATATGTGTCAAGGTCTTGCCAACACCATGCGGGCTGTGAAAGAGGGGGTTACGTGGGTTGACGGTACCGTCACAGGAATGGGCCGTGGACCGGGCAATGCTAAAACCGAATACCTGACCATTGAGCTTGAGCAATACCTTAAGACGCCCAGCAATCCGACCAAATTGTTTTCCGTTATCAATAAGTATTTCAAACCCATGCAGGGTAAATATGGATGGGGGCCAAATCCTTTTTACTATCTGGCCGGAAAATACGGCATTCATCCAACCTATGTTCAGGAAATGTTAGGCGACAGCAGGTACAATGAAGAAGATATCTTAGCCGTTATTGATCATTTAAGAAAAGTAGGAGGGAAAAAGTACAAACCGGCCACAATGGAGGTCGCCCGTAACTTTTACTCCGGCAAACCCAAGGGTACTTGGGTGCCGGCGAATGTGATTGCCGGCAAAGAGGTTTTGGTGCTCGGCACCGGACCAGGTGTAGTCACACACCAGTGGGCAATAGAGGAGTTTATCAAATCCCGGAGACCCTTTGTTATTGCTTTGAACACTCAGACAAGTGTTGCTCCAGAACTAATTGACATCCGTGCAGCCTGCCATCCCGTGCGGTTGCTGGCTGATCGCTGCGAGCACGCCAACTTGCCGCAGCCATTGGTTATTCCGGCGTCTCAACTGTCCGATTCCGTTTTGAACTCTCTGGGCAATAAACAGTTGTTTGATTTCGGCCTTGAAGTGCAGGCAGACACCTTTGCTTTTAATGAAAATCATTGCATTCTTCCTTTCTCGCTCGTAGTTGCCTACGCTTTGGCTATTGCCACAAGCGGCAGGTCCACTCGCATACTTTTAGCAGGTTTTGACGGGTACGGGGCCGAGGACCCAAGAAATGCCGAAATTGACAATCTCTTTACAGGATACAAAAAAGCCGAAGGTGCATTGGAGCTTTTGGCAATTACACCTTCCAGGTATAAGATAACTTCAACATCGGTCTACGCTATGTGAGGTTCATATTATGAAATATATTATCGTCATTCCTGCACGTTACTTGTCATCACGATTGCCGGGTAAACCTCTTGTCAATTTGTGCGGTGTTCCAATGATCATTCGCACGTATAAGCAATGCCTTAAAGCTGTGCCGGCGGAGAAGATTTATGTGGCGACGGATGATGAGAGGATTCAATCGCTTTGCACCCGGCATGACATTCAGGTGCTTATGACCTCAAGCGCTTGTTTGACGGGGACTGACCGGGTAGCCGAAGCGGCAAGTCAGGTGGATGTTGATATTTACATCAATGTCCAGGGTGATGAACCCGTTTTCAACCCCGAAGATCTGACTAAACTTATAAAATCAGCGGAAAAATATCCGGATCAGGTTATGAACGGGTACTGCGCTATTGGAGATAATGAACTGTTTCGAAGCGGAACTATTCCCAAGGTGGTCATGCGCCCTGACGGTCGGCTGTTATATATGTCTCGTGCAGCTATACCGACTAACAAAAAACATGAATTTATCAGGTCATGGAGACAGGTCTGCTCATATGCCTACCCAAAGGCGGCTATTCAGGCCTTTGCCGCAAGCACGAATAAAAGTCCGTTAGAGGAAATCGAGGACATTGAGATATTGCGCTTTCTGGATCTCGGCTTTGAGGTCCGAATGATTGAAATGTCCGATGAATCAATTGCAGTTGATACCCCGGAAGAGGTTATTCGAGTGGAAAAGGCTATTCGGCAACGGGGCTTGTAATACCGAAGATACCGAATTTTTGCGATTCATCAATTAAGGTAAAGATGATAGAGGTTGCTCAGAATCCCGTGGCTGTTGACACGTCGTCTGCCCTCAAGTTGGTCAGGAAAATTCTTTCCAAAGGGGATAAGAAAAACATATGAATTTTGTTTTTTTTGGCGAGTTAATGATAAGACTCTCTCCGATAAGGGATGGTGACTCTCTGGTTGTAGCTGATACGCTTCGCGTCACTCCAGGCGGCAGTGAAGCTAATTCGGCAGTGGCGCTTAAGTCTCTCGGCAGGCATAATGCCACTTTTATTTCAGCCCTCCCCTGCACCCCTTTGGGCACAAAGTGTTTACAGACTCTTAAGGCTTTGGGTGTTAATGTCATCAATTTGAATTCCCAGTCAGACCGTATGGGACTGTACTGGCTGGAGATGGGTAAAGGACCAAGGGCTTCAAAGGTTTATTACGATCGCGCTAATTCAGCTTTTGATAGAATAATATTAGAGTCCATTTATCATGAGCACCTTTCATGCGATTGGTTCCATAGCTCTGGCATTACTTTAGGAATTTCGAAGAGGACCTGTTCAGCGCTTTTTCGCTGTATCGAACTTTTACCGCTGCATATACCCCTTTCACTGGATCTTAACTTTAGAAGCAAACTTTGGCAATGGGCTAATAAGGAAAAAAGACAAGCTGTATACGATTCTCTCAGTCGTCGTGCCGTATTACTATCAGGCAATGAAAACGATTTTCAAGCTTGTTTTGGAATCACAGCTAAAGGTGACACTGCAGAAGAACTTTATTCTTCCATTGCAACCACTATCTTTTCCCAATATTCGGCAGTTCGTTTTCTATCAGTCAGCTTGCGTGAATCGTATTCTGCAAGCCGGAGCATTTGGTCTGGCATGCTTTTCGCCAGAAACAGCACTAACTTCGACCTGTTTGTCAGCCCAAAAATAGAGATCGATTCAATTATTGACCGACTAGGCACAGGCGACAGCTTTACGGCTGGGATACTCCATGGCCTTGCCTCCTTTGGGGATAATTTTCAAAAAACAGTTGATTTTGCTGCAATACTATCTGCACTCAAGCATACTGTTTACGGTGACTTCTGCTGTTTTGACGAAAATGAGGTTTTTGAGACGCTACAAACGGGCGCAAAAGGCATCATACAGAGGTGATAACAATGGCTGAGAAATTCTTGGTAACAGGAGGGGCAGGATTCATTGGTTCACATGTGGCAAAACGGCTTTTAGATGAGGGGCAGGAGGTAATCGTTGCAGATAACTTACTAACAGGGTGTATTGAGAATGTACCCAAAGGCGCAAGATTCATTTATATAGATTTAGCCAATGACAACCAATATTACAAATTGAACGGTCTTCATCCAAAAGCCATTCTGCACTTGGCGGGTCAATCATCAGGGGAGATCTCCCATGAATCTCCTGTAAATGATTTGGATATTAACACCAAGGCGACTATTCTTCTAGGAAACTGGGCCCGTAAGCAAAATTGCAACCGGATACTTTTTGCAAGCAGCGTTTCAGTCTATGGCAATGGTATAACCCCAGGTAAACCCATGTCCGAAAAAGACCATCCTCAGCCAAAGTCGTTTTACGGGTGTTCAAAACTTTCTTCTGAATATTATCTGCGAGTATTTAACCAGTCCTATGGAATAAACACTACCTCTCTCCGGCTGTTTAATGTTTATGGTCCTGGCCAGAACATAAATAACATGAAGCAGGGTATGGTCAGTATATATCTCTCTTATATCCTTTTTCGTGATGAGATAGTGGTCAAGGGCTCATTGGATCGGTTCAGGGATCTCATTTATGTTTCAGACGTGGTGGATGTCATAACGGGAATCATTGATGACGAACGAACCTTCAACAAAATTTTCAACGTAGGTACGGGGAGAAAGACCCTTGTAAGAGACCTTATTGGCTTGATCCTTGCGACCACGGGTAAAACCGATTTCCCAGTAGTGGAGGCTGACGGAACACCAGGAGACGCATTCGGATCTATAGCTGATGCTTCATCTATCAAAGAGATCACTGCTTGGCGAGCTAAAGTAGCTCTTGAGCAAGGTATTAGGGAAATGGTAAAGTTTTACGCTCCAGAATTAATTAAGGGATAGCAACAAAACATTTTACAGAGGGAAAATGATGGAACTTATAATCACAGATCGCTTACATAAAGGATGCATGATCATAGATAAGCCTCCCCACTTTGTTTCGACGCGAAAGCTTTCTGCAAAAGAAATAGCTTTTGCAAGAAAAAACACTATACGCAGATATTACCTTCCAAGCCTGAATGAATATGAATCTGCAGAGTTTTTTGAGGAATTTGACAAGTTCTGGGACCAGGTGGTGAAACCGTTTAATGCAAAAAGCCCGTTCTGGCGAAATGTCGTTTCCTCTAAAATGCAGGGATGGGAACAATCTTCCGCATATTTTGCGACTATGCTTTTTACCCTTTCTAAGAGAGTTGGAAAAGTTCCTTCCTGCATAATTGTCGCCTGTTCAAGCATAGCCGAGGAGGATGTCTGTGAAAAGTGGGGCAAGAGTAAGGGCTGGAATATCTATAGAAAACCATTCCGACCATTGCCTCGCTGGATTCGCCTTTTTTGTCAGGGCATAAAAAATACCCTGGATTTCTTTTATATGAGCGCTGCTTGTTTATATAAAAAATGGTATTCTCCAAAATATGAACCAAAGATGCAAAAAACGGAAAATAAGGTCTTAATAGTATCACTCTTCTATCTTAACTCTTTTAAGAATGAAAAATATTTGGATCCTTTCTTCGGAAATTTGCACAGTAAGATTGAAAAAAACGGTTATTATGTTACATATTGTTGTGAGCCACTTGATGATTTTAGAAAATCTCGAAAGAAGATAGACGGATGTTCTGACGTTACCATTTTGATTCCTTATTCAGTCATTCCATGGAGTAGTTTAATATTGTTAATTTTTAAGATATTCTTTAGAAGGCTTCGAATATCTCGATCATATTTTGGAGAATGCGATTTTTCAGGAGTGCTAAAATGGAATGCTAGACGTTTTAATAATTTTTTCAATTTCGGTGCTGAGATTTATTATAGTGCGATAAAAAAAATTTGTGAAAGAGAGCAATTCGACAGGCTAATACATCTATTTGAAGGGAACGTAATGGAAAGGGCTTGTATTCAGGCATATAGGGAAAACTATCCGAAAAATAAAATTATCGGGTATAACCATGCTGCGCTTTACCCATTTAATCTGAAATTGAAGTTAACGCCAGGTGAGTATGAAAAAAGGCCCGACCCTGACATCTTCGTATCAGCTGGCTCTTACTCAATGGAACTCCTTCGAAGGCTGGGGAATCGGGATGCAAAAAGAATAAGAGCTGGTTGTTCTTTACGAGATATACCTAAGATTACAAAAATAGTAGAAACAAATCCTGCTTCCAAAACAATTCTAATAGCAACAGAGGGAGCCGTATCAAATATCGCAATGTTAGATTTCATTTTTAAAAACTCATTTCTCTTTCTGGGGAAAAAAGTAATACTCAGAGGCCATCCAAATGTTCCTATCGAGAATTTACTTAAAGCATGTAGTTTTTCTAAGCCGCAGTGGTTTGAAATTTCAAATGATGGCCTGATGGCCGATCTGGAAAAGTGTTCCTGTGTTATTTATAGATATACATCCGTCGGGATGCAGGCATTATTGAACGGAATACCTGTTATACATCTAAACATTGATTCACCATTAATAGGCGATCCCCTTTTTGAGTATAACAAGATAGGTAAATGGACTGTCAAGAACGCCGAAGAATTAGAAAATGCCCTTAATGAAATAAATAATCTATTAAATATAGATAAAAAAATGATCAGGGTAAATGCTTCGTCTTTTATTAATGAATATTTTACTCCGCCTAATAGTGCTGGAATAGAGGACTTTTTGACATAAGATATAATGAGAATTTGAGATCTCTGAAAAAATCCCATAGACATATCTACGGTTCTCGACCCGGTAGGGCTCCCGATGTACTGCTTCATTATTCCGACCCTGCCTCTTACTTTATCCCGTGTCTCAGTTGTCTCGGTTAGGATATAAAGGTATAAAGCCATCTTGTTTGAGGATGCCATTTTTATGAATTCAGCGTATTTTCGGCATGAAATGGTTCATGGTTATTAAACAATAGGAATTTTAGGTGAGAAGGGGGCCTGAATAGGGTAACCTTTCAGGTCTACCCGACCGAGAATGATGCGCAGTGCCTAATGATGGGAAAAATGAGTAAGCACTCCTCATTTATATATACGACGAAGATTGAGAAAAAGGATATTATAGAAATTGCTTCTTTTATTTCTGAAATATTTAGGTTCAATACTCTCGATGATTGGATAATGCATCTATCTAATATATGGGATAATAATCCAGCATTTCAACAAGATATGAGCCGTGGTATTCTTTTAAAAAGTGAGGAAAGGATTGTCGGCTTTCTTGCCAAATTCCCAACTAAAATGCAGTTTTATGGAAAGGAGATTATAGTAGCAAATGCTTCCAATCTTGCCGTACATAAGGACTTCGAAGGAATAGGTCTTGGTATTAAACTTAGAAGGGAATATGCTAATGGTTGTAAAGATACAATCATGTTTGCAACAACCCCTAGTGACATCACACGTAGAATCAACGAGAAAGTTGGCTTTAGGCTGTTACAGAATGATGTTGATCCGATCTATGAGATAGATAGTCTTATAATAACTAATGCATTGAAGGCTATAAGATTGAGTCCCATTGTTCAAAGACTATCGAAGCCTTTGAGCTTTGCATGTATAATTTTATCATTGTTGTTAAAAGTCTTTAACGCTCTGCAACTAATAAGATTTAAAAAGAATGGATTGAATAGAAAAGATATTACTGTGATGCAGTTAGCCCGTGCCGATGATTCATTTGATAAATTATGGGAAGAGACTAAAGACTACTATGTGCTGACAAATGTGAGAACTGCTGATGTCATAAATTGGCACTTGAGTCTCAATCCAAAATCAAAAAAGAGACTTTACGCATGCTATGGGTCAGGCAATCTGCTTGGATATATGATCATTGCGGATATCGAGGTTCGAAATGTTGATTTAAAATATTGCATTGATATATGGTTTAAGAAAGGACATGAATATATTATTGGGTCTGTTGTTGATTTTATACTGAAGCAGAAAGTAACGCAACACTATGGAACCATAGTATTACCACATTTTAATATGTTAATTTCTAATTATTTATCGTCGATTGGTCTCTTCAAAGTAAAAGGGAAAAAGATTATGAATTATTATTCTGCCCCAGAATCGATTAGAGAAAAGCTACGTGCAGACAATTGCTATTTGGTTCATATTCAGGGTGATAGGGGAATAGCTAGCGCAATTTAAGAGGTGTGCTCTGTGGTGGACTGGGTGGGCCGGCTCGGTTAACAAAGGAAAACTGGTGGTCCCTTGGTAGTTCAACTTTGGCATCTCCGATCCTTTCTAATGTGAAGTTGGACCATAGAATCCATTACGGATTCAGATTTCGTTGACCATGTTCATACCACTACTCTCAGGTTATTCTCCCGAAATTCTTGCTCTGAAATCACCTCTGAGAGCAGAAGAGGAACTACATTTTTCGATTCTAATTTGATAATCTCTTTTTCATGGGTATGGTCCTCCTTTTTTGATAGGATTGTAATCGGATTACACCCTTTTTTGAATTTACAGAAAAGATTTTATATTACTCCCTATCTTTTATGAATCGGTTAACCACTCTATTCCGGCTGTTGAAACCAGTCCTTATATGTCCGGTTGTTTCATACTATCGGTTAGTACATCCAACCTTGCTGGAAAATTCTCTGGCAGTTTTCGTATTTCACGATATATCAGATGAACCAAGTGAATTTTGCGCTAAATATGACCTGAATGTGCCTCCCACTCTTTTTGAATACCAAATCCGCTTTATTAAAAATCATTTTAATGTTATAAGTCCGGATGATTTATTGGAATCAAGAATACCTCCTAAAGCCGCGTTAATCACTTTTGATGATGGTTTTCGCAGCTTCTTTACGAATGCTATTCCTATTTTGGAAAAGCATCAAGTTCCTTGCATTATTTTTTTGAACATGGGGCCGATCAAAGGGGAGATATTTTGGTCAGGATTGATTACCTATCTCTCTGAAAAAAGGCCGGATTTTGTTCAATACTTAAATACTCAGATAAGTCCAAACTCCCCAAATCGGCCTTTATTTTTGTCGTGTTCCAAGGAAATCGTAAATTCCTATTTAGAACAATTGGGAGAGAATTTTGTAAATCAAGTCTCCGCATTTGTAGGGGCATTTGCGAAA
>Ga0299915_10004169_pt1 | contig 10520 bp, 9 predicted proteins | sample RVTome_13_FD_200263 | JGI IMG/M metagenome (GOLD analysis project Ga0299915, IMG submission 200263) | Soil microbial communities from uranium-contaminated site in the Upper Colorado River Basin, Wyoming, United States - RVT92D227 (version 2) ... | reverse complement strand
GGAAGGGATTGATAAGGAATCGCCATGGGAGACATTAAAGGGACAAATATTTTGGGGAACAGATGAATTTATTAAACAACTAAGCAGTTTACTGGATGAGAAGGAGAGTATGAAGGAAGTGCCTAAAGTCCAAAGATATGTAGCAAGACCCCCTCTGAGGGAACTCTTCAAAGGGAAAAAGGGGAAAGAAAGAACAGCTGAGGATAGAGTCATTTATGATGCTTATGTTCGTCATGGTTATACGATGAAGGAAATTGCGGACCATCTGCATTTCCATTATGCTACGATAAGCCGGGCAATAAAACGGGTGGAAGGAAATAAGTCACATGTATGATTGCAAGACCTGATCCTTTTACCCACACAGGATAATATTATGGGAGTACCTTGATGGCTAAGTTGTTTCCATTCCACTATTCAGCAGCGTTACTAACGTGCTATTTTGTTGGTACGAAGGCGGAAGATGGCCGGCTAAACCTATATTCGTGGTTGTGTGAGATGCCACAGAAAGTACGAAAGCCATCTATCTTTTCTCATGTTATTGGGAGCAGTATAAAATCATCTCCCGTTTACGTGTCACACAGTTTAAGGTGCTCCAGGGACTATCATAACAACCGAGATCGACAAAGATAAAAAGGAGTTAATCATAGGTATGCGAATATCGTATTTTACTATATTAAAATATTATTGAATTAAAGATAACAATATTTCTTACAGGAGAAAAAATGAAAGCACTTATTTTAAAAGAATACAATAAATTTGAATATATTGGCATGGATAGACCGGTAATCAAAAGTGATGATGAAGTTCTCATAAACGTTAAAGCATGTGCAATATGCGGTAGTGATGTTCATGGAATGGATGGAAGCACAGGAAGGAGAATTCCTCCTATTATAATGGGGCATGAAGCTTCAGGAATTATTGCAGAAGTTGGGAAAAATGTAACTCAATGGGCAAAAGGAGATAAAGTAACATTTGATTCAACAATTTATTGTGGGAAGTGCCATTTCTGCCAACATGGTCAAATTAATCTTTGCGATAATAGACGTGTTGCTGGTGTTTCCTGCGGTGATTTCCGTCAGCAGGGTGCTTTTGCAGAATATATCGTTGTTCCTCAGCATATTCTTTATAGACTTCCCGAAGGAATTACATTTGAACAGGCGGCAATGGTTGAAGCGCTTTCAATCGCTTTTCATGCAGTGAAGAGAACACCAATTAGTTTAAACGATACGGCTGTAGTGGTAGGCGCCGGAATGATTGGACTGTTGGTAATTCAATCGTTGAGACTCGCCGGTTGCGGGAAGATAATCGCTGTTGATATTGACGATGGAAAACTTACTGTTGCCAAAAAAATGGGTGCAGATTTTGGATTTAACTCAAGTAAGGTAAATGTGAAAGAAGAGGTTTTAACATTAACACACAAGGGAGGTGCCGATTGTGCTTTTGAAGTGGTGGGAATTTCTCCTGCCGTTAACACAGGAATTGATGTTATAAAAAAAGGTGGAAGCTTGACGCTTGTCGGTAATTTAAGCGCAAAAATTGACTTTCCACTTCAAGCGGTTGTTACAAGAGAAATTACCCTGTATGGATCATGTGCGTCAAATGGTGAATATCCGGCATGTATGGATATGATCGTTCGCAAAAAAATAGATGTTGATTCCTTGATCAGCGCTGTCGCCCCACTTTCAGAGGGAGCATCATGGTTTAAACGATTATATGATAAAGAACCTGGGCTAATGAAGGTTATCCTTACGCCATAATAAAAATAGTTTTGAAAGGTAAAGCAACCCATGAAAAAATTGAAAACCGCTGTTATCGGGGTTGGTAAAGTAACTCATTTACATGCAAACGCATTAAAATATTTACAAAATGCTGAATTTGTTGCCGTCTATAGCCGAGACATTTCCAAAGCAAAAATGTTTGCAGATCAATATGATTTAAAACCATATTCCGACATTGAGGAAATGATTCATGACTCAAAAATAGATGTTGTAACAATTTGCACTCCTCATCCTACTCATAAAGATGTTGTTTTGCAGGCGATACATGCAGGTTCTCATGTGCTGGTTGAAAAACCTTTGGCTTCAACATTGGAAGATTGCGATACAATGATTGAAGCTGCAAAGAAGAAAAATGTTCTTCTTGGCACAATTAGTCAAAGACGCTTCTATGAGCCGGTTTTGAGAGTTAAAAGAGCGATTGATGCCGGTAAAATCGGCAAGCCAATTTTGGGTACGGTAACCATGCTTGGCTGGCGTGATGAAAATTATTATAAAAGTGATCCGTGGCGAGGAACATGGAAAGAAGAAGGTGGCGGTGTTCTTGTAAATCAAGCACCTCATCAACTTGACCTTTTACAATGGTACATGGGACCTATCGATGAACTATTTGGATATTGGGAAAATCTTAATCATCCCTATATTGAAGTTGAAGATTCGGCAATTGCAGTAATAAAATTTAAAAATAGCGGGATTGGAAATATCGTCGCAAGCAATTCTCAAAATCCTGCCTTATTTGGACAGGTGCATGTTCACGGACAAAACGGTGCTTCAATCGGCGTTCAAACAGACAGCGGTGTAATGTTTATTGCCGGGATGTCGGGGGTTGCTGAACCTCCCTATAATGACATTTGGACTGTTCAAGGTGAGGAATCAATGGTGGAAAAATGGAAAAAAGAGGATGCTGTTTTTTTTAATAAAATCGACCCGACGTATTATTTCCACGAAAGACAATTTGAAGATTTTATGAATGCTGTTGCCGGCCGAAAAAAGCCTTTGATTGATGGTGAGGAGGGGAGAAAAACTGTTGAACTCTTTACTGCAATTTACAGATCAAAGAGGGACAAAAAAGCGATAAAGTTTCCATTAAAACCGGAACAGGGAATTGATTTTGATGGAAGACTTAAAAGATGATTAACCTATTAAATTTTAAGGGATAAATTTAAGAGAGGTTTGAGTTCTGAGTCAATTGGTTTTAACGGAACCCTGTGCTGATGAGAAATCTTATGACCGAGACACGGATAAAAAAGTAATTAATCTTTAGTAGAAGATATTATTTTCTTGACAAAAATTAACATATTGGGATAAAATCCGGCGCTAGGTTTAAAATATTTCTAAATTGGAGGGAGATATGAGAAAAATTCTGGTTGTTTTGTTTTCCTTGTGTTTATTTTCAGTCTGTTTATGCGTGAACGCAATGGCGCAGACAAAAGAGATTCGCGTTCTATTGGCAAACCATCCTTATGGTGATCTCCTCAAGTCGGCTATTCCCGAATTTGAAAAAGCCACCGGAATCAAGGCGAATGTCGAAAGTCTCCAGGAGGGACAGCTTACTACAAAATTGACCACCGAGTTTGCAACGAGGTCGTCATCGGTCGACGTTTACATGACCCGTCCTCTCCAGGAAGGGAAGATGTTCTACAAGAACGGTTGGTTCGAACCGCTCACGGGATTTGACTTTTCCGATTATCCCAAAAACGTCATGAGCGTTGTTACCTTCGGACAGAAAGCGTACATCGTTCCTCTTGTGACCGAATGGCAGGTTCTCTATTACCGGAAAGACGTTCTCCAGAAAGCCGGAATCAAGGTTCCCGCAAACTTCACTGAACTGGAAGCCGCTGCAAAAAAAATCAATTCAGAGGATCTTGCGGGATTGGCATCTCGCGGAAAGGGTGGTGCTGCAGTCACCCAACTGTCCAGCTACGTATATAATTACGGCGGACTGTACCTCGACAAGGGTGTGGCAGTTTTTAATTCAAAACCTGCTCTCGATGCAATCCGTTTTTACGGCAAGCTTCTCGGCAACTACGGTCCTAAAGGGATCACTTCAATGTCATGGGAAAATATCATGCCGCTCTTCCAGGCCGGCAAGATCGCCATGTGGACGGATGCATCAGTGTTTTATGGTCAGATAGTCGATCCTGCCAAGACTCAGGTTGCAGCCGAGAATGTCGGTATCGCTACGTTCCCTGCCGGCCCCCAAAAGAATTCTCCTTTCATCGTAACTTCATGGGGTATCGCTGTTGCAAAACAATCAAAACAGAAAGATCTCGCGAGGCAATTTCTTGAGTGGGCAACAAGCAAGGATCTTGCAACAAGAGGAATGCTCGCAAATATAACCATGGCTCGTTCTTCGGTGTGGGCAGACAAGGCGATTCTTGCAAAAATCAATCCTGGTCTTGTTGAAACGCGCATCTTTGCCGCCAAGAACGGATATCCACTCGATCGCCCCTACATGAGTGCAGTCGGTGAAGCTCGAGACCTTATAGGCGAATTGATCATTGAATCGATTAACACCAAGGGTGGATCCGCGAACCTTGAAAAGATGGCAAAACAGAACGTTGCCAAGGTGAATGAGATTCTCGAAGACACCGGCGAATATGGTAAGTAAGTGGTCAGGAGTGCGATAAAACAATGTAACGGTTGCTGATGTCACGCCATCATTGAAATGTAATTCCGATCATCGGGTTGTGGTATACCAGGATGACCGGGATTACATTTTTTTTTGTTCTCCCCGGTTCGGGAACTATATAATTAACAGAGGATCCGTATGATACAGTCAGGTTTTACAGAACGGAATCTTCGAATATTGTTTCCTCTTCCCGCTATTCTCTTTGTCGCCATGCTGATGATCTTCCCCGTTCTCTATACTCTTTTTCTGAGTTTCACCAACTGGAATCTCACTTCCGGCACTCCCCTTGCTTTTGCGGGGCTCAACAGCTATGCGCGGGTGTTCACCGAACCCCGTTTTCTGCATGCGGTCTTAAGAACGTTTGTGTTCACATTTTTCGCAGTAGCGTTCGAGGGAATTCTCGGTGTGGCAATCGCCATTATCCTGAACCGTGCATTCGTCGGAAAGAGTTTTGTGAAACTGCTACTTCTTCTTCCCCTGGTCGCAACACCTGTTGCTATTGGAATCGTGTTTAACCTTTTCTACGATCCTACTATCGGCCTTGTCAATTTTGTTCTTAAATCAGTTGGATTACCCCGGGGTCTGTGGATCTCGAGTGCGGCAACGGTAATCCCTTCACTTATTATAGTCGATGTGTGGCAATGGACGCCCATGATCACGCTTATTGTTCTTGCCGGTCTTGCGGGTCTTTCAAACGAGCCTTTTGAAGCGGCACGCATGGATGGAGCAAGTGAACTGGAAATTCTGCGATACGTCACCCTTCCCATGATAATGCCGGTCATTTTAACTGCAATTATCTTGCGATCAATAGACGCGCTTAAAACCTTTGATATAATTTTTGCCATGACGGGAGGCGGTCCAGGCTATGCGTCGGAAACGCTCAATATTATGGGATTTAAATACAGCTTTGAATATTTCCGCATGGGCCAATCTTCTGTCATCCTTGTCGTTCTGTTCCTCATTGTTTTTGGTTGCAGCATCGGAATAATGAAGCTGCGCGGAGCTTCGGAGAATTGAAAACGGTGAAGGAGAGTCTCCGATGAAGAAAAATCTCATATTCAATATAATCTTTTATCTCATTCTTACAGGGATTGCCCTCGTAGTATTGTTCCCGTTTCTCTGGATGCTTACGTCATCATTTAAAACCCAGGTCGACATTATTGCATGGCCTCCTAAATTCATCTTTACCCCGACGCTTCAAAATTATCTGAAAGTTTTCGGTGAACAGGATTTTCTGAAGTACTTTCTCAATTCAACAATAGTAGGAGTCGTTGCTGTTGGATTATCTCTTCTTATCGGATTGCCCGCAGCGTATTCGATCACACGATTCACGCAGCATAAGTTCTCGGTCTTCATACTTCTCGCACGACTCATGCCGGGAATCTCTTTTCTCATGCCATGGTATATTATTTTTTCACGACTGAATCTCATGGACAGCTATATTGCGCTCATTCTGAGTCACATGCTCATTGCGCTGCCTGTCATTGTGTGGGTCATGTCCGCTTATTTCAGCACGATTCCTTGTGAGATGGAAGAGTCGGCAATGGTAGACGGAGCGACACGACAATTTGCCTTTCTTGTTATTATACTCCCCTTGTCAGGTCCGGGCATTATTACCGCGACAACTCTGTCTTTTATTTTCTCATGGAACAATTTCATGTTTTCCCAGGTTCTCAGTATGGAAAAGACGAAGACGCTTCCCATTGCGGTGTATAACTTTGTCTCCTATGCGGAAGTTGACTGGGGCGGCGTAATGGCCGCTGCCGTTGCGATCATGGCTCCGGCAATTATCCTGACCATGTTTTTTCAAAAGTATGTGGTAAAGGGTCTGACCATGGGTGCGGTAAAAGGGTAGAGTAAATAATGTTTCGGAAGAGAAAAAAATGGCTGAAGTTCTTTTTAAAAATGTGAAAAAAGTCTATGAAGGCAATGTCGTTGCTGATAACGGTAGGCTGATCATTTATGCCCCGCATATTGACCGCATCTCCAGTACCTGGGGAGATTATATTGAAAAAATCGGCTACCATGTCAGAGACTACTTTTTGACCCGCATGGAGCAATTTAAGGATATCCCGAGAAGCGTTCTGGCCCATTCCATGCATGTGTGCGGGACCGGTTTGTATGATAACGGCATTGGAAAACCTCGCATTGAAGTTATTCTTGCAACCTCGATATCAAGGGAAAAATGTGAACAGATCAATCTTGGTTATCTGAACCCTGCGGATATCAATATTGCGGATTACCAGGGAAAAGAGGATGAGGGCATACTGTATGTGGACCACGCCGGCGAAATCCTGTACCGGCTGGAGCAGTGATGCTCATTTTGTATGAATAATAATTTCGATATTTTGTGCTTTAGTTGAAAACCTTTTACCACATTCCGATATGAAATCTGAAACCAATTTAAATTATTTTAGGAAGGATTTATATGAAAATTGAACTTAGAAAAGATTACACTTATTCCTTGATTGAACCTACAAGCATGGGTATTCGTATAACTCCTGTTCATGGACAGCCCGTGCATACCAGTACTAATTATTTTATGCAGGCTACTAGCGCAGAAACCAATGTGGCCAGTATTTCGGCTTATCTTGGACTTCCGGTAAAAATATTGACAACCTTTGTAAAGGATAGTCCGATTGCGCAATTTATTAAAGATAACCTTGATAGTCGCCATATCTCTTATGAAGGTAAAGAAGTCGAGCAAGGCGGCCCATGGGGCTACCGTCATCAGTTTAATATTGCCGACAGCGGTTTTGGTTTACGTGGGCCGCGTGTACTTAATGACCGCGCAGGCGAAGTTGGCAGAACTCTTAATGCAAAAGACTTCGATCTTGGCCGAATTTTCGGTAAAGAAGGCGTTCAGATTGTACACCTGTCCGGATTGATCGCAGCCCTTTCGCCAGATACCGGTAATTTCTGTCTAGAACTTGTAAGAGCAGCAAAGAAATACGGTACACGAATATCATTCGATCTTAACTACCGGGCATCATTTTGGAAAAACCGCGATAAAGAACTTCATGGAATATTTAAGGAAATTGCAGGGGTGTCGGATATTCTTGTCGGAAATGAAGAAGATTTTCAGCTATGCCTGGGAATAGAAGGCCCTGAATCCGGAGGAAAAGACCTTTCAGCAAAAATTGATAACTTTAAGGAAATGATAGGGCGCGTGAAAAAGGCATACCCCAATACTTCAGTATTTGCCACCACACTGCGCCAGGTTATTAGCGCAAATAATCATCTCTGGGGCGCTATCATGCTGGAAGGTGAAAACTGGCATATTGTTGAACCCCGTGAGATCAACGTACTCGACCGTATTGGAGGTGGAGACGGTTTTGTTGGTGGAATGCTTTATGCCATTTTAAAAGGCTGGGAGTCTGAAAAATGGATCCAGTTCGGTTGGGCAAGCGGCGCACTGGCAACAACATTCCTCACAGATTACGCGCAACCTGCTGACGAAGACCAGATATGGAGTATCTGGAAAGGTAACGCACGGGTCAAACGTTAGCAGGTAGTATCTCACCGGTACCATTTTGATCGAGGGCAGGCTCCGCACATGGGAAGAAAAATAACATAAAATAATAAGGGAGAAAAAAATGGAAAAAAAAGGTGACATAGCTCTTATCGGGCTTGCTGTTATGGGACAAAATCTTGTTCTCAATATGAACGATAAGGGATTTACCGTCGTTGCTTATAACAGAACTGTTTCAAAAGTTGATGAATTTTTAAATGACGCTGCAAAAGGTAGAAATACAATAATTGGCGCTCATTCTATCGAAGAAATGATTGGTCTATTAAAAAGACCAAGAAAAATTATGCTCATGGTTAAATCCGGTGAAGCAGTTGATGAATTTATTGAATTATTACTTCCTCATTTAGAAAAAGGCGATTGTATAATTGACGGTGGAAATTCACATTTCCCGGACACAATCAGAAGAACAAACTATTTGAATGAAAAAGGAATTCTTTACATAGGTACAGGTGTTTCAGGTGGTGAAGAAGGAGCACGACGTGGCCCTTCAATCATGCCTGGCGGAAATCCAAAAGCATGGCCTTTGGTAAAAGATATTTTTCAAGAAATTTCTGCAAAAACCTCAGATGGTTCTCCTTGTTGTGATTGGGTTGGTGAAGACGGTGCCGGACATTATATTAAAATGGTTCACAATGGAATTGAATACGGTGATATGCAGTTAATCTGCGAGGCTTACAATCTAATGAAAAGCCTTTTAGGATATTCTCCAGATGAAATGCACAAGGTTTTTGCTGAATGGAATAAAGGTGATCTTGACAGCTACTTAATTGAAATTACCAGAGATATTCTTGCATTTAAAGATACAGACGGGAAACCTTTGGTTGATAAAATTTTAGATACTGCAGGACAAAAAGGAACAGGAAAATGGACTGGTATAAGTTCACTTGATCTTGGTGTTCCTGAAACCTTAATTATCGAAGCAGTTTACGCTCGATGCCTTTCGGCTTTAAAAGATGAAAGAGTAAAAGCATCTACGGTTTTTGCCGCACCTAAAATAAAATTTGAAGGTGACAAAAAGACATTTGTTGAAGATATAAGAAAAGCACTCCTTGCTTCAAAAATTGTCTCTTATGCTCAAGGTTATATGCTTATGCGAGAAGCTGCAAAAGAATATAAATGGAATCTTAATTACGGTGGCATAGCATTGATGTGGAGAGGTGGCTGCATCATAAGAAGCGTTTTCTTGGGAAAAATTAAAGAAGCTTTTGATAAGAATCCAAACCTACAAAACCTTTTAGTTGATGATTACTTCAAAATATTAATTGAAAATTGTCAGGATTCATGGAGAAAAGTAATTGCAACAGCAGCATTGAATGGAATTCCAGTTCCGGCATTCTCAACAGCGCTTGCTTTCTTTGATGGTTATAGAAGCTCTGTTTTACCAGCAAATCTTTTACAGGCTCAAAGAGATTATTTTGGAGCACATACTTATGAAAGAACAGATGAGCCGAGAGGACAATTTTTCCATACAAACTGGACAGGTACAGGTGGAAATGTTTCTTCAAGTACCTATAATGTATAATTTAAATTTTGATAGGGTATTCGTTTAGTTAGTATTCCAAGTTAAAGGTGATAACATGAAGAAGAGAATGTAACAGGGTCACATCTTCATATGTCATGAATTTTTCCGATGTTTTTTCGCTCTCTCCCTGTGTTCGGGCACTTCCTGATTCAGAGAATACACCTCCCAAATTTCTATGTCAAACATAAGTTTCCATGTTTCTGAAGAAAGTTTGTATCTTGGGGACGGCTCTTATATTCTGATTCAATAACAATTAGATACAAATTATTTTATTGGTCTCGCCATTTTTGTCCCATGTCAAAGGCAAACCCCATGTTCTTACGCTTAATTTCCACCTGAGGGACGTAGGTTCTAAAACGACTTGGCAGTTGGAGAGGAGGAACTGAAGAATCACTGTTGTGTTTTCATTCTACTCTCGCAAAGTAGATGGAATACAAAATTGGGGCATAAATAATTAATTATTTAAAGCGGGGATTTAATATAGTTTCGAGGGTCGTGGCGTGGACAAATGTATTCACAAATAGTTATTAAAGAAATAATTATTTTAAATGGAGGCTGCTCTCCAATAGGGAATGGGCTTTTTTTCGCCCTTAACGACTTGCGCCTCACGCCTTACGGTAAGAAAGATGGACTTCAGAACAATTGGAAGGTGAGGGGGACGGAGATTTCAATATTCAAAAAAGAAGTGAAAGAATTGAGCTACGGCCCGCAGATTGATTTCCATGATAGCTGAGATAGCAAGGAGAGTAGGAGTGGGGGCTTCGGCCATAGCGATGGTGATAAGGAGAAAGAATTCCTGAGATGGAAAGCAATTGTGATAATTGTCCCCAAGATAGTCCCCAGCAGAATTTTGAGGGCAAGAGACAAAATGCTAATAAAATAGACCTGACCCTGCTTCGTACTTTTCTAAAGGCCACCTCCGAAAAGTTGAGTTCCTCCTGAATATTGACAAATTAGTTGTTAATGTTTATGATACAATTAAAATACACATTAAGGAGACACAATGAGTTCCATTCGTATCAATATCAGCCTTCCTGAAGAAATATTCAAGGAACTTTC
>Ga0299915_10004167_pt1 | contig 10521 bp, 4 predicted proteins | sample RVTome_13_FD_200263 | JGI IMG/M metagenome (GOLD analysis project Ga0299915, IMG submission 200263) | Soil microbial communities from uranium-contaminated site in the Upper Colorado River Basin, Wyoming, United States - RVT92D227 (version 2) ... | reverse complement strand
ATCGACATCTACATGCCGGACATGAAATACAGCCGGCCGGACATCGCCCGCCGCCTGTCCAAGATCGGCCGCTATCCGGGCATCAATCGCGCGGCCGTCCTCGAAATGCACCGCCAGGTCGGAGATCTTGAAATGAATGACGATGGACTGGCCGTCCGCGGGTTGTTGGTGCGCCATCTCGTCCTTCCCGGGGGCCTGGCCGGTACGCGGGAGATCGTTCGATTTCTTTCGCAGGAGGTTTCCCGGCACACCTATCTCAACCTGATGGACCAATATCGTCCGGCATTTCACGCCGCCGATCTCCCCCTGTTGGACCGCCCCACGACCCCGGGTGAGTTCGAGGCCGCGGTCAAGCTGGCCCGCACGGCTGGGCTCACGCGGCTTGACGGGATCCCCGCCTGACAGGCGAAGTCTTCGGCTCAATACAAAAACATCGGCTTTCCATCGACATGGCGCACCTTGGGCCGGTAATTCTCGACATCATAAAGCTCTTCCACGTCGACTCGCCGAACGCCCTCGCGCATCACGGACAGCGGCACGTTGGTGTAGATCCCGTTGCGGAGCGCGACCATTCGACCGAAGGATCGCCCAACCGCGAGATCCGCGGCCATGACGGCGTAGTTGATTGCCACCATCAAGTCAAGCGAATCCGGGCTGCCCGAGCGCATCATGTATGCAACTTGCTGATAGATGATGTGCTCTCCGGTGAGCTCGCGCAGCAGATCACCGGTGATCGCTCCGATCCCGCCCAGCTTCTTGTGTCCGAAGGCGTCTTCGCGCCCCCGCAGGATGACGTCCCCGCCTACAACCTGCGCACCCTCCGAGATCGTCAGCATGGCGTAGTTGCTCGGGTTGGCGGCCTTGTCCTTGACCAAGAGCCGGGCCAGTTTCTCCGGATCGAAAGGCACTTCGGATATGACGGCGCGATCGACTCCGGCCAGGTAGGCGCTTACCAGACATGTCTCGCCGCTATACCTCCCGAACAGCTCGATCACCGCCAGACGCTCGTGGGAGCCGGCACTTGTGCGTAAGCTGTGAATGACGCCCACACTGCGGGTGATCGCTGTCGAGAACCCGATGCAATACTCGGTGCCGTGGACGTCGTTATCCATAGTTTTGGGGATCGCCACGATCGGGACGCCTTCGTCGTGCAGGCGCAACGCATAAGAAAGCGTATCATCTCCGCCGATCGGGACTACTGCATCCAGACCCAGTTTGTCGATGACCTCCAGGACGTAAGGCGTGAAATCCTTGACCTCCCCGTCCCCCTCACCATCCGCCAGAAAGGCCGGGATGTCTTCCTTGCGCACCTTCCCTGGGTTGGTCCTCGAGGTGTGCAATACGGTGCCGCCGGTGCGATCAATCGTCCGGACCGCGTTGTGGTCGAGGACCATCGTGTACCTGGCGACGCTTGCCGGATCACCCGGTTGACACTCCAGCAAGCCGCCCCAACCACGACGGATGCCCAAAACGTTGTGCCCGTCGTCCAGAACCCGGCTGACGACGGCCTTGAGGCAGGCGTTCAGTCCCGGGACGTCACCCCCACCGGTCAGAATTCCTATTCGCATACCCATCCCTCGCTCAGAAGTTCGTCAAGGCCCCAACAGGCAGCCCTGTCCTTGGTCACCTATCAGGCGCGGATCAACAACCTCTATTCCACCAGCCGTTGCCGGCGTCTGTGGTGCATCTATCCCGCAGACCCTACCGTGCCGGGTCGGGCGCGTGTCCCGCCTCATGGATTGAGACGTCAACAGGTGGGGTTCTAACGGGCCAGCATGCGTGCCGTCTCGAAGTACGCCAGGTCCAACTCCCGCTGGGATGAGGCTACCTCCTCCAATGATACCGCTACGATCTGGCGTCCATCAAGGCCGACCATGATGTCCTTTTCGCCGGCCACCAGCGCCTCGACTGCCCTCACCCCCATTCGAGTGGCGAGCAGGCGGTCGAATGCCGACGGGCTCCCGCCTCGCGGGACATGTCCCAGGATCGTCACCCGCGTTTCGAATCCGACCTCCTGCTGTCTCAGCTGGTCGGCCACTTCCTGTGGATGCAATCCGGCCCCCTCGGCGATGATGACAATTGCATGCGACTTCCCACGGGCATAAGCGTCGAGAATCGCGGAGGTTATCTCTTCCATCGGCACATCCCGTTCGGGGATCAAGATGATCTCGGCCCCGCAGATCAGGCCGGCCACCAGAGCCAGGTAGCCGGACTGCCTGCCCATCGTCTCGACCAGGAACGCCCGCTGATGTGAGGAGGCCGTGTCGCGCAGTTTGTCGACCGCTTCCATGATGGTGTTCAACGCCGTGTCGACCCCCAGGGCCATGTCGGTGCCCCAGATGTCGTTGTCGATCGAGGCCGGCACGCCGACGACAGGGAAGCCCCGCTTGGATAAGGCATGTGCCCCGCGCTGCGAACCATCGCCGCCGATGACAATCAACCCCTCGATCCCCGACTCGTTCAACTCGCGCAGCGCCTGGATCTGGGCCTTGGTCTCGCTGAACTCGGGGCAGCGCGCGGTTTGCAGGAACGTGCCGCCTCGCTGCAAGATCCCGCCGACGTCACGTGCCGTAAGCGGAGGCGTCATTTCACCGCGGATAAGGCCGGCGAAGCCCTCGCGGATCCCAATGATCTGAAGGCCATGGTGAAGCCCTACCCGTACAATGGCTCTCAGGCATGCATTGATGCCCGGGGCGTCGCCGCCCGAACTGAGCACTCCAACGATATTCATCTTGGACACCTCGCCGGTTCTATTGGACCCGGAACGGGGTTACGTGTATCGTACCTTCGCCGAGAAGCCGGGCCAGCTGGGTGTGGAGTTCGGGGCAGTAACCTGTCGTGGAGTTGGGGAACTCAAGGTGGTACCGCCGTGAGGCTTCATAGATCTCGAAGGCGAAACGATCTCCCCCGGGGTAAGACGTCAGCAAGCCGTGCACCCGCCGCATACGCAGTGCATCCCGCTTGCGATCACCCGTCGAACGCAGGATTAAGGACACCATTCGTTTATCACCGGCCGGCACGCGGCCTGCCTGATCGAACGCGCCAAGCTCAGATGGTTCAGCTGAGGCAACGATCCCCAGCAGGCTGGCAGCCCCACTGAACGGATCGGATGCCTCCCTCCCCGCGGCGAGGCTCTTCTCGGGCGCTTCTTGCCATGGCTCGTGCCCCTGTCCCCAAGGCTCGACCTCCGCCTCCCATGCCAGGACGGGCTCCTCGGCCATCTGGTCAATCCCCACGCTCGGGACGAAGACCGGTTCTTCTTGCACGTGGGTAGGCGCTGGTGCAGCCGGGGCCGGGCTGATCTCACGCGTAATCTCGTCGACCAGGATCTTCGGTTCGCCGCGCCCGCTGTCGACCTTTCCCTTCACAACCACAATCTGTCCTGGTTCGACCCAGCTCGAAATTGCACTCCAGACGCGGTGAAATACCACCAACTCAATCGTCCCCTGCAAGTCCTCGAGAGACACAAATCCCATCGCCTTTCCAGTCCGCGTCTGGTATGGACGGACGTGCGTGATCTCACCAGCTACGCAAGCGGCATCGCCATGTTCCGCATCCGAGAGTTCGGCACTGAAATGCGTGACAACATGCGCAAGATCATCCATGTGAGGTGTTAAAGGATGATCCGAGACGTAAACCCCGAGCAGTTCACGCTCCCAATCCAATTGCTGCCGGCGCGGGATGTCATCCAGTTGAGTGGGAAGGCTCAGCATGCCGCCCGGTGTGGCGGCGCCACCGAACATGGAAAGCTGGCCAACGTCCTTCGCCCTGAAATGGGCCGCAGACGCAGACAGCACCCTGTCCAACGCCTCCAGCAAGGCCCGGCGCGATCCAAGGCTGTCCAGCGCGCCGACACGGACCAGCGACTCCAGCGCCCGCTTCCCAACCAGGCGTAGGTCGACCCTGCGGGCAAGCTCCTCCAGGTTCTTGAACGGACCCCCACTCTGGCGGGTGCTCAAGATTGCCGCCACCGCTCCCTCGCCGACGTTCTTGACCGCGCTCAAACCGTATCGGATTGCGGGCCTATCACTTTCAGTCTCTTCGATCTCGAAGCTCATTCCACTTGCGTCGACATCCGGAGGCAGGACGTCGATCCCCATCCGGCGGCAATCGGCGATATACAGTGCCACCCGATCGGTGTCGTTCTTGAACACGGACAGCAAGGCCGTCATGTACTCGACGGGGAAGTTTGTCTTCAGATGGGCCGTTTGGACGCAGATGACTGCGTAATCGGCAGCGTGTCCCTTGGGGAAACCGTAGCGAGCGAATGCCTCCCAATCGTCGAAAATCGCGTTCGCCACATCGGGGGCGATGGCGTTGGCCTCCGCCCCACGCACGAACTTGTCCCGCTCCCGATGCAGGGCCTCGGCCTTCTTCTTGGCTACCGCCTTCCGCAGATTGTCGGCTTCCGAAGCCGAATAGCCGGCAAGCTTCATCGCCGTGTACATGATCTGTTCCTGGTAGACCGTGATGCCGTAGGTCTCCTCCAGGATCGGCGCCAGGGACGGGTGACGGAATGACACCAGTTCCTCACCGTGCATCCGGCGGATGTAGTCGGGGATAAACTCCATCGGGCCGGGCCGATAGAGGGCCACCATGGCAATCACATGCGATAAGCTGCGCGGCTTCATCTCCATTAAGTAGCGCCGCATCCCGGCCCCTTCCACCTGGAACACGCCGAGCACGTCTCCCCGGCCGAGCAGGTCGAAGGTCTGCGGATCGTCCAACGGGATGCTGTGAATGTCGAGACGGATCGCGTGCCGCCGCTCGATCAATTCGCAGGCGCGTGCCATGACGGTCAGCGTCGATAGTCCGAGGAAATCCACCTTGAGCAGACCCAGCCACTCGAGGACCTGCATCTCGAACTGGGTGACCCCGCTGACAGGGCTGTCCTCGCCGCCAACTTTGGTTGGCCGGTGAAGGGGGACGTACTCGGTGATCGGCCGATCGGTGATGATGACGCCGGCGGCGTGCGTCCCGGCGTTGCGGGCAACTCCCTCGAGCTTGGCAGCCGTGTCAATGAGCTCACGCAGATAGGGAGCGGTCTCATAGATCTGCCTGAAGGCAGGGACACTCTCGACAGCTTCGGGGATCGTCAGCGGCTTGCCAGGGATATTCGGGATAAGCTTGGCGACCCGGTCGACCTCGGGCAAGGGAATATCCATCACCCGGCCGACATCGCGAATCGCGGCTCGGGCACCCAAGGTGCCAAAGGTGATAATCTGGGCAACTTTGTCCCGGCCATAGGTCTCGGCGGCGTATTCGAGCATCTCGGCGCGACGGTCATCCTGGAAGTCAAGATCGATGTCCGGCATCGAGACTCTTCCGGGATTGAGGAACCGTTCGAATATCAGCCCGTGGGCCAGCGGGTCGACAAGTGTGATTTCCAGGCAGTAGGCAACGATCGATCCGGCCGCCGATCCCCGGGCGTTGTACCAGATTCCGTGTTCCCGGGCATAGCGGCAGAGGTCCCATACGATGAGGAAATAGGTGTCGAACCCCATCTGATTGATCACACCGAGCTCGAAATCCAGGCGCTCCCTCACCTCAGGATCATTCTGGCGATCCGGGTAACGCCGCCGCAGCCCTTGCTCACACTGCAGCCGTATGTAGCTCGCCGGGACGTGCTCGTCGGGGACCTTGAAATCGGGCAGACGATAGCCTTCGAAGTCCAGGTTGACCTGGCAGCGCTCGGCGATCCACAGGGTATTCTCGATCGCCTGGGGTACCTCGGTGAACAGGGCCTGCATTTCCTGGGGCGTTCTAAAGTAGTATGAGGGGTCCGTCATCCGCATGCGATCGGGATCGGCCCGGACCGCTCCGGTCTGGATGCACAACAAGATGTCCTGGAGCTCGGCATCTTCGGGAGCAACGTAGTGGACATCGTTTGTGGCGACGAGGCGCGCGCCATAGTGGGGGGCCATCTCGATGAGGGCTCGATTGACCGCCGGCAGCTCGGGGATCTCATGCTGCTGCAATTCAATAAAGAACCGTTCGGGGCCGAAGACGTCGAAATACCAATCGAGAGCGCGCTTGGCGTGGGCCTGGCGGCTTTCGATCAAAGCCCGCGGGACTTCGCCCGAAAGGCAGCCGGTGGTGCAGATCAAGCCCTGGCTGTGGGCCGCCAGAAACTCATGATCGATGCGGGGGCGGTAATAGAAACCTTCGAGCTGCGAGGCGGTGGCGATCGCCAATAGATTGCGATAACCCTCATCATTCTCGGCCATCAAGAGTAGATGATAGGACCGGCTGTCGAGCTGTGAGTCCTTGTCGTGCATCCGGCGGGCCGCCAGGTAGGCCTCCATCCCGATGATCGGCTTGACCCCGACAGCTTTGGCCGCCCGATAGAAGTCGATCGCCCCGAACATCGCTCCGTGGTCGGTCAGCGCCACGGCCGGCATGCCCAGTTCCTGGGCGCGCCCGACCAGCTGCGGGATGCGGCTCAGCCCATCAAGCAGAGAATACTCAGAATGAACATGCAGGTGGACAAAGGACATGGCTGATGGGTAGACCCAGGCGGGCCTTCGCCCGGATCCACAGCCGGATTATAGCCGGGCCGACCGGCTTTCGCTACCGCAGATAGGTCGAAGGCCGGAAGTTTTAAGCTTTGGGTGGGCAAGCGCCTTGTCCGCTCACGCCATTCAGCTGCACGCCTGGCGGTCCTTGTGGCTCGATGGCCATTGGAGCCGGGCAGAATTGGGCACCTGCCCGGAGAGATTGAGGGCGAAGGGAGCCCTCCTGGGTGCGGCGTGTCTCTGAACCGGTTCTAGACAGCCCTGGCCAGCCGGATGATGCAGGTTCTCCGCCAGGCCGAGGTGCCTCCAGGGGCCAGATGGACACGATCCATCCGGATGTGGCAAACTTGAGGCGCGCCAAAGACCGGCTGCCCCCCGGCAACCACCCGACCGGCCTGCAGGCCTGGCCAAGGCAAACGGTCCGACCAAACGACTGTCATGGTGTGGGGTCATGAGAGGGCGGCGATCCATCCGGCGCGGATTAGGCTGCGGCCGAGACGGGGTCGGGCGAACGTGTGCTCGAGATCGTTGGGAGGCCTGCATGCTTCGGATCGGTTTCACCTGTCAATCGACAGGGGGAGGACGATGAAGAAACACCTTGCCCTTCTCACAATTCTGCCGCTTGTTGTCGGTGGGTGCGCCCGGACTACGGGCACCCCGACCGCGACCCAGCCCCCGTCGGCCAGCGCGACCTTCGCACCTCCGACATCGACTCCGACCGAGTCCAGGCCCGGATCAGCTCTCGCCGGTCTGTCCGTCACGATCCTGACTCCATTCTCCGCCGAGCAGGCGAGGTTGTTCAAGACTACCTTCGCCGGTCTCGAGGCCAACACGGGGATCAATGTGATCGTCGAAAGCTCCCTTGACTTCAAGCATGCTGCCCTCGCCAGATCCGAGGCCGGCGATCCATATGACCTCCTTGTCTTCTCGCAACCGGCGTTGATGGTCGAGATGGGGCGAAAGGGCTACCTGGCGAACATCAAGCGTTTTATCACTACCTCCGAGCTCAGGGGAGCGTATTCCCAGACGTGGATCGATTCGGGGATGGTGGACGGGCAGCTGTTCGGCGTCGTGCACGCCGCCGAACCCAAGAGCCTCGTCTGGTACCCCAGATCCGAGTTTGAAGCCGCAGGCTACAGGGTGCCCGAAACCTGGGATGAACTCATTGCACTTTCGGACCAGATTGTGGCCGACGGAGGCGTCCCGTGGTGCATCAGCCTGTACGATGACGGCCCCGGCGGAGGGCCGGGAACGGATTGGGTCGAGGATATCATGCTGCGCACCACTACCGGCGACAACTATGATGCCTGGACTCGCGGCGAACTGAAATTCGACTCACCTGAGGTTCGGAATGCTTTCAACTTGATGCAGAGAATCTGGTTCAACCCGGATTACGTGCTGGGCGGAACCAAGGGCATCCTCACGTCGACATTCGCTGACACCCCCATGCCGATTTTCGATGATCCCCCAGGATGCTTTCTGTACCATCACCCTCCCGCCGTTGCCAGCGATCTGCCTGAGGGGGTGAAGATTGGCACCGACATCGCCTACTTCTACTTGCCTCCCATCGATAACGCCTATGGCCGGCCCGTGCTCGGCACGGGCACCTTTGTTAGCCTCTCCAAGGATACGCCGGTCGGCCGGCAAGTGATCAAGTTCATGCTGACCCCGGCATCGGTCGAATCTGAGGTCAAGGCAGGTGAGTTGATTTCCCCGATGGACAGTGTGCCCATGGAGTGGTACCCCTTGGAGGTCCATCAGGGGCTGGCTGAGATCTTGCGAATGGCCGACACCTTCCGGCTCGACAGCTCGGAGCTCATGCCAGACGCGGTCGGGGTCGGAAGCTTCCCTACCGCCCTGATAGACCTTCTAGAGGGCGAAGAGCTCCGGGCGGTCCTTCAGTCCATCGACGCCAGTTGGCCCGATCCATAGGGACGGGCTCTCGCCGGGGCATTCGTCTCTATGGCTGTCCCGCTCTTGGTCTTCTTCTTATTGCAGCGGTATTCCGTGCGTGGTCGGACGGCAGGTTCGGCGAAGGGGTGAACGGATAGCGTCTGAGTAGCAACGCATCATCCGGGTGCAAGCTCGCTGCGCCGCGATGATGGTATCCAGCGGGATCGAGTCGAACGGATTCTAGCCCTTCGTACTCGCTCGCCGTGCCGACCCCGGGAACCCCTCCCGGGGCGGCGACGGCCGAGGGACCAGCTCCACGGCCGGCGGAAGGGCTGGACTCGTCTGATGCGGGCGAGCTCCAAATTGGGTCAGAACGAGGCCGCCCCCGGGCCGGCCGTCCCGACCACGACCTGTCCGGCTGATTTCATTAGTCAAATATAGACTGCAAACGGAATTCCTCGCAGCATGCCCGGCTCATCGAACGCAAGACAGTCACTCAGCCAAGGTCACGGTAGATTTTCAATCCTCAAAGCGACTGGTGTTCTGTTCTGGCAATAATCTCATCCTGTAATGCCCTGCCCAGATCACAGAAGTAATCGCTATACCCGGCCACCCGCACGATCAGGTCTCGGTACAGCTCTGGATTGCCTTGTGCCGCCCGCAGCGTCTCGGCATCCACCACATTGAACTGGATGTGGTGCCCGTCCAACTTGAAATAGGTGCGCACCAACTGGAGCAGGATGTTCAGGCCGGCATCGTCCTTCAGCAATTGGGGGGTGAGTTTCTGGTTTAGCAGCGTACCCCCGGTGCGGGCATGGTCCATCTTGGCCGCTGATTTCAACACTGCGGTTGGGCCATGCCGATCTGCCCCTTGCACCGGCGAGATGCCTTCTGACAGAGGCGTCCATGCTTTCCGCCCATCGGGCAATGCCCCGCACACCGACCCGAAATAGACGTGACAGGTGGTAGGCAGCAGATTGATATGGTACCTGCCACCCTTCGTGTTCGGCCGGCCATCGATGGCATCATAGTATGCTTCGAAGACCGCCCGCATGACGTCATCTGCCTCATTGTCGTCGTTCCCGTACTTGGGTGTCTTGTTCAGGAACATTTGGCGTACGCGCTCGTGGCCTTCAAAATCCACATTCAGGGCAGCCAACAGCTCGGGCATGCTCAGCGTTTTGCGCTCAAACACGTGAATCTTCAGGGTGGTCATGGCATCGGCCATCGTGCCCACGCCAACCCCCTGGATATAGCTCGTGTTGTACCTGGCGCCGCCGTCGTGATAATCCTTGCCGGTTGCGATGCAGTCGTCAATCAGCACGGAGAGGAACGGTGCGGGCATGTATGCGGCATAAAGCCGCTCGATGACATTATTGCCCCGCACCTTAACCTCAACGAAATAGCCTAGCTGCCTTCGATAGGCCTCAAAGAAGTCTTCAAAGCGCTCAAACTGGGTGGGGCCGCCGGTCTCAGGGCCGATTCGCTTGCCAGTCCGCGGATCCACGCCGTTGTGCAGAGTAAGTTCCAGCACCTTAGGCATGTTGAAGTAGCCGGTCAAGTTGTAGTTCTCCTTGCCGAAGGCGCCCACCTCCACGCACCCGCTGGAGCCGCCGTTGCGGGCGTCCGCCACGCACTTGCCCATCCGCACAAGTTCCTGGACGATCAAGTCGCTGTTGAAGACCGATGGCTGGCCAAAACCGGTCCGGATGATGCGGGCAGCGCGCTTGATGAAGCGGTCTGGGTTCTTCTTGCTGACCTGGATGGAAGAACTGGGCTGCAGCAGCCGCATCTCCTCGATGACGTCCAGGATGAGGTAGGTGACCTCGTTGACCGCATCGGAAGCGTCTTCACTGACACCACCCAGGTTGATCTGAGCGAAGTCGGTATAGGTGCTGCTCTCCTCGGCCGTCACACCGACCTTGGGTGGGGCGGGCTGGTTGTTGAACTTGATCCAGAAGCATTGCAGCAGCTCCTCCGCCTGCTGCCGGGTCAGCAGTCCCTGCTCTAGCCCCTTTTGGTAGAACGGGTAGAGGTGTTGATCGAGCTTGCCAGGGCTGAAGGCGTCCCACGGATTGAGCTCGCTGGTCACACCTAAGTGGACGAACCAATA
>Ga0299915_10004166_pt1 | contig 10523 bp, 11 predicted proteins | sample RVTome_13_FD_200263 | JGI IMG/M metagenome (GOLD analysis project Ga0299915, IMG submission 200263) | Soil microbial communities from uranium-contaminated site in the Upper Colorado River Basin, Wyoming, United States - RVT92D227 (version 2) ... | reverse complement strand
CCGATGCAAAAATACAACACAAATGAGGAGAATATGGATAAAAATGCGGCTATGAGCGTCGCCTTAATGATGCCAAATCGCCGCACGAAGTTGCGAAATATGATCCCTTTTTTTACCCTCCACAAAGAGTCACCGAACATTCAACCGCTCCAATCTTGGAATCATCGCCATTGCACTGCCGCTCATGCAGAGAAGCGCTAACAACGGCAATAAAGCCTATAAAAAACATTGCAATAAACATGCCGAATATCAGGCCAGGGATGATATTCAGCCGCCGGTTGCAGCTTGCGGCGGGATCAAGGCCCATTGTTTTATCGATCCGAGGCCCCCTTGACGTGGGTGCGAAAGGACTCCCACATAAGGTCATTGGCTGAGATCTCGGTTGTCGTGCGGCCCAGGAGGAGCCGGGCATGCGGCTGACCCGGCCACGTGTGCCCGCCCCCGATGATCTTGTACAGGACGATGTTCTGACTGTCCCTTCCCATTCTGTACGTATACCTGGTCACGCGGGTGCCGTCATTGTGCAGCGTTGGAAGCTCTTCCACGCCGGGAATCGCTGAGGCCTGGTTGATGCGCACCCATACCTTAATCGCCTCTTCCACCGCCATATACGAATTTCTTGTGACGCCCCTGGAACCGCGCCCTCCTTCTAAGGGGACGAATCGATCATCTGTCCCGTGAAAGTGGATGATCGGCATAGGCACCTGAATGGTACCGGGATCAATGGTCAGGGTGCCGGCGACAGGGGCAATAGCCGTAATCAGATCCGGTATCTCCGCCGCCAGGCGGTAGGCCATCATGGCCCCATTGGATATGCCAGTGATATAGACACGGCAGGGATCGATATGGTACTGCCTGATCATATACTGGATGAGCTGACGGAGGAATGCCACATCGTCGATGTTGTGCTTTTCGGCGTAGCCGCAGCAGCTCCCGGCATTCCACGTCAAAAACCCTTTGAGCCTCCCGCTCCCGTTCGGATAGACAACGACAAAGCCGTATCGCTCCGAAGTCTCGGAGAGTCCGCAAAAACGCTCCATCTTTTTCCCGTTCGTGCCGCCGCCGTGGAGCGCTATCACAAGCGGGGGATGCGCAGCTGCAAGGTTTTTCGGAACATGGACGAGAAAGCTGCGCAAGGATGGACCGATGGCAAGGGTATATTGCTTGGTGTCGGCGTAGTTGTGACCCGCGCCGCAGGCAGAGAAAAGGATTGTCGCCACTACCAGAATGAGCCTTTGTGTTGGTGTCATGACCTTGCTTTTCAATGGCAGCGCTCCGCACAATTGCAGGACGAACAGCGAACAGCACACCCTCTTTTGTGTTCACAAACTATATAAAGTAATACGACGGAACGCAAGGGGGAATATGGATCAAACCCCTGACCAAGCCGGCGTGAGGTCCTTGTTGACTTTAATCCTCTAATAGTGCGTTTGACAAGCAAACTACTTCTGATACAGTAACACACATAAGGGCGTATCAAGATGATATATATGTTTGTTGAGAACATAAGCCATTGAATTGAGAGGAGGCAGAAATGGCAAAAAAAGCATCTAAAACAGCCGCTTGCCAGATTTGCAAAAAGCGAAAAGCGCTCAACGAGGTTTTACCGGGAACGTTGGTCCGCGACCCTATCGTTGAGATAATTATGAAAAAATATCCCGATTGGTCATCCGATGGCTTCATCTGTCTCGATGACCTGAATCATTTCAAAACGGAATATGTCCGCACTATTCTTGAGGCGGATAAGGGCGAGCTTTCGATATTGGAAGAACAGGTTATGAAGAGCCTCAGAAAGGAAAAACTCCTATCCAAAAACATCAATATCGAATTTGAAGAGCAGTTGACACTGGGGGATCGGCTTGCCGATAAGATCGCTGAATTCGGCGGAAGCTGGCGTTTCATCAGTATCTTTGCTGCCATACTCCTTGTATGGATCGCCATGAACACCGCCGTACTCATTTGGAAACCATTCGATCCATATCCCTACATCCTGCTTAACCTGGTCCTTTCGTGTCTCGCTGCCATACAAGCACCCATTATTATGATGAGCCAAAACCGCCAGGAGGATAAGGATCGCTTGCGCGCCCAGCATGATTATCTGATAAATCTCAAGGCTGAGTTAGAGATCCGCCATCTGCATGAAAAAATGGATCACCTCCTGAGGAATCAGTGGCAGCGGCTTTTGGAGATCCAGGCTATCCAAACAGAATTCATGGAAGGCCTCGCCCTGAAAACTCCACGCAGACGCGACAGATAAGCTCTTCCTGCCTATAGATCGAGGCCGCGGGAATCTCTTTCCCACATCTCGTTCCCATCACCTATTGATCCGGCGATGAGTGGATTTTGCTGGGTCTGTCGCTCTGCGACATCCCATCATTTAGATTTTTTTACACAGTAGGGTGGGATTTTTTTCCTGTACCAATAACGATGTACAGTCCAAAGAGCAATGCCAATGACGGCTATTGCCGCGATAATAAAACGTTCATAGCGCTTGATGTCGCCCACTATAATTTCCAGTATATTACCGAAGATGTATCCACCCATTCCTACGACAATAGCCCAAATCAATGCGCTGATGGTATTGAGAAAAATAAATTTCCTTATCGGAACCGAGCCCATGCCGATGACAAAGGGTACGACTGCGCGCGTCCCGTAGATAAACCGGAATCCAAGGATCACCGGAGTTTGAAACCGCTCAAGCAGCCGCTGCGCCTTATTGACTCGTTCCTTCCACAAAGGACGCCTAGCCAGGAACCACTGACTATGGGTGCGGCCCAGGTAAAAGAAGAGCTGGTCCCCGCAAAGGCCGCCGACAAACGCCGCCAGGATCACCCACGGCAAGGCCAGATACCCGAGGTGTGCAGCGAAGCCTCCCAGAATTAAAATAGTCTCACCCTCGGCAAAGGTGCCAATTAAAATAGCCCAATAGCCGTACGTCTTCAGAAGGGATTCAAAGGGAATCATGGCTCGTCAGACATCGATAGAAGGGGGATCACTGTGTCTCTATAAAAACCATCTCCTCGAAATATACCATTGCCAACAGTGGAGGCACATAATGCAGGCAAGGGGATCACCCCTCAGGCAGGAGCGATCTGTCACCGGAGAGAACTAGCGGAATAAAATCCTCAATGAACTAATGAGAAAATATAAAGATAGCACGATAAGTACAAGCCCGAGCGCCACATAGATCTTCTTCATAGCCTTGTTTGTGAAAAACTTTTTTGCCCAATGCAGGGCAACGGCCAGAGCCGTCAGATACGTGGCGAGCCCCAGGGCACCACACAGGACAAAGGAAATAGCGAGGGCGGAAGTAAAGGTATCGACCAGATCGAGATGCCTCACGATTTGCACGCCGACGAGCCACCAGAAGATCATCATCGGGTTGACTATCGAAAGCGAGAAACCGGTGATAAATGCTATGCGTCGGCTCTTCAAAAAAGAAGGGGTAAACTCCAGGAGGTGCGGCTTGGTGCCTTCCTTCAAGGTGAGGAACGCCAAGATCCAGAGGATGACGGCACCGCAGAGTTCAAAGACGGCGACGGCCTTCTGGTTGCTAAAAAAGGGGGCTATCCCAAATAAGGCGACAACGCCATACATGAAATCGGAAGTAAGTGAACCAAACACGACCATCACGGCAGCCCAAAGGTGGTTATTCAGGGATCGTTTCGCAATCTCGATCTGGGCCGGACCAATAGGAATGGCGCTGACAAAACCTAAACAATAAATCACGAGCAGTAAGGAAAATGTATTCATTTAGTATTTATTATGAGGGTCAAATAATTATAGAGAACTATAACCTTTTTTAAATTCAAAGAAAAGACATTAAATTCGTATTCCGGGACTCATCGTGCTTTGCCTGACAGTATGTAGTAAAGCCATTGTTTTATCCCGATTTCTATCCCGTAGCGGTACGACGATCATTACCGCTGCTATTGACAAATTCTCCCCAGGCTTATTTTTGAAAAAACGAGACCGTCGTGTCCCCGTACCTGCGCTGTTGCGAGAGTTCGAGGCCGAGGGGCGGGAGGATTCGGTCTCTCGACGCATGTTCGGCCACGATGACCCCGGTTTCGCCGAGGGTACCACGCCGTACGATCTCTTCGATGGTCTTTCCCACCACGTCCTTGCCGTAAGGGGGATCCATAAAGATGAGGTCGAAGACCTCCCCTCTCTCCCCAAGCACCGCTATCCCCTTCTTGGCTGGCACGGAGAGGACCCATGACCTTGATTGCAACTCGAGGGCCTTAAGGTTTTCCTTGAGCACCGTGAGGGCACCCTTTCCCTGCTCCACAAAGACCACCTCCTCTGCCCCGCGGCTGAGGGCTTCGATGCCCAGCGAGCCGGTGCCGGCAAAGAGGTCGAGGACCCGCGGGAAGGTCCATGACGGACCCAGGATGTCGAAGATCGCCTCGCGCACCCGGTCAGAGGTGGGCCGGATCAGTCTTCCCCTGGTGACAGAGAGCTGCCTCCCCTTGAACTCCCCGCCGATGACCCTCACGATCCCTCCTTCTGCAATCGTTCCACCACCCTGGTCATCTGCCCGTAGTGGGTCCCGGCCCAATAGACCTTCCGACAGATAGGACAGCGGGAAAACTCTTGATGGGTGTGGTAGATATGGTCGGGCACCGCCCCCTTCGCCTCCTCAGGATCTACCGCCTCTAAAGGAGCGTTGCAGGCGAGACAGCGGGAGAAGAGCATTCCTTGGTTGACAAGGATGTGGTAGTGCCGCAGCACCTCCTTGAGCTGCCGGAAAGGGTTGTCTTCCCGGATCAGCAGCGCCTCTAGTGACCCCTTGGCCTTGAAGAGCTTGGTGTCCTTGGTGACGAGGGTCCTGCCTTCATCATGTGCCCGGCGCAGGATGCCCGCCTGATCATCGGTGCGCCAGTAGACGGCGTCGTAGCCCAAGATGCGGAGCCACTTGGCCAGTTTACCCAAGGTCGTGTCAACGATAAAGGTCATCCGGCAGCGCGCTTGACCAGGTCAAAGGCCCTCTCGCGGGCCTTCGCCATGATCTCCTCTTCCCCCTCGACACGTCCTCCTCGCATCAGGACCCTCCCGTCGCAGATGAGGGTATCGACGCAGGAACCATGAGCGGCGTAAATAAGGTCGGATGCCAGATGGAAATGCGGGGTAAGCTGGGGGTGGTTCAGGTCCACCAGGGCAATATCCCCCCACCTCCCCTTCTCGATGATGCCACCCTCCAGGCCGAAGGCCCGGGCCCCCTGAACCGTGATCATCTCCAAGGCCTCGGGCGCCGGCATCACCACCGGGTCCCCGGTATGGAACTTCTGCAGCAGTGAGGCGAACTTGGCGCTCTCCAGCATATCGAGGTTGTTGTTGGAAGAGCATCCATCGGTCCCCAGGGCGGTGATCACTCCCCGCTTGCGCAGCTGAGGATAGGGGAAGACCCCTCCGACCGCAAGCTTCATGTTGGAGACGGGGTTGTGCACAACCCGCACGTCGTGGGCCTTGAGGATATCCATGTCCTCGTCGTTCAGCCAGACGCAGTGGCAGGCGACAAGATGAGGCCCCAGAAACCCGATCTCTTCCAGATACCGCACCGGCCGCTTCCCGTGCTCCTCCAGACAACGGTTGGTCTCCTCCTCGCTCTCGGCGAGGTGAAAGTGGATCAAGAGACCTTTGTCCAGGGCAAATCGGGCGCACCATCGCAGCGCCTCCTCCGAGACCGTATAGATCGCATGAGGACCGAGGGTGAAGGTCACCCGCGGACCGAACTGCTCCCGCTCGTGATAGAGCTCTTCGTTGAGCGCTATCTGCCCCCTGGCCTTTTTCTGATCGAAGAGATCGATAAAGACGGCGCTGATGGCGGCCCTGATCCCCATCTCCTCAACGGCCCTGGCTGTACCACGCCAGTGCCAATACATGTCATTGAAAAAGGTCGTGCCTGTCTTGATCATCTCCAGGCAGGCCAGCTTCGCCCCCCAGTAGACGTCTTCTTCCGTCATGTGGGCCTCGACAGGCCAGATCTTGGTCTCGAGCCACTCCTTGAGCGGCATGTCGTCGGCATACCCCCGCAGCAGCGTCATGGCAGCGTGGGTATGGCCGTTGACAAAGGAGGGGATCGCTGCCTTCCCCTCGCCGGGGATCACCTCGTCGGCCTTCACCGCCAGGTTGGCGCCGATCTCCTTGATCCTGTTTCCCTCGATGAAGATGTCCGTGGTTTCGCCGTCGAGCCGAACGTCCTTTATGAGGATGCTCATGCCTGCTCCTCCAGCACGCGGAGCAGAACCTTATGGACCGCGGCGGCATTCTCCTGACTTTTGTGAGAGATCTCTTTCTCAGTCAGGGGTTTATCAATAATGCCGTGGCAGTAGTTGTCCACCGAGCAGATGCTCGCATAGGCCAGCCCCACTTCCTGGCAGAGGGTGGCCTCATGGGCCATGGTCATTCCGACCACGTGGCCAAAGTTCCTCAGCATGGTGATCTCCGCCTTGGTCTCCAGGCGGGGGCCGATGGTCTGGATATAGACCCCCTCTTTAGCAAAGGCTACCCCTGCCTCCTCGGCGCCTTGAATCAGGCGTTCCCTGAGAGAAGCATCCAGGCTCGGGGTGATGTGCACGACATGGTGATCGTAAAAGGTCAGGATCTCCCAAGGGCTGAGGTAGTCGTGGGGGATCACGATCCTGCCCGGGGGCAACTCCTCCCTAAGGCTCCCCACCGAGTTGACCCCGATCACCCCGCTCACCTCCAATTTTTTGAGGGCATAGATGTTGGCGCGGTGGTTGATGCGGTGGGGAGGGATCCCTTCAGGGCCATGGCGGGAAAGGAATACCACCTCTGTACCCCCCAGACGACCGATAAGGAAATGATCCGACGGCGCCCCAAAGGGGGTCTCCATCGTCTCCTGTTTAGCTGCCTCTATCCCCGACAGGGAGAAGTTCCCTCCCGCAATGATCCCCTTCATGTGCCCTCCTTCTCATCGTGCATAATACGAGAAAGGGGAAGGGGTTGTCAATTTTCCCCATTTCTCGACTCATGCGGCGGCGCTTCCCTAGACTAGCGCGAGACATTGAGTTTATCGTGGTATCCCTCGACTGGCTCGGGATGCCGAGTTTATCGAGGCACAGAGTCGACCCCGGGCGCTTCGGCCTGAGCGTTCGGCACCGACACGGATAGCCGGACACCCGAGTCGAAAGTATGCCCCGGTCTTCAGGCCGGGGCGCTTGCGGGTTGACTCACCAGACGGGAACATATATATTAAATGGTACCCATGCAAGGAAGAAGAGATGTCTAAACTGACCAGGAGAGAAGTACTGAAACTCTTCATGGCAGGCGCAGGTGTGGCGCTGACGCCCTGGCCATGGAAGGAAGCTCTCTCTGCGGCGACGCCAGCCGCCCCTGACGTGGTGATCTCAAAGGGGACTTCCCCTGCCCAGATCACGGAGGCGGCCATACGTGCCCTGGGCGGGATGTCGCGCTTTGTCTCACGAGGAGACGTGGTGCTGGTAAAGCCCAACATGGCGTGGGATCGCAAGCCTGAGCTGGCCGCGACCACCAATCCGGAGGTCGTGGCAACGCTGGTGCGCCTTTCTTTGGAGGCCGGTGCCAAGGAGGTCAAGGTCTTCGACAACCCCTGCGAGGACCCCCGCCGCTCCTACGTGAGCAGCGGGATCATGGCGGCGGCAAAAAGGGCTGGGGCAAAGGTAAGCTATATGGATGAGCGAAAGTTCCGCCAGATGGACCTCAAGGGTGAGGTGCTCAAGAGCTGGGAGGTTTATCAGGAGGCGGTGGAGGTGGATAAGGTGATCAACTGCCCCATCCTCAAGCACCACAGCCTGGCCCGGCTCACCGTGGGGATGAAAAACCTCATGGGGCTCACCGGCGGCGACCGTGGCCGCATCCACTGGCACCTGGAGCAAGCCATCGTAGATCTCGCCGCCTTCTTCAAACCGACCTTGGTCGTCCTCGATGCCATCCGCATCCTGACGGCCAACGGACCCCAGGGCGGGAGCTTGAAGTACGTCAAGCAGCTCAACACGGTAGCAGCCAGCCGCGACCAGGTGGCCATCGATGCCCTGGGGGCAAGGCTCTTTGGGCTAAGGCCCACAGAGATGGCCCATCTCCCTATCGCCGTCAAGCGGGGTTTGGGACACATGGACCTGACAAAGCTCAGGATCAAGGAGGTCTAGGCCGATTCGTAAGGATAAAGGCAAGGGCAGATCTCCTCGATTCCGCTGGTGGCATCTCAGGCGCATCAGCCAGTGGTCGTTCCTGGCGCTCTTTGCGGCCCTCTTTGTCCTGACCGCCTACAAGGGCACGGACGAGATCGCCTATCCCGTCCGGATCTTCCTGCGCTTTGACCCGCTGATCCTCGTCACCACCTTCCTCTCCTCCCATGTCGTGCCGACGGCCTTGCTCTTGTCCCTTATTACCGTCGCCTTCACCCTCTGCTTCGGCAGGGTCTTCTGCGGTTGGGTCTGCCCGTTGGGCACTCTTAACGACTTCATGGGCCGCCTCACCCCCAAGGAGAGCAGGCGAAAGCCGCTCGGGGATCGGACACGCCGGTTCAAGTACTATGGCCTCTTTTTTGTCCTCGCAAGCTCCCTCTTCACCCTGCAGATAGCCGGGCTTGTGGACCCGATCTCTCTGCTGATCCGCTCCCTGGCCATTGCTGTGGAGCCTGCAACGAACCTCATGGCGCACACAGTCTTCGACCTGCTCTACCGCGCTCAGATCCCCGTTGTCACCGACGTCTCCGAGGGTATCTATGCCTTTCTGAAAAAATATCTCTTGGCCTTTCACCAGCCTTTTTTCTATCAAGGTGCCTTCATAGGCCTCATCTTCTCTGCGATCCTCCTTGCTAATCTCTACCGCAGGCGCTTCTGGTGTGCCGGCCTCTGCCCACTCGGTGCCCTGTTGGGCATCATCACGAAAGTCAGCCCCCTCAAGAGGTTCGTAGGCAAGGGCTGCACCTCCTGTAACCTCTGTGTCAAGGAGTGCCGCACCGGGGTGGCATCCAACGTAAAAGGTGAATGGAAAAAGGCGGAGTGTGTCCTCTGCGGCGAGTGCCAGGAAGACTGCCCCAAGGATGCTGTGCGGTTTGGCTTTGCTTCCCTCAGTCCCGCCGTTGGCGGGAGAAAGGTCGCCGGGATTGATCTCAAGCGTCGCGGCCTGATCACCTCCGTCCTTTCCGGGATCCTCCTCGTCCCTATCGTTAGGACAACGCCCCTGGCCAAGAGGAGGGCCGGGAGGCTGATCCGCCCCCCCGGCGCCCTGCCTGAGGATGAATTCTTACGCCGGTGCGTGCGGTGCGGGGAGTGCATGAAGGTCTGCCTCACCAATGGCTTGCAGCCCGCCTTGTTCGAGGCCGGGTTGGAGGGGATCTGGACGCCCCGATTCGACTTCCACAGCGGCTACTGCCAGTACTACTGCACCCTCTGCGGCCAGGTATGCCCGACCGGCGCCCTCAAGAAGCTATCGCAAGAGGAGAAGACCCGCACCAAGATCGGCCTCGCCTATATCGACAAGAACCGTTGTATCCCCTACGCCCAGGGGTTCGAGTGCCTCGTGTGCGAGGAGCACTGCCCCACCCCTGACAAGGCCATCAAGTTCGAGCAGCTAGAGATCATGACCCCCCGAGGGAGGCGGCGTATCAGGCGCCCGGTCATAGATCTCAAGCTCTGCATCGGCTGCGGGATCTGCGAATACAAGTGCCCGCTGCACGACCAGCCAGCCGTCATCTGCACCCGCCTGGGGGAATCGCGCGCAAACGAGCTCTTGCCCTTTTAACCCCGCTCAATATCTCAGCATTCCCCCCTTATCTGCCCAAGATCTGATTCTCAACCAATGCCAGGAGGGCCTGCAAGCGGTGAAGATCGCTGCCCCGAAGGATTCTGCTTTTTTGCTCCAAGCCCCTATAAGACCAAGATCCAATAGACGGTAGTACCAGTTTTTTTTATAATTAAATTCATGAGCAAACGATAAGGGGTATGCTCCCTTATCCTGACAGATTAAAAAGATTTAATCTTTCTTTAATCGGCTTTTAATCTTCGAAAAGTATAATGGCTATCAAAAAGATAGATCGGGGAAGCGGATGTATTTCAAATTGGTGATGGAAGCGGGCCATGTAGGGGCCGGCAAGAGCTGCGACATGGTACGCTATTTCGAGGGTAACGACATCTTCGGCGTCTTTGCGAGATCCCGCCATACCGCTCGTTTGAAGAAGAAGGAGTCTGGCAACGGCATCAAGCTTATCAAGGAGATCTCCCGGCGAGAGTACATCCATGGCAAGGGGCAAGAGGGGAGAAATCCTTTCGACAGCCAGAGTAGCCCCTATGTCATCGGCCCCGCCTAATCACATATACGCTCTTGTCCTCAACCCGTCCAACTGACGTGAAAGGGACGCCCTTGGTTTTCAGGTTTCGACAGGTTTGGCTTAGGAAGTCGTAAAAACTAAGGGCGCTCCCCCACGCCAGCATTACCTCTTCTTAACGGTGGATCAATGTTGTAACCGTAGCGGTTTTGATGCTATAATCATCACATGATCAAATACAACCATGTTC
>Ga0299915_10004165_pt1 | contig 10524 bp, 8 predicted proteins | sample RVTome_13_FD_200263 | JGI IMG/M metagenome (GOLD analysis project Ga0299915, IMG submission 200263) | Soil microbial communities from uranium-contaminated site in the Upper Colorado River Basin, Wyoming, United States - RVT92D227 (version 2) ... | reverse complement strand
TAGATGTCGCCGAGCGTGTACTCGGGCGGCGCCGTCCCCTTGAGATAGAACAGGGCGTAGCCGAACGGCGGGGTGAGGAACGAGGTCTGTAGATTCACGCACATGATGACGGCGAACCACAGCGGGTCGAAGCCCAGCTCCACGGCGATGGGGACGAAGATGGGCACCGTGATGAGGAGGATGGCCGCCCAGTCGATGAACATGCCCAGGACGAAGACGAAGGCCATCATGATCCCGAACACGACCCAACGGTTCGGGATGGAGAGGAGCGTGTCGGACACGAGCGAGCCGCCCCCCATGCCCAGGAACACCGCCGAGAAGAGCTTCCCGCCGACGAAGAGGAACATCACCATGGCGGTGGTCTTCACGGTGGCGACGCAGGCGCCCTCGATCACCTTCCAGCTCAGCTTCCTGTAGGAAGCCGCCAGGATCATGGCTCCCACGCACCCCACCGCCGCCGCCTCCGTGGCGGTGGCGACGCCGAACAGGATCGTGCCCATGACCGCGAAGATGAGGATGGCGGGAGGGACGAGGTTCTTCGCGGTCATGCCGATCTTCTGGCCGAGCGTGTGGGTGCGCTCCGCCACCGGGAGGGGCGGGCCGTCCTGGGGCCGCAGGTGGCAGCGGATGCCCACGTACCCGAAGTACAGCACGGACAGCACCAGGCCTGGCAGGATCTGGCCGGCGAACATGTTGCCGACCGAGGTCTCCTTGATGCCGGTGAGGCCGGCGTAGATCACCGACATGATGCTCGGCGGGATGAGGATGCCCAGCGTGCCGCCGGCGCAGATGAGCCCGGAGGACAGCTCCCGGTTGTAGCCCCGGCGCAGGAGGACCGGCGCAGCCATGAGGCCCATCGCCGTCACCGACGCGCCGACGATGCCGGTGGTGGCCGCCAGCACGGTGCAGACCACGATGATGGCCAGCCCCAGCCCGCCGCGAAGGCCGCCCAGGACGATGTAGAGCGCGTCGAAGAGGCCCTCCGACACCTGCGACTTGTCGAGGATCTGGGCCATGTAGATGAAGAGCGGAACCGCAACCAGGGTGTAGTTCATCATGAGGCCCCAGTTGTTGTTCGCGAACAGGTCCATGAGGGCGGCGAAGTTCCAGCCGTTGTCGATGAGGCCGAACAGCGCCGAGATCACGACCAGGCAGACGGCCAGGGGGTGCCCGGACGCGATGGTGACGATCAGCGACACGAACATCAGGATGGCGAGGACGCTCGGGCTCATCGCATGCCTCCAGGCACGTTCGTGGCCCTGACCGCTGCCGCCTCCTTCGCGGAGTGGAGAGAGCGGAAGTCGGCCAGGAGCTTGCTCACGCCCTGCAGGAGGAGGAGCACGAACCCGACGGCCATGGCCGTCTTGTAGGGGTAGATGGCTGGGGCCCAGGAGGTGGAGTTCTTCTCCCAGTTCGACCAGGCGTCGACCGCGTACTGGATCGAGCCGATGGCGAGGAGGAGGGTCCCGGGGATGAAGAACAGGATGTTCGTCGCGATGCGCAGCTTGGTCCGCCCCGCCTTCCCGAGCTTCATCTCGACGAAGTCGACGGTGACGTGGCCGTCGCGCTTGTGGGTGAAGCCGAGCCCGAGGGCCCAGCTCACGCCGAAGATGAAGCAGGTCGCCTCGAACCCCCACACCGTGGGAGAGCCGACGACGTAGCGCATGAACACCTCGAGGGCGACCACGATCACCAGCGGGACGCTCAGCAGCGCGGCGCCGTAGCCGACCTTCTCGTTCAGGGCGTCGATACCCCGGTCGATTGCAGCCATGTGTGGGAAGCTCCGTTCCGGGACGAGCGGCGAGGCTGCGGGAGGACGTCTTCCCGCAGCCCGGTCGACACTCAGTTGTGCTGGCCCTTGATGTAGTCCTCGATCGGCCACGGCGTGACGCCGCTGCGGGCCTTGCGCCACTCCACGAAGTCCTTCTTGAGCTGCTCCTGCGAGTCGAGCGCCTTCTTCACGTCGGGGTTCTTGGCGCTGAGCTCGTCGAGGTACTTCTTGGTGGTCTGGGCGAAGGCGGACAGCGTCGCGTCGTCCATGTGCACGATCTCGACCTTCTGCTTGAAGCGCTTGATCGCCTCGGCGTTCAGGTTCTCGGTCCAGACGTTCGACCACAGCTGGGTCTCGGCGGCGGCGATCTTCACGATCCACTTGAGGTCGGCGGGGAGCTTCTCCCAGGCGCTCTTGTTGATGAAGCAGGCGTTCTGGACCGAGGGCTGGTGCACGCCCGGCTGGATGGCGTACTTCGAGATCTCGTCGAAGCCCATGGGGTAGTTGAGGGCGGGGGCGCTGAACTCGACCGCGTCGATGACGCCGGTCTGGAGGGCGAGGTAGAGCTCGCCGCCCGGCAGCGGCGAGACGCTGGCGCCGAGCTGGTTCATGATGTCCATGTACCAGCCGACGGTGCGGAGCCGCATGCCCTTGAAGTCGGCCATCTTGGTGGCCTTCTTCTTGGAGAAGAGCCCCATCTCCTGGCCGCCCTGGCCGCAAGGGAAGGCGACCATGTTGAACCTGCCGTAAAGCTCGTTCATCATCTCCTGGCCGCCGCGCTCGTAGAGCCAGATGTTCTGGCCTTCCGCGTCGAGGCCGAAGGGGACCGAGCCGTAGGCCACGAAGGCCTCGTTCTTGCCCTTCCAGTAGCCGGGCCAGTCGTGGCCCATCTCGGCCGAGCCCTTGCTCACGGCGTCGAACGACTCCATCGCGCCGACGATCTCGCCCGCGGAGAACACCTTGATGTCGAGCCGGCCGCCGGAGGCGAGGCGCACCGTGTCGGCGAAGTGCTCGGCGTAGTCCTGGAAGAGGAGCCCCTTCGACCACGGGGTCACCATCTTCCAGCGGAAGGTCTCCTTCGAGACCTGGACCTTCTCCTTCTTGATCTCGGCCTTGCGCTTGTCCGTGCCGAACTTCTCGCGCTTCTGGGCTTCCGCGCTCGGCGCGAACGCGAGCATCGAGGCCAGACACACTCCCAAGATGAACCTCAAGGTCTTCATGCGTTCCTCCAGTTCGGGTGATGACCTCGGCGTAGGGTCACGGAATGACGCAGTCTGCGCGCCCACGCGCGCACCCAGGCGGACGTTCCGGACGAGCGGCAGCCAGCGCGATGTGACCGGTCGAAAGGCGGGGGCGACCGGCGCTCGGACGCCTTCGCCGTTTTTGCAGCTCTCGGCGAATCAGATGTGGAAGTGGTCCCGCAGCTTGGGGAGGAACCGGCGGCTCACCGGGACCTCCTTCCCGGAGCGGGTCCGGACGACCGCCTGGCCCTCCTCGAGGTCGATCTCGTCGACGTTGTCGAGGTTCACCAGGAACTGCTTGTGGCAGCGTACGAGGCCAGCGCGCTCCTCGAGGACCTTGAGCGTGAGGTCGGTGTAAAGCTCGCCCTTCGCGAGGACCACGTAGACGCCGGCCTCGCTCGACCGCACGAGATCGACCTCGGCGACGTCGACGAGCTTGATCGAGCGCCCGGCGAGGCAGGGGATGCGCCGGATCGGGGTCCGGGGGAGGCCGGGCCTGCCGCCGGACGCAGGCCCGCGCTGGAGCCGCTCGACGGTCCTCGCGAGCCGCTCCTTCGCGACGGGCTTCAGGAGGTAGTCGAGGGCGCTCGCCTCGAAGGCCCGGATCGCGAACTCGTCGTGTGCGGTGACGAAGACCACCGCCGGCAGATCCGCGTCGTCGACCATCGAGAGCAGCTCGAAGCCGGAGATGGCCGGCATCTGTATGTCGAGGAAGAGGACGTCCGGCCGCTCCTTGCGGAGGGCCTGGATCGCCTCCACCGCGTTGCCGCACTTCCCGGCCACCGCGAACGCGCCGGTCTCCTCGAGCAGCGACGCGAGCTCCTCCCGCGCGTGCAGCTCGTCGTCGACGATGAGGGCGCGCATCACGGGGCGGCTCCTTCGGCCGGCAGCCGCACGGTGACCCGCGTCATCTCGTGCGGCACGCACGTCACGGACAGGCCATACGACTCGCCATACAGGTTCTTCACCCGCTTGTCGACCAGCTGCATCCCCAGCCCCGCATTCTCCGCCGGCTCCGCCCACGTCCCCGCGTTGTCCTCGATCTCCACCAGCGCGGCGCCGTCCGCGCGGTAGGCGCGGATGATCGCGCGCCCGTCGGCCAGGACCGCCGAGAGCCCGTGCTTGAATGCGTTCTCGACGAGCGGCTGCAACGTGAACGAGGGCATCCTGATGCGCAGGAGCGCGGGGTCGACGTCGGTCTCCACGGTGAGGCGACCCTCGAAGCGCGCCTTCTCGATCTCGAGGTAGGCGCCCACGTGGGCGAGCTCCTCCTCGAGCGTCGAGACGTCGCTCGAGCGCTTGAGGTTCTTGCGGAAGAAGGTGGAGAGGTGGATGAGCAGCTCCCGCGCGCGGTCCGCGTCCCGGCGGAGGATCGCGATGATGGTGTTGAGCGCGTTGAACAAAAAGTGCGGGTTCACCTGCGCCTGGGCGAGCTTCAGCTCGGACATCACGAGCAGGCTCTTCTGCTCCTGGTAGCGGGCGATGAGGAGCTGGCTGGAGAGGAGGGCGGCCAGCCCCTCGCCGAGCGAACGGTTCATGTTGAGGAAACGGCGGTCGCGTGGCTCGAAGAGCTGCACCGTCCCCACCACCGCGCCGTCCACCTGGAGCGGCGCGATCACGACCGAGTTGAGCACGCACGCCGGGGAGACCGTGCAGTCGTAGGTCTGCCGGACCCCGTCCGCGAAGACCACCGAGTTCTCCGCGATCGCCTGTCGCGTGTAAGGCGAGGAGATGGGGTTGCCGGGCAGATGGTGATCGCTGCCGGTCCCGGCGAAGCCGAGGACGCGCTCGGTGTCGGTGACGGCGACGGCGCCCACGCCCGTCTCCGCCATGACGATCGCCGCCAGCTCGCCCGCGCTCTCCCTGCCGATGCCGCGGGCGAGCAGTCGCAGCGTCCGCTCCGCGACCTTCAGCGCCCGCGTGGAGGAAGCGGCCGCGACCCGATCCATCTCACGCTGGCGCTCGAGGAGCACGGCCATGAAGAGCGCGGCGCCGATGGGGTTCGCCACGATCATCGGCGGCCCGATCGCCTTCACCACCGCCAGCGCCTGGTCGAACGGGTGGGTGAGCAAGAGCACGACGCCCATGTGCGCCACCTCACCGACGAAGGTCGTCACGAGAGCGACGCGTGGCGTCATGAGCCGCTCGGGCCGTCGCTTCAGCGCCAGGTGGACCACACCGGCCATGAGCCCCTCGAGCGTCGTCGCCACCGCGCCCGAGAGCGCCGCCGAACCGCTGAGCGCGGTCACGCGGTGCACGCCCGCGGTCGCGCCCACGAGCAGCCCGAGCACCGGGCCGCCCAGGAGCCCCGCCAGGATCGAGCCGACCGCGCGGGCGTTCACGATCGCCTGGCCCTCCACCACCGGCACGCCGAGGTAGTTGCCGAGGACCGCGATCCCCGAGAAGACGAGATACAGCCGCACCTTGCCGCGCGGCTGGGGCCAGTCGGGCTTCAACGGCCGGAAGGCCGGCGACCGACAGTAAAGGTAGAAGATGACCAGGAAGACCGAGAGCGCTTCGACGAGCTGTAGCGCGAGGCTCATGGACGTCCCACCGAGCGCCATGCCCGCCGGCGCGCACACGATGCGCCCATTATCGCGCGAAGGGCCGGCCCGCGGAAACCAAGGGGAGAGGTCTGGATACCGGCCGCCGCTTGCGATAGCGTCGGCAGGTGCCCTATTCACGGTTCGCCCGCTCCTCTCTCCTCGCGCTCCTGGCCGTCCCGCTCCTGGTCCTCCAGTCTTCGTGCTCGAGCCTCGCGAGCGCGAAACCGCCCGCGCCTTCCCGGGTTGCGAGCCTCGAGGCGGAGGGCCTCGCGCTCGCCGCGCGGGACGACGGCGCCAGCCTGGACAGCGCGGAGCAGCTCATGCAAGCGGCCCTGCGCACCGACCCCGGCTTCTATCAAGCGCGAGCGGGTCTGGCCTTCGTCGAACTGCTGGTGGCGGCGGCGCGCAGGGACGAGGCGTCGCGGCTCACTTCCGCCGAGGGAGACGCGCTCATGCGGAGCGGGCGCGATCTTCGGGAGCGCGCCCTCGACGAACTGCGTCCGCTGGTCCGCGAGCACGGACGCGACGCCTCGGTCCTGCGAGCCCTGGCGGTCTATTACGCCCTCGACGGCGACGCCCAGCAGACAGCGAAGCTCGTCGCCCAGGCTCGCGCCACGGGGAGCGATCCCTGGATCGACCTCGCCGAGCTCGCCTCGGACCTCGGGAACGGAGGCACCGAGGCGGTCACGCGGCTCGGCGCGTTCGTGTCGGCGCACCCGGACATGCTCCGGGCCCGCCTGATGCTGGCGAGGGCCCTGCTCGATCGATCGCGGCAGGACGAGGCGGTCCGCACGCTCGAGGACATCCTCACCGTGAACGCCCGCCACGAGCTTGCGCTGAAGCTCAAGGCCTGGATCCTCTCCCCGCCCCCCGCACGCCTGGCCTCCGTCCCGCTACCCTCCTCGGATCCGCCGCCGCAGAGGCCTGGATACCTCCCGCGCAAGCGGTCGTCCGGCAGCGCGGCTCGACCGCCGCAAGTCTCACCCTGAACGCCGGTAGTGGATTCGCGCTCGCCCGCGGCGTCGCGAAGGCGCTGACAACGGGCGAGCGCTCGGCATACGTTCGATGAATCGAGTGGCTCGGGTTGCCACGCGGGTGCATCGAGATCCAGATTTGGTCGAGCAGCTGGCGAACCCAGGGGGGACATGCCGCATCGCATCGCACGCTTCGTCACGGCCGCCGTCGCGCTCGCCGCCGCGTCGGCAGCCAGCGCCAACACCTCGCTCAACCTGGAGGGCTTCGGCGGCTGGCAAGACCTGCGACTCTCCACGCAGAGCGTCGGGAACGCCGTGGGCGGCCGGGAAGGCACCGGCATCGTCGGCGGCGATCTCGTTCTCAACCTGTCCGGGCTAGGACTGGGCGTCCTCGTGGACAAGACGGTCAGCGGGAGCTTCGGTCAGCCCTGGGCGGGCGCCATCCTGGCGGGCCTACTCTTCGACGTCCTGCCGAGCCTGCGCATCGAGGCCATGGGCGAGGTCGGGCGCCGTGGCCGCGACTTCGGCAACATCTTCGACTCGGGCGGCGCCACGTTCGTGGGAGTGCGCCCCGGCGTGAGCGTGCGGCTCCTCCCGACCATGCTTCGGGTGGGCCTCACCGGGATCGTCCGCTGGCCCACGTCGAACGGCGACTTCGGATCTCCCGACTACGGCATCGTGGGCAAGGTCGGCATCGAGCTGCCCTAGCCGGGGGCCCGTCGAACGGCCTGCGGCAACAAGTGCGCAGCTCGGAACCTCGCGCCTCTGCTACGATCGGATGTCGCGCGCGGGCGTCCGCCGTCCGCGCGGCGACGCCCGATGCCTCCCACCAGCGCAAGCACGAAGCGGTACCGCGCTACCTCCGTTCGCCGGATCTTGGCCGTGTCGCTGGCGCTCGGCGCCCTCATCCCGTTCTTGCCGCTCGCCTATCTCACCTGGAGGGCCTACGCCGGCGACGTCGCCCGCGTGGAACGCGAGATCGAGGACACGAACCGGCAGATCGCGCGCCTCGCCGCCAATTACCTCGACGAGCTCGTCCTGCGCATCAAGCAGGAGGCGTCGGCAAACCGGGCCGACCTTCCCAGCCCGTCGGACGCGGTTCGCTGGGAACGCGTCGGCCCGGGCGGCGAGGTCCTCGCGTCCCAGCTCGCGCCGGGGCGAGTCGGTGCGCCCGCGGGCTACGAGCGGTTCCTCGCGACGTTTGCCGGGACGGACGAGGCCCGGTTCTCGGGGGTCGACCGCTGGATCGGCGGCATGGCACCCACCGTCGTCGCTGCGCGGCGCGGCGCAGGAACGGGCGGCGCCTCGTTCCTGGTGGGGGTCGTCGATCCCGACGCGCTTTACGCGGACATGACCGCGCGGTCCGGCGAGCTCCTCGACCGGCACGTCTACGCGGTCGACGGGATGGGCCATCTCCTCTTCTACTCCGACGCGGAGATCTCGAGGCGGGGCGGAGACCTCACCTCGAACCCTCCCGTGCGCCTCCATCTCGGCGGAGGCACCGGCCCCATCCGCTTCAGCAGCGTCGTCTCGCGCAAGCCGCGCCTCGGCTTCGTCCAGCGCCTGGGGGGCCTCGACTGGAGCGTCGTGGTCAGCGCCGACATCGGTTCGCGGCTGGAGCGCGAGCTGGTCCAGGCCGAGAAGGCCTCGCTCCTCGGGCAGCTCGCATCGGGCGTCGCCCACGAAATCGGGACCCCGCTCAACGTCATGTCCGGTAACGCGCAGTACCTCCTGCGCAAGCTTTCCCCCGAGGACCCGGCCCGCGCTGCGCTCCAGCACATCGTGGGACAGGCCGAGCGCGTCACCGAGATGGTCCAGCAGCTCCTGGACTTCGCGAGGCCCACCGCGGCCCGGCACGTACCGTTCGAGCTGGGAGAGGTGGTGGTCCAGGCCCTCGAGATGGTCTCCCCGATGCTGCGGCACGTGGACGTGAGGGTCGACGTCGACCCGGACACCCCGCCGGTGGTGGGGGACCCACGGCTCCTCGAGCACGCGTTGCTCAACCTCGTCGTGAACGCCTGCCAGGCCATGCCGGGCGGCGGCCGCCTCTCGCTGGTGGTGGGAGCTGGCGTGCCGCGGGAGGCGCTTCGAGGCGTAGACGAGCGCTGGGTGTACTGCCTCGTCTCCGACAGCGGGTGTGGGATCGCGCCCGAGAACCTCGAGCGCATCTTCCAGCCCTTCTACACCACCAAGGCCCAGGGCCAGGGCACCGGCCTCGGGCTCGCCATCGTCGAGCGCATCGTGCGGCAGCTCCAGGGCACCATCGAGGTCTCGAGCCGCCAGGGATCGGGCACCACGTTCACCATAGGTTTGAGGGCCGCCGCCCGGCCTGCTTGATCTTCGGGAAGGGGAAGACTGGTGGAGAACGAACCGATCCGCATCCTGGTGGCCGAGGACGACGAGCAGATGCTCGATCTGCTCCAGCGGGTCCTCTCCGAGGAGGGCTACCAGGTGACCGCCGTCCGGGACGGCGCGCGGGCGCTGGCGAAGCTGGAGGCGTGCCCTGGATTCGATCTCGTCCTGACCGATCTGCGCATGCCGGGCGTGGACGGGATGGAGCTCCTGCGCCGGGCCATGGCCCGCCAGCTGCGCCAGCCGGTCATCCTCATGACGGCGTTCGGGACGATCGACTCCGCCGTGCAGGCCATGCGGGAAGGCGCCTACTACTACCTGGCGAAGCCGGTCCACATCGAGGACCTGCTCGAGATCGTGGGCAGCGCCGCCGACGTCGTGCGCCAGCAGCGCGGCGCCGAATCGGCCGTCACCGCCGGCGACTCCTTCTTCCCGATCGTCTTCCGCAGCCCCTCGATGGCGGCGCTCCTCAAGATGGCCCACGAGGTCGCGGCCAGCTCCGCGACCGTGCTCGTCACCGGCAGCTCCGGGACGGGCAAGGAGCTGCTCGCCAGGGCCATCCACGGCCTGAGCCCGCGGGCCTCCCGGCCCTTCGTGGCGGTCGACTGCAACGCCATCCCGGAGACGCTGCTCGAGAGCGAGCTGTTCGGCCATCGGCGAGGCGCCTTCACGGGCGCGACGTCGGACAAGCGCGGGCTGGTGGAGGAGGCCGGCGAGGGGACGCTCTTCCTCGACGAGATCGGGAACCTCTCCCTGGTCGTGCAGGCGAAGCTCCTGCGCTTCCTCCAGGAGAGGCGCTTCCGGAGGGTGGGCGACACCGAGGAGCGCGTGGTGAACGTGCGGGTCATCTCGGCCAGCAACAAGGACCTGCGGGAAGGCGCGGAGAGGGGGGACTTCCGCGAAGACCTGTTCTATCGCCTCTCGGTCATCCCCCTCCGGATCCCCGACCTCAAGGACCGGCGCGAGGACATCGCTCCGCTCGCGTACCACTTCGTCCGCAAGTTCAACAGCGGCTACAAGATCGAGGGCATCCGGAAGGACGCCCTCGAGCTCCTGCTCGAGTACCCCTGGCCCGGCAACGTGCGCCAGATCGAGAACGTGATCGAGCGAGCCGTCATCCTGCGCAAGGCCGGGCTCATCCAGCCGCGCGACCTGCCCGAGGAGATCGCGGCCCGCACCGCCCCCCCCTCCGCCAGGTCGCTCGAGGAGACGGAGCGCGACTACATCCAGCAGCTCCTCCGCGAGTGCAACGGCAACCAGACGCAGGTCTCGCGGATCCTCGGCATCAACCGCCGGACGCTCTATCGCAAGCTGCGCAAGTACAACAGCGAGCCCGAGGGTGAAGAGCCCGGGTAGGTCTTGCCGGGTACCCCGGATTCAGCGACGAGGCGGCGACGCGCGGCCGGCTGCGCACGAGGGGCGACCTCGTCGAGACCATCGTGCACGGCGCGGTGAAGCGGGACCGGCGAGCCTGTCTCGACGTCCTGGGAGCGCCATCACGGCGCCGCAAGCGGGCCGCTGCGCTATCACCGGAGGGAGCCGGAGAAGACGCTCCTCCACGCCGTCTTCCGGACTCACCTGGAGTCGTTTCTCGCGCAGGCCCGCGAACGGAGCAGCCACGGGCGCGGCCTACCCGCCTT
>Ga0299915_10004164_pt1 | contig 10527 bp, 11 predicted proteins | sample RVTome_13_FD_200263 | JGI IMG/M metagenome (GOLD analysis project Ga0299915, IMG submission 200263) | Soil microbial communities from uranium-contaminated site in the Upper Colorado River Basin, Wyoming, United States - RVT92D227 (version 2) ... | reverse complement strand
GCTCAGGCTCCTCGATAAGAGCCGAGGCCGGTTGACCTTGGACCAGGCCGGCTTCAGCCGGGACGTGCTCAACAGGTTTCACCGCCTGATTGCGATGCCGCACGGGATAATTCTGTTGACCGGCCCGACGGGCAGCGGCAAGACGACAACGCTCTACGCCGCACTGAACGAGCTCAACTGTGAAGAGCGAAACATACTTACCGTCGAAGACCCGATCGAGTATCAGATTCCCGGCATCGGGCAAATGCAGGTAAAGCCTAAGATAAATCTCACCTTTGCGAATTGCCTGCGCCACATTCTCCGCCAGGACCCCGACGTGATTATGATAGGGGAGATTCGTGACCTCGAAACCGCCGAGATAGCAATCCAGGCCTCGCTCACGGGCCATCTGGTACTGAGCACTCTGCACACAAACGATTCGGCCTCCGCTGTCACCCGCCTTGTGGATATGGGCATCGAACCATATTTGATCTCATCTTCCGTAGTCGCGGTTTTGGCCCAGAGGCTGATACGCGTCATCTGTCCGCAATGCAAAATGCTTGAAGGGCCGCAGGAGCATACGATTTCCATCGCCGGTCAAAGCCCGAGCGCCCTACCGGTCCGAGGCCCGCTCTACAAGGGAATGGGCTGTGACAACTGCCTCCAGACCGGCTACCTCGGAAGAACCGGGATATTTGAGCTTCTCATTGTGGATGATGATATTAAAGAAATGATAACCAAGCGCTGCGCCGCACATACCATAAAGCAGGCTGCCGTCGAAAAGGGCATGAGCGCATTAAGAGACGACGGGTTGCGCAAAGCTCTGGCCGGCGAGACTACACTCGAAGAGGTTTGCAGGGTAACGCAGGGCAGCGTGTACACGGATTTACGGGTGGCCGAACATGCCGGTAGCTGAATATAATGTGCTTGTCGAAGAGCCTGTTGCGGCGTCTGCGGCGCTCAGGAGCGACGGTCGCTCTGTCCCGCGGCGGAAGGTGCCCGCGAGGGACGTTCTGGCAAGGATCGGCGCCAAGGACCTTTGCAGAACAACGCGACAGTTGGCCACGCTGCTGCGTGCAGGTATGCCGGTTGTGCCCGCCCTCTCGGCCTTGGTCGAGCAGTTGCAGGCCAGCGGGACACCTCGCGGGGATAGTCGGCAATCTTCCGCTGATGCGCATTGCCGGCTCGGAGTGTTCCATCTTGGTTCGCAGACCAACCCCCTCGCGGAGGTAATGGCGCAAGTCCGCGATGATGTAAATGCCGGCAGCACACTTTCCGGCGCACTTGCCAGGTACCCGGATGTTTTCTCCAGTGTATTTATCAATATGGTAGCTGCCGGCCAGGCAAGCGGCTCCCTTGAGGACGTCCTCTTGAAATTGGCCGAAATGCTGGAGAAGCGGGTCCGCCTCGCAGGAAAGATTCAATCCGTCATCGCCTATCCCCTGATGATGGCGGTTGTGGCGGTTGGCGTGGTGGTATTCCTCTTATCGTTTGTTGTGCCGAGCATTACCCGCATATTTCTTGAAATGAATCGCCAGCTTCCCTGGCCCACAAGCCTGCTGATATCGATCTGCTCTTTTATGAAGACATATTGGCTGCTGTTTCCCGCGGCAGTTGTTGCCGCTTTCTTTGCAGCCGCCGCCTGGCTCAAAACCAAAGAAGGCAGGATTACCTGGGACCGCTCCAAGCTGAAGCTGCCGCTATTCGGCAAGCTCCTGCTCAAATTGGAGATAGCCCGCCTGGCCAGAACGCTCGGCGTGCTTCTTGCGAGCGGCATCCCGATACTTCAAGCCCTCGAAATAGTAAAGGGGGTCGTTCAGAATCGCTTCATTGCCGACGCCCTAAATTCCGTCAGGGAATGGGTCGGCAAGGGAGACAGCATCGCAGGGGCAATAAAGAGGACGTCTCTCTTTCCGCCCATCGTCGTCCACATAATTGCGACCGGCCAGATCAGCGGCAGCATAGAAGAAGGTCTGATGAATATCGCTGATATGTACGATGACGAGGTTGAGCTGACCTCAAGAACGCTGACCTCGCTGCTTGAGCCGGCAATACTTCTGTTTATGGGGGCCGTCATTGGCTTCATAGTCCTGGCTGTCCTGCTGCCCATATTCGACATGAATCAGGTCATTTAGAGGAGTATCAAAAAAGATGAACCACAATGAACAACGAACAACGAACAATGCGCTGCGTGGTAGTCGCTGTCATTCCGAGCGCAGTCGAGGAATCTATTCAAACAGATTTCTCCACTTCGTTCGCTGCGCTCACTCCGGTCGAAATGACAGCGGTTTCACTCTGATTGAGCTTATGATTGTGGTCGTGATCCTGGGTCTTTTGGCCACGGTCATTATGCCGCGAATGTTGAACCGGCCCGAACAGGCGCGAAGAATGAAGGCCAAGGTCGATATTCGCAACATTGAATCGGCACTGGCCCTGTTCAAGACCGACACCGGCCGCTTCCCCACAACCTCCGAAGGTCTGCAGGTCCTTGTCTTGGACCCAGGGATAAAAGGCTACAACAGCGATGGCTACCTCGATAAAGCCCCCATAGACCCGTGGGGCAAACCGTATATCTACATCTCGCCGGGTCTGCACAGCAGGGATTACGATTTGGAATCCTACGGCAAGGACGGCGAGGACGGCGGGGCGAAGGATGATGCGGATGTCGAAAGCTGGAATCTCGATGAGCTGGGATCTTAAGTAAAATGCCTCGGATCAACGGACACAAAGTAACTGAACAGGCGACCGGGAGCGGCGCATTTACCTTTATTGAGGTCATTGTCGCCCTTGCCATAGTCTCGATCTCCCTGCTGGGCCTGCTTAAGCTTCACCTGGTCAGCATCGGCATGGCCGACGCCGCTCAGATGACCGCCCAGGCGGTATTCCTCGCCCAGGAGAAGATCGCCGAGACGATGGCCCTCGGTTATCCCCAGGTTGGGGTAGATACGGGCGCCGCCGAATACGACAGGACGGATTTCCGCTGGCGAACCGAGGTTAGTGACATGCAATTGCCCGAATTGACGCAGGCTGAGGCCGCGGGATTAAGAAAGGTATCCGTTGATGTCACCTGGAAGCAGGGCATCCGTCGAAAACATCTGCAAATGTCAACCTGCGTTGCCGACAGGAAGCTGCAATGACACACAAAGCCGACAAAACCGGGTTCACTTTGATTGAGATGCTTGTGGCCGTGGCGATGATCGTCACGATTGTCTCTATGGTCTATGGCAGCTACTCGGCGACGTCGAGATCAGCCGAGGCCTACAAGGCGCGGATGACCCTCGCCGACCGCGCCCGCTCGGTATTGCAGCAGATGGCCCGCCAAATTCGTTGCTGCTATGGCGGCGCGCCTGCCGATTCCACCGACCCGACCAAAGCGGCTCTGCCGAAAACAGCAGCTATCCTTCAAGGTTCCGTCAACTATTTCAAAGGCGGCCCGAGCGCTCCAAACGGCGAAATTCTGCACCTGGTAACCACATCCGCGCTCTTGGGCGAGCCCCCAGGGGGCGGCCTGTTCGACGCCGCTTACAGATTCGACAGAAGCACGCATACACTCTTTGTAAGCTGCACAAGATTTGTCCAGGCGCCAAAGGGCCTCGTGGAGGAAAGAGACTGGTCACCGCTCATTGAAAACGTCGAGCACATCGAGCTGGGCTTCTTTGACGGGCGCCAGTGGCTCGGCGAATGGGATTTCACCCGGACCAAGAATCTGCCCGCCGCTGTGAGGATCGATATTGCCTGCCGCGACGAGAACCGCCGCCAATGCAGCTACGGTACCGTCGCGTACATATCCTGCTTTAATACCCAAAACAACAAAACTGCGTCTGAGATGATAGAATTGGCCGACGAGTGATGAAAATTGACAGAGAAAACATAAATCGAAAGGGATTTGTGATTGTAGTCGTCCTCTGCATGATAATAATGCTGGGCGTCCTGCTGTTTGGCTTCAACCGCGAATCCCGCGCCGAGCTGCTTGCAGTTGACGATATGAAAAGATCGACGCAGGCGCTGAATTGCGCAAGAGCGGGCCTGAATATCGCAATTGCAGCGCTCAAGAGCACCGGCGATTTTCGTGCAAACGGCAAACTGTCCGGTCTGCTGGCCGGCCAAATGCCCTTCTCTCTGGCCGATGGCTTCTGCTCGATAGCCGTTACTGAAGAGAGCGGCAAACTGAATCTCAATCTGCTCAAGACCAAAACGGGCGAGCCGGACCGCGCTAGAATCGACCAGTTGCTTCGGCTTATCGATCTGCTCAACCGGCAGGACTTGAGCGATCCCCGTATCGGCTACGGCCTGGTCCCTTCCATTATCGACTGGACCGACGGCGACGAGGAAACGACGCTTCTGCCCTTTGTAAAGCACGACAACCTGGGCGCCGAGTCGGATTATTACAGCGACCTCGCGCCCCCGTACCGCTCCAAGAACGGCCCGCTCGATACGACCGAAGAGCTTATGCTTGTCAAAGGAATGACGCCATACATATTCGGCCGTATCCGGGACTGCATAACAGTCAAGGGCGACGGCAAGGTCAATATCAATTGTGCCCCAAAGCTCGTAATCGAGAGCCTCTCGGAGAAGATGGACCCCGCCTTGGCGCGGATGATTATTGACCGGCGCGAAGGCAAGCCTTTAGGCAGCCTTGCCGAGCTGCGCGACGTACCCGGAATGACCGACGCCATCTACAACGCGGTCAAAGAGACTGCCTCCGTCCGGTCCACAGACCAATACTATCAGGTCTCCGCAAGGGGAACGGTCGGCAAAATCAGCTCCACCGTGGTAGCGATGATTCGAAACAACACGGCCGCCAAAAACGTTGATGTCATTTTTTACAAAGAGCTCTAAGAACCTGAGCACAACATTTTGTAAATGGCGCAGGTATGATGCAGACTCGGAGACAACATAATGGTTAAACGATGTATCGGGATTGATATTGGCCCGGTGTACGTGCGTGCGGTGCAAATCGTCGGCGCGTCGGGAGGTTTTCGCATTGAGAAGGCCTTCAGTACGCAGACCCGCCGCGCCTCTGATTCTCTGTCCGAGATATTGCGGTCACTTTTTGCCAAATTCGGTTTTGACAGGCGTGCAGCCGTGGCCGTCTCAATGCCGCACGATGGCGTCTTCTTTCGAATCCTCCACACCGACGCCGCCGGACTCGACAGCTTCCCCCGGCAGGCCGCAAGGCCCCTTCACGGGAGATCTTCCGCGTTGGAGAATAGCTTTCCGATACCGCCGGAGCAGATTGTTGCTCACGTCTGTTCTTATCACCCGTCTTCCGACGGCAAGTATTCCGTTCTTACCGCGGCCGTGAGCAGAGAATCACTGAACGAAAGACTCAACGTCCTTGCCGGGGCGAAGATTCACCCCCAGCTTGTGGACGCGCCCATTTTTGCAGCCTATTCCACCGTTGCGATCAATCACCCCGAAATTAGAACCGGCCGGGCCGTAATTGTCGATGTGGATGAATCCTGCCTCACCCTCGCCGTCACCTGCGACAATGACGTCCTCATTGTCAGGAATATCCCGATTGCCCTCGCTTGCGGCGAAGACACCGCAGCGTGGGCCCAGCCATCCCTTGCGGGAGATGGCCAGCGCCACGTTGATTCGATTCGTGATGCCCTTGCCGAAATTATTGCACGTGAGGCCCGCATTACCTGGCACAGGGTATTCGGGACCGCTATTGAGCCGAATACGGGAGTCTTTCTGATTACGGCGGATGCGGACCCCGTCTATCTCAAATCGCTCGTTGAACAAGCCCTCGATTGCTGCGTTACCGTTGTCGATGCCTACGCCGCGGTGGAGGCCGCACCCGACCAGAAGACCGCCCCGTCAACTTGTGTTGCTGAGGGTCTTGCTCTGCGCCTCATCGCGCCCGACCAAACCAAAGGCATCAATTTCCTCGATGTTGACGGCGATGATAAGAAAGCGCCCATCAACGTCAAAAAGGAGCTTGCAACATACGCGGCCCTCGCAGGGGCAATAATTGTGTTCCTGCTGGTTGGGCTGTTTGTGCGCCTCTGGCGTCTTGAAGCCGCTTATGCGGATGTGAAAGACCGGATACAGGAGACCTTCCGAGCCGCCCTGCCGGAGGAGCAGAATATCGTAAGCCCGCTTGCCCAGATGGAGCAGAAGCTGGAGTCTTTTCGCAAGGATTGCCGGCTTTTCGATTCCTTCTATCCCACCGGCATGCGGCCTCTTGAAATTCTGCGAACCATAACCGCCAATGCCCCGGCCAAGCCCGCCAGTGATTGGGCGGGCAAGCCGCTCGAAGTGGACGACCTGTTGATAGCGGCCGATTCGGTTCGCATCACGGGCGCCTGCGATTCGTTTGAGTCCGTCTATGAATGGCAGCGGCTTTTGCAGCAGGTCCCCGGCTTCGGACAGGTTGACGTCGATGCGCAGAAACGCCCCCAGACCGGCCTTGTTCAATTTACTATGCTGATACCGTTAGCGATGCAGGAGCACAAATGATACGCCTGACACGAAGAGAAAAAGTCCTGGCCGCCGCCCTGGCGGTTGTTGCTGTCGCCTGGTCGTTTTTCGCCCTTGTGGTCAAACCGGCCAGGGATAGAATCGAAACGCTCAGACGCGTTATTCCCCAGAAGCAGGAGGAGCTGCGAAAACTCAGCGCAGCAGCGGAAGAATATATCTACCTTCGTGACAGCCTCCGCGATCTGCGGGCAAAAGTCGCCTCGCAGGGCGAGACCTTCGAGCTGCTGCCTTTCGTCGAATCGTTAATCCGCCGGTCCGATCTTGAAAAGAATGCAGCGACAATCAAACCGCAAGTCCTGCCGCTTGGTCCCGAATACTCCCAGACCATTGTCGAGATTGACATCGAGGGTCTGACGCTCGACCGGCTCGTTGAATTCCTCCGCAAGGTCGAATCCGCAGACGCCCCGGCCGGAATAAGGAGCCTCAACATAAAGAAGAGCCGAACAAACGAAGAACTCCTCGATTCGGTCATCGAGATACAAAATGCCAGGCTCGCCCGCCGCGGCGGGCTGGCCCAAAGCCCCGTCGCGCTTAGTGGATTTTGAATACCTAACGAGGCGCTGGAGGCACAATAGCCGGAGGGTGTAATTCCCTCGCGGTGACGCATTCTTCGTCATTCCGAGCCGAGCGAAAATGCAACCGTCATTCCGAGCGCAGTCGCTGTCATTCCGAGTCCGCCAAAGGCGGAAGGAATCTATTCAAACCAGCATTCCGTCGGCGGCTTGTCCTGAGCATGGTCGAAGGGGCGAGGAGTCTCGATAAAAAAAGTTCTACATCTTTCTCTCTTGTGCTGGCTTTCTGGAACCGAATCTGATATATTCTATTTGTGGTATAGATTCTCGAACTAAGGAGTTAACCAGATGGCCAGAATTACAGGATACATTGAAAAAGATACGGAAACCGGCCTCTACGTAGCGGTCGTTCCGGGCATTCCCGGCGCGCACACCCAGGCGGAAACACTCGATGAGCTTCAAAGGAATCTCAAAGAGGTCGTCGAATTATGTCTTGAGCAAATGGACCCTGAAGCGAGAAAGCTGATACCCGAATTCGTAGGGATTCAGCAGCTCGAGGTGGTTGGGTGAGCAGGTTGAAGCTTATCGACGCCAGGCAGATGGAACGGCTGCTGTTTCGTCTGGGTTTTGAAAAAGTTCGCCAAAAGGGAAGCCACGCCTTCTACAGACACGCTGATGGAAGGACTACTACTTTGCCGCACCATAAAGGACGAATTCTGGCGCGGCCGTTGGTCCGCGAAATTCTCCGGGAGATTGAAATTACCGTGCAGGACTACGCGCGCTATCTGAACGAATTATGAACGCCCCCGTGCAGTGCGTTCTGGCCGAAAGCGAAGTGGAAGCGCAAACACAATCCGTCATTCCGAGCGGTGTCGATGTCTTTCCGATCGCACTGGATGTCATTCCGAGCGCAGGCCCGTTGGGCCGTAGTCGAGGAATCTATTCAAATAGATTTCTCCGCTTCGTTCGCTGCGCTCACTCCGGTCGAAATGACGGGGTGGTTCCGGTCCGGGCTGCGCATCGCTTCCGCCTTCGCCAAGGCTACGGCGGACAAGCCGCTCGAAATGACGGTTGGGGTGTGTTCATCGCGCTGCCTTCGGTCGAAATGACGTCGCGTCTTTTCTGCAGAACATATTGATAGGAGAAGAATAGTTATGGCCAAGAAGTTGAATTTTGTTGTCTTCGAGGATGTTCGCGGGAGGTTCACGAGCAATTTCATCAGTATTAACAAGCAGGGGGGCTTCGCCTTCAACGCCGGGTTCTACAGGAAGAACGACCTGAAGCGCTATTCGCACGTAGTTCTCAGTTACGATGCCGCGAATAAGGCGGTCGGGTTCCAATTTGCCACGCCAGGCAAGGAGATGCCTGGATGGAAGCTTACGCACGTGGCCAACTCCGGCAACGTGATAGCCCGCTCATTCTTCAACGCCTGGGGCCTCGACCCCAAGACCCTCGCCGGCAGATATGAGCCGAAGGAGCACACCGACCGCAAGCTCGGAAAGCTGTTCTACATAGTCCTGCGAAAGCCCGGCGGGAAGAAACGCACTTAGCCTGCAAACTCGGCACGCAGGCTTGCTCACGGCGGACGTCTTCGGCGGGGCAAGCCCCACCATACAATTAGGTGTAGCTCTGCAAATTTGCGATAATTCTTGACAGTCTTCGGAACGACTGGTACATTCCCCGCCGTCGAACGAACCTGGTTCCCATACAATTTAGTAACTCAAACTGACCGATCTGTCGGTCAGTTTGAGTTAGTAAGGATTTGCAAGGAGGCCGCAATGGACTGCAAAAAATTCGTCGAAGAACAAATCGCTCAAATCAAACGGGCCGTGGGTGACGCAAAGGCCATCAATGCGCTTAGCGGCGGCGTCGATAGCTCCCTCGTAACCATTCTCGGACACCGCGCCCTGGGCGACCGCCTCAAAACCGTCTTCATCGACAGCGCCCTGATGCGAGAAGGCGAACCGAAGCGAGTGGTTGACACCTTCGCCAAAATGGGCATCCCCGTTGATATTGTGGATGCCAGAGAGGAGTTTCTCTCGGCCCTGGCCGGCGTGACCGACCCCGAGGAGAAGCGGCAGGCCGTCACCGATACATTCTACTCAAAGGTCTTTGGGCGGCTTGTAAAAGAATCAGGCGCAAAGTTCTTGTTCCACGGAACCATTCTGACCGACATCGAGGAGACCGTCGCCGGCATCAAGCGTCAGCACAATATCCTTGCCCAGATCGGCATCGATACGCAGGAGGCTTACGGCTATACGGTTGTCGAGCCGCTCAAGACGCTCAGGAAGGATGGCGTCCGCGAGGTTTGCAGATTCCTGAAGCTGCCTAAAGAGATTGCAGAGCGCATTCCATTCCCCGGCCCGGCCCTTGCAACCAGGGTCGTCGGGGAAGTGACTCGAGAGCGTCTGGCGACCGTCCGCGCCGCCACGGCCATCGTCGAGGAAGAGCTTGGCGATACCGGGGCGTTCCAGTATTTCGCCGTCCTGCTCAGCGACAGGGCAACGGGCATTGTGGAAAATAAGCGGCGGTTCGGCCAGATAATTGTCGTGCGCTGTGTCGAAAGCACGGACGCCCGACTTGCGACCGCCACCGAGCTGCCCTGGGACAAGCTCAACCGCATCTGCGGCCGCATCGTTACCGAAATCGAGGATGTGAGCCGCTGCCTGTACGATCTTACTCCCAAGCCGCCCGCTACAATTGAGTACGTTTGACAAAGGTACTCAGACTGACCGGTTTTCAAAAAAACGGAACGATAGATTCTTATGCGACAGCAATATAACAAAGTGTGTCATTCCCGCGAAAGCGGGAATCCACTCACCCGGCAGACTACTGGATACCTGCTTTCGCAGGTATGACAAGGCGAACAGGTTAGTTTGAGAAAGGTAATAAAACAAACTCGGCAATCCATTTTTGAACCGCTATTTAGGAGCCTGTACAATGGCAGACAAAAAAGCAGACCTGGCCGGACCAGGCATCGGCGATTATGCCGAGCTGGAGAAAATACTCCCGCAGAACTACAGCTCGCTGCTCTCACCAAAGGAAACCCAGAACGCCATTTATGCAGCCAAGGATTACATCGAGAATAATCTCTGCAAAGAGCTTAACCTGATCCGCGTTACTGTTCCGCTGATTGTCGATGTGGACAGCGGCGTCAACGACCTGCTCGACCGCGACGGCTCGCGCACCCCAATCCAGTTCCACATCTCAAACGACCGCGATAAGAACCCAATCGATGCGCAGGTTGTCCAGGCCGCGACCAAGTGGAAGCGCATCGCCCTGCGGCAATTCGGGATGGGCATCGGCGAGGGCCTGCTCACCGACATGCGCGCCGTCCGCAAGGACTACTTCCTCGACCACGACCACAGCGCATACGTTGACCAGTGGGACTGGGAGCTCGCAATTACCAAAGACCAGCGCAACTTAAAGCTCCTCAAGCAGGTCGTCCAAAAAATCTGGAAGGTCCTCAAGGGCGCCGAGATACACGTCCAGAAATTGTTCCCGAAACTAAGAACCGACAAGTACCCCGACCTGCCGGACGAGCTGACAT
>Ga0299915_10004163_pt1 | contig 10528 bp, 4 predicted proteins | sample RVTome_13_FD_200263 | JGI IMG/M metagenome (GOLD analysis project Ga0299915, IMG submission 200263) | Soil microbial communities from uranium-contaminated site in the Upper Colorado River Basin, Wyoming, United States - RVT92D227 (version 2) ... | reverse complement strand
GGAATATCGCCAGTTTAGACGAATCGACAGGATATTTCTTCCTTTTGAGGGGGCAAAGGCTCTGTTTGCCGCTTGGGGAGGATAAACACCCGAGCCCGCTATCGTCGCTTAATCCGGACCCTTGCGGCCGTCTTGGGCAGTATCCGTCAGGCTGACGGACGCCCCAAGGCCAATGTGCGGTCTGCCTGTATGATGTGAGGGCGTATTACCCCGCCGCTTTTAGGGCGGCCAGACGCGCCTTGGCCTTGACCATCTCGGGCAGGTCGGGGTCGGCGTGCGGATAGAGCCGCAAGACCCGCTCGTACTCCGCGACGGCCTTCGCCTTCTGCCCCGTTTTTTCGTAGAGCTCGGCGAGGTGGACGCGGACGGCGGGGAAGATGAGGAGGTGGTTCCGGAGGACGGGGTCCGCGCCGGTCAGCCGTTCATATTCCGCGATCGCCTTGGCCGTGTCCCCCTTCTTGAGGTAGACCCGGGCGGCGAAATCCTCGACATAAGGGAAGTTCCGCTGCGACATGGTGTCGAAGCTGGTGACGAGAAGAGGCACCAGCGGGGCCTTGTTGAAAAGCGCGAGGGCTTCGTCCGCCGCGCCTTCGGCGAGTAGGAGGTCCCGTTCGAGCTGGTTGGTGGCGATCTCGAGGAGCCTCTTCTCGTCGGTGTTGAGCTTGGGCGAAACGGCCTCCATCTCCGCCACCCGCTTTCTCGCCTCGGCCAGCCGGCCCTGTTTCACGTCCAGGAGCCCCGCGTAGAATTGGCCGTAAGTCCTGTTGAGCTCCGGCGAGCGCAGGTTGAGCTGAATGCGGAATTCGACGCGGGTGTCGGAGATCTTCCGGAACAGATCGGTCTCGTTACGGTCGTAGGCTGCCCACAGCCGAAGGCGGAGGAGGGGGTCAAGGTTCGCGGCCGGGGCCCCGGCCGCTTTTCCCGCCTGGAAGGCCTTGTCCAGAAGGGCCATGGCCTTGCCGACCTGGCCCTGAGCCACGAGGAAGAGCGCCTCGAGCTCGCTCCCCCGCACCCGGATGGCCTCCGTCGTGGCCCTGGCCTTGAACCGCTCGGCCCAGGCCATAGCTTTCTCGTAATCTTCCAGCATGGCGTAGGTGTAGGCCACTTTCCATTCCGTTCCGAAGTCCGGCTTGATGGTCAGGGCCTGCTCGTACTTCGCCACGGCCGCCTCGAGCTTGCCGAACTTGAAGTGGAGGTCGCCCAGGGAATCGTGGGGATTGGCATCCCCCGGCTGGGCCGCGGCGTATCGTTCCAGGAACCCGAGGGCCCCTTGGTAATCCCCCTTGTAGGTCCGAAGATAGCCCATCAGGTTCAAAGCGGGGCCGAAGTTCGGGTCGAGCTCCAACGTTTTCGCGAACCAGGGGCTGGCCTCGTCGAAGAGGCCCCGTCCCATGAAGAAGTTGCCGAGCTCGAAGGGGTACCGCTTCTCTTTGGGGAACTCCGCGATGAGCCGTTTCATGAGCTCCAGGTATTTGTCGCTCTTCTGGTCGGCGGTCAGCGTCTGGACCGCTTCGATGTATTCCCCCTCCCGGCCCGGGACGCGTTTCCTGAGCTGGTTGAACTTGGCCAGGGTCTCTTTGACCTTGACCTGGTCGCCTTGGTAGCTGTGGACCCGGAACAGGTAGAAGTAGGCCAGGGCGAATTCCGGGTCCCGGGCGACGGCCTTCTCCAGGAAGACGCGCGCGTCGTTCATGTAGAAGCGGTCGAATTCCTCGCGTCCCCGCAGGAAGTCGTTGTAGGCGTCCATGGAGGTGGTCATCATCTCCGCGATCTCGGTCCGTTCGCTCCCGAAGCGGCGCTCCGACAGACCTACGCCCCGGACGACCTCCCGGCTGAGGTCGTCGATCTGGCGGCGGAGGATGCTGCCGATGCCCTCGCCCCGGGCGCTCGCCCGGCGGAGAGGGGCCTTGGTCGCCACGTTATAGACCGTGACGCTCGTGGCGAACATCTCGTCCGCCCTGGTGTAGCTGCCGGCGACAAGCGTTTCGATGCCCTCCCGCCGGCAGACCTCGAGGGCTGTCTCGGTCGGAATGAAGGCGTCGCCCTCGGCGCCCATCTGCCGGACGACGTCCTGGAGACGGTCCCAGGAAGCGACGTTGAGCCTTTCCGACTGCTCCAGGCTGGAGATGAGGAGGTTGGGAATGGCTTTCTGGAGGTAGTCGAGATTCGGGTCCCCCGTCTGGTTCTCGAAGCTGACCACGGCCACGGAGCGGGTGACGGCCTGCGCCGGCCGGATAAGAACCCAGGCGAGGAGCGCGACCAAGGCCAGGCCGGTCGCCCCGGCCGCGGGGATAAGGACCTTGGGGCGCATCAGCTTCGTGGTGAACGTGCGGAAGGTGCGGAGGGTCGCGGTCTTCTTGACGGTCGTCGGCCGCTTGAGGGCCGTCGAGGGCTCGGTCGTGCGATAGACCTCCTCGATCCCGGAGAGCTCGGCCGCCAGCTCCGCGCTCGATTGATAACGCTTGGCCTTGTCCTTCTCGAGACACCTCAAGATCAGCCGGTCGAGTTCAGGCGGGACCGCGGGATTCACCTCCCGGGGGGCGGGCGGCTTGTCCGTTTTGTGCTTGAAGGCGATCGACAGGGGGGTATCGCCGGCGAACGGGACGCGGCCCGTGACCATCTCGAAAAGAATGACCCCCAGGGCATAGATGTCCGTGCGCTCGTCGACCCCGCGGCCGTCGACCTGCTCGGGCGACATGTATTCGGGCGTTCCGACGATCGAGCCGTCGGCGGTGGCGCTCTCCGCATGGAGGGAGCGGGCGATGCCGAAGTCCATGATCCGGGCATTGCCTTCCTTGTCGATCATGATGTTGCCGCTCTTGAGGTCGCGATGAACGACACCCTCCCGATGGGCCTCGACGAGTCCCTCGCAGACCTGGCGGGCGATCGAGACGGCCTTGCCGATGGGGAGGGCCTCGGCCTGGCGGATGAGGGCCTTGAGGTCCTGGCCGTGGACGTATTCCATGGTGATGTAGGTCGTCCCGTCGTCCTCGCCGAGGTCGAACATCCGGCCGACGTTGCGGTGGACGATGCGGCGGGCGATGCGGATCTCGTTGCGGAAGCGCTCGATCGTCTTCTCCTCGAAGGCGATCTCGGGCTTGAGGAGCTTGAGGGCGATTTTTTCCTTGATCCGCTCGTCGAAGACCTTGTAGACCCGGCCCATCCCGCCCTTGCCGATCTCCTCGATGACGCGGTAGCGGCCGTGGAAAAGGCTCCCGGTCAGCAGCTCCTGGGCCGGCACGCGCAGCGTCGGCGAAAGGTGAGCGTCGTCTTTTTGAGGGACGTGGAGAGAAGCCCCGCATCTTCCGCAGTAAGAGGTGTCGGCGGGGTTTTCGTGCTGGCACTTCGGGCACTTCATGGTCGCTTTCCTTCTGAGGCCTCTGGCGTCAGGATAACAACGTTGGGGGCTGGCGTCAATGACTCCCGCGCCGTCGACCGGTCCGGCCGGACGGCCATTCGCCCCGTCCGCGCCGCTGGCGCTCCGGGCCAGCAGGGCTTCGTCCGCCGCGGGATAACGGACCCTAGACTTCCGTGGAGCAGCGTCCCTGCGGACCGCCATGACGGCCTCCGTTCAGCCGTCCTCTCGTCACCCTCTTACATGTTCCAGCGATACGAAACTTTAAGCAGAAAAATATTGTCGCCGGGCGCGGTCAGGAGGTCGCCCAGGTCGCGCCGCAGCTGGAAATCGCCGGGATGGGCATAGTCGGCCCGGTTCTGCGTCCAGACGAGGTAGAGAAGCGAGCCGGGGAGATACTCCCAGCGCCAGACGATCGTCCCGCGGAGGGACTTGACGTTGAAGTCGGGATTGCCGAAGGTGAAGGCCTTGGCCGGCCCTTCGCCGTCAGGATCCACCCGGTATGTTTCCTCGGCATAACCGATCGTCGAACCGTTTTCTCCGTAGACAGCGTAGTCGAAGCTCTTGGGCCGGGCGAGTTCCCGGAACCGGCCGTAGGTCCCCACGGCGATGAAAGGCTGGAGGTAGGCCTGGAGGGTCAGCCGGGGCGTGAACGTCCAGTTCACCCGGATCTCGCTGGCCACGACCTTCTGCTCGAGCCGGCCGAAGATGTACCGCGTGCCGTAGGTCGCGGACATCGCCTCGTCGCGGACGCGCGTGACCCATTGGATGGCGTTCGTTTCATGCCCGAGGATGGGGCCGATGGAAAGGCTCAGGTTCGAACGCGCCTTCCAGCGCATCATGAACTGTCCGTTCCATTCCGTCCCGGTCGCCGGCCGGCGGTAAACGGAACTCGCAACCTCGAAAACGACCGGCCGGCGGCTGTCCGTTTCGACGCTGAGGTCGAACTGATAACCCCAGGGAACGAGGGCCGCGGGGCCGCCCCGGGTCAGCGTCGTGCTGACGGTTTCGGGATTGACGGCCGCCATCGTGTTGAGCTGCCAGAAGTTTTTGAGTTGAGCCTGGAACATGACGAGACCGCCGTCCCAGGTTTTATTGCCGCCGAAATCATAGCTGCGGAAGACGCCTCCGGCGAGCAGGGCGGAGATGAAGACTCTGCCAGGCTTCGTCCACTGGTAGGCGGGCAGGAATTGCATCTGGATGAGGTCTGACCGCCCCTGCTGGAAGCCCATGTCGTTCGGATTGAAGCCCGGGGAGAGGGCCCCAATACAGGCCAAGATCAAGGTGCTGCCGCTCTGGCGGGCGAAATTAAGCCGTCCCCCCCAGCCGGTCAGTGAGGTAGCGGCCGGGTCGACTTCGACGTGCGTGGCGTCCGGGCGCTGGAAATAGTGCATCGAGGACGTCTGGAGGCGGGTCATATCGGTTGTCGAGCCCTCGACCCGCGTGCCGCCCACCCAGCCGCCGATAACCCACGTCCGCTTCTCGTCCAGGAAGGCCCAGCCGTCCGCGGCCAAAGTGAAGGCATTCCGGTTCAGAATACCGGACAGGGTTTCGGAGCCGTTAAGGTCGCGGGCGACACCGGTGGCGAGGATGCCGTATCCGCGGCGGCCCTGTTGGATATCCCGCTGGGCGCGGAAGACGCCGTAATAAGAGAACGGCTCGACCTCTTCCTGGATCCGCGATCCGAATTGGTCGACCGCGGCGAATTCCCGGGCCGTCAGGGCGCTGATGAAACCCATGTTCCAACTGCCCAGCTTGCCGGTGACCTTGGCCGCGCCGAGGATGGTCGACCGGTCCGGGGTCGAGACGAAACCGTCGTGGGTAACATCGCCCTGGGGCGCGCGGCCGATGCGCCGGCTGTAGAAAAACTGCGGGCCCGGCCAGTTGATGTCGGCGTTGATGTAGACGCCGCCGCGGCCGAAGCCGTCGAAGATGGAAGAGCCTTCGATAAAGAACGGCCGCTTTTCCTGGTAGAAGGTCTCATAGGCCGAGAGGTTGATGACCGCCGGGTCGACCTCGACCTGCCCGAAGTCGGGATTGACGGAGAGGTCGAGCGTCAGGTTGCTCTGCAGGCCGACCTTGAGGTCAAACCCGGCGTTCCCCGCGGCTCGATGCCCCGTCTCGAACGGGTTCCCTTCCGCGGCCGGCCGGAACTGGGCCTGGCCGACGGCGTAGGGGAGGACCTCGATGTGCCGGCCGGGGCTGATGCCGCGGATGCCTTCGAGCCGGGCGAAGCGCGAAACGAAGGCGGGTTCGCTCTTCGGGATCCAGCTGTAGCTGACCACCTCGTTCTTGCGCTTGATGATGCGGCGGAACTGCACGCCCCAGATGTATTGGTCTTTTTTCGGGAAACGGATCTGGTTGAACGGGACCCGCATCTCGGCCGTCCAGCCGTCGCCGTTGATGGCGGCCTTCGCTTCCCAGACGCCGTCCCAGGAATCGTCGTCGTTGATGTCGTTCGAAAGCGTCCGGTCGAGGACCGAGCCGGCCGGGTTCACGCCGAACATGTAGCCCGTCCGCCGGTCGAAATAGGGGTCGACGGCGAACATGAACCAGTCCGAATCGATTTGCGCGTCACGCCGGCCGAGGAGGCTCTTGATCTTCGCCGGCTCCGAATCGTGGCAGTAGGCCGCGATATAGAGGGCCTTGTCGTCGTAGGCGACCCAGACGCGCGTCCTTTCCGTGGCGGGCGCGCCGTCCTGGGGGTCGTTCTGGGTGAAGGTGTCGCGCGCCTCGGACTGCCAGACTTTTTCGTCGAGGCGGCCGTCGACAAGGATGGGCTCCACAGTCCGCCGCGCTTCGACGGCTTTGCATTCTACGGGCGCCGGGGGCTGCTGTTTGGGTTTCTCTTTCGCCCCGAGCAGAAAGGGCGCTGTCAAGAAAAGGGCAAGGATCGTCAGTCCGGTCTTCCTCACTCCCTAACTCCTTTCATCACCCCAACGTATTTCCGGGAGTCTCGAATATTTATACGTCTGATTCCGGGAAAAGGTTCCTCCTGGCCGCTCGCCTATTGAATGAGGCGACGCCGCCCTTGGGGAAGGAGCGATATCCAAAACGTTGGATGGGGAAGCGAATTGGGATTAGGGATAGATGAGCCCGGAATGGGGCTCGCCCGGACTTCAGTTCGGGGACATCAAACGAACCGGGAGCCGGGGAAGCCGATGAAACTGCTCAGGAGCCGCAGCCGAAGGCTTTCCCCTGCGTGAGCGCTATTTCTGGATTTCGAGAGCGAGCGCTTTGGTCTGGAGCAGCTTTCCGTCCTCGATGATAGCCCGCAGCTCGAAGCCCGCTTCGCCCTTTTGGATGAGGAGCAGGTCGGACCTTTCGAGGACGATCTTGGCGTTGCCCCTGAGCAGGCGGCCGGGTGCGAACTTGCCCAGCACTCCCAACCGCCGCTGGCCGCGGAAAAGCTCGAGAGTGAAGGGGAACAAGACCTCCAACTCGAACTGCTTCAAGGGGAGCCCATAGCACATGGGGCAATCCGGGATCTTGCCGATGAGGAGCTTGTTGAAGCGGTCCAGGTTGAGCCTCAACGGGTTGATCGTGATGTTAGGACCGTTGAGGGCGTCATAATCGAGGCTCTCGATGGTGATTTCGTAGGTCCCGGCGGGGATGTATGTCCCGTCGGCCTTCCGGCCCACCGTCCAGTCGAAGTGGCCCTGGGTCACCAGGACGGGCGGTGAGATGACGTAGCTACCGCAGTAAACATCGCACTTCTGCGTCGTGCCCGTAAAGTCCGCCGAATACGTCCACTGGATCGTGCAGGATGCGCCGTAGTTAAATGACGTGCCCGAAGCGGGGGCGGTGATGTTGATCGTGAACGGAGCCGAGGCGAGGACGGCGGTGGCCAAGAAAAGAAGGAGAAAACAACCACAAAGCTGTTTTTTCATCTTCCCTCCTCAAAGAACGTTGAAATAAAGAGATTATCTCCCCGGGCCAAATGCCTTTGATACTAGGCTAGCCCTATTTTTGTCCCCATGTCAACTGAAATTGCAGCCCGGACACGCCCCGCGTCCGGGTCGTCCTTACTCCTCTTTGGCCTCCTCCGCCTGGACGATGACGACCTTCTTGGCCACGAGCAGGACCGGGGTCGGTTTGGAGATGTCGTAAAAAGCCAGGAAAGCCTCGTGCGGCTGTCCCCGGCCGTCGGCCCGAGGCCGGAAGAGGGACGTTACGAAGAACCTCGCTTCGCCCGGCCTGAGATTCCGAACGACCTGGACGTCGATAGGCCCGCCGTCAACGGTTACCCGCAAGAGGCCCGTCGCGACCTCCGTCTGGTCCAGGTTCCGGACCCGGCCGCTCAGGATGCAGTATTCTCCCGGCGGCATTTGGACGGCATCTCCGGTGAGCGGCACGGCCCGGCCGTCGAGCCCGGCCGCCGCCGTGAGCTCGAGCGCGACGCGCAGCGGCCCGCCCGGAACCACCCGGCCGGCGGTCACGAAATAGCGGATGACCGGCACTTCGAAGTCGGCTTGGGGAGAGAGGATCCGCAGCGACACGTCATGGGGACCCGGGAGTTCGGTCGGCAGGCCGGGGACGCGCCCCGAGTCGAGGACATCCGTCTGGGCGAACTGCAGCGCCCGCGTCTGAACGGGGAGAGGCAGGCCGTCGACGAGCCATTGGACCTGGATGATCCCCGTCCCCTCGAACTTGATGTCGGCATAAGCCCGGAGGCCGGGCGTGTTCTTGGCCACGACTTTGTAGGGTTGGCCGTCGTCGAAGCGGAGCCGCAGGAAGGAGACTTGAAAGGGCGCGCGGGGTCCGGTCGTTTCGCCGACGACGACGGCGGCCGTGACCGGCGGGGCGTACTGGCCTCGCCAATCCCAGACCCGCACGGTGAACGTCCCGATCCGCCCGAACGTGTGGGCAACGGCCGGCCCGGCGTCGATGGGGAGCGTGCCGTCGCCGAAGTCCCAGCGGAGGGTGTTCGTGTAGAAGTTGACGGCCTCGAACGCGACAGGACGCCCGGCCACCGGCCGGCGCGGCGTCCAGGCGACCTGCCGCCGGCCCGGGTTGATCACGACGGCGACGGTCGCGGACGTCGGGCCGCCCGCGGCGCCATACCAGTCCCAGGCACGGACGAGAAAAGTCCCCGGGATGCCGAAGGCGTGGGACATGGTGGTCGAGCCGTCGACGGGCGCGCTCCCGTCGCCGAAGTCCCAGCGGATCTCCTTGGTGAAGAAACTGACCGCCTGGAACGCGGCCGTCTGGCCGACCTCGGGAGAGGCGGGGGTGACGACGATGCGCCGCAGGCTGATATCGATCCCCACGACGACCGTGACCGAGATGGGGATGGTCGAGACGCCGCCGTTGTCGTAAGCCCGGACCGTGAACGTCCCCGGCTGGGAGAACGCGTGGGTCACGTTCCACCCCGAGGTGACGGGCGAGCTCCCGTCGCCGAAGTTCCAGCGCACGGAGTTGAAGAGAAAATTCTCCGCCCGGAAGGTGACGGTCTGGTTGACCAGCGGGCTCGCCGGGCTGAACGTCACCCGCCGCCGCTCGCTCACCGTGACCAGGGTCTGGCTCGTCCGGGCGAGCGTGCCTCCCACTGGGGTTCGCACCCAATAATCGACCCGGGCCGTGTAGGTCCCGGGCTTGAGATAACGATGTGTCGCGGTCGTAGAATTGCCGCTCAAGGTCTCCCCGTCTCCAAAATTCCAGCTCATCCCCATTCCCAGCAGGATGGTGTAGACGTCGGTGATGGTGAACGTGATGGTCTGCTCGACGTTGGGCTGGGCGGGGACGAAAGTCACGTCCGCCGCGAGGGGCAAGGCGGCGACGAGCAGCAGGACCGCCGCGGCGGCCGGACGCTGGAGCGGCTTGGACATCCCGTCACACCTCAAAACGCGAAATCGACCTGGGCCAGGGCCCGCCATTCGGTCGTCCTCACCCCGGCGGCCTCCAACTGCCGGTAGTTCCCCTTGAAGGCCAGGAGCAGCCCCTCGACCTTGATGAGCCGGTTGAAATAGAAGTTTAGACCGGCCAGGAGGTCGAGCATATCGTTGGTCGACCCACCGGAAAGGTCGGCCCGGTTGAAGGAAGCCGAGAAGAACATCGACCAGGCCCGCGGCAGGACGAAGAGCTCGCCGACGGCCAGGCCGTTATAAGTGTTGAGCGTAGCTCCGGTGAGCTTGTCCTTCTTCAGCGAAACGCCCATCATCGGACTGAGACTCAGGATTTCGCCGGCCCTGAGGGCGGCCCCGAGGTTGACCGTCAGGGCCGACCCGGCCATTTCCGGGCTGGCCCGGCTGTCGAGACTCGAGGAGATGACCGAGAGGTTGACCGAGGATGACGTCCCGAGCATGACATTCATGGTCCCCGTGAGCTCGTCCGTGGCGCTGTCCTGGGAGAACGCGGAACTGAGGCCGGGGTCGGACTTCTGCCGGCCGCGCCGGTAACCGAACATGAGCTGGGCCCGGGTCGAGAGGGCGACCGAAAGGTTGAGGTCGCCGCCCTGGTCGCGGGTCGTGGCCGAGAGCGGGTCATCCTTGACGTTGTCCCGCTGGGTCCGGACGACACCCGACAGGCTGAACGGGCCGTGGGCGAGGCCGAATGACGCCTCGAGATGGCGGCGGTTGCCGGCGATGTAGGGGAGCCCGATCGAATTGAAATCGCGGCCGATGTAACGATAGGTCACCGCGGCGTTGAGGAAGCCCGCCGCGAGGCCCCCGCCCAGCGTGTAGGCGTTGTCCCCCGTGGCGCCCGCGGGGTCCTGGGTATCGGCGTCGTAGCTGCTGTTGGCGAATTCGGCCTTGAGGTTGAAGAGGTTCTGGAAAAGCCGCGTCTCTTCCGTCAAGGCCACGACCCGGCCCTCCCGGCCGGCGTAGCCGGCGAAATCGTCCGGCATCCCGACGTTCGCCCCCCGCGACGGCGTGTCCTTGCCGGTGACGAAGATGGCTTTGAGGGCCAGCGCCTCGCCGAAGAACTTGTAGCCGGCCGCGCCCCCGGCGATCGTCACCCCGGACTTGGGCAGGCCGAGGCCCTTGAATCCCTGGATCTGTTGGGAGTTGACGCTGAAGGCGTGGAGATACATCCTCTGGTTGTCGAAGGCGTATTCGAAACCCCGCCGCCCGAGACTTTGGACCGAGTAGTCCGACTCGTTGACCATCAGGTCGCCGGCCCGGAGGGTGTGGCTGGCGGCATAGACGGCGACGTTCATGTTCGACAGGTCGA
>Ga0299915_10004162_pt1 | contig 10531 bp, 5 predicted proteins | sample RVTome_13_FD_200263 | JGI IMG/M metagenome (GOLD analysis project Ga0299915, IMG submission 200263) | Soil microbial communities from uranium-contaminated site in the Upper Colorado River Basin, Wyoming, United States - RVT92D227 (version 2) ... | reverse complement strand
GTTGCGACGCGGACTCGTTGATCGGAAGCGCGCGCAGCGCCGCGCTCGCAGCGGAGGTCGGTGGAGTCGCCGATGCCGAGCGCGCGCAGTCCACGCGAACCGTCGGCGATTGCATGGTGGTCGTCGCCGATCCCACGATGGCGCGGGTCTATGGGTTGATCGAGCGGCTCGCCAAGACCGATCTCACCGTGCTCGTCTGCGGCGAGACGGGTACAGGAAAGGAGCTCGTGGCGACCGCGTTGCATCGCTGGTCACGCCGCTGCGACCAGCCGCAAGTCGCGCTCAACTGCGCCGCGATCACCGAGACGCTCGTCGAAGCCGAGCTGTTCGGTCACGAGAAGGGCGCGTTCTCGGGCGCCGTCGCAGCCCGCCAGGGACTCCTCGAGGCCGCGAACGGCGGCACGGTCTTCCTCGACGAGATCGGGGAGCTGTCGCTCGCGATCCAGGCGAAGCTGCTTCGCGTCCTCGAGACCAAGCGCCTGACCCGGATCGGTGATGTGCGCGAACGGGAGATCGACATCCGGATCGTCGCCGCGACCAACCGCAACCTCGAGGAGGCCGTCGCGGAAGGCACGTTCCGTCGCGACCTGTTCTTCCGGCTCTCGGGCGCGATGCTGTGGTTGCCGCCGCTGCGTGATCGCCGGCGCGAGCTGCCGATGCTCGCGCACCAGTTTCTTGCCGAGGCGTGTACGCGGCTCGGTCGCCAGACCCTCTTGATGTCCAGCAACGCGCTGCATGCCCTGTCGAGCTATCCGTGGCCCGGCAACGTTCGCGAGCTCAAGAACATCATGGACTACCTCGCGGCGACGACGCTCGACGACGATGACACGATCCATACCGAGCACATCGTCGCGCGACTCCAGCAGACCGGGACCTCCCGGTTCTCCTTCGATCAGGAGGTCTCGTCGGTTTCGGAGATACCCGCGCCCGGTCTCGCGGGCCCGCCGGTGGTCGGCGACGAGCCCGTGAAGTTCCGGCCGCTCGACGAGGAGCTACGCGAGCTCGAACGGCGGCGCATCGGCGAGGCGCTCACCGTGCACAACGGCAACCAGACCCGCGCCGCAGAGGCGATCTCGATGCCGCTCCGAACATTCGTCAACAAGATGCGGCAGTACAATCTGTCGCCGCGCTCGGGACGACGGTGACGCGCGCGAGGTCGAACACCTGGAGTCCGCCGCAGGAGTTCGCCGAATACCGGGTCGTACGACTGCTCGGTGAGGGTGCGATGGGGAAGGTCTTCCTCGCCCACGACACCGTGCTCGATCGACCGGTCGCCCTGAAGTTCCTCGGAACGCGAGATCTCGACGGGGTGGCTCGGGAGCGATTCCTGATCGAGGCGCGCGCGCTCGCCCGGCTGCAGCACCCGAACGTGGTCGCGGTCTATCGCGTCGGCGAGCTCGGTCGTCGGCCGTACATCGTCTCGGAGTTCGTCCACGGCCAGAGCCTCGACAAGGTCGCGAAGCCGTTGCCGTGGCCGCAGGTGCGCGACCTCGCGATCGGGCTCGCACGCGGGCTCGCCGCCGCCCACCGGCGCGGGGTCCTGCACCGCGACATCAAGCCCGGGAACGCGATCCTGACCGACGACGACGCGGTCAAGCTGCTAGATTTCGGACTCGCGAAGTTCACCGATCGTTCGCTCGTGGGGGGGGCCTCGAACCCGAACGCCCTACCACCGCAGGATGTGGCCGCACCGCCGCCGCCCGGCGAGCTCACCGTGCCGCTGGTCGATGCGATGATCCCCCCGACGCCACTGGGTGGGCGCAGCACGCAGCTGACCGCGGTACCGGTCGACCGGGTCGCGCCGGTGATCACGCCGAACCCGTTCGAGCTGACTCACGACACCTCGCAGCTCGAGGACGAACCACCCGATGTGCATGGCGAGACCATGGAGTCCGGTGAGCTCGCGATGAGCCCGAGCGAGGCGATGTCGACCCCATCGCTGACGCGTGCCGGGGCGGTGATGGGGACGCCCTACTACATGGCGCCCGAGATCTGGCGCGCCGAGCCGGCCACCGAGCGCTCGGACATCTACTCCCTGGGGGTGCTGCTCTTCGAGTTGCTCGTCGGCAAGCCACCGCATCGAGCCAACGTGATCACCGAGCTCGCGATGATCGTGCAGGAGGCCGACGCGATCCCGCTCAAGCAGGTCGTGTCGGGGATCGATCTCCGGTTCGCGGCGATCGTCGATCGATGTCTGCGCCGCGACGCGCTCGACCGGTTCGGCTCCGCCGACGAGCTCCGCGGCGAGCTCGAGACGCTGCAGACCCCGATCGCGCGGATCGCGATTCCGGACGGCAATCCGTATCCCGGCCTGCAGGCGTTCGAGGCGGGTCAAGGCGCCGTGTTCTTCGGCCGCGATGCCGAGATCCGCGCGGTGATCGACCGGCTGCGGACCGATCCGTTCGTGCTCGTCGCGGGCGAGTCGGGCGTCGGCAAGTCGTCGCTCTGCCACGCGGGCGTGGGCCCCGCGATCGCCGACGGTGCGCTCGGCGACGGGCGCGCGTGGAAGACGATCACCATCGGCTCGGGCCGTCGCCCGAGCATCGCCCTGGCCGCCGCGCTCGCGAATGCGGTCGGGGTCGATGCGGTCGAGCTCGAAGCCGCGCTCGGCTCGGGCGACGCGGTGGCGCTGTCGGAACATCGCCGGGCCATCCACCGCGCGCTGGGTTCCGAGCGCGGCGCGATGTTGATCCTCGATCACGTCGAGGAGCTCGTCACGATCGCCGATCGAACCGAGGCAACCGCCGTCGCGGTCTTCCTCGCCGAGCTCCTCGCGTCCGGCTGTCAGGGGTTTCGCTTGCTGGGGGCCATTCGTGGCGACTACCTCACGCGCGCGGCGAACCTCGAATCGCTCGGCGACCAGATGCCGAGGGCGCTGTACGTCCTGCGACCGATGACCGAGGAAGGCATTCGCAAGGCGATCGTCGATCCGGCGCGCGCGAAGCAAGTGAGGTTCGAGCCGGCCTCGGTGATCGACGAGCTCGTCGCGGCCGCCGCGAGCGCCGGACTCCCGCTCGTCCAGTTCGCGCTCGCCGAGCTGTGGAATGCTCGGGCCGACGGCATGATCTCGGCCGCCGCGCTCGAGCGGCTCGGCGGGGTTGCCGGCGCGCTGACTCGTCATGCCGATGCCGTGATCGCTTCGATGCCGGACCACGAACGCACCGAGGCGGCTCGCATGCTGCTCGCGTTGATCGGCGCGAACGGAGCGCGTACCCGGCGCTCGCGCGACGAGCTCGTCCTCGATCGCCCTTCGGCGGAGCGAGCGCTCGAGTCCCTGATCAAGGGCCGGCTCGTCGCGCCGCGCGAGGGCGAAGACGAGCTGTCGTTCGAGATCGCGCACGACGCGTTGATCCAGAGCTGGGATCGATTGCGGCGCTGGGTCGACGACGATGGCGAGCTGCGCATCATCCGGCGGCGGGTCGAGGCTGCGGCCGCGGACTGGGCGCGCCACTCGCAGGTGCCCGAACTGCTGTGGCGCGACCGCCGAGTGCGCGAGACCGATCGGATCGCCCCCGATCAGCTGACCGCGGTTCCGCGTGACTTCCTGCTCGCGAGCCGTGCGGCCGTCCGGCGCAAGCACGTGACGCGCATCGCGCTCGCCGTCGGGATCCCGATCCTCGTCGTGGTCGCCATCGTGTTCGTACGCATGCGGGTCGCAGCCGCCGAGGCCGAGCGAATCGCCGTCGACCAGCGCCAGCGCGATGCGCGCGTGGCAACGCATGCCTCCGAGGCCGATCGCCTGATCGCCAAGGCGTACGACGTGACGAAGCTCCGCGCGGATCGCGAGGCCGCATTCGTGAAGTTCGATGCGCGAGACCTCGTCCGAGCCGAGCCGGACTGGATCACGGTGCTCAAGCGCGCGGGCGAGCTCGACGCGGCGTACTCGCTCGCCTCGCAGGAGCTCGAGCACGCGCTCGTGATCGATCCGGTTCGCGACGACGTCCGGCAACGGCTCGCGGAGATCCTCCACCATCGCGCGCAGCTCGCCGACGACTTCCACGATTCGAAGCACCACGCCGAGCTCCTGCGCCGGCTCGCGCTCTACGACACCTCTGGCAAGCTCGTCGCGAGCTGGCACGCGCCCGCCAGGCTCTCGATCGACATCACCCCGAAGGGCGCGACGATCGCGATCGCGAAGCTCGAACGCGAGGGACCTCGCAGGATCGAGCGGCCCGCGGAGCCGCTCGGCGCGAGCCCGCTCACCCACTCGGTGCCGCCCGGGGACTTCGTGCTCGTCGTGTCGGCCCCTGGACATGCGCCGGTCCGTGCCCCGATCCGGGTCCGGGCCGGCGAGCAGCTCGCGGTCGCGATCGCGCTCCCGAAGACCCTACCGGACGGGTTCGTGTTCGTCCCCGCAGGGCGATTCCTCGTCGGCACCGCAGACGAGGGCGCGCGCACGAGCTTCTTGTCGACCGTGCCGCTGCACGCGATGTGGACCGGCGCATACCTGATCGCCAAGCACGAGACGACGTTCGCCGAGTGGATCGAGTTTCTCGACGCAATTCCCGAGATCGATCGCGAGCGACATCGACCGAATCTCGACAGTCCATGGAGCGGAGATATCTCGCTTCACAAGACGAAGGGGCGATGGACGTTCCGACTACGACCGAAGACGAAGAGCTACGTCGCCGGACAAGGCGAGCCGATCCAATACCTCGATCGCGCGACTCGAGCCGTGCAGACCTGGGAGCGGTTTCCGGTGATCGGGATCTCGCTCGAGGACGTGCGCGTCTACGTGCAGTGGTTGCGCGACAGCGGGCGGGTGCGCGGGGCACGGCCCTGCACGGAAGTGGAATGGGAACGCGCCGCGCGCGGCGCCGACGATCGCGAGTTTCCTCACGGTGACGTACTGGGGGTCGCCGACGCGAACTTCGACGAGACCTATGGAAAGCGTCCGCAGGCGTTCGGGCTCGACGAGGTCGGCTCGTATCCGGCGTCGCGCAGCCCGTTCGGGCTCGACGACATGGCGGGCAACGCGTTCGAGTGGACCGTGCCGACATTGACGACCGACCAGGCCGCGATTCGTGGTGGCACGTTCTACTTCGGCGCGTTGACCGCGCGACTCACCAACCGAAACACGGTCGAACCCACGGCTCGGAGTATTCAGCTCGGCGTCCGTGTGTGCGCGGATGCGGTGGAGTAGTCACGCAGCGGTTGCTCGACCGTGCAAGGTTGGCGTGATGGGTAGTGTGCAGGGATTGCGTACCGCCCTGTATGTCACTGGATCCACGCGCAGGTCGCCATGGCACGCCGGCTGCTCTGATTCGGCGCATGCGCGCTGAAATCACGATGGCCTTGTTCCTCGCGACGACCGGATCCGCGGTTGCCGGCGTCCAGGTCAACGGCGTCCAGGTCAACGGTGTCCAGGTCAACGGCGTCCAGGTCAACGGTGTCCAGGTCAACGGCGTCCAGGTCAACGGCGTCCAGGTCAACGGCGTCCAGGTCAACGGCGTCCAGGTCAACGGCGTCCAGGTCAACGGCGTCCAGGTCAACGGTGTCCAGGTCAACGGCGTCCAGGTCAACGGCGTCCAGGTCAACGGCACCCAGCTCGAGGGCAGCTACATCGGCCTGGGCTCGGCGGGCCAGCCGAACACGTGCTCGCATATCGAGAACGCGCAAGGCGCCGCCCTCAACAACTGCAGCCCGTGCGCGACGCTCGTCGGTGACGCCGACAACTACTGCCGCGCCACCTACTGGGACAGCCTGTGCGTGAGCCGCGCGACGTCCTCGTGCCGCGCGACGATCACGACCGGCACGACCCTGCAGACGAACTTCTCGAACGGTCAGACCGCCGGCCTGGTGATCACGAACCGCAGCCAGCAGGGCTGGACGTGGACCGGTCAGAACTGGGTCGACAACTCGGACGTCTGGTGGAACTCGGTGAACTGGCAGATCCCACATGCACCGAACGTGGCCGGTGTGGCGATGCCTGCGTCGACGCCGAATGCCTGTGTGCGTCGTGTCGTCGCGAGCGATCCGTACTGCGGCGTGTCGTCCTGGGACGGCATCTGCGTCAACGAAGCGAATAGCTGGTGCACCGGGGCGATCGAGACGCAACAGAAGGCAGTGGCCCATGGCGACTCGGTGTGCGGCTACGACGCCTCGAACAACCCACGTCAGACGATCTTCGTCGCCGGTCTGTGGGACATGCGTTCGGGCGTGGAGGGCGCGGGTGGCAAGCGGACCAAGACTCCCGTCGGTCAGTTCACGCTCGCCTGTCGCTCGGTGGGCGCGGTCGCGAAGTGCGTCGAGTTCGGCTACAAGCCGTGGGTCAGCTCTCAGCTCAACTTGCTCCACCAGTCGTGCGTGCGAGCGGTGCGCGACGACCTCTGCGGTGACGGCACCTCGCACACCGCGGACGGTACGACGATCAACATCACCGACTACCTCGGCATCCAGCCCGATGGTGCCGTGTGGAGCCTCGACGCCGCATTCACGCCGAATGGCGCGACGTACGTGACGTTCGGGGCTCGCGTCGGTGGCGGAGCGTCAACTGGCAACTTCCTCAACTACAAGGCCGCGCATCCGTACTGCACCGCCCAAGTTGCGGATCCCTACGTCCAGGACGGCAACTGGGCGCGTGCGTGGGAGCTCTCGAACAACCCGAATCAGATCCGCGTCGAGCGCGTGGTGTGCGGCTACGAGGGCGGCCCCTGTCCCTAGCTCCGGTTCACAGCTCCGACGCGACGAGCTGATCTTCGATCGGGGTGTCGAGATCGGGCAGCTCGGAAGCCCACTCGGCATTGTCCATCGCGGTGACCAGGCAGGATTTGGCGGAGCCGAGCTCGAAGTCGGCTTCGACGACCTCCGGGCTCGAGATCTCGGCGTGCTTGTCGACGACGACGAGCCGGTATCGAAACACGAGCCGCTTGCCGACTGGTATGGGGGCCTTCGCGAAGCACGGCGCGACCAGATCACGCAGGCGGGCGTGAGCATCATCGAACCCGAGCCGGATGGTCGGGAGCTGGTCCGACGAGATCCCGGCGTCCACCACCTCCGCTAGCTCGCGTGCTCGATCGGGGTCTCGTGCAGCCACGGCATCGGCGGGACGGGCCTCGATGGCCGATGCATCGCCGGTGGTCGAGGTGCCGGGCGGCGTCGCACCGGGCTCGACGCGCGCGGCGCTCGTCGAGGAGCGGACCCGCCAGACCACGATCGCCACGATCCCGATCGCGATCGCGCCACCCACCAGGCGCATGGTGTGCGAGCTCGGCATCCAGCGCAGCTTCGTCATCGAGGTTCGCCCAGTCTGCCATGCCGGTCCGCGGCCCGGGGCAACGCCGACGTACGGCTACGGCGCCACGCGGATCGCGAACACCCCGGTGTCCTCGACGACCGTGTACACGACGCCCGGATCGCTCCGGCGGTGATCTGCATCGAACTTGATCACGCCGGTGAGCCCGACGAGCGTGCCGCTCGCGAGCTTCGCGGCGAGCGCGCTGCGCCCACCGGTGCCGGACGCGGCGGCGAGCTGCGCGGCATCGTATGCATAGGCCTCGTTGATGCCGGGTGCGCGACCGAACGCCGCGACGAACCGATCGATGAACGGCTTCTGCAGCGGATCCTGATCGTCGGGGTAGTAGCCCGGTGCGAACAGCGCGCCCTCGGCGTGGCGACCCGCGTCGGCGATGAAGTTTCCGCTCAGGCTCTCGGCCGTCGAGAGCAGCACGATCGGCCGGCCGCCCGGTGTGCGCTTGGTGCCGAACGGCTTGGGGATCCGGCCGGTCGCGGAGACCGAGGGCGCGATGAGGGCGAGCTTCGTCGCCTCCTCGGGCACGAACAGCGCCTCCCACTTGCCGGACAGCTTGTTGGCGAACCCGGGGAACGACTTCGTCGCGGACGGGTACGTGACCTTGGTGACGATCGTGCCGCCGCCCTTGCCGATCTCGTCGACGAAGGCCGCCGTCACGGACTCGCCGTACTTGTCCTCGGGCGCCAGGATCGCGAACGTCTTCATGCCGAGCCCCATCGCGCGGCGAGCGAGGATCCGGGCGCGCGCCTCGGCGGAGTGCCGCATGTGGAACACGAAGCGTCCGGTCGTGCGCTCCTCGGGCCGGCTCGACAGGCTGAGCAGCGGGATGCCGAGCCCTTCGGCGCGTCCACCCGCGGCATCGACCGAGGCGCCGTCGATCGGCCCGACGATCGCGATCACGTTCTGCTTCGACAGGTCCTCGACCGCGAGCGCGGCGCCCGAGGCGTCGGCTGCGGGACGGATCTCGATCGCCGTCACCCCCGCTCCGCCCGCGACCCCCGCTGCGATCCCGAGCCCCGCGACCGCCGCGTCGCCCGCCTTGTTCTTGCCGCCGGGCATCACCGCACCGACGAGGCTCGGGTTGCCGGCGCCGGACGCCGCGATCATCGCCACGCCGATCGTCTTCGGGAGCCCCATGGCCTCGCGCGCCGGTGCGGCTGCCTCGCGCAGCTGGGCGGCCTCGCCGGCATTCCCGGCTTGCTCCGCGAGCACCGCGAGCCGGCTCGCGACCGCCGCCATGCCAGGACCCTTGCGGTCGGCGAGATCGTCGAACGCCTTGCGCACGGCGCCTGGCTCCGCGAGCGCCACGACCTCTTCGGCACGCGCGACGATCACCGCACGCTCCGTCGGGGTGACCCGTGGATAGAGCTGGTCGAAGTACGCCAGCGATCGGATCGGTTCGACCGTGGCGGTCGCGAAGGCAACGGCCGCGAGGTACTCGGTCCGCTCGGCGTCGTTCTCGATCGCCTTTGCACCCTTCGGAAGCAGCGCGAGCGCCCCGGACGCATCGCCCTGGTAGTTCTTCGTGATCCCCATGAACAGCTGCGCGCGCTGCGTGAGGCCCGCGGGCACGTCGGCGTCGAGCACTTCCTTGAGCGAGGCCGCGGCGACCTCGTACTTGCGCTCCATGACCGCCGCGATCCCGGCGTAGAGCTGGGCCCACGGCACGATCGGATCATCGGGGTAATCCTCGACGATCTGCTTGAAGTCCTCGGTGTTGCGGCCGTCGCGCAGGAACTTCACCCGGGCCTCGGCGAACCGCGACCGCGCCGACGCGTCACCCGTCTGTGGCACGTCGGGGACGAGCGTCTTGCGCGTCTTGCGCCCCCCACAGGCCACGAGCGCCAGCAGCAGCAGGAGCACGAGCGGGCGGGCGAAGGACTTCATGGGTTTCTCCGCCGCGACCTGGTCGCGGCTTGCAGGGCTCGACGATAGCGATACCTGGGCCGTGCTGCAAATTGCCCCCGGCCTACGCCCTCGGGGCCAGGATCGGCTACTAAACCCGCATGTCTCGCACCGATCGCTTGCTCGCAGATCTCGAGCGCGGCTTCGAAGCCCTCGAGGACGGCAAGCTCGACGCCGCCGCCGTGATCGTGGAGCGCTGCCAGCGCATCGACCGCAAGAACCCCGATGTCGTCGCGCTCGCGGCCGCCGTCGCCGACGCGACCGGCAACGTCGAGGATGCGCTCGCGCAGTACCGCACCCTCGTCGAGCTGCGCCCCGATGATCCGATGCCGCGGATCTGCATCGCGCGGCTCGAGCTGCACGACATCGGCGATCCGGACGCCGCGCTCGACACCGTCGAGGCCGCCTTCGACTTCATCGACGAGGAAGCCGACCTCGTCGAGGCGATCTACGTCAAGGCCGAGGCCCTGCTCGCCCGCTCCGAGCCGGCCGCCGCCCGCGAGGCCCTCGCCGAGCTGTCGAGCTCGGTGATCGACGACGCCGAGCTCGCCCTCGACCTCGCCGAGCTCGCGCTGGCCGCCGAAGATCCGACCGCCGCCAAGCGCTGGATCGAGGTCGCCCGGCAAGACGACGAGCTCGTCGCCGACGCGCAGCACGTCCTCGGTCGGACCCATGAATTCACCAACGACCGAGCGGCCATGATTGTTGCATGGCAGGAGGTCCGGCGCCTCGACCTCGCCGCCCCACCCGGCCCCCTCCAGATCAGCGAGGACGAGGTCGAGCGGATCGCGCTCGCGACCCTCGCCGAGCTACCGGCCAAGATTCGCGAGCACCTCGAGCGCGTGCCGATCCTGATCGACGACGTGCCCTCCGAGCACCTCGTCGCCGAAGGCCTCGATCCACGCTCGCTCGGCGTGTTCCAGGGCAGCCCGATGCCCGACGACGGGGGGCTCGTGCCGACGATCACCAACATCTTGCTGTTCCGCAAGAACCTCGAGCGCTCCGCCACCGACGAGGAGCACCTCGCCGAGGAGATCCGCATCACCGTGCTCCACGAGACCGCACACTACTTCGGGCTCGACGAGGAAGACCTCGAGAAGCTCGGCCTCGACTGAACGGCTGACCACAGCGGCGTCCCTGGGTCGGCGAATTGCCAGCCGAGGGAGTGACCTCGATTCGATCGACGCCGGGGTTCGGCGTTCGGCTGCCCGCACATGACGCGTTCCGGGCGTTCGTGCGTTGGCTGGGGACGGATCGCACTTCGTTCACGAATGAATGAAGCTCGTCGCATCTCGACCGTCGGCTACACGCCACTCAACGGGAGGCGTCGCCACCGCCGAGCCAGCTCGTGCCGTACGGCGTGCTCGGGCCGCA
>Ga0299915_10004161_pt1 | contig 10531 bp, 10 predicted proteins | sample RVTome_13_FD_200263 | JGI IMG/M metagenome (GOLD analysis project Ga0299915, IMG submission 200263) | Soil microbial communities from uranium-contaminated site in the Upper Colorado River Basin, Wyoming, United States - RVT92D227 (version 2) ... | reverse complement strand
AAGAGGCTCTTTGGCGTTTTTGTGTTTCATCGGAATCTCCGCGTTTCTCGGCCGGCTGCGCAATAGGAAGCCTCCCCCTCCCATGAACCTGCACTCAAAAAGAGGAGGGGTCCTGTCACGGCCGACCTTTCCGGAGACACCCACCTTTGCCCCTCTTGTTTCTCCAAGGGGGGCTAGAGGGGGATAAAGAGAATAAAGAAAATTCATGGGTGTTTCCGGCTATGCCAAGCTGCGCGCAGGCGGCTTTGCCGGAGACGCCTTCTCTCTTTTTCATTAATCATTAACCCCTCCTTCCCCCCTGGGCAATCAGGGGGGAGATCGTTGACGTCTCCGGAAAGGCCGGCCCCTCCGCCGTGCCACCCCTCCCCATGATTTACGGCATGGGGGAAGCTTCCATTCATAGCTTTAGGTTGTCCTCGAAACCCGTCGATTCCGGGCTAAACCGCTCATGGCGCCTCTTCCCTCCCTCAGGCCCTTTGCTCTTAATAGACGGCTAGCCAGCCTATTTGTCATTGAGCCTTTATAAGCTGGAGGCACTATCAAGGGCCCACTAGCTCTATTCATTGATAATCTGGAAATGAAGGGGGGATTATGCTTTGGGGAGAGGGCTTTTAATGAGTTTTAAAAAATCGGCTTCGGAGAGAATGGCCAGGCCCAATTTTCGGGCTTTGGCCAGTTTGGAGCCGGGCGACTCGCCGACAACGACATGAGTCGCCTTTTTGGTGACGTCCGAGTGCACTTTCCCGCCCAATTGTTCGACCCGCCGGCCGGCCTCCTCGCGCGTAATAGAGGCCAGGCCGCCGGTGAAGACAAAGACCTTGTCCCCCAAAGGGCCTTCGGCCTTGGGTTTCTTCGCGCCGGTGAAGTTCAATCCCGCCTCCCGAAGGGCGCGCAGCAGTTCCCTGTTTTCGGGCTGCTGGAAGAAGAAAACGATGCTCTCCGCCACCTTGGGCCCGACATCGGGGATGCGGGTCAATTCTTCACTTGAGGCCCGGCTGAGCGAGGTCAGGTCGCCGAAATGCTCGGCCAGGTCGCGGGCCGTCCGCTCGCCGACGTGCCGGAGGCCCAGGGCAAAAATCAAGGCTGAAACGTCGCGCTGTTTGGACCTTTCGACCTGGGCCAGCAGGTTCTGGGCGCTTTTGGCCCCCATCCTTTCCAGTTGGGCCAGGCTGTCCTGCCGGAGCCGGTAAAGGTCGGGGACTTGCTTGATCAGCCCTTTGTCCAGAAGCTGGTCCACCAATGCCTCTCCCAGGCCCTCGATGTCCATGGCCCGCCGGGAGGCGAAGTGAAGGACCGACTCGCGAAGACGGGCCGGGCAAGAAGGGTTGGAACAGCGGGAGATGACTTCTCCCTCGGGCCTAAATGTCTTTGAATGACAGAAGGGGCATTTGGCGGGGAAGCGGAATTTTTTCTCATGGCCGGTGCGGCGCTCCTTCATGACCGCCACCACCTTGGGGATCACATCCCCGCTGCGCTCGATAAGGACGAAGTCGCCGATGCGCACATCCTTGCGTTTGAGCTCCTCCTCATTGTGGAGCGTCGAGCGGCTGATGGTCGTGCCCGACAGCTTGACCGGCTCCAGGACAGCCACCGGCGTCAGGGCGCCGGTCCGGCCAACCTGAACGATGATGTCCTGAACCCGAGTGGTGGCCTGACGGGCCGGGAACTTGAAGGATATGGCCCAGCGGGGCGACTTAGCGGTGATGCCCAGCGACCGGCGCTGCTCCAGGTCGTTGACCTTGACCACCACTCCGTCGCAATCGTAGTCGATCGAGTCGCGCTTGTCTCTCCATTCCTCCCAATAGGCGATGACCTCCTCCAGCGTCCGGCAGTTCCGGGAATGAGGGTTGGTCTTGAAACCCAGGGCCCTGAGGCGGGTCAGGGTCTGCCATTGGTCGGGCGGCTCTTGGCCCTGGACAGAGAGAGTGTAAAGAAAGATTTCCAGCCCCCGGCCGGCCACCAGCCGGGGGTCCAGGAGGCGGATGGAACCGGCGGCTGCGTTGCGCGGGTTGGCAAAGAGCGATTCGCCGTTGTCCTCCCGCTCCTGGTTAATCTTGCGGAAAGAGGCGAAGGGCAGGTAGACCTCTCCCCTGGCCTCCACATTTCTCTTCTCCGGGATGGCCAGGGGCAGGCTCTTGATGGTTTTAACGTTGGCCGTGACGTCATCGCCCCTTTCACCGTCCCCGCGCGTCACGGCCTGGACATATTTGCCGCCCCGGTAGTGGAGGGCGATGCCCAACCCGTCGATCTTAAGCTCAGCCACATAGTGAACTTCAGCGGAGGGCAGCAGCCGGCGCAGGCGCGCCTCGAACTCCCGCAGCTCCTGCACGCTGTAGCAGTTGTCCATGCTGAGCATGGGCTGGCTGTGGCTGATGGAGGCGAAACCCTCCACCGGTTTGCCGCCCACCCGTTGGCTGGGCGATTCGGGGGTGATGAGGTCGGGGTAGAGGCTTTCCAGGCTTTTCAGCTCGGCCGCCAGCCGGTCAAACTCCGCGTCGGAAACCTGAGGGTCGTTGTCCACATAATATTTCTTCTCGTGGTATTCGACCTCACGGCGGAGTTGGACCAACCTCTTGGCCGCTTGGCCGCGGGACGGTGCAGAAGCCGGCACACTCTTCTCCTTGTCCTTCATTGTACGAAAAAGGACCGGCTTCGGGGAAGAGGAGCGGGACTGTTTCCCCAGGGGGCCGGGGGCGATTCCGGCACCGATAGCAAATCATACAAACGGAGATGCTTTCGGAAGAGGATCAGCGGATACCCAAGCGGGTTTTGGTGTCGGAGATGAGCTTGTTGAACAGGTTGATGACCTGCGCTTGGGTGGCCTTGAGCGGTTCCAGCTTCTTCTTCTCGGCCTCGATCTGGTCCAGCATGCTCTTCATTTCTTTTTTGTCGGCCGGCGTCAGCGAATCCTCTTCTTTATTCCCGAACTTGGCGTTGTAGGCCTTGGTCAAGTCATCGACCTTCTTGTTGACGGCCGTGATCTGAGTGACGGTATCGTTCCATTTGATGTCTTTGTTGGTGGTGAAAAACAGGTTTTCAGCCAGGGCCATGGCTTGCTTGGAGTTGGCTTCCGAAAGGAAGGCCGCCTCGAGCAAGTATCGGATGGCCTCGTTGGCTTGGGCCGGGTTGGCGGAAGCTTCCTTGGCCAGGATGATGCCGATGTTGTAAGCGATGTTGCCGCTCTTCTTCCGGGAGTAGATCTCCTTGAAAACGGTCATGGCCTCATCCGTCCGGCCGCTGTGGTAGAGGGAACGGGCCAGGAGCGTGCCGGTGGCCTCGTCCTTGGCCGAGGCGTAGAGCGTCCGGTAAAGCTTCTCCGCCTCGCTGTAGTGTTTTGAATCCATCAGGGTTTTGCCCATCTTGTTCAGGTCGGCCAGGATCTGTTTGTTTTTGAGGATGTTGTAGGACTGGATGTAGGAATCGATGGAGCCCTTGAAGTCTCTCGACTTTTCACAGGCTTGGGCATGGACGTAATAGGCGGCGCCGATCATCTGGTTCCACTTTGTGGCCGAAGCCTCGCCGTCATTCTTGTTCTTGCCGGCCTTGGCCAGATCCACGGCCTGCAGGGCATGGCTCTTGGCCTTCTCCAGGTTCTGGTCGCTCTGGATATAGACGCCGGACACGGTCACCAAGACTTGATATTCAGATACTTCGTCCAACCCTCCCAGAGCCAGGGCTTTTTCCCCGGAATCGGTCGTTTCTTTTGGCGTTTTGCCCGGGTAGGCCAGGAGGCAAAGGTTGGCATAAGCGAAATTTTCATATTGATTGCCCCTGCCGCCGTACTTGGTTACAAAATCCTTGAGGAGTTGGGCCTTCTGGGTTTGGCCCTGGGCCGTCATGGCCTTGATATAAGCTTCGCTTGCTTCATCCTGGGCCGCCAGCCAGCCGGAAACAAATAAAAACATGACGATCAGGGTCCAGGCCGTTCTTTTCATAGTCACCCTCATAATAAAATTTCGATGAATGATAGCCTGCAACTTATCAAAAGTCAATATGAGGGGGGTCAAGGCAAGCTATATATTTAACATATCTTACGATATATTCACAAGCAACTTTTATGCCAAGTAGCCCCATTTTCGGATTTTTCCGGTCTTTCGCTGCCGTTTAATATCCGCTAGAATAAAGGCGTGGCCAAATGAACGCTTTCGTCGAGTTTTTTGTATCGAGCTTAGGCCGTCCGCCGGACGCGGACGTCCCTTTGAGCCGGCATTCGAGCTTCCGGATCGGCGGCCCGGCCGACTTTTTTTTTGAGGCCCGCTCTTCGGAGGAACTCAAGTCGGCCGTCCGGTTGGCGCGGCGGCATGGAATAAGATATTTCGTTATAGGCGGCGGCACCAATATTCTTTTTGATGACGCCGGCTACAGAGGGTTGATCGTGAGGAACAACGCCCGCGGCCTGGCTTGGGTCGAAGAGGATGCTCTCCTGGAAGTTCTGTCCGGGACAAAACTGGGTGATCTCGTCGATTTTGCCGCCTCTCAGGGGCTGACCGGGCTTGAGTTCATGACCGGAATTCCGGGCACGGTCGGCGGCGCGGTCTTCGGCAACGCCGGCGCTTTCGGCCGGAGCATCGGCGAGCGGCTTCTGGAAGCCGTCCTCTTTGACCGGAGCGACCGGGAGGTCCGCGTCGGCCGGGATCTTTTGGCTTTTTCTTATCGCCGCTCCTCCCTGCGACAGGAACGGGTCGTCCTGCTAAAAGCGAGCTTCCGCCTCCAGCCCGGCCAGGAGAAGAAGATCCGGGCCGATATGGACTGTTTCCTCCAACAGAGAAAAGCCCGGCAGCCGGCCTGGCCGTCGGCTTGCGCCGGCTGTTATTTCAAGAATCCTGCGCAGCCCGACGGATCTCGAATTTCGGCCGGCAAGCTGCTGGAGGAGGTGGGGGCCAGAGACATGAGTAATGGAGATGCGTCTGTCTCTACCGCTCACTGCAATTTTATCGTCAACCGGGGCCAAGCCAAGGCCTCCGATGTCCTGGGTTTGGCCGAGGAATTGAAAAGGAAGGTCCGCGAGCGGTTTGGGCTGGAACTGGAGGAGGAAGTCATCCGCCTCGCAGCAACCGATTCAATGCTTTGACCTTTGAGGCAGAAAGGCCCGCCTGGCCGGCCAGACGCAGGGTTTCTTGGGAAAGCACCCGGTATGCCCTTCGACAGCCGCGGTATGGGCGCAGGGCTTGAAGATGCCGGGCGACTGTTGTCGCGTCCCCCCTGACAACCGGGCCGGTCAAAGCCTTCACTGCGCCAAATTTTTTTACATGATGTAAAGTTCCTAAGGCGAGCGGCATAAGAACCTGCTCTGCCCGCCTGCGGCTCAGACCCGCTTTTTCCAGAAGCTCGGCCGCCAGAAAGAATAAAGCCAGGATATGGTTGGAGGCCAGGCAGCAAGCCGCGTGATAGAGGGGTTTGGCCCTGGGGCCCAGGGCGGCGGGGTGAGCGCCCAGCTCGAGAATGATTTTACGGCCCAGGCGGCAGGCCTTTGGATCGCCCTCCAAGATGATGAAGATGCCCTTGAAGACCGAAGACGGCATGCCCTTCCGGGGGAAAGACTGGGCAGGATGGAAGGAGGCCACTGAGGCCCCGCGCCGCCGGAACGGCTTAAGGACCTCAGAGCTATAAAGCCCGCTGCAATGAAAAATGGTTTTTCCTTTCCAGCCCACCGGGCTTCGGGCCAGGCGGCCCGCTTCTTTCTCCAGGATATCGTCGGGCAGGCAGAGAAAAAGGATGTCCGCTTCCCGGGCTGCTTGCGCATTGTCGGCCCTGACCCGGCCGGCGCCGATCAGGCCGCGGCTCCGGGAGGCCAGGCGGAGGTTTCGGTCCGAGACTGCGCGGACCGCATACCTCGTCCCGGCCAGGGCCCTTCCCAGCGTTGTCCCCAGCCTGCCGCCTCCGATGATGGCCGTGCTCATCGGCGGTTCCTGTGGAAGAGGTCGAGCCAGAGCCTGATCTCGAGCGGAGTGGGGAATTCCGGGTTCTTGGCCAGCTCCCGTTCCTGCCGGGCTTTCTTCATGACTTTTTTCAGCTCGCGCGCAAACTCATCGCACTTCATCACCGCGGCGCCGCGGGACCGGGCCTGGACCCCGACCTCTCCGTCGGAGCTGACTACGAAAAATGCCCGGCGGTCAAAAGGAGCGGACAGCCTCTCTTGAATGATGTCGTCCGCTTTTCCACCCGGGGGCGGGAACAGCACTTCAAATTTGCGACCGAGCTTCAGACGCTCAAGGTCATCATCCGGAGGACCGTCAAAGACGAGGATAATGCGGCGGCGGGTAAGGCGCTGAAAGGTCAGGAGCTTGGCCATCAGGCCGTAGCGGGATTCGCGATCGCGGCTTTCTCCCGGAGCGAGATGCCCCAGGAGGTTGTTGCCGTCGATGAGGTAGGCCATTCCTCAGACTGTGGTGGATTCGCCCGGCTTGAGGATGATGACTTCAGCCAGGCGGCCCACCTTCTTCTTAAACTCCTGAGGGTCGACGCTGATGATGGGGTATGTGCCATAGTGGATGGGAATGACCTTTTTCGTCCGGATGAACTCAACGGCCTTGGCCGCCGAGGCGGGACCCATGGTGTAGCGGTCGCCGATGGGCAGCAGGCTCAGGTCGGGGCTGAAGAACTCGCCCACCAGACGCAAATCGTAGGACAGGCCGGTGTCTCCGGCGTGGTAGATGAACCGGCCGTCCATCTCCACCACGACGCCGGCGGCACAGCCTTTTTCTGCGGAATGAAGGGCGGGGACCATGTGGATCTTGACCCCGGCTGCCTCCACGGTGCCGCCGATGTTCATGCCCTCCACCCGTAGCCCCAGAGCCGCGGCTTCGACGGCGATCTCGTGCATGGCCACCAATACGGCGCCCGTGGACCGGGCCAGGGCGAAAGCGTCGCCCAGATGGTCTCTGTGATGGTGGGTGACCACCACCAAGTTCGCTTTCTTGATCCTGTCCGGGGAGACGGCGGCGGCCGGATTGCCGGTCAAGAATGGATCGATGATAACCGTCCGCGTTCCCTCGATCAGGACGGCGCTGTGTCCCAGCCAAGTGACCTTGATCATGATGCCCTCCTTGGGAGACGACCTGCCGGCGGCCGGGCCGGCCTCACCCCGGCGGCCAGGTCATCTTCCGGCCGCCCAGAAGATGAAAATGGAGATGGGGAACATCCTGGCCCGAATCCCGGCCGGTGTTGAGCACGATGCGGTAGCCCGTCCCCTCCAGGTTTTTCAGACGGGCGATGTCCTTGGCCTGAAGAAGGAGGCGTCCCAACAGGGCGGATTTTTTCTCCGAAGCTTCGGCCAGGGAAGCGAAATGGTCCTTGGGGATGATCAGGATGTGGACGGGGGCCTGAGGCCTGATGTCCTCGAAGGCCAGGAGGACATCGTCCTCATAGACCACCCGGGCCGGTATTTCCCGGCCGACGATCTTGCAGAAAATGCAATCGTTCATCGGAAACCTCAACCGCCGATGCGTTCGATGCTGGCGCCCAGGCGGCGCAGCTTTTCCTCGATGTTCTCATAGCCGCGGTCGATATGCTCCACGTCGTTGACCACGGTCCAGCCTTTGGCCACCAGCCCGGCCAGGATGAGAGAGGCCGAAGCCCTCAGGTCAGTGGCCGTGACCTCGGCGCCCGAAAGCGGCGTGGGGCCGCGGATGATGGCCTTATCGCCCGAGACTTCGATATTGGCCCCCAGTCGCAGCAGCTCGTTGACATGGGAGAAGCGCCGCTCGAAGATGGTCTCGGTGATGATGGACGTGCCGTTGGCCCGTGTCATGAGGACCATGAATTGGGCCTGCATGTCGGTGGGGAAGCCGGGATAGGGCGAGGTGGTGATGTCTTGGGAGCGGATGACTTCGCTGCCCGTGACCCGCACCTTGTTCTTTTTGACTTCGACCTTGGCTCCCGAGAGGCGCAGCTTCTCGATGACCGTGCTCAAGTGTGAGGGCTCGACGTCGGTCAATAGGAGGTTGCCCCGGGTTAAAGCGCCGGCCACCAGGAAAGTCCCGGCCTCGATCCGGTCGGGGATGATGTCGTGGACGGCCCCGCCCAGCTCCGTCACGCCCTTGATCCTCATCACCTCTTGGCCCAGCCCCTCAATCTTGGCTCCCATCTTGACCAAAAGCTGGCCGAGGCTGACCACCTCCGGTTCGCGCGCGCAGTTGTGCAGCACGGTCTCCCCGCGGGCCAGGCTGGCGGCCATAACCAGGTTCTCCGTGCCGCCCACGGTTTTTTTCTCGAAGGTGATGTCGGCCCCTTGGAGCTGGGAGGCCTCGGCCGTGATGTAGCCGTGTTTCAGAGTGATGTTGGCCCCAAGCTTCTGCAAGCCGTTCATGTGCAGGTCGATGGGGCGGAGGCCGATGGCGCACCCGCCGGGCAGAGCCACCACCGCTTTGCCGCTGCGGGCCAGCATCGGGCCCAGGACCAGAATGGAGGCCCGCATGGCCCGCACCAGTTCGTAGGTGGCTTCGGCGGAAATGATCGTTTTCACTTCCAGGGCCAGGGTGTTGCGGCGGAGATGGGAATCGGCGCCCAGTCCCCTCATCAGGGTCAGGATGGTATGGACGTCCTTGACCAGGGGGACGTTGCGCAGCTCGACCTTGCCCTGAGTGAGGAGCGAGGCGGCGATGGCGGGCAAGACGGCGTTTTTCGAACCGCTGATCTTGACCGTCCCCTTGAGCTTGAGCCCCTCGCGGCCCGCGATCCTGATTTTTTCCATGCGCGGTCATTGTAGCCAAGGAGCGGGTAGAATTCAACAGCGGCTGTCCTTGCCAGTTTGATTGTGATATATTGGCGGCACGAAAATCTCCCTAAGGAGGAGGAAGATGAAAAAAGCCTGTGTCGCTCTGTTGGTCGGCCTTTTCGCCCTGGCGGTGACCGCCTCCGCTGCCCCAGACGGAAATGAAAGGGGCATTGCCGGTTACGGACCGATGCTGGGAGTGAGCTTGGCCAGAATCCATGAGAAGGACTTTGATAACAGCCTCAAGCTGGGCATCGGCCTGGGAGGGTTTCTTAGCTACAGGCTGACCCCCAGCTTCAGCCTTATGGGCCAGGTCCTGTTTGTCCAGAAAGGGTACAGATACACAGAAACGAATTCTTATGGTACCTATAAATCCCGCCTGACCCTCAATTACCTCGAACTTCCCATCCTGGCCCAGTACACTTTCGGGGCGGACACTTTCAGCTACCATGCTTTCGCCGGCCCTGATTTCGGGTTCAAGATGGGGGGAAAATACAGCTATGAATATGACGGAATGAGCGGCGAAGATTCCGACATGAGCCATTTTAAAGGGATGGACCTCGGCCTGAAATTCGGCGCCGGGCTGGATTACCCTATCGGGCCGGGAAGAGTGGGGTTTGATCTGGCGTTCATCGTGGGCCTGTGCAACATGTATGCCGATAAGGATGGCGATTACAAAGCGACCAACTGTGCCATTCTGTTTTTATTCTACTATGTTTTCGGAGGCTTATGAGCGCGACTTGGCTGTCACGGCTTAGGGGTCGTGGTGAAGGCAGGGGGGAGCCTCAGCCGGCCAAGCCATTCTTAGACCAGCCCTGGATCTCGTAGTAGGCGTCCAGGATAGCGTTGTAGCGGGCTTCGTCCACAGCCCGGCCCTGGTGGGCGCCGCGGGTCAGGGGGACCTTGAGCTTGGGCGGCACGTAGGCGTCGTAAACCCGGTCCCGGCCCAGGAGGTTGTTCAGGCTTCTCTCCAGGGCATAGATGCGCCGGCCGCAGGCCTTGAGAGAATCCGGCGCGTAAGCGATGCCGGTCAAAGCCTGATACATCTCCAGGAAAACATCCGAGGCCGTGTCGCCGGTGAAAAAATCGCACAGCCCCAGCGAATCGACGAGCGCTTTGCCCGCCTGCCCTTCCGCCACATAAGCCGCCAGCTCCCGGATGTCTTTCAGACCGCCCTCTTCCGCCTGGATGGTCCAAGCGTAGGTGTGATCCCCGCGTCCGCGGTTGGAAGTGCCGTAGGCGGTGAACATGCCGGGGAAGGACTTGGGGTTGATGCCGGCGTAGCCCAGCCCGCCGAAGGCCGTGGTGCAGCAATAGGCGATATCGGCCGCGGCGGCGGAGCCGGCCCCGGCGGCCAGGCCGGCAATCGCGTTGTCGGTGTGCCGGCCCAGCAGCCTTCCCAGCTCGTTGGATCGATAGGCGATGTCTTTGAGGGTTTGGACCATGCCGGCCGCGTCGCCGAAGCCGGGAGCCGGGCCTGCAAGCCTCGGCCCCCCACGAAATCGCGGCAGAGGCCGGGGTCGGCCGGCGTGAGGCGCACGGAGCGCGTGGTAAGGTCCACCCAGGCCCACTTCCCGGCGTAGCCGGCCAGGGGCTTGTCCGAGTGGTCACTCTTTGCCTCAAAACTGAAGGCGGGGCACATGGGACGCTGGGGTCGGGGTCCAGGCCCGGATCAAACGGCCTTCAGCGCCTGGTCCAGGTCGGCGATGACGTCCTCCGGGTCCTCGGCGCCGACACACAGCCTTATGAGCTGAGGCGGGATGTCCGCCGCACGACGGGCTTCCTCGCCTTGCTGGAGGTGAGTCGAGACAGCCGGGA
>Ga0299915_10004160_pt1 | contig 10533 bp, 10 predicted proteins | sample RVTome_13_FD_200263 | JGI IMG/M metagenome (GOLD analysis project Ga0299915, IMG submission 200263) | Soil microbial communities from uranium-contaminated site in the Upper Colorado River Basin, Wyoming, United States - RVT92D227 (version 2) ... | reverse complement strand
GATCGGCAAGCTCGGCATGGCCCCTCGGAAGCTCGCCGATGATCTCGAGTGCCAACGCGAGGAACTCGATCGAGCGCTGATAGACGCGAAGCTTCTGGAAGCTGAGCATGCGCCGCCATCGAGACGCACTCAGATGTTGCTAGGTCAACGTCAACGTCCAAGGTGGCGTCGACGTTCAGCTTCAGGTCAACGTCAACGTTATCTGAGCGGCATTGGGACTAGCCCGCTAGCTGGACGATCCCGTCGACGACGGTCTCGAGGAACACGCGCTCTCCGAGCTCGCGCCCGAGGATCTTCATCTGCGGCCCGGTGTAGAGCGTGCCGGCGACCGCGGTCGACAGGGTGATGTCGCCCTTGAGCGCGCGGTCGGCGTTCGCGAGCCGCTGGGTCGCCGTGGCGAGCGCGCCGGGCGAGTAGCTGCGCGCCTGCGCGACGAGCTTGTCGACGATGAACGGCGGCACGCCGAGGCGCGAGCCCCACTCGTGGCGCGGCGCGTTCGTGCTCCGCAGGACGTGGACGAGCGACATCTGGCGGACGTGGCGCGCGAGCATCACGACGACCCCGACGGCGCTCTCGCGCTGATCGCACAGCGACGACACGGCGGCGAGCGCGCGCGGCCGGTCGGCGGTGCCGATCGCGTCGGTGAGCTCGAACACCGAGCGCTCGCGGGTGTCGGCGATCAGCTCGTCGACATCGTCGGAGGTGACCGCCCGCTTGCCCGCGTAGAGCCCGAGCTGCTCGAGCGACAGCGAGAGCCGTGACAGATCGCTGCCGACCGCGTCGACGAGGCGCGTGATCGCGGCGGGCTCGAGCTGGACGCCGAGCATCTTGGCCTCGTTGCGGACCCACGGCGCGATCTGGCGCGGCGCCTCGAGCACGTGCAGGAAGCCCTTCTTCGAGAGCTGCGAGTAGAGCTTGATGCGCTTGTCGAGCTTGGAGGTGATCGCGACGATCACGGTGCTCGGGTTCGGCTTCGCGAGGTACGCGAGCAGCGGCTCGGCCTCGTCGGTGGGCATGCCCGACAGCTCGCGCACGAAGATCATGCGCCGCTGCCCCATCATCGGGAGCGTCTGCGCGAGCGAGACGATGCGGGTGGCGTTCGGCTTGCCCTCGACGACGTCGTAGTTGAAGCCGCGCGTGGCGGGTGGCACCGCGACCTCGCGGATCGCCGACACGATGCGCTCGATCAGGATCGGGTGCTCGGAGTGCAGCACGTAGATCGGATCGAGGTTTCCGGCCTCGATGTCGTCGAGCAGCTCGTCGCTCATGCCGAGGCCACCCTACCACGCACGGTGCTAGTGTCGGCCGGTGGCGATCTCACGGCGAGCTTTCTTGTTCGGTGCGTCGGCGGGAACGCTGGCGACGCTTGCAGCCCCGCGCATCATCACGGCGCGCGGCCTGCTCACCGAGCCCACCCTCGACGATCTGATCCAGCGCGCGCTCGCGGCCGCGACGAAGGCGGGCGCGAGCTACGCCGATGTCCGGATCGTCCGCATGCGCAACGAGCGCGTCTCGACCCGCGAGGATCGGATCGACGGCGTGTCCTCGAGCGAGGAGTACGGCGTCGGCGTACGCGTGATCGCGGGCGGCGCCTGGGGGTTCGCGGCGACGCCGAACGTGACGGCCACCGAGGCCGAGCGCATCGCCCGGTCGGCGGTCGCGATCGCGAAGGCGAGCTCGTCGCTGATGAAGCGGCCCGTCAAGCTGGCGCCGGAGCCGGCGCACGTCGACGTGTGGCAGACGGCGCTCGTGAAGGACCCGTTCAAGATCCCGCTCGAGGACAAGGCCGAGCTCCTGCTCGCGATCAACCGCGAGGCGATGAAGATCCCGGGCGTCAAGTACGTGAACAGCTGGTACGCGGGCGTCAGCGAGTGGAAGCTCTTCGCCTCGACCGACGGCGCGTACCTCGAACAGGAGATCGTGCGGCTCGGCCCGGGCTACTCGGTGACCGCCGTCGACGACAAGCGCGGCGAGTTCGAGTCGCGCGAGCACGACCTGCCACCGCGCCAGGCCGGCTGGGAGTACGTCGAGCAGTCGTCGCTGCTCGCCGACGCGCGCCGGATCGCCGAGGAGGCGGTCGCGAAGCTGAAGGCTCCATCGGTGACGGGTGGCAAGAAGGACCTGATCCTCGATCCGTCGAACCTGTGGCTCACGATCCACGAATCGATCGGCCACCCGACCGAGCTCGATCGCGCGATGGGGTACGAGGCGAACTTCGCCGGGACGTCGTTCGCGACGCCCGACAAGCTCGGCAAGCTCCGCATCGGCTCGCCGATCCTGACGTTCTACGCCGACAAGACCACCCCCGGCGCGCTCGCGACGTGCGGCTACGACGACGACGGCGTGGCCACGCAGCGGTGGAACCTCGTCGACAAGGGCGTGTTCGTCGGCTACCAGACCACGCGCGAGCAGGCCGCGTGGATCCACGAGAAGCGGTCGCGTGGCACGTGCTACGGCGACAGCTTCGCGTCGTTCCCGTTCCAGCGCATGCCGAACATCTCGCTCGCGCCGTCGCCGCAGGAGCGGTCGATCGAGGACCTGATCGCCGCCACCGACGACGGCGTGGTGGTCACCGGGCGGGGCTCGTGGTCGATCGATCATCAGCGGCTCAACTTCCAGTTCGGCGGCCAGACGTTCTGGGAGGTCAAGCACGGCAAGAAGACGCGGATGCTGCGCGATGTCGCGTACCAGGCGAACACGCTCGAGTTCTGGGCCGCCTGCGACCTGATCGGCGGGCCGAAGTCGTGGCAGCTGCATGGCTCGCTCAGCGACGGCAAGGGCGAGCCCGCGCAGAGCAACGCGGTCTCGCACGGCTGCCCGCCTGCGCGCTTCCGCAAGGTGAACATCCTGAGCACCAACCGGCGGAGCGCCTGAGATGGCGATCCCGACCGAAGCCCAGGCCCAGCGCATCCTCCAGCGCGTGCTCACGCTCGCTCGCGCGACGAAGGGTGCCGACGCCGTCGTCTCGCTCTCCGGTACGCAGGCCGGCAACACGCGGTTCGCGGTCAACGAGATCACGTCGTCCTCCGATGTCGAGCGGCTGACGATGTCGGTGACGATCCAGTTCGGCCAGCGCTCGGCGAGCGCGACGACGAACCAGCTCGACGATCGCGCGCTCGACGACGTCGTCGCTCGCGCGCGCCGGATGGCCAAGCTCGCGCCGGCGAACCCCGAGGCGATGCCTCCGCTCGGCCGCCAGACCTACAAGCCGGCGCGTGGCGCGAGCGACGGCCCGACCGCCGCGACGAGCCCCGACGCGCGCGCGAAGGCCGTCGGCACCGCGATCAAGGCGGGTGACGCGGCGAAGGTCATGATCGCCGGGTTCTACGAGCACGAGGCGCGGATGCACGCGATCGCCTCGACGGCCGGGCTCTGGGCACACCACGCCTGGACGACCGCGGAGCTCACGTGCACGGCGCGGACGCCGGACGCGACCGGATCCGGCTGGGCCGGCGCGAGCTCGAACCGGGTCGCCGATCTCGATGCGCCGGCGCTCGCGAAGATCGCGGTCGACAAGGCCGTGAGATCCGCGAAGCCGACGAAGCTCGATCCGGGGCGCTACACGGTCGTGCTCGAGCCCGCGGCGGTCGCCGATCTACTCGGGTTTCTGACCGGCTCGTTCGGTGCGCGCCGCGCCGACGAGGGCCGGAGCTTCTTCTCGAAGCCGGGCGGCGGCACGCGCGTCGGCGAGAAGCTGTTCCCCGAAACGATCACGCTGCGCAGCGATCCCGCCGACGTGCAGCTCGCGGCGTGGCCGTTCGATCGCGAGGCCCTGCCGCTCGCACCGACGTCGTGGATCGAGCAGGGGGTCGTCAAGGGGCTCGCCTACGGCCGGTACTGGGCGAAGCAGCAGGGCAAGCCACCGACCGGGCACCCCGGGGGCTGGATCCTCGACGGCGGCAAGGCCACGCGTGACGAGCTCGTCAAGGGCGTCAAGCGCGGCGTGCTGATCACGCGGCTGTGGTACCTGCGCTCGCTCGATCCGCAGTCGATCCTCGTCACCGGCCTGACGCGCGACGGCACGTTCCTGATCGAGAACGGCGCGGTCACGCGACCGGTCACCAACTTCCGGTTCAACGACTCGCCGGTCCAGATGCTCGCGCGGTGCGACGCGATGACCGCCGGCGTCGTCGCGAACGGCATGCGCGTACCGGCGCTGCGCACGAACGAGTTCAACCTGGCGTCGATCTCCGAAGCCGTATGAGCGCGGTGGTCGTCACCGCCGATCGGGCGCTCATCGATGGTGCGCGTGGCGAGACCGCCGTGCTCGCGATCGACGGCGCGATCGTCCTCGTCGGAGATCCGGTCGACGTGCTCGCCGATCCGCGGGCCATCGCGGCCCGCCGGATCGACTGGTCGAGGCGCGCGATGGTCCCCGGCACGGTCAACACGCACAACCACAGCTTCCAGTCGCTGCTGCGCGGCATCGGCGACGACCTCCCGTTCCTCGTGTGGCGCGAGCAGGCGCTGTATCGCTACTCGCCGCGGCTCGGCGCCGACGACATGGCCACCGCGGCGCTGTTCGCGTTCGGCGAGATGCTGCTCCACGGCGTGACCACCGTCTGCGACTTCTACTACCTGAACGCGCAGGGCAACGACAACGCCTCGGCGACGATCGAGGCCGCGCGCCGGCTCGGGATCCGGATCGTGCTCGCGCGCTGCTTCTACGACTGGGACGGTGCACCCGCTGCGTATCGCGAATCGATCCCGCAGGCGGTCGCGAACTTCGAGGCGCTGGCTCGCCGCTATCAGGATCGCGAGCGGTTCCTGACCGCGGTGCACCCGGCGCCGCACAGCCAGCACGGCGCGACGCCCGCCATGATCGAGGCCGGTGCCGGATGCGCGCGCGACGCGGGGACGCCGTGGCACATCCACCTCGCCGAGGAGCGCTACCAGGTCGATCAGTCCCTCGAGCGCTTCGGCGCGCGGCCGCTGCACGCGGTCGCCGCGCTGCCGGTCGAGCTGTCCACGATGATCGCCGTGCACGGCTGCTGGTTCGACGCGAGCGAGCGAGCCCTGCTGGCCGAGCGCGGTGGCGCCCTCGCCTACTGCCCGGGCTCGAACATGTTCCTCGGAGACGGCGTGACCGACCTCGTCGATCTCGTCGCGCGCGGCGTGCGCGTCGGCCTCGGCACGGATGGCGGCTGCTCGAACAACCGCGTCAGCGTGTTCGACGAGATGCGGACCGCGGCCCTGCTCCAGAAGGTCCACCGAACCGATGGCCAGGCGATCGACGCCGAGACCTGCTTCGCCCTCGGCACGCGCACGGCCGGCGAGGCGCTGAGGCTCCCGATCGGGCGCATCGCGCCGGGCTATCGGTGTGATCTGGTCGCCCTCGATCTCGACGATCCATCGCTGTGGCCCGCCCAGGCGCTCGAAAAGAACGTCGTGTATGCGCTGTCTCCTCGCGCAGTTACAGACGTCGTGGTAGATGGACAAGAGGTCGTCATCGCGAGGCGACTGAGCCATGTCCCCCTTGACGAGATCCAAACCCGCGTCGCCCGGCTCACCGCGGGATGGGGACGCGCCTGACGTGAAGGGATCCGACAAGGCGACGGCGCCAAAGCCCAGCGCAGGCGATCCGAAGCGCGACGCCGAGGACGCCGAGCCCAGGCCGCGCGGGGGCGATGTCGAGATCGAGCTCGAGGTGTCGCGCCAGCGCGCGATCGGATGGACGATCTTCGGCCTGATCGTCGGAACGCTCCTGATCTGGAAGCTCGGCACCGTCGGCGTGTGGGTCGGGATCCTGCTGGTCGCCATCGGCGCCTACCGTGCGTGGCAGCTCGTGCAGAGCTTCCTCTACCCACCCGGCACGATCGTCGTGACCGCCGGCGAGGTCACCTTGCCCCGCGGGTTGTGCCTGCCGCGACCGATCAAGGTCGCGCCGTCTGCGGTGACCGCGGTCTACTTTCTCCGGCGATCGGTGCCGTGGAACCGCTCGGCGCCGGTGCTCGTGATCGAGCTCGGTGCCAAGGCGATGGCGTTCCCGCGCGACTGGTTCGCGTCGGAGGCCGATCAGCGTCACGTGGTGCACGCGTTGCTGCGCGGCCGTGACACCGGCATCGCTCGCGCCGCGGCCGAGCCGGCGTGAGCGCCGCGCTCCTCGTCGGAGTCGTGGTCACCACGGCTCTGGGTCTCGGCGTTGTCGGGGCCGATCCGATCACGCTGCCGAGGACGAAGGTCGTGCTCGACCTGCCGGGCACGTGGACCAAGCTCGACCACGCCAACCTCGTCGCCGCGTATCGCAGCCCGGAGGGTCTCGCGCTCGCGGTGACGCGGGCCCAGGTCCCCAATCCCGACGCGTGGCGGCCGAAGACCCGGGACACCTACGCCGATCAGATCGAGCGTGGCGCGATCGCGGCCGTGGCAGGTCAGCGGAGGATCGGCCGCAAGCTCGGCGAGGCGAACGGTGTCCCGGCGCTCGATCTCGAGCTCCGTCGAGCCGATGGGACGACCGTGGTGCTACGCGTGTTGCTGTTTCGCACCTACGCGCTCGCGCTGGCGATCGAGATCCCGAAGGGCAAGTCGCTCGACGAGGCGCGCTCGATCACGACCCGGTTCGCGCCGCCGAAGCCGTGATCGCGCTCAGAGCGTGACGGTCCGGGTGTACTCGTTGTTGGAGAGATCCGAATCGGCTAGCGTCGCTGATGGATTGATCCCGACGCGCAACGTGTAGGTGCCGGGTGCCACGCCCGTGACATCGATCCACTGACATGGAAGGGCGCGGCTGTACACGTCGGCCCACCCCGCCGACATGCCCTGCTTGCTGCAGTTGAACCCGTGCGACGGCGCGCCGGGACGGACCTGCTGGATGTCCTGAAGGCAGAACGCCTGCTTGTGACCGGTGAGCACGACCCCGTTTGCATCGAGCAGCTCGTACACGGCGTAGCCGAGCACGTGGTGGTGGCCATGACAGGGCGACCACGTGAACACCGAGTCGCTCGTACCGTTTGGCGGTGGCATGCCGAGGTCGAGATCGCCGGATCCGACGTTCGCCGTGACCGTGTCGAAGCGAAGGAGCCGGCGCGTGCCGGCCGCGCCGACGCACTGCTCGAGCACCTCGCAGCTGCCGATGCCGAACGAGTCCTGCGTGACGACGACGGTGTTGTCCATCAGCGCCGCGATGAGCGTCAGGTCGGGCGGTCCCGACGGGGCGTCGAGCGCGGGCGCATCGAGCCGCGCTGCATCGATCGGCCGCGGCGCATCGATGCTCGCGAGATTGTCGCCGCACGCCGCGAGCGTGCCGATCGCGACCCACGCGAGCCGTCCCATCGAGCGATGGTACGCGCGCGCGAGTCGTGCCACCAGCGCGAAGCCTGCGAGGACTAGGTCCGCTCGAGACGCATCACGACCTCGACGTGTGACGTCTGCGGCATCACGTCGATCGGCCATGCATCGGTGGCTCGATAACCGGCGGCGACCAGGCGGCCCGCGTCGCGCGCGAGCGTCGCCGGATCGCACGAGACGTATGCGATCCGGGAAGGTGCGAGCCGCACGATGCCATCGATCGCCTCTGCGGCCCCGCTGCGCGGCGGATCGAGCACGATCGCGTCGACCGGCCCTGCGAGCCGGCGGAGGACCTCCCCGACGGGCCCGACCTCGAGGCGCGCCGCCGGCGGACGCGCGGGGGCGACGACGTCGACCGCGATCACGTCCCACCGATCGGCGAGCAACGAACGCGTGAAGTTCCCGGCGCCCGCGTAGAGCTCGACGAGCACGCCCGGCCCCGCGCCGATCGCAGCGCGCGTCTGGGCGACGAGCGCGGCGTTACCAGTGGCGCTGGCCTGCGCGAAGTCCCACGGCCCCCCCCAGAGCTCCGGCTCGAGCTCGAGCAACGTCTCTCCGTACTTCTGCGCCTGGTCATCGGCCCCGGCGATCACGCCGACGATGCCGGCGCGACCGATCACGAGATGCGCACCCTTCCAGGCTCGCTCGACCCCGACGACGACGCGGCCATCGTGCGCGAGCACGAGCGCGAGCTCGCCATCGGGCGGCGTGGCTCCGGCCACGACGGCGAGTGCGGCATCGAGCGCGGGCTCGAGCTGCGGACAGTGATCGATCGGCAACACGCGCTGCGTGCCGAGCAGGTAGAGCCCGGTGCGTCCACCTTCGACGTGAAACCGCGCGCGCCGCCGCCAGCCGAGCGGGGGCGCGGGATCGGCGACCGGATGCACGACGACCTCGAGCTTGCGCAGCGCGCCCTGGACGATCGCCTGCTTCGCCGCGAGTTGCTCGGTCCGAGCCACCTGTTGCCACTGGCACCCGCCACAGCCGCGCGCGACCTGTGGACAGGACGGCTCGACGTGGGCCGGCCCGGCCTCGAGCAGCTCGAGGAGCTCGGCCCGCGCGAACGACGACGTGGCGTGAACGATGCGTGCGCGCACGCGATCGCCCGGTGCGGTGCGCGGCACGAACGTCACGCGCCCACCGGCATCACGCGCGACCCCGTCACCACCGGCCGCGAGCGCCGTCACGACGAGGTCGACGATGGGTGCCGGAGTCGCCGGCTCGCTTGCACCCTTGGATTGCATCCCCTCTCGTCTACCTCGTCGCCGCGCGGTTCGCTGCCTCTCGGGCCGGATTCCGTCAGCGGTAGGGCACGCTGCTCCCCGCGGGGAGGACGGGCGTTCCTCTCGGAGCCTCGAGCAGCGTGTCGGCACGGCCGTCGCGCACCGCAACCTCGACGGTACCCGCCGAGCCGACGTACGCGAGCACCTGGCCGGGCGCGACGTCCTCGTAGGTCGTGACCAGTGGAAGCGTTCGTCCCGCGATCGTCACCGCTCCGCCCGCCTCCGCCGCGGGCAGATCGCTGATGAGGTTCCCGTACTGATCGACGTGCACGATCCGGCCGTGCCCCTCGTCGCGCGTGCCCCACGGCAGCGATCCCGTGAGCCGCACCGCCGGGCCCGCCATCAGCACGTCTTCCCCGCGTGCCAGCGCCGCCGCCGCGTAGGCGAACACGTCACGGCCGTGAAACGTCGGGCTCACGCGGCGCGCGCGGAAGTGGCGCGCCTCGATCTCCCACGCGTCGTTGTGCGCATCGGCGACGTACGCGAACACCCCGTTATCGGGGCCGACGTACCACTGCCCGCTCGCCTTCACGATCACGGGGCGCCGGGCACTCCCCACTCCCGGATCGATGACGACGACATGGATCGATCCGTGCGGGAACTCGCGCGTCGACGTGGCGAGCACCCACGCACCGTGCGCGATGTCTCCGCGCGGGACGTCGTGCGCGATGTCGATCACCATCGCGCTCGTGTTGCGCGCGAGCACGCCCTTGACCGCGCCGACGTAGCCGTCGCGGGTGCCGAAATCGGTGGTCAACGTGATGATCGCCATCGCCGCGTCAGGGTAAGCATACAGCCGATGAACAAGGTCTTCCCGGACGCGCAGGCTGCCCTGCACGACATCGGCGACGGTGCCGTGATCCTGGCCGGCGGCTTCGGGCTGTCGGGCAATCCCGAGAACTGCATTCGCGAGCTCGCGCGCCGCAAGGTGCGGAACTTGACGATCGTCTCGAACAACTGCGGCACGACCGAGAAGGGGCTCGGCGTCCTCCTGGCCCAGGATCAGGTCAAGAAGATGGTCAGCTCCTACGTCGGCGAGAACAAGATCTTCGAGAAGCAGTTCCTGTCGGGACAGCTCGAGGTCGAGCTCTGCCCGCAGGGCACGCTCGCCGAGCGGCTGCGCGCCGGGGGCGCCGGCATCGAGGCGTTCTTCACGCCGACCGGCTTTGGGACGAGGGTCGCCGATGGCAAGGAGACTCGCCTGATCGGCGGCAAGCACTGCGTGCTCGAGCACGCGATCCGCGGCGACTTCGCGATCGTGAAGGCGTGGAAAGGCGACGCCTGGGGCAACCTGGTGTTCCGCAAGACCTCGCGCAACTTCAACCCGCTGTGTGCGCAGGCCGGCAAGGTGACGATCGTCGAGGTCGAAGAGCTGGTCGCCGTCGGTGACCTCGAGCCCGACCAGGTCCACCTGCCGTCGATCTACGTGCAACGGATCTTCCAGGGTACCGGCTACGAGAAGCCGATCGAGCAGCGCACGGTCAGGAAGAGGAGCTAGCGATGCAGGGACTGACACGCGATCAGATGGCGGCCCGCGTCGCCGCCGAGCTCTCCGATGGCTTCTACGTCAACCTGGGCATCGGCATGCCGACGCTCGTCGCGAACTTCATCCCGCCGGGCATGGACGTCGTGTTGCAGTCCGAGAACGGCCTGCTCGGCATCGGCCCGTTCCCGTACGAAGGCGACGAGGATCCCGACCTGATCAACGCCGGCAAGCAGACGGTCACGACCATCAAGGGCTCGGCCTTCTTCGACTCGGCACAATCGTTCGCGATGATCCGCGGCGGCCACGTCGACGTCAGCGTGCTCGGCGCGATGGAGGTCTCCGAGCGCGGTGACCTCGCGAACTGGATGATCCCGGGCAAGATGATCAAGGGCATGGGCGGCGCGATGGACCTCGTCGCCGGCAGCCGCCGCGTGATCGTGATGATGGAGCACACGACCAAGGAAGGCGCGCCCAAGA
>Ga0299915_10004157_pt1 | contig 10537 bp, 5 predicted proteins | sample RVTome_13_FD_200263 | JGI IMG/M metagenome (GOLD analysis project Ga0299915, IMG submission 200263) | Soil microbial communities from uranium-contaminated site in the Upper Colorado River Basin, Wyoming, United States - RVT92D227 (version 2) ... | reverse complement strand
ACGCTTTGTTCTACACCTACTCGACACCAGACACCCTTTCTTAGCACTTCCAGCACCTGTTTTTCATCGGTCGCCGAATCCCATACCGGCCATCCGGGCCAATCCATGGTCCTTACAGGTTGCCCGCCCAGAATGGCCGGAACATCGGCATTTTTTGTAAAACCAGCAAACACAGATGGTGTAACTCCCATGGCTACCAGAGCGCCGAGTCCGGTGAGTGAATTTTTCTTTACAAATTCACGCCTTGAATAATTCTTTTTCCACATGTTGTTTTTTTTTGACATTTATTTTATTCATCTATTTCCCTAAGTCCGGTCAGTATTTCCATTGATATTTCCTCGATTGGTTTATTCGTAATATCTATTTTAGTCCAACCTGGCTGGTGTCTAAATATAGTGTTGGCATATTCCAACTCTTTCATGATAAAAGATGGTTTTGCATATTCACCTAAATTCCCGCCCAGATGCTTTTCACGGACTTTTCTTAGCTCGGCCAGATGGTTTGGAAAGGTTGTCAGACAAAATACCCGCCCGGGATGTATCTTAAAAAGTGCTTTTGGTGGTTCCATTCCTAATACAATTGGGATGTTGGCTACTAACCATCCCTTATGTGCCAGGTATAAACTTACAGGCGTTTTAACAGTTCTTGATACACCCAATATAACTATTTCAGCTTTATCCAACTCTTCTATTCTTTGCCCGTCATCATGACGCAAGGTATATTCAACTGCCTCAATCCGTTTGAAATAGGACTTATTCAATTCATAATAAATACCTGGCTTTTCAGAGGGTAAATAGGAAAAATGATGTGATAACTGAGCAAGAAGCGGTCCGATTAGATCGATTGTATCCACAGCATATAAAAGGCCTTGCTTATTAATTATGTCCCGTAGTTTTTTTGATACAACAGTGTGCAATACCAGGCCTTTGGCCATGCTGGCTTCAGATATAATTTCCTGGATTTGTTTTTCCGTACTGACCTGAGGATATATTTTGGTTTGGATATTGCTGTTTTCAAACTGAACCAAAGCCGCATTTAATACTTGTTCTGCAGTTCGTCCGGTTCCGTCTGATATGATGAATACTTGCTGAACCATTAAAACAACTTAACTAAAAATAAGTACTATGGTAAATATACAACTTTCTGAAAGACCAAGTCCACTGTTTTATAGCAATAACAGGATTTGGTTGCTTCATCAGTAAATGTTTATTAGTTTTGATTAGTGCAAAAGAATATAAAACCAAAGATGTATGAAATTCAGGGTTATCACATTGCAGTTCTTGATGATTATGTTACCAGGTATTTACTGGCCGGCCTCACCACAGGAAATTGAAGTTTCCGTCAGTAAACCTGATGTAAACAATGGCACAACCCATATGCATAAAATCATTGGGCACGACCAGGATCATTTTTATGTGATCAAGTTTTACGGAACCCAATATTTTCTGGAAAAGCTGGACAAAGATCTGAATCCGTTGCTTGAAGAGCCCATAAAGCTTTTCAGGGGAATAAAAACCTATGAGCTCGAAACGGTGGTCCATTTTCACAACGAGCTCTATGTGTTTGTTTCCAGAGCACGCATTGACGATATAACCCTTTATTATCAGAAAATCAGTAAAGACAATCTGCAGCCCTCTTCTGAACTCACAGAGGTTACCAAAATCAAAAATATCAAGGGCGCCTGGGCCGATTTTCATTTTGCCTTATCACGGCATGAAACAAAGCTCCTTATAGCCTGCCGGACCAAACTGAGTTGGTCAGGAGCACAATTCAATGAAATGTTTGTGTTTGACAAGGGACTTGACCTGATATGGAAAAGAAAAGATTCATTTGAATTTTCGGGACTGGGGCCAAGAGACAATATGTATATCGTGGATGAAACAGGAAATGTCTCTGTTTTAAGCCTGCTGAAACGGGAATGGATCATCTCACTTGTCCGGAAAATCAAGAACCTTTATAACATCTATAGCTATACCCATAACGGCGAAGTGTTTAAAGAATATCCGCTTACCATTACCGACAGGTTTATCAGGGGAGTCAGAATTATCGCCGGTGACCAGGGTGAACTGATCTGCGCCGGGCTTTATTCCGATTTACTCCGAAAAGGGGTACGTGGAAGTTTTTTCTTTAAGATCGACCCGGTAACCGGCAATATTGTAGATTATAATCTGAATGAGTTTGATAATGCGCTGCTTTCACAATTGTCAAAGATGAAGGAACCAATAATCGCACAGGAAGAATTGATCAGTTATGTGATCACGGATGTGGTTTTGCGTGAAAACAATAAAATCATCATGATTGCCGAGCAGGTGTTTAATCAACCCTATGATACATACAACAATCTTATTATAACCTGCTTTGATAACAATGGCCAGGTTTACTGGACGCAGGTTATCGAAAAAAATCAGGATTTCCATTTCCGGCCAGATACAGCAAGAAGTATTGAATTGTCTGACTACCGTGATTATATCATGGAAACCGGTTTCCTTGAGCAGGGCGCTGTAAATTACTGCTCATATGCCCTGATGGCTCCGTTGGACAAATCAGGCATCATCATATTTTACAACGACAATATCAGAAATCTTGAACAGCCCGGGGAGAAGAAAAACTTCAGACACCCTAAAAAATCATATATTCTGGCAGTCACAATCGATGAATTTGGCAACATATCAAGGAATCCGTTGGTTCCCTGGAAGAAAAAAGCATCTTTCCCCGAACCGATCAGGTTTTACGATACACTTCACAACACCATTGCAATACCGGCATTTAGGTACCGAAGATTCAATTACTATAAGATAACGGCACACCTGCCATAAACAATGATCGTGGTCGGTTACACTCAGAATGCCTTATTTCATCACCTCATCACCTCATTACCTCATTACAATTTTATGGTGGGAAAGGTAAGGTCCACTTTTAATCTTCAGCAGATAGATGCCTTTCGGCATCGATGACAGGTCAATCATATTGCCCTGTTCATTCAGGTTAAAAGTTGCATCGTAAACACACTGTCCCGAGAGCGTGAATAGCCTTATATTCGAAATGTCAGAATTCCAGTTCCTTGATTGAATAATCAACCGGCCGGTACTGGGATTCGGGTAGACGGTAAAATCCTCGCTGGCACTTATATCAGAGGGCAGAGCCGTGATTTCATTTTCGGCTGTAATGGTCTCTTCCCCCACCAGATAATCCAGGTTCATGATGGCTTCACCATTGCCGACGGTCAAGTCATAATAGCTTTCATGGGGCATACCGGGTATATCGGTTATTATGGTATAACTTCCCTGCGGCACATCGTTAAATGCAAAATCGCCATAGTCATCGGTTGTTGTATAGGCTATAACATTATCGGTTGATTTTGACTTACCCACCAGGATCACATCAGCTTTTTTCACCGCCTTGGCCTGTATAGCTGAGGTTGATTTAAAAACGGATATTGTATCCGATTCGTAAATCATACCGCCAAGGGTAGAGGTTCCGCTGTTCACGGGTGTTTCTTTCAGCTGGATGTTGATACCGGTAACCGGATTATCGCTGATGACAAGCACAGGAGTGGCCTCATCCCAGTTCGATGCGCTCGGATAATAGGTTGGCGCGGCATTCGGGTTGACATTGAAACTGGGGTATGCATAAATGATATAACGGCCATAGGGTATATCTTTCAGCAAGAATTCCCCGTTCACCCCGATCACTGCGGAATCTGACAGAGGCGAACGCTGAAACCGTGTGAACCCGTATAGTTTGACCATGCCTCCGGTCATCGGCGTGCCGTTGTTGTTCAGCACAGTACCTGAAATGTCCGAGATATAGGAGAATTTGGAAACAAACAGCCCTTCCGGTTCCGGACTTTGCACATCAATATTACCCAGTTGATTGTTGCTTCCTGAAAAATTCCCCATCATGTAAACATTACCATACTGATCGGCATTAAGTCTTTGCCCGGTAAGCAGGCCACCGGCCGAGTTAAGGTTTGGTTTGACGTATTTGATCTGTCCCTTTGAATTGATTTTAAGGATATAAAATCCGCCTGCGCCGGTATTGTCAATCATGTTAAGACTGTCATAGGTTACATTGGGTTTCATTACACCCAGCATATACAGCGATCCGTACCTGTCATATGTTACGGCGTTGAACAGGTCATCGCCCACACTGTTACCTGTCCTTACCCACTTGATGTTGCCACTCGTGTTTTCCAGCTTTATCATAAACAGGTCACGGGTGCCGGGATCCACATTCGGGCGCGTGAAAACACTTGACAAAATGCTTGTGCCCATATACTGGGCAACCAGGATAACATTTCCCAGAAGATCGACATGGAAAAATACATTCTTGCCAATGCTATCGGAGGTTACAAGCTGGGTATTAATATTTCTGAGCCATAGAAGTCGGCCTGAAGGATTCAGCCGGGCGACAAAAACATCCGAAGATAAAGAGGAATTGCCGAGGGTTACCGTATCAAGTATGAGGGACGGGCTGTTAAACAATCCGGTTATGTAAACATTGCCCGCAAGATCAACTGCAACGTCTTCGATGAATTCATCCTTTTGTCCCAGAACGGGCCTTGCCCAGATGAGGGTTCCATCAAAGCCGAGTTTTGCAACAAAACCTGACAAAGTGGAGTCCCGGGGAAGCACACTGAGCCCGAAATAATATTCCCGCTTGCCCTGGTAATCACCTGCTATAAGTATACCATCAAGGGACAGCTTGAGAAACCTGCTGGTGATCCTCGACTTTTCGATGGTCTTTTCAAATCCGCAGGTTTTGGCCCAGCTGAGAATACCCAGTGCATTGAATCTGGCTATAAACGGAAGGGCATTGGCACTATCGCCCCTTATAAAAACATCTTTGGTAAAGAAAAGTGAATCGGCGATGAAGCTGCCTGTACAATACACATTGCCAAAATTATCGATATTAAGATCAGCGCCTTTGATTCTGTTCATCCCGTCGCTCTTTGAATTAGCAATCCTGATCCAGTGTATTCTTCCATTTTTACCCAGTTTTACAACGGCCAGGTTATCCAGGGTATCTTTCAACGGAAGGGTGTATTTTCCGATCTTCACCCCGGTGGTTTTCCGGATCACGCACATAACGGCAATATCACCTTTTTCGTTGGTATGCACTTCCACGGGGTCGACCTGCGATCCCGGACTTGTTCCAAAGACACTCTGTGCCCAAATAACACCTCCGGCAGGATTGTACTTCACGATGAACATGTTTCTGTTTCCTGACCCTGCTGTACCGGCAACCGTCCAGGAGTTTCCGAATTGCATGGAAATATCGGTAAACTGCCCTATCGCGACTACGTTTCCAACCGTATCGGTTTCGGATGCAAGAACTGTTGCATTGCTGGCTGTTTTTGCCCATTTCCAGCGGGGTTCCTGACAAAGGGTTTTTGAATAGGAGTAAAGCACAAGAACTGCCAATGAAATTGCCTTACACAGATAAGTTGGTTTCATAATTGTGCATTTATTAGTTAATAACTACTTTAACGTAAATGCAACAGGTTAGGTTACTGAAAAGAAGGTACCAGGGTATCAATTCATAAGGTTATTTTAATACCCGTAACCAGGATATCATCAATCTGAGGTTTGTCACCTTTCCAGTTTTCGAAGTTGCTGTTGAGAATGTTTTTCTGTACGTCCAAAGGTTCCCGGTGGATCTGCTGCAAGAGTTCACGGAACCTGATGGAATTGAACTTCTTTTGCAGGGGGCCTCCAAACTGATCTGCATAGCCATCGGAGTACATATAGATCATATCACCGGATGCGACAGGGAAAACATGGTTGGTAAAGGGCTTCTCCTGGGCCAGGTGAATGCCGATTGGCATTTTATCGCCCTTGAAAACGGTCATTTCATTACCGGATACCAGCAGCAGGGGATTGTAGGCACCGGCAAACTGGGCTTCCTTTCTTTCAGGGTTGATCATAAAGAGCGTCAGGTCGATTCCATCCCTGGCTTCATTGGCCTTGCCGGTCTGTGATAACGTTCGTTTCAGATTATTTCTCAGCTGGTTTAATATGTCTGCCGCAGTGAAACTGTCCGACGACGTCACAATTTCATTCAGCAACGATACCCCAAGCATGCTCATAAAGGCACCCGGAACACCATGACCCGTGCAATCAGCAACAACAAAGATGATTTTGCTGCCCTTGCTGCTGATCCAGTAGAAATCCCCGCTGACAATATCGCGGGGTTTGAAAAGAATAAAGAATTCACCCAGAACTTTCCGTATCAGATCTTCTTCGGGCAGCACAGCAGATTGAATCCGCTGGGCATACATGATGCTGTCGGTTATGGAACGGTTGATTTCAGCAATATGATCACGCTGCCGTTCGATCTCAGCGGTTCTTTCGCTGACTTTCTGGGTCAGTACCTTTCTGTCGTGCTTGAGTTTCCGTTCCCGTATTCTCACAAACGCCAGAATAAGTGAAATGCCTGCGGCAATCTCGATAAAGTAGAACCAGACAGTCTTCCAGAAAGGCGGGCGAATAATGAAAGAAAAGACCACCGGGGCTGACCATACCCCATCACAATTTGCTGCCTTTACGATGAACTTGTAGTTACCATGGGGAAGTTTCTGATAGGGGTGGGAGCTGGTATTTACAGTAATTTCGGACCATTTGTCATCATAGCCTTCCAGCTTATACTGATAGGTATTTTTGGCAGTATTGGCGTAATGCAGTCCTACAAACGTAAAAACGAGGTTGTTCTTATGATAGGTCAGAACCAGGTCGGTGGGCAGGCCGGAAAGGCTGTCGGCCAGGGAAGTGTAAGCATAAATGTCGCTGGTGTCGTTATAGAATTCTACAGCCGTTATATAAGTTCTGGGTGGATTCTTTTGAGGAACGTCTCTTTCGGGATTGTACCTGAACAGTCCGTTTACTGTTCCGATCCACACATGGTTGTTCCTGTCAACCGAAACCGCTTTCTGGTAAGTCTCCAGAGCCGTAAAACCGTCCGATTCGCCATAGGTCATTATTTTTCCGCTTTGGATGTCAAGTCTGCTCAGTCCGTTTTCATGCCCTATCCAGAGGCTGCCGGTATGATCGCCTTCAGCAAACATGATTGAATTGGAAAGAAGCCCGTCTGAACGGGTAATATTTTTAATGGTGTACCGGCCTTCTGCAGAAAGAGAAATGCTGTTCAGTCCATTATCGGTGGCGATCCAGGCAATGCCTGAATCATCTGTAAAGATGTCGTTGCAGCTGTTGTTTGACAAACCTTCATCTGAGGTGATTACAATCCGGTTCTTCCCGTATATAAATATGCCTTCAGAAGTGCATATCCAGAGGTTCCCTGATGCATCATATGAAATGGCCCTGATATCCTTTTCTGCCAGCTCTTTGTATTCATCGGGATACCGGTACGTTCCGCTGTAAAAGATGCAGATGCCTTCATCTCCGGCAAGTATCAGCCGGTTTTTTTCATCAACGGCTATATCGGTTATCGAGCTGGTGTTCACACCTTCCCTTTCCCAGTCTTTATTGTAGAAATTGCGGAATCTTTCCCCTGTGAAAAGGGTGGGACCGTAATAAGTTGCGAACCAAAGCATGTTGTTTTTATCCTGTGCAATTTTAAATACGGTAGGAGCATCCGCTGGCAATCCACGGATCCCGGTAAAGGTATGGACAGTATTATCCGGCATTACCACAAAGGGTCCATTATAGGTTCCTCCCCAAACTGCACCGGATGAGTCAGCAAATACCGACAGGACATCTTTTCCCGGTAAACCTTCGACGGTTGTGTATAGTTCAAAAGGCTTTTTCCCGATCTTGCTGATACCCGACATGGAGCCCATCCAGATATTCCCGTCAGAATCCTCATGGAATGCCCATATCCTGTTATCGGGAAGTCCGTTAAGAACCGAAATATGCTGGACATGACCGGCCGAAATTACAAATACCCCGTCGTTGTTCTGGGACACCGCCCAGATCCGGTGTTTCTTATCCTCTGCCAGCTTTCTGACGGTGGTCTTCCTTAGCCTGGTATCCTTTAACGGAATAAAACTCCCGTTCATGAACCTGCCCAGGCCGTTTTCATAAAAACCTGCCCATATGCTGCCTTCAGCATCACAGAGCAACCGGGTCACGGTATTGCCAGGCAGTCCCTGCCTGCCGGTATACCTTATGAATGTATTTCCATTGTATTGAAAGATTCCGTTACCCTGGGTTGCTATCCACAGATTGTCCTGTTTATCATGAACAAGGTCAAGTACAATCACCCCGCCGAGAAAGTGTTCTATCGACCAGTTGTTTTTTCTGTCATCCCGTGTTAGCCTGTTTATGCCGTTTTCGGTTCCAAGTAAAAGTCTTCCGTAATTGTCGATGCAGGAAGAGGTGACGATTGTGCCTGATAATCCGTTGTCTGCTGAAAAAGTTACAATGGTGTCTCCGGTTATCCCGGATACTCCGTTTTCCGATACACACCAGATAATTCCCCGGGGATCCTCAAAAACCGATTTGATATGATTGTTGACCAAACCCTTTTGTTTGTCAATGAATGACCAGTTTTTACCTGACAGTACCGCAACTCCTCCACCGAGCGTTCCTACCCATATCCTACCTTTGGAATCCTCAAACAGACATTCCGTTTCATTGCCGGGCAGCCCGTTATTTATTCCGTAATTGGTGAAATGATACCCGTCGAACCGGCTGGCGCCGACCTGCGTAGCGAACCACATATAACCATGCCGGTCCTGCAATATATCATTTATTACATTGGAAGGCAGACCGTTCCTGATGTCATAATTGTCCATTTGCAATATTTGGGAAAGGGCACCTTCCCAATTAAGCAGCAATACTGTTGACAGGATCAGTTGCCGGATAATGCTATTTTCCCTGAATTTGAAAGGCACAACCGTGCAAATTGTTACTGGAAACAAATCTATTAATACTTGGATTAAATATCAAGGTCTTCCAAAATAATTCACACTTCAGGCAGGGTCCACCCTGTCCGGTAACCGTGCCGGATATATTCCCTTGCAGTTTCCAGGGCATTGAATTTCGCATACTGCGTATTGAAATGAGGATGTCCTTCGACGATTTTAAATTCATCGGAGGTAACAACGCTCAGCTCTTCATGGGCCCCGATATTGGTAAATTCCATTGTTGAACCGTTCCATTCGAGTATCTTCTTCAGGTTCTGCAGTCGCACAGCCAGAACGCCGAGCAGCACCATTTCGTTAAAGGGGCCGGCATAGGCAAAATTTGATGATGTTTCCGTGCGTGACTCGGGTGATTCTTTGCATGCCCTCACCCAGTCCTGTTCATGTGGACCGTCGACATAGCCCTTGGCCCCGGGTATCCGTCGCAGGGTCTTTGGTACAACGGGCACCCTTCCTGAAAGAAGCTTCTTGCCCTGGCCTCCGCACCCGCAGAACAGGGTATCCTTACTGCCGATAAAGATGCATCCCCCCAGGCCGTCATCCATGAGACCGACTCCCGGTGGAAGCAATTCCGGACGGTTAGGCAGGAGTCCCCCGTCATACCAGGTGATATCCACTGCAGGCAATGCCAGTTTGGGAAGGTTATCCCTTGCCGGAAATGTAAAGGTCACAACTTCTGCCTGTGGGGCACTCTCGGTATTCAGGAGGGTAGAACTGCCCTGTATCTTTGTCGGATATCCCAGCCTGAGGGCCGAGTAAACAGGGTCGAGAACATGACAGGCCATATCGCCAAAGGCTCCTGTCCCGAAATCCCACCATCCGCGCCAGTTCCAGGGCGTGTAAATCGAATGGAAAGGCCTTTCGGGGGCAGGACCCAGAAACAGATGCCAGTTCAATGTTTTTGGTGTGGCCATTTTTTCGGTCGGGCGCATCAGGCCCTGCGGCCATATGGGCCGGTTTGTCCATGCATGAACCTCCCGCACTTCTCCGATCTCTCCATTCCAGATCCATTCACACAGATCTTTCACATCTTCACCCGAATTGCCCTGGTTACCCATCTGTGTGGCAACTTTGTACTTCCTGGCCAGTTTTGTGAGAAGTCTTGATTCATAAATGGAATGTGTAAGGGGTTTCTGACAATAGACGTGCTTGCCCATGATCATGGCGTGGGCAACGATAATGGCATGCGTATGATCAGCCGTGGAGATCATCACGGCATCAATGGATTTCCCCATTTCATCGAACATTTTGCGCCAGTCCCAATACCTCTTTGCATTCGGGAAGCTGTCGAAGCAGGCTTTGGCGTATTTCCAGTCGATATCACAAAGCGCAACGATGTTTTCACTGTTCATGCCGGTGAGGTTGGCATGGCCCTTGCCACCCACTCCAACCCCGGCGATATTCAGCTTATCACTGGGAGCCACATGACCCAAACCGCTTACTACGTGACTTGGAACAACGGTTAATCCGAGGAATGCCAGGGAACTGTTGCGGATAAATTCGCGTCTTCCTTTTTGAGTTTCTTTTTTTGTTTTCATCTCTATGGTGATCAATTGATTTTCCAAATGTCGATGTGTGAGTACAACAGTCATACCGGTTTAAATATAGGTAAAAAAATCTTGTTTTTCTCTTTTCCAACTTTCTTTTGCCTGG
>Ga0299915_10004156_pt1 | contig 10537 bp, 9 predicted proteins | sample RVTome_13_FD_200263 | JGI IMG/M metagenome (GOLD analysis project Ga0299915, IMG submission 200263) | Soil microbial communities from uranium-contaminated site in the Upper Colorado River Basin, Wyoming, United States - RVT92D227 (version 2) ... | reverse complement strand
GCCTGGAGCTCGGCGATCGCCGCGACATCTCGTGCATCGACGCTGTGATCGCTGCGAAGCAGGGTGCCGTCGAGGTCGAGCGCGAGCAGCCGATATGCCATGGACGGCGGACTGTAGCAGCGGCGCGCTCCGTAGACTTCTGGAACGGCCGTTGCGTGAACCGCTCGGTCCGGACCACAATTGGATCGATGTGTCGGTTCGCGCTGCTCCTGCTTGTCGTGCCGGCGAGCGTCGCTGCCGAGGAGCAGCTCGACGTCCCGGGCCTCGACGCGAGCGATCTTCGCGGTGACGCGCTGGTGTGGGAGGACGCGACGTTCTTCCTCGAGCCATGGGAGAACGGCAGCGGCGTGCGGTTCGCGTCGTTCGGCGGCGGCCGGCGCGCCGAGGTCGGCCGCGCGGTGCCGGTGCGGATCGTGGACTCGACGCGGCGCACGTTCGTCGAGGTCGAGCTCCCAGAGCGCGCCGATTGCACGTGGCGGCGCCTCGAGGCCGACAAGCGGATCGACGGGCTGCGGCTGTTCGTGCGCCGCGACGACCTCGCACCGGTGCTCGTGAAGCCGTTCGCGGCGCAATACAACGACGGCACCAGGATCAAGCTGGCGCCCGGCGTGCCGGTGATGCCGACGACGAGCGGCGACTACCTGGTGTCGGCGAAGAGCGACAAGTTCCGGATCTCGATCCCTCACGGCTCGATCGGCTACCTCTACAGGGCCGGCAAGGTGATCGAACCCGACCCACCGGCGGGCAAGATCGTCCGCATGGATCGCAACGTGAACGCGAAGCTCGGTGACGAGTCCTTCGTCGTGCGTTCGAATTGGCTCGCGCCGATGCCCGAGAAGAAGACCGAGGTCGCGCTCGTCCACTGGTCCACGCGGTGTGTCGACATGGTCGTCTCGGTCCAGGCGAGCACGCTTCGCGCCGCCGAGACCTCGCGCCCGAACCGCCCGAACGCGACGACGTACGGCGCCGGCAGCGGCTGGAAGATCCCTGCGGGCGCACCGCTGTCGACGATCTCGGGTCGCGAGGTCGCCGTGGCGAGCGCCCCGATCGCGGTCCCCGCACCGACGGACACTACCGCGTGCTTCGAGGCCCACTTCGCGCTCGTTCGCGAGGACGAGACCTACTCGACGCAGAGCCGGAAGATCAAGCTGTGTACACCGGCCTCGCTGCTCGAGCGGTGATCAGCGACGCGCGAACCGTAGCGTGAGCGGCCACCGGATCAGCCGGCGCTCACCGTCGGGCCAGGTCGCGGCGAGCCGCTCGCAGAGCGAGTCGAACGCGGCCGGCCCCTCGCGCTCGATGAGCCTCGCCGTCGCCGACCACGACGACACGTAGCCGGCGAGCTCGTCGCGCGTCCACTCGGCCGTCATGTCGATCACGGGCGCCGGCACGACCGGCCACGGCCACACGAGATCGCGATAGCCGTTCTCGACGTGCTCGCGCCCGGGCGGCCAGTACGGCCCGACGATGTCCGTGTGATACCGCTCGATCTCGTGGCCTGCCTCGCCGTCGACGTGGAGGTGGCCGTAGCTGACGAGCGCGACGAGCGCACCGGGGCGCGCCACGCGTCCGACCTCGGCGACGAAGCGCGGCCAGTCGAACCAGTGCGCCGCTTGTGCCGCGACCGCGAGATCGACGCTCGCATCGGGCAACCCGCTCTGCTCGGCCGGTGCACACAGGTACTCGACGCGTGGATGCGGGATCGCGGCGTCGAGCTGGGCCTGCGCCGGATCGCTCGCGATGACCTGGGCGAACCGCTCGGCGAGCGCGACCGCGAGCTGGCCGCTCCCGCACCCGATGTCCCACGCCACCTCACCACGGGTCTGTGCGGCGAGCGTATCGACGAGTGCTGCAGGGTAGCGTGGCCGAAACGCGGCATAGCGCGCCGCGACCGTCGAGAAGTGATCCGCGTACGCCATGCCGCTTGGATGCCCGGATCCGGCGGATCGGGTTCACCGCGACCCGCGACGCGGTTCAGCGGTAGCGACCCTGGAACCCGACGCCCGCCTCGAGCTCGAACCGGAGCCAGCGGGCGAACGTCGCCGTTTCACCGATGAAGGCGTAGAACCCGTAGGCCTTGTCGAGGTCGACCCACAGGCCGCTCATGTTGCGAAGCCCGAAGTCGGTACCGAGCTTGGACCCTGCGATGTCCTTGTAGCCGGACGCGTCGATCACGAGCTGCGCGGTCGTGAACAGCTTCGCTTTGCCCGTGTCGCTGAAGAAGAACCGCGCGCCGGGAGACAGATGAAACGGCCGCGCACCCTCGGTGTCCGTCGGCGACGAGCCGAAATCCGACTCCAGGCCGATCCGGAGCTCGAGGAACGCGTCGACCTTGCGCGCGATGCCGTAGCCGACCTCGAAGTCGAGCGCAAACGGTGCACGTCCGGTGCACACCGGCGCGAACGAGTTATCCGCGGTGTCGATCTCACCGCAGTACTCGTCGTCGTTGTTGTAGACGGCGATCGCGCGCAGCCCGAGGGCGACCCGCACCGAGATCTGGAGCTGGCCCTTGTGGGAGAGGCCCATCGGCTGGTCGACTGGCTTGGTCGGCGGCGGCAGCAGCTTGGGCTCGGCCCCTCCGGCCTCCTCCGCGTGCGCAACCCTGCCACCGACGAGGACCAGCGCAAGTACGGCGACCCGCATCGGCGCGACGCTAGCACGATGCGGTGCTGGCCTGCGCCGGTCCTCGGCGCTACCTTCCCGTGATGTCCGGACCGACTCGGCGTGCGCTCCTCGCAGGCGGCCTCGCAGCCGCTGCAGCCGCCGCGCTACCTCGCCGCGCGAACGCGATCGGCCCGTCGTCGAAGTTCCGGTTCGGACAGCTCCACCTCGGCGCCGTGGGCAAGTCGCGCCTCGGCCCGCGGCCGACCGCCCTGCGGCGACTCGGGTGGGAGGTCGAGAAGCGCACGTCGATCTCCGTCGAGCTCGATCCGGCGGTCGTCACCCCGACGAGCGATACGTTGCACGAGACCCCGTTCCTCTACCTGGCGGGTGAGCGCGAGATCGATCTGCCCAATCACGCCGGCATCGAGTCGTTGCGCCGCTTCCTGACGTTCGGTGGGTTCCTCCTCGTCGATTCGGCGGAAGGCTCGACCGATGGCGCGTTCGACGGCTCGGTACGCAAGCTGATCTCCGCGATCTTCCCGTCGCCCGCCAAGGGTCTCGAGATCGTGCCGAACGATCACGTGGTCTACAAGTCGTTCTACCTGCTCGACAGGCCGGTCGGGCGGCTCGCGATCGCGCCGGCGATGGAGGCCGTGATCCGCGATGGCCGCATCGTCGCCGCCTACGTCGCGAATGATCTCGGCGGCGCGTGGGCCCGCGACGATTTCGGCAACCACGACTTCACCTGCGAGCCGGGTGGCGAGCGCCAGCGCGAGCTGTCCTATCGCATGGGCGTGAACCTCGTGATGTATGCGCTCTGCCTCGACTACAAGGCCGACCAGGTCCACGTGCCCTTCATCATGAAGCGCCGGCGCTGGAAGCCCGATGACGGCGCCCAGACGCCACCGGCCAAGAAGCCGTGAACATCGTCCTGTTCTCGACGCTCGTTCGCTACGCGCTGATCGTCGCGGGGATCGTGCTCGTCGTCGCGACCGTGACCGCGATCCGCCGTGACAAGGGCCGGCTCGGTGCGGCGCTCGGCGTCGGAGCCTTGTTCGCCGTCGGGGCGCTCGTCGCCGAGGCGCTCGTCGCGCTCACCGTACGGCTCGCCGCCCCCGGAGCTGCCGACTTCAACGAGTACCGCTGGGTCATGCTCGCGCCGTGGGGCCGGTCGGGCCTCGCGCTCGGCGGGGTCGCGGTGATGGGGATCGTGGCGCTGTCCTGGCGCGCGAGCCGCGGTGCGCCGGCGTGGCGTCGCGCCACGATGATCGGGCTGCGCACCGGCGCCGCCGTTGCCGCGCTCGTGGTGTTCCTCGAGCCGGCGGTGGAGCTTCGCCAGGTCGCGCGCGAGCCGAACCGCATCGCAGTGCTCGTCGACGATTCGCGCTCGATGGGGCTGTCCGAAGATCCGAACGGTCCGACACGCATCGAGCGCACGCGCAAGCTGCTCGAGGCGTCACACGAGACGCTCGCCGCGTGGGAACGCGACCACAAGATCGACTACTACACGTTCTCCGAGACGATCTCTGCCACCTCGCTCCAGGGCCTGTCGGCGAAGGCAGAGGGCAAAGGCACGCTGATCCGCAAGGCGCTCGATCAGGTGCGTGCTCGCTACGAGGGCCGCGATCTCGCCGGCGTCATCCTCATCTCCGACGGTTCGTCGACGGGCAGCTTCGCCGAGGATGCGGGCGAAGGCGCGGTCCGCGATTTCCTGCGCGGGCTCGAGACCCGCGTGCACACCGTGTGGGCCGCGCGTCCCGGCCTCAAGGACCTCGCGGTCGCCAAGGTGATGGCCGACGAGTTCGCGTTCGTGCGCACGGTCGTCCGGATCGACAGCGTGATCCGGACGACGGGTCTGCCTGCACGCCAGGTCCCGGTGACGATCTCGACCGATGGTCAACCGCTGCGCCAGAAGCTGATCGATCTGCCCGCCGGGGACGCAGAGGTCACCGTGACGTTCGAGGTCACGCCGCCACGCGTCGGCCGCTACGTCTACGAGGTCTCGGTGCCGGTCGCGCCCGGCGAAGCGGTCACCACGAACAACACGCGCAGCTTCGTGGTGCGCGTCATCCGCGACAAGATCCGCGTCCTGCAGGTTGCCGGTCAGCCCGGGTGGGACGTCCGCGCGCTCCGGCAGATGCTCAAGTCCAACCCGAACGTCGATCTGATCTCGTTCTTCATCTTGCGCACGCAGGACGATGTCTCGCTGGTGCCCAACGACGAGATGTCGCTCATCCCGTTTCCGACGCGCGAGCTGTTCGAGCAGCAGCTCCCGTCGTTCGATCTGATCTTGCTCCAGGACTTCGAGTACATGCCGTACGGCATCGGCGACTATCTCGAGAACATCCGCAGCTATGTCGACGGCGGTGGTGGGCTCGCGATGCTCGGCGGTGCCTCGTCGTTCTCGTCGGGCGGCTACTTCGGCACGCCGGTGGCCGCGGCGTTGCCCGTCGAGCTCTACGGCCCGTTCGACTCGGGGCCGATCCTCGACACCCAGAAGTTCTCGCCGCAGCTCACCGACGCGGGAACGGTTCACCCCGTGACCTCGCTGCGCTACTCCGCGATCGACAACGTCGCCGTGTGGAGAGCCCTGCCGCAGCTCGAGGGCGTCAACATCATCGCGTCCGCGAAGCCCGACGCGACCGTGCTCGCGACCCATCCGCGGCTCAAGACCAAGGGCGGCAAGCCGATGCCGGTGATCGTCGCCGGCGAGTACGGCAAGGGTCGCTCGCTCGCCGTCACGACCGATACGCTGTGGCGCTGGGGCTTCCTCGCCGCCGCGCGCCCGGGCGACGACGGCCGGCAGTACACCAAGCTCTGGGAGAATGCGATGCGGTGGTTGATCCAGGATCCGGATCTTCGCAACCTGCACGTCGATAGCGATGCGGTCGAGTACATCCCGAATGCTCCGGTGCGCGTGACCGTGCGACTGCTCGGCCGCGACTACCAGCCGCTGCCGCGTGGCGAGGTCGCGCTCGTGGTGAAGCGTGGCGCGGATCCCGGGCGGGCCGAGCAGATCGCGACCGCGACCGTCAAGGTCGGCGACGACGGCATGGTCGTGCACGAGCTGGGCGGGCTCGCGCCCGGCGTCTATCGCGTCTCCGGCCACGCGACGATCGCCGGCCGCCGGGTCGACGCGTCGGACATCTTCCTCGTCCGCGAGGGCGGCAACGAGCTCGACCGTCCGATGGGCGACCCGACGACGCTCGAGGCCGTCTCGAAGGGCACCGGCGGCACCGCGCTCGGCCCCGTCGACGAGCTCCCGGATCTCGACTTCGATCCACCACGGGTCATCCGCGTCGACCGCCGGACCGACGTCGAGCTGTGGAGCCGTCCCGGTCTGCTGATCCTCGTCGTCGGGCTCCTGGGCCTCGAGTGGCTCTTGCGCCAGCGAAGCGGCTACCTATAGAACAGGCACGAATGTCACTGCAGCTCGACAGCCTCGTCATCGACCTCATGTTCCAGACCAGCGCGGCGATCGATCAGAAGACCCTGATCGACGGCCTCGGTGGTCAGGACGCACTCGAGAGCAGGCAGCTGCTCGACGTCGATCGTCTCGATCCCCGCGCGGAGATGGAGCTCTCCCCCTCGATGCCGTTCCGCCGGCGTGGCGAGCGCCGGCTGATGATCATCGACGACAAGACGATCACGCCGCGCGAGGATCCGCAGGCCGATCCGCTGATCAAGGGCGACCTGCGCCCCGCCAAGGAGCAGCTCATCGCGGCGGCTCAGAAGCTCCCGATCCGGCTCGGACGGTTGTTCGCCCTCGGGAGCTGGGGCGACGCGGTGCTCGTCGCACGTACCGCGCGGGACCTCCGCGGCATCGCGCTGTTGCCGTGGGCGCTCGATCCGCAGGTCGACATCGACGGCAAGCGCCGGGCGACGCCACTGTCCCAGAAGGAGTTCGAGGCCAAGATCCTCGCCTACGAGAAGCGGCTCGACGAGCTCGACGATCAGCAGATCATCGCCGCCCTCTCCGGCGTGACGTTCGAGCGGCGCGGCGACGTGATCGTCGTCGACGTGCTCGAGATCGACGGCTCGTGGGACCAGCGCAAGTCGATGCTGATGGAGCAACAGCTCGCCGCCGTGGAGCGGTTCTCGATGATCCCCGGCGCGCCGTCGGCCGCGAAGGCTCCGGAGGCCAAGCAGCCTGCGGACGCCAAGCCAGCCGCGAAGCCGGAGCCCAAGGTCGAGGCCCCGCCCAAGCCCGAGCCGAAAGGCCCACCGATCACGACGAAGGAAGTCGCCGGCACGGTGGTGCTCGTGTTCCCCGCCGAGCGCTTCGATCTCGATGTCGCCGCGGCGCTCGGCAAGCGCGACTGGGATCAGATCGTCCGGCGCTCGGACAATCTGTCGGGCTCGCTGCGCGACAAGATCCAGCGCGACGGGGCCAGCTTCATCGCGCCGCTCGAGTTCCTGTCGGAGGTCTTCATCGACGGCAAGCCGCTCACGAAGGTCGAGTTCGAGCGCGACTCTCAGAGCTCCGAGGGCGTTCGCTCGCTCGACGTTCATTTCCCGCGCTTCGGCCCCGTGGTGCTCCTCGAGATCACCGGCAAGGGCCGGTTCGTCACCTCCCTCACCGACGCGAAGAGCGCCGCGCTGCTGGTGCAGTGATGCGATCCGCGCTCGTCCTCGCGTCGATCTTCCTCGGCCCGGCGATCGCGCACGCCGACGATACCGAGCTGAATCGCGCGACGGTGATCTACGCGCGCGGCTCGGTGCTGTACAAGAGCGACGGCAAGGGTAAGGGCGAGGTCGAGCTCGCCAAGCTCCCCGCCAGCAGCGTCGTTCGTGCGCTTCGCACCGATGCAGGTGGCACCGTCCTGCTCGCCGATCTCGCGATTCCTGGCAAGCAGAGCAAGTGGGCGTGGCTGCCACTCGACGGCGCGGCGAAGTCGCTCGTCGAGTTGCCGTGCTCCGACGGCCCGGCGCAGCTCGCCGTCGATGGCGCGTGCGTGCTGTGTCGCGGCGCGACCGCGACCACCTCGCTCATCGTCAACCTCAAGACCGGCAAGGCGACGCCGGTTGCCATCCCCGCACCGGGAGCGCGGCTCGCGGGCGCCGGCAAGGATCGCAAGCTCGTGTGGGCCGACAAGACCGGGGTGTGGTCGTCGCCGCCGGGCAATCCCAACCACAAGACCAAGCTCGCGGCCGAGGCGCCGCTCCGCTCGTTCCTGCCGAGCCCCGACGGCGCTCGCGCGGTCGGCGTGTACTCCGATTTCATCTACGAGGGCCGGCAGCAGAAGCCCGCCGAGATGCTCATGGGCTTCGCGCTCGACGGTCAGGCCGCGCGCCGCAAGGGGCTCCGCGACGGGGTCCCGCTCGAGTGGTCGCACGACAACCAGTACGTCCTGATCCAGAACGGCTCGTCCGCCTGCATGATGCGAGCGATCGGCGGCCAGTACAAATGCTGGAAGGGCTTCATCGCCACGTCGATCGCACCCGATGGCTCGTACGCGCTGGTCTTCGGCAACCGCAACGCTACCAGGACCGCGCAGCCTGCTTCGAAGAAGTCACCGGCGAAGCAGCAGGGCGAGAACGTCCCCGACGATCCGACGAGCGTCTCGGCACCTGCAGGCGACGATGTCCCGATGGCCCCGCCGACCGGCCCGCTCGCGCTCTATCGCGCCAAGCTCGATGGCCCGTTCGACGCCGCGCCGCAGCTCGTCGTGCAGAACATCGACGGCGCGGCGGTCTGGGTTCCGGGTCGCTAATCGGGAATGAAGATCACGTCCTCTGCGAGGACCCAGATGTTCATGTCGAGGCGCTTGCCCGACGAGAGCAGATCGTAGTCGAGCGGGATCTGTCGGATCTGCTTGGTCTTCGGATCGGCCCGGAACAGCTTCATCTGGGCGCGCTTGGCGAACCGCGTGAGCCCTCCGGCCATCGCGATCGCATCGGCGACCGTGACGAAGTGATCCGAGGTGAACACGCCCTGGCGAACGGCCTCGCCCTGGATCGTGAACCGGTAGCTCTTCCACGACTTGACCGCGACGGTGACGATCTCGTTGTTGCCTGCGGGTAGCTTGAGGAACTCGGTCAGCCGCTTCTTGATCTCCGTCTTGAGCGAGGTCGGGGTCTCACCCGCCGCCTTCAGATCACCGATGAGCGGCATCGTGATCGTGCCGTCGGGGCGGATCGTCGCCTCGGTGTTGACGTCCCGATTCTCCCAGACGTTGACGGCGATCGCGTCGCCGACGCCGAGCACCAGCTCCTTGTTCCTGGGATCCGGTTCGTCGGTGTAGTTGTGCTTCGGTAGCTTGTAGGGACAGCCCGCCAGGACCAACACCGAGAAGATCAAGAACACGGCTCTCATTACGTCGGCAATATGGCGCGGGCCCACACGTAGTTCCAGTCCCTGCGACCCACTTCAAGATCAAGACGGCACCGTGTAGGACTGGGTGGGAAGGATTACATGGTGAACGAACTGTGATGTTCAGACGCTCACCGAGGACTTACGCGTCCGAGAACGGCTCTGGTGGTACTATGATGAGTCATGGCCGGTTCGAACTTCCAGCCGCCGCGAGTCGCGGGCAGGCGACCAGAGGACGAGGGCGGATTCACGCTGCTGGAGCTCATGATCGTCGTCGCGATCATCGCGATCCTCGCGTCGATCGTGATCCCGTCGTTCTCGTCCGACGCGCGCAAGAGTAAATCCACCACCGAGGTCGCAGCGTTCTTCGCCGAGCTCGCCGTTCGCGAGGAGCAATACAAGGTCGACAACGGCAGCTACCTCGCTGCACCCGCGTGCCCCGCAGCGCCGAGCCAGACGCTGCAGGACGTCACGCCGTGCGTCGTCGCCTTGCAACCGTGGAACACCCTGCGCGTGTTGTTGCCCCAGGTGCAGGTCTATTGCAGCTACGCGATCACGGTCGGGCTCGCCGCCGACGTCGTGACCAATCCAAACGGCTTCGTGTTTCAGTCGCCGCCGATGCCCTGGTACTACATCCTCGCGACGTGCGAGATGGATGGCGAGGCGGGCAACAGCACGTACTTCACGAGTAGCGTCAACAGCGCGATCCAGAAGCTCAACGAGGGCCAGTGATGCGTGACAGAAGATCTCGTGGCTTCACGCTCATCGAGTTGATGGTCGTCATCGTGATCATCGCGATCCTCGGGACGCTCGTCATCAGCGTTCAGGGCACGGGTGGGAACCCGAAGTCCACCTCCGACAACCTCAATGGGGCGCTCGGGTTCGCTCGACTGCGCGCCACCGCCACGCGAAGGATTCATCGCGTGCAGTTCGAGCCCAACGTCGTGTCGGTCTGGCAGGCCACGACGGTCGGCTTCGCGCCGCCCACCGGGTACCAGCAAATCCAGACCATCGCGATTCCTATCGGTGTCGTGGTCTGGAACGCACAGACCACCGTGCAGGTGACCGCAGGAGCGACGCCGGTGGAGAACCCAACACTCCTGTTCACCGTCGACTTTCGACCGGACGGCTCCTCGACCGGTGCCACGGTCTTCTTGACCGACCGGCAGCAAAACAAGAAGCATCGGGTGGTCGTCTACAAGACCACCGGAACCTCCTACGTTCGAGAAGACTGGTAGTCGGCTCGGAGATGGTCACGTCGGTAAGCGTGGGATGTGTCCCCACGCGTCGCAACGAGAGGTTCCCCATCACGCTTCACCTCGAAGTCCTCTAGAATGAGTGTGTCAATGATGGCGCCACTAACCCGGAGAGCGATCGGTCGAAGCCAGTCCGGCTTCACCATGGTCGAGGTGCTTGTCTCGATCATGCTGTGTTCGATCTCGGTGATCGGAATCGTCGCGCTGTTCCGCGTCCAGACGAACGCCTCCGGCGTGTCGCGGCGGATGACCGAAGCTTCGGTCCTCGCGGAGGATCAGATCGAGCGCGTGCGGACCCAGGTAGCGCCGGTGGTCGCTACCTCGGGAACGCAGACCGGCCTCGACGAGAAAGGCAAGATCGTCG
>Ga0299915_10004155_pt1 | contig 10538 bp, 17 predicted proteins | sample RVTome_13_FD_200263 | JGI IMG/M metagenome (GOLD analysis project Ga0299915, IMG submission 200263) | Soil microbial communities from uranium-contaminated site in the Upper Colorado River Basin, Wyoming, United States - RVT92D227 (version 2) ... | reverse complement strand
AAATCTGTGCTACTATACGGGGAATGAAAGTTGACCAAGCAAAAATATTTCTCGAAAAAGTAATCGCATTAAAACAATCTGTACCGTTTAGGCGATTCAAAAAGAAACAGGCTCATAGACGCGATTTGAAGCAATTCAAATGGGATGCCGGAAGGTACCCTAGAAAAGCAGCTGCCAGAATATACGAAATACTCTCAGCGGCAGAGTCAAACGCAGAGTATAAGGGGCTGGACGTAGACTTGTGTAGAATCGTTCATGTTGCAGCGCAGAGAGGAAGAATGATTAAAAGACAGATTGAACGAGCGCACGGACGAGCGTCCGCACGATACAAACATTTAACTCATATCGAAGTAGTATTATACGAAATCCCTAGTTAGGTATTATATTATTATAAAAATATAAAAAAATGTAAGAATTATGAAAAATAGGTGTAAAATTGCCACTCTCTAAGCATTTCATTGAGCAAGGAATGAAATTATTACAGATAAACGAATATTTGCGTTCAGAATTGGTACGAGCTGGATTTGCAGGCGTAGATTTACAAAAGACACCACTTGGTGTAAGAATTACTTTGAAAACATCGAGACCAGGCCTCGTTATTGGAAAGGGAGGTAAAAGAATTCAGGAAATAACTGATGTGTTAAAAGATAGATTCCAGCTTGAACTCCCTCAAATAGAGGTCGAGGAGGTCCAGCATCCAGATGTGAACGCGCAGATTATGGCCGAGAGGCTTGCGTATTCGTTGGATAGAGGAAGACATTATAGACGCGCCGGATATTACATTTTAAGAAAAATAATGGATTCAGGGTTAGCGCTTGGTGCAGAAATTAAAATAAGCGGAAAAATAACATCACAAAGAGCAAGATCTCAATATTTTAGAGTAGGGGTAATGCGAAAAAGCGGATTTCCTGCTCAAGAAGCGGTCGATAAGGGAGTTGCACAATGCATTCAGAAATCAGGAGTTTTAGGGGTCGTTGTAAAAATAATGCGAGCAAATTTCAATAGGGGCGACGAAGTTAGAATAAAAACGGAAGATTTAGAAAAAGCTCAGAAAGAATTTGAAGCAAAACGAGCTAAACTAGAACCAAAGAAAGAAATTGACAAAAAGATTGAAGTTGAAGAAGTTGAAGAACCAATATCGGACGAAATTAAGGAAATAATTGAAGAAGTAGACGAAACAGATGTTAAAGAAGTATCGTTAGAGTCCAACGAAAAAGAGAAAAAAGAAGTAACTTTAGAAAATAAAGAAGAAGAGAAAAAAGAAATTACTTTAGAGCCTTCGGAAGAAGGTAAAAAATAAAAATTAAGAGCGAATTTATTATGGGTAAGCTGCTAAAAGCCGCGCAAGTAAGAGAAATGGACGATGTGCAAAGAATTAGATCATTAACGGATTTAAAAGAGGAATTAATGATGCTTTATTCCGCACACACAGGTGGAGGATTATCGGATAATCCTGCTAAAGCAAAAACGTTAAGAAAGCAAATCGCAAGAATTTTAACTGTTATGAACGAGGAAAAATCTATGAAAAAAGATTTTTCTGAAAACGAGGTTGAGGAATTGTGAAGATTAATCCAAAATACCTAGTATATCAAGATTTGATTGGTATATACGCGTTAGCAAAACCCAAATCAAAAATTAGAAAAAAAAAAAATTTTCAAGATATTGGAATTATTATAGATGAATCAAAAAATATGGTAATTACAGAAAAAGATAACATTATAAAAAACTATATCAAAAAAGATCATATCTTTAGGTTTAAACTTCCAGAGGAAAAAGATAAGATGTTAGAAGTAAATGGCAACAAGATTGTTGGTCGTCCTGAAAACAGATTAAGAAGTTTAAGAAAAAAGAGGTGGATAAGATAAAATGTCTCGAGATATTGGAGTACCGGGAGTAACTCCCCCAAAAGCCAAAGATTGTTTTGATCTTGCGTGTCCTTTTCACGGTTCAACAAAAATAAGAGGAAAACTACTTCAAGGAATCGTTGTAAGTAAGAAGTCTAAAAATACGGTTATTTTAAGAAGGGATTACATTCAATTTATTAAAAAATATCAAAGATACGAACGTCGTCATTCACGTCTTGCTTGTCATTTACCGGAATGTTTGTGGTACGAAATAAATGTTGGTGATACAGTTCTTGTCGGAGAGTCACGAAAGATTTCAAAAACTAAATCTTTTATAGTAATAGAAAAAATCGCGGTTGGTGCTACATAATATGGGATCGAGAAGAAAAATAGGAAGAAAAAGAGCAGTTAAACCAAGAACGAGTTATGGGCTCCAAACAGGTTCAAGAATAAATATTGCGGACAATTCTGGGGCAAAAATTGCTCTGATTATTATGGTAGATGGTTATAAAGGGCGATTGAACCGTTTGGCTAAGGCTACGGTTGGAAGCCTTGTTACTGTCACAATTAAAAAAGGGAGACCCGAGCTAAAAGGAACTATAGTAAAAGTTGTAATTGTAAGACAAAGAAGAATTTATAGAAGAATAGATGGATCAAGATTATGTTTCGAGGATAATGCTGGTGTTATAATAACAATGGAAGGAGATCCTAAAGGAACTGAAATTCGTGGACCTATTGCGAGAGAAGCCGCTGAAATATTTCCACGGTTAGCAAGCATATCTTCGTTAATTATATAAATTTAATATAAAAATTATTTTATGTGAAAAATCATGAAAGTAAACTCAAGAAAACCGAAAAAACAGAGAAAAGCACTTTACAATTATAAACTTCATCAAAAATCGAAGTTAGTGAGTTGTAGGTTAGCAGATTTCTTAACGGACGAATATGGAATTAAAAGGCTTCCTTTAAGAGTAGGAGACAATGTCCGAGTTACAAAAGGAGAATTTCGAGATTTTGAAGGAGAGGTTATAGAAATTACAAAAGACCTTAAAGCAAAAATAAAAGAATGTGTGTTCGATAAAGCTGATGGGACTCAGTTCCATCCAAAAATTCACGTGTCCAATTTACTATTAACAAAATTTACTAAAGAAGGAAAAAGAATGGATGGTTGGAGAGCGTCAATGATTGAAAGAAAAGCGGGATTTATTGCAGATAAAACATTAATAGCACCAAAAAAAATAAAGAAAGAAGAGGAGATTAAATAATGGGAAGAAAGGGCGAGAGTAAGGTACGTAAAAGGTTAAATACGCCTAGGTTTTTACAAATTAAACGAAAACACGGCAAATATTTCGTTAGGCCATCGCCAGGTCCCCATCCGTCTAAATTTTGTTTACCACTATTGCATATCGTTAGAGATCTCCTAAAAATTGCCGATAATTATGCTGAAGCTAAGAAATTGATAGGTAGAGGCTTTTTTAAAATAGATGGAAAAGTTGTTAACGATTTCAAATATCCCGTAGGTTTAATGGACGTGTTATCGATTGAGAAAATAAAAAAACATTATAGGATACTTCCTGATTCGCATCACGGTTTAATTCTTCACGAGATACCCGAAGAGGAAAGCAATTATAAGTTATGTAGAATTAACCAAAAAACTTCCGTGAAAGGAGGACATGTTCAGTTAAATTTACACGATGGTAAAAATATTTTAATAAAAGTTAACGATCCAAGAGACCCTAAAGAAGCAGAAAGATATTCTACAAGAGATGTTGTAAAAATATCTATTCCAAATCAAGAAATTATTAAATTACTTAAATTTAAAGAAAATAATTTTGCTTTAATAGTGTCTGGAAGAAATATTGGTCGATTTGGAAGGCTTAAAACAATTACAAAATTAATTGGTATAAAAGCTAATTTAGTTACGATTGAAGATCAAAACGCAGCAACGATAGAAACTTTATTTAATTATATTTTTGTTGTTGGGGAAGATCAATCAGAAATTAATTTACCAAAAATGATTGCTTAAAAAAATAGAGTGAAAATTATGGTATCAAAAGCTAAAGCTGATCAAACGAGTAATTTTGAAGAATTATGGGAAAAAAATCCAATGAGGAGACCGTATTTAGAAAAAATTGTCTTAAATATTGGCGTTGGCACTAGTGGAGAAGAATTGGACAGAGCTCAAATAGCGTTAGAAACTATTTCGGAAAAAAAAGCGGTTAAAACGCTGTCTAAAGTGAACGTAAAAGAATTTAATCTTAGAATAGGTCGTCCTATTGGAACAAAAGTAACCGTTAGAGGTCAAGACGCTATCGCGTTATTAAAGCGACTATTACTCGTTTATAACAATAAAATTCTCAGAAACAGTTTTGACGATTATGGAAATTTTGGATTCGGAATAAAAGAACATATTTCTATTCCAGGAATAGATTATGACAATACCGTTGGAATATGGGGTCTTGATGTTTGCGGAAGGATCGTTAGACCTGGAACGAACTTAAAATATAAACGAAACAGAAGCGTTAAAATACCAAAGCATCACTATGTATCTCGCTTAGAAGCTCAAGAATTTTTAATTAAAAATTTTAACGTAAAAATCGTAAAAGAACTTGAATTAGATATAATATAAAATAAAAAAATGGTGAACATGAAAGTTGCCACAAACAAAAAAATATGGAAAAGGTCAACGGATTTGTAGGCGTTGTCATACTCATAGAGCAATTATAAGACGTTATGGATTGTTTGTATGTCGCCGTTGCTTTTATGAAATCGGGAAAGACATCGGATTTAGACGATACGATTAGGAGCATCTGAGTTCTATTTTTAATTGATTCAATCGTAATTCTTCTATTTATTTAGCAATTGAAATTTAATTAGTAATCATATTATAATTAGTTTTATCAATTTTTTCTTGTTTAAACCGTTTTTTTAAAATAATCAATAAAAATTTAACACAAACTAAATTATTTGTAAAGAATTCAATTTCAATAATTTTTAAAAACGACAATAAAAATTTTTTGTTTTTGTTTTTCACTATTCTTGATTTTAATAAAATTAAAATTTAATCAAAGATTAAATTGAAAAATATAGCGATGAAGAATAAAGCTGTAAAAAATAGATTATTTAATATCTTTAAGCCCTTATAATAAAATCTTTATCGTAAGTATAACTCAAGGAAAATGTTGATAAAATATGGTAAACACTTTAGCAGATGCAATGAATATGATTAAAAATGCGGAATTAGCGAGAAAAAAGGAAGTTATAATAGCTCCTGCTTCTAAGTTAATTCAAAGAATTCTTAGAATTTTTCAAGCTAACGCTTACATAGGAGAATTTGAAAGAAACGACGACGGAAGGCGGGGAAAATTTAAAATAGCCTTGTTAGGTCGGATCAACGAGTGTAAGGCTTTAATGAGATTAAACTACAAAATGTCACAATTTGAAGCGTTAGAAAGAAGATTATTACCTGCTCCTGGATTAGGATTAATTATTCTATCTACAAATAATGGGGTAATGACTATGAAAGAAGCAGAAGAAAAGCGTGCTGGTGGGCACGCGTTATGTTATATATATTAAATATATTGCGAGGTTTTAAAAAATGGTAAAAACATCGTATGTAAGCGAATCGTTGGAAATTCCCAACGGAGTCGAAGTAAAAATTGAAAATAATAGTATGATATCCGTGAAAGGACCAAACGGTGGCCCTATAATAAAGGATTTTTCGCACGCTATAAGAGGTATTGAATTGAAAATTGAAGATAAAAAGGTTAAATTTACCTCGCATTTCCCAAAAACTAAAACGATTGCGTTAATCCACACTATTATTAGTATCGTAAAAAACTTAATAATTGGAGTTCAAAATAATTATAAATATTTCTCAAAAGTTTGTTTTATTCACTTTCCTTGCAGCGTTAAAATCGACAAAAGCAAGAAAACGATTTTTGTTGAGAATTTTTGTGGAGAGCGAGCACCGAGAAAATCAAAATATCCCGATAATATTGATGTCGAAGTAGAAGGAGACGATGTTACTTTTATTGGGCCCGATAAAGAAGCTTTAGGAACGGCTGCTGCAAGGCTACAAAAATGTTGTAAAATTAAAAAGAAAGATCCAAGAGTCTTTCAAGATGGTGTGTATTTATATAAAATACAAATTGGCAACGAAATAATCTGGCAAATAAAATAATGAGGTAAAAAACGTGACAGAAAAAGAAAGATTGTTAGAGCTCAGGAAAAAAATAAATGGTAAACGCCCATCTTTTAGGCGCGTTGAATCTTGGCGTATGATAAGAGTTAAAGATTCTTGGAGAAAATCAAGGGGAATAGACTCAAAAACTAGAAGAAAAACGAAAGCAGGCGTAAAATCGCCGTCAATAGGCTACAGAGGTCCTAAAAAAGTGCGCGGACTTCATCCTTCTGGATTTGAAGAAGTTAGAATTGATAATAAAGAAGAATTAATTAAGTTGAATTTAAGTCCAAAAAAACACGCAATTAAAATTTCTGGAAGATTGGGAGCAAGAAAACGTTTAGATATCATAGATTGGCTTCAGAAAAGAAACTTTAAAATATTAAACCTTGGAATATCCCAAAAGGAAATGGAAGAGCTTGAAGCTATGTTAGAAGAAAGCGAGAAGGATTTAGTAGATGAGAAAGAGGAATTAGGCGAGGAAGAGAAATTAGTAGACGAGAAAGAGGAATTGGACGAAGATATTGACGAAAATGATGGTGAGGAGTAAAACATAAAAAGGTGTATAAAAAGTGAACTTAAACGCACAAAAAAGAATGGCTGCTGAAATATTAAAATGTGGAGAAAATCGCGTTTATTTTGATCCTTACTTAATTGACGAAATTAAAATGGCAATTACGCGCGAAGACGTACGCAATTTAATTAAAGAAGGGATTATTCAAAAGAGATACAAGAAAGGGATTTCTAATTTTAGAAAAAAATTAAGACATGAGAGAAAAAAAAGAGGAAGATCAAGAGGTTTAGGAAAAAGAAAAGGAACAAAGCATGCGCGAACGCCTAAGAAGAGAGCTTGGATAAAGAGAATAAGACCCATAAGACGCGAACTTAAAAAATTAAGAGACCGTAAAATGATTGCAGCTTCCATGTATCGAAAATTGTATAAGAACGCTAAAGGTGGAATGTTTACTTCTATTGCCCAATTAAACAGACACATTAAAGAAAAAGAATTATTAAAAAGAGGTAGATAAAATGGCACACGGACCGCGATATAGATTACCGTTTAGAAGAAGAAAAGAAAGAAAAACTAATTATCACAAAAGAAAGAAATTACTAAAATCTAAAAAGTTAAGATTGGTTATTAGAGCGTCTAATAATCACATTAGAGTTCAAATCGTTGAATCAAAATTAGGTGGAGATAAAGTGTTAATTTCAGCATTTTCTAAAGAATTAGCTAAAAATTTTGGATACAAAGGGAATACGGGAAACATACCAGCAGCGTTTTTAACGGGTTGCTTAGCAGGTATAAGAGCGCAAAAAACAAATATTAAGGAGGCTATTTTAGATTTAGGAATCTTTTACCATAAGAATCGAGTGTTGTCGGCGTTCAAAGGCGTTTTAGAAGCAGGCATAGAAGTACCTCATAGCGAAGAATTCTTCCCTGAAGGAATAGAAGAAAGAACGAATGGTAATCACATTGAAAGTTACGCCAAATTATTAAAACAAAACGAACCAGAAAAATACGAGCAACTATTTTCTGGATATTTAATAAAAAATAAAATTAATCCTCAAAAAATGACTGATATTATCTCTAGTACTTACCAAAAAATAAAAAATAACGCTTAATGCGATGAGCTAAGATAATTATGAGTAGAAAACCAAGATTAGAAGAAGAATGGGTTCCAAAAACAAAATTAGGAGAAATGGTTAAAGAAGGATTGATATCGATTGATCAAATCTTCAAAAACAATTTAGTTGTCAAAGAAAAAGAAGTTATTGACACGCTCTTAAGTAATGTTAAAGAAGATGTTATAACCATCAAAATGGTCCAGGTACAAACAGCATCGGGTGAAAGATCGAGATTTAAAGCCGTGGTTATAGTAGGTGCTGACGGATATTTAGGCGTAGCCTCTGCAAAAGCCAGAGAAGTTGGACCTGCAATTAGAAAAGCAATCGATAAAGCGAAGATTTCTATTATTCCCGTTATAAGAGGGTGTGGAAGTAAAGAATGCGGTTGTGGAGGAACTCATAGTATTCCTTTTAGATTATTTGGAAAATGTGGAAGCGTTAGAATTAAACTCATCCCCGCTCCAGCTGGAGTATCTTTAGTGTGCGCAGATAAAGTCAAACAAGTGTTTAAATTATGCGGTATTGAAGATATGTGGAGCAAGACCTATGGAGATACAAGATCGAGCGAAAATTTAGTTAAAGCAACTTTCGACGCTCTTAAAAGCGCTCATAAATATAATTTTAATTTATAATTGAGTGATGTAATATGTCTGTAGTAAAAAGTAAAGAAATTAAAGAAGAAGAATTTACTCCTAAACTTTATTTTGCAATTCGAGTTAGAGGGGCAATAAAAATAAAACATGTGATAGAAGATACTTTAGCGATGCTAAGAATGCACAAAATTAATCACGGGGTTCTTGTTTATGGAAATAAAAGTTACATGGGAATGTTAAATAAATGTAAAGATTACATCGCTTTTGGAGAAATCGACGAAAAAACCCTAGTTAGATTATTAAGAAACCGAGGAAAAGTTGAAGGAAACCAACCACTAACAGACGAACATGTTAAAAATTTAACTAACTATAAAAACATTAACGAATTGGCTAAAGGATTGATGGATGGAAAAATACAATATAGAGAAAAAGACATTTATAAGGTCAAACCCGTTTTTAGATTACATCCTCCTAGAAAAGGATATCGTGGCACTATAAAAAGGACTTACAACGCGGGTGGAACCCTTGGATTTGTGGGAGATTACATCAATAAATTAATTTATAAAATGTTATAATTCTATTTTCAAGGAGTGTTAAAAAATGAGAAAATATCCAAAAAAAATAAGAAAATTTAGAGGCAGAAGAACAACAGGTTATGGCAAAGTAGGTCAACATAGGAAGAAGGGATTGCGCGGGGGCAGTGGTTTAACAACGCAGTGGTTTAAGGGTAAAAAGTCCTATTATTTAAAGCAAAAAGCGCTGGGTTTTCCTGATCCAGCTTGGATACACGGCGCAGATGGATTTCATAGACCTCAGGATATGGTACGTATTTATAAAGTGAATGCCATAAACATTAAAGATTTAGATAACAAACTTGAAGCATACATTCAGGAGAAAAAGGCAACCAAATCTGGAAACACTTACAATATTAATCTAAACGATTTAAACGTCCAGAAAATATTAGGACGCGGTCAAATAAATAAACAAGTTAATGTTTCTGTGCGAAAAGCTTCCGAAAAAGCAATTCAGAAAATTGAAGCTGCCGGAGGAAAAGTTGTTCTTCTTTCTGAAACACAATAATTAATACCTAAATATTTCTTAATCTCTTATTTGTTAAACCTTTAGTATTGGTTATTTTTTACTTTTAAACAAGATTAATAATTAAAATATTTTTTTACCATTAATTAGTCAAGATCCAATAATTTATACATAATTTGAATTAGTAAAGGTAAAACAAAGATAAACCCAAGAGTATTTCCAATAAGATGTACAGTTGTAAACGGTAATCCAAATAGATAAACAGGCCAGAAAGAATCCAGAGTTCCGTAAAACACGACGGCGATAATTAAAGTAGTAATTATGTCAAAAGAAAAAGTAATAAAAGCTCCTATTACAGCAAAAACTAATAATACGGGAAACACGTATAAATCGTCCTTTGGCTTAAAAAATTCTCTTTTAATTAAATAATCGTGAGTTAAACCACCAAACAATCCAACTAAGCTGTAATGAGCGAGTTGATAGGCAAATAAAGGTAACGGTGATATGCCATATGGATTAAAGAAAACAAATATGAAGGAACTCATTAAACCAACAACAAATCCATCTCTTTTACCTAAAATGAAACCTGCTAAAAATATCATCAGAGTAAACAACTCAACATTAGGTATGAATACCAATGCGTAGCCTATTACGACAGCGAGAGCAGTAAAAATACTTATTAAAGCCACTCGGAACGTTTTTCTTTCTAATAAATTCGATTTGCTTGCTCTCTCTTGTTCTCCTTCTTTAGCGGGCAAATTTATTTCTTCAAATTTCGGTTCCAAAAGTAAACAACCTTTTTTTATTAATTCGTTTAATTCCAAACTTTCAAAATATTTATAATTGATCTAATAATTATTCATATATAAAATTATAGGATAAGTTACCCGCGATCTTTTCGATCAATACAAATACATTTTAGTATAATATGTTAACTTAAAATAGCGCAATTTTTGGTTTCAATTAAAAAGTAAAACGAAGCTTTACAGGAATGCGAAAAAAACTCAACTACGACTCAAAGAAAAAATCTGCACTGAAGTTAAATCAAAAACTAACAACTAAACAAATGTAATTTTATCCGTTGAAAGAATTAGGCAAAATTTCTATCTGATTTGTACTAAGATCTAAGAATTTTAGATTTCTAAGATTTAGAATCGATTCAGGTATCGTTTTAAGGCGATTAGACCATAGTTCTAATTTTTCAAGATTCTCAGGGAGATACAATGTTTTTGGAATATCTTCTATATTATTAAA
>Ga0299915_10004154_pt1 | contig 10540 bp, 10 predicted proteins | sample RVTome_13_FD_200263 | JGI IMG/M metagenome (GOLD analysis project Ga0299915, IMG submission 200263) | Soil microbial communities from uranium-contaminated site in the Upper Colorado River Basin, Wyoming, United States - RVT92D227 (version 2) ... | reverse complement strand
ACCTCGTCCTCCTTCTCCGTGCTGTATAATGGTCGCGAGACAACGGCCATGGACGACCCGACGCCCGCGGGGGCCCTGAACGACCTGCAGCGGAAGCTCAGCGGGCCGCTGCCCGGTTTGAGAGCGCAACTCAAGATGGCCCCGGAGCCGCGGCCCGGCACCCGTCCTTACCGGGAAATGGAATCGTCCTCCCTGCGGGCCGGAGTCCTGGTCCTCTTCTACCCCAAGGACGGCCGGCTCCACCTGCCGCTCACCCGCCGGACGGAGCGCGTCGTCACGCATCGCGGTCAGATCTCCTTTCCGGGCGGGACCCAGCATCCGGGCGAGACGATCGAGGAGACGGCGCTTCGGGAGGCGGCTGAGGAACTGGGGCTCGTTCCCGAAGAGATCGTCCTCCTGGGCCGCCTGACACCCCTCTACATCCCGCCCAGCAACTTCTGCATCTACCCGGTCGTCGCCTGTCTGCCCGAACGGCCTGAACTCCGGCCCCAGCCCGAGGAGGTAGCCGAGGTGCTCGAGGTCCCCGTCGGTCATCTCCTCGAAGCGGGGACGCTGCGGCGCGAGACGTGGACCCTCAACGACGAAGCCTACGACGTCCCCTTCTATTCTTTCGGCGGCCATAAGATCTGGGGCGCCACGGCCATGGTCCTGGCGGAGTTATTGGACATCATCGCCAGTTGACCGTCGCCATGGCGGGCTCCGAGTAAAGGTAATTTACGGGCTCCTTTCAGGGGCCCCTCCCTGCCGGGTCCGGGAAATCCCGGCCGGATGTTTGGACCGGGCTTTCTCAGGGGGGCAAAACGTTCGTTAGGGCGCCCCTCTCGGAGAGCCGATTGGTATGCAAATTGCAGCTGGGAGGAAAGAGCCCGTTCTGCCGCCAGTTCCGATCTTCAGCCGCCGGGTTCGGGGTGAACAGGGAAGGGATAAGGAAAGAAGAAGACAATGGTCAAGAAGCTCGTCCTGATCCTCGCCATCCTCATCCTTCTCTTGGCGTGGCTGGCTTTCGGCTCCGGCCCAACCGCAGAGCAGAGCGAGACCAGGCAGTTCGCCCGCTATCCCGAAATGCGCCGGTACCTCGGGGAGCTTTGCGCGCAAAAGAAGTTCAAGGAGGCGGCCGCGCTCATCGAAGCCCACCTCGACAAGTTCCCGGAAAACCTCAGGGCCAACGTCTTCAATCTCGCGCTGATGTACCTGGAACTGGGGGACAGGGACAAAGCGGTCGGCCGTCTATCCTACGCCTTGGAACGCGGCGTCTGGTTCGGGAAATACGCGTTTTACGACGGCGCCTGGGCTCCGCTCAAGGACCTGCCGTCATTCAAAGCGTTCCTCGAGCGCAATGAGGGATTGTTGCGGGAGGCCCGGAAGGATGTCCGGCCCGCCCTCGAGGTCCTGCGGCCCGAAGGCTTTGTCGAGGGAAAGACATATCCCCTCTTCATCGCCCTCCACGGGGGCGGCGGGAACATCGCGGAATTCAAGCAGGTTTGGACGTCGGCGAAGCTCCGGAAGGAGTTCATCACGGCTTATCCCCAGTCGGTGCAGCTCGTCGCCGAGAACGGTTACAGCTGGACCGAGGACGTCGCCCTGGGCAAGCAGGAAGTGAAGGCCTATTATGACCAGGTCGTCCGGGAATATCCGGTGGACACGAGCCGGGTCATCGTCGGCGGCTTCTCCTCGGGCGGAGCCATCGCCCTGGAGGCCATCCTCGGCGACCTCTTCCCCGTCGCCGGGTTCATCGTGCTTTGTCCACCCAAGGCCGAGGGGGTCACTGTGGAGTCGGCCCGGGCGGCCGCCCGGCGCGGCGTGCGCGGCATCTTCATCACCACGGAGTTCGACCCCCGCCTCAAGGACCAGGAAACGATGGCCGGGCTGATGAAGCAGGAAGGCCTGGCGGTGGACTTTTTCGTTTTCCCGAACACGGGGCACTGGATCCCGACCGACCTTGACAAAAGGGTCGATGTCGGGCTTGATTATATCCGGCAGGGCCGGTCGGGGACCTGAGCCCCGAAGACCGGCCCTCCGGCCTGCCTGACGATAGTGCCCAACGCATCCCTCGTCCCAGACCACCCCGGAGGAAGGAGAAAGGTCCATGGCCATCACGGGAATTCCCTTCACCGTCACCGACTGGAGCCGCGTCCCGCCGAGCGAGCATCAAGGCGAAGCCGGGACGTCCTACTGGCGCGTTCTGGAGGCCGGGCCCATGCGCGTCCGGCTGATAGAATACCGGCCCGGCTACAAGGCCGACCACTGGTGCGGTCGCGGCCATATCGTCTTCGTCATCGACGGCAAGCTCCAGGTCGACCTCCGCAACGGTCAGCGGTACGTCCTGATGGCCGGGATGGGTTTCCAGGTCGGGGACGACGAGGGGAATCCTCACCTCGTCCACACGGAAACAGGCGCGCGGGTCTTCATCGTCGATTAGACGGAAGATCCAATGCGCACATATCATCACCTCGGCATCCCGACGGACGTCGCCCGGCCGGGAGAGACGTATCATGCCGATTATAAAGCCCACAGCCAGGGCTTTGAAGAAAGCCCCTACGGCCTCGAGTGGATGCGGTACGAGCCCGGCTGCCCTTTGCCCGAACTCGTCAAGACCGTCGCTCATATCGCCTTCGAAGTGGACGACCTCGAGGCGGAACTCGCCGGGCGAGAGATCCTGATCCCCCCCAACAGCCCCTCGCCCGGGGTCACGGTGGCCTTCATCGTCCATAACGGGGCGCCGGTCGAATTCCTGCAATTTGACAAACGGAAGCGCTGAAGCTTCCCCAGCCGCGTTGACCCGTTCGCCAGCGCAAAGTATCGCCTCTCAAAAAACGACCAGAGGCGCGGCCTGATTCCTTGGGTACCAGCCCCGAGTATCCTTGCGGGAACCTCGGGGCCGGATCCTGTCGGTACCAGCCCCTGGCGCTTCGCCTGTACTCACGGCCTCCGTGAGTGCGCCTGTCCCGGAAGGAGCGGCGGGGCAGGGTTAACCCTGACTGAGTACTGGCCTTCAGGCAGGGGTCGGGGGTTTGACACCTTGTTGCGGGCCGGTCTATAGTTCCGTCCGTCGGCCGAGCGGCCGAAACCGACGAGGAGGCTCCACGATGAAGAAGCTGGCATCGATTCTGGCTGTCACGGTGTGGATCGCTCTCTTGATCGGAGGATATAGCGCGGGCCAGGAAAAAGCGGCCGGTCCCGCGTTCGACATCCTCATCCGCGGCGGGCTGGTCTATGACGGCTCGCTCGCGGCGCCCGTGCGGGCGGACATTGCCGTCAAGGAGGGGCGGATCGTCAAGATCGGGAAGGGCCTCCGCGAGTCGGCGGGGCGCGTCATCGACGCCGGCGGCCTCATCGTCACCCCGGGCTTCATCGATATGCATACGCATGTCGACGACGGGATGTATTTTCCCGAGGGCCGGTCCTGTCTCGCCTCCCTTGTCCAGGGCGTAACGACGGTCGTCGTCGGCCAGTGCGGGTCGAGCCCCTGGCCGGTCTTCGAGCAGGCTCGCAACCTCATCGCCCTCTGGAACGGGTCGGGGATCGGGCCGAACGCGGCCCTCCTCGTCGGCCAGGGCACGGTCCGTCAGCTCGTCATGGGGATGGAGAACCGTCCGCCGACGCCCGAGGAGCTCGAGAAGATGAAGGCCCTCGTCCGGGAAGCCCTGGAACAAGGGGCTTGGGGAATATCGACAGGACTCGTCTATGATCCGAGCTCCTTCGCCAAGACGGACGAGATCGTCGAGCTCGTCAAGGTCGTCGCGCCCTTCGGCGGGATCTATCACTCCCATGTCCGCAACGAACGCGCCCAGATCCTCGACGCCTACAAAGAGGCCATCGCCATTTCGGAGCAGACGGGTGTCCCCGCCCATATTTCCCACATGAAGGTCATGGGCAAGGCGAACTGGGGAATGGTCCGCAACGCCTGCGCCCTCATTGAAGAAGCCCGGGCGAGGGGACTAAAGATCAGCGGTGACCAGTATCCGTACCGCTTCGCGAATACGTCTCCCTACCAACCTCTGATGCCGCGGGCGACCTGGATCGGCCCCCAGGCCAACGCGGGCTTGCGGAGAGACGATATCGAGAAGGTCTTTGATTATCTCCGCGACGCGGAACTCATCGAGCTCTACGAGAAAGCGACGCCTTTCTATCCGCTGTCTCCCTCCCATGAGGCTTTCCTCAACCGCCTGCCGCGGAAATGGCTCCTCCAGTGGGTCGTCCGCAATGTGGTCGACATGTCGCCCTATTATGGCCCGGAAAACCTCCGCGAACGGACGCTTTTCCTGGCCCGGCTGGCCGACGCCCAGGAGGGATCCAAGATCAGGCAAAGCGTACGCTCCTATATCGACTCGGACCTGGGTCCCGAGAATTTTTACGTCGGGATTTGTGTTGATAAGAGGCTGGAGGGCAAATCCCTCGCCCAGGTGGCCGCCCTGAAGGGCCAATCCGTCGAGGACGCAGCCATCGAGCTCGAGCTCATGGGCGCCCAGTGCATCCCATTCCAGATGGCGGAGGCGGACAACGAATTCGTCATGAAAAAGGATTATGTCGCCACCGGGAGTGACGGGATTCTCCCGACCTACGGACTCGGGCTGCCCCACGTCCGATCCTTTGGGACGTTCCTGGACAAGGTCGAGACGTACGCCCTGGAGAAGAAGGTCATTTCCCTGGCCCACGCCGTCCGCTCGCAGACCTCCCTCCCCGCGGATATCATGGGCTGGACCGACCGGGGCCGGATCGCCGAGGGCGCCGCGGCCGATATCGTCATTCTGGACCTCAAAACGCTCCGGACGCCGAGCTCCATCTCGGCCCCCCACCAGTACAGCCGGGGCGTCAAGCACCTCCTCGTCAACGGGACGGTGGCGATCGATAACGGCGCCTTCACCGGGAAGCTCGCCGGCCGGGTCCTCATCCCGAAAAGAGGCTCCTAGGTCCCCCCAGGCCGGCCGGATCGGGCTTGATTGCGGGGCCCGCCCCCGGTAAGATGGGAGAGGTTCGAGACTGCTGACACGAGGCGCGGACATGGACGGGACAAAGAAAAACCGGAAACGGATCCTGAGCGGCATCCAGCCCAGCGGGACCATCCATATCGGGAATTATTTCGGGGCCATCGAGAACTGGGTCCGGCTCCTGGACGAGTACGAGTGCTTCTTCACCATCGTCGACCTTCACGCCATTACCATCCCCTATGAGCCGGAACTCATGCCGAAACGGGTCTGGGAGGCCGCCCTGGATAATATCGCCGCCGGTCTCGACCCGGCGCGCTGCACGCTTTTCGTCCAGAGTCAGGTCCCGGAGCACACCGAGCTCTGCTGGCTCCTCAACGCCGTGACCCCGCTCGGCGAGCTTGGCCGGATGACGCAGTTCAAGGAGAAATCCGAGCAGCAGAAGGAGAACGTCACAGCCGGCCTCCTCAACTATCCCATCCTGCAGGCCGCCGACATTCTCATCTACCTGGCCGACGCGGTCCCGGTCGGGGAGGACCAGGCGCAGCACCTCGAATTCACCCGCGAGGTGGCCCGGCGTTTCAACGGGCGCTTCGGCGAATATTTCCCTGAGCCCCAGACGCTTCTCGGGCGCGGCGCGCGGGTCATGGGCCTCGACGGCGAAGGCAAGATGAGCAAATCCCTCGGGAACCACATCGGGGTCACCGAAGAGCCGGAGGCCATCTGGGAGAAGCTCCGGCCGGCCAAAACCGACGAGGCGCGGAAGCGGCGGAGCGACCCCGGCGAGCCCGACCGCTGCAATATCTTCAGCTACCACCAGCTGGTCGGTCTGCCCGAAGAGCTCCAGGAGGTCGCCCGCGGCTGCCGGGAGGCGGGGATTGGCTGCCTTGACTGCAAGAGGATCTTCTTCCTCAACTTGATGAAGGTCCTCGACCCCATCCGCGAGCGGCGGAAGGAGCTGGAGAAACGGCCGGATTATGTCCGGGAATCGATGCGTCAGGGCGCGGCCCGGGCCCGCGCCTTCGCCCAAGAGACCGTCCGCGGGGCGAAAAAGCTGATGGGCCTCGTCTCGCCGTTCTAGAGCGCCGCCGGCCAGGCCCTATTTCGCCGCCAGGTTGACGTCCACCCAGAAGTCGTATTTCTTGGGCTGCATCTTGCGCATGGCGGCGATATCGGGAGCGTCGCCCATGCGCATCCCGGCTGCGGCCGCCGGCTCCCCGCCTTCAGCCGTCGGGTCCTCGCGGGGCTTATCGGCCCGCGCCGTCGTCGCCATCTGGCCGAACTGACTGGCGGAGAACTGTTGGAGAGCCCGCGACCAGCCGCCCCATTCGAAGCCGACCCTGACCGTCTGGCCCGGCTGCGACCCGATCCCGGGCGCCAGGGCCGCCGCGCGGGCCAACGGGATGGCGAATTCGTACATGACAGTCCGGCCCGGTTGCTGTCCATAGCGGAACACGGCCGGCAGGATGCCCTCCCGTTCCTCGGCCTGCTGGATGTTCTTGACGCCCTTGCTGATCATCCCGTAGTAGAAGACGGAAAAGCGGGGGTTGGCCCGGTATTGTTTTTTCTGCTCCTCCGGGAGCGGCCCCTGCTTCTGCTCCAGAAAGGCGATGAACTCGTCCGCCGTCATCTGCAGGCGCCGGAAATTGATGCCATGGTCCTTGCTCTTCTTGCCCTGGACATCGAAGTAGAGGGTCATCCCCGTCGCCTCGACCGAGGTCAGGGCCTTGGGGTCGGTGAAGAGAAAATGAACATAGAGGTACTTCTCGTCGTTCTTGAATCCGACCTGGACGCCGAGCGCCTGGGGCGTCAGCTCCATCCCGGCCCAATCGTCGGCCGCGCCGTCGATCCGGGGCGCGGTATCCGTCCACTGGCTGAGGACCGGGACGTCCTTGCCGGAAGCCGCCAGCCCAAGCATGCCCATGGCGAGGGCAAAAAGAACCAGCCAAAACGTTGCGCGCATCTTCGCCTCCCTTTGAGGTCTTCAAAACGCCGGTCGGGTTGACCCCCCGACCGGCGTCCCTATTTTATCACGCTTACGTTCGGGGAGAAAAGCCCTCTCCGCGTTTCGGCCGGATTCTCCGTTCCCAGGCGGCGCACCCCCGTCCCGACCCGATGCTTATGGCCGCGCCCTTTGCGCCCGCTCGTTGCGACGGGCCCGCCGTTCCGGTCAACTTCCAGGTCACCGTGGCGTTCAAGGCTCGCGACGGCGCTGTCCTTCATTGAGCTTCGGCCCGCGCCGGTCCCGAGTAAAAGGCCGAGATTTCCACAGGCCCCTTTGGGATCCAGATCTCCCGTCGCAGCGGTCGGCTATTAAGTTATTCATTTTAAATAAATTGGACTCTTGACATCAGGAACCGCCGTGTTTATTATGTATACGAATCTAGTAAATATATACGAAATAAGTTAACAAGGACAAACGTATAGGTTATGAGCATCTGAAGGTAGCCCGATGGCCCGGAACAAGGGGTCGAAACACGAACAACTCATCCAGGCCGCCCGCTCACTCTTCTTCAAATACGGCTTCAAGCGGGTGACCATCGAGGAGATCTGCCGGACGGCCGACGTCAGCAAGGTCACCTTCTACAGGAATTTTCGGGACAAGACCGGGTTGCTTAAAGCGGTTATCAACCGGGTCGCCGACGACAAGCTGGCCGGGTTCACTGCGGTGATGAGCCTCGATTTGCCTTTCGAGGAACGCATGCGCCGCCTGGTCAAGATGAGGCTGGAGCAGTCGGACGACGTCAACCGCGAATTTCTGCGCGAGCTTTACGTGAGCCCCCTTCCCGAGATCCATGAATTCCTCCAGCAAAAAACCCAAGAGGCGCTCGCCACGGCCATGGATCACTATGTTCAAGCCCAGAAGGACGGCGCGGTCCGGCCGGACATCAAGCCCGAGTTCATCTCTTGGTTCCTCAACCAGATCGTCGATATGATGGCCGACGGGCGTTTGGTCGCCCTATACGACTCCAGCCGGGAGCTCGCCGCCGAGGTGATCAACCTCTTCCTCTACGGGATCATGGCGCGGAAGGAATGACGATGGCGGATAAAATCTGGGTCGCCGCCCTGACGCTTTGCTTGGCCGTCGCGCTCCCTGCGGACGGCGCCGAGGATTACGGCCTCCGGGGTCAGCTTTCGGGCTGGCTGGCTTTGAACGACGAAAGCCCGTCGACCCCGCGCTTCGGCCTCCGCTATATCCCGACCCTGTCGCTAGGCGGGACGATCGGCCGGGGATTCACCCTTGACGCGGAAGCCTCCTGGAACGCCTTCGCTACGGGCGCCGCTCCCCGCTGGAAGGATCTCAACGTCGAGGGCCGGGTCAAACCCTATCGCCTCTGGGTCCGGCTCTCCTCCGCGCAATTCGAGCTGCGGGCCGGCCTGCAAAAAATCAATTTCGGGTCGGCGACACTTCTCCGGCCGCTCATGTGGTTCGACCGGATGGACGCGCGTGACCCGCTCCAGATTACGGACGGCGTCACGGGCCTTCTCGCGCGGTACTACTTCGTTAACAACGCCAACGTCTGGGCCTGGGCGCTCTACGGCAACGACGACCCGAAGGGCTGGGAGGCGAGCCCGACGGCAAAGAAGAGCCCGGAGTTCGGCGGCCGCGTCCAGCTGCCTCTCGCGACGGGCGAAGTCGGTTTCGCGTTCCATCACCGTCGCGTTGACCTGACGCGCGGCCTGACGGGCGGAACAGGGGGCACGGTCGCCGAGACCGCCGAGGACCGTTACGCCGTGGACGGGAAATGGGACGTCGGCATCGGCCTTTGGGCGGAGGGCGTCCTTGTGCGCCAGGCGGAGAGAACGCTCCCGGCGCCCTACCAGCGGTTCTTGACCGTCGGCGCGGACTATACGTTCGGCCTGGGAAACGGCCTCCATGTCCTCGCCGAGCACTTCACGACGGCGGCCGCCGCGCGGGCCTTCACGAAAGGTGAAGGCCGGTCGTTCGCCGGTCTGACGCTCAATTATCCCCTGGGTCTTCTGGACCAGCTCTCAGGGGTCTTGTTTTATGATCGGCGGGACCATGACCTCTACAGCTTCTTGAGCTGGCGGCGGACGTACGATGACTGGCAGCTCTTCGTCATGGGCTTCTGGAATCCCGTCGAATTCCGGGTCTACCGGATTCCGTCGGGGAACAACGTTTTTGCCGGCCGCGGGGTCCAGGTCATGGTCGTATATAATCATTGAGAGAGGCGACGCGTTATGATGAACGCAGAGTCGGATCGTTTGAAGCAGGTCAAAGGGCTGCTGGTCCGAGATTCCGAAGGCCTGCCAGATTCGGGCGGCCCGGCGCCGTTCCTGCAAGACAGTTGGAGGTGAAGCCATGGAAAATGGCACGCTCATCCGGACGGAAAAGCTGGTCAAGATCTATCCTCTGGGACATACCCAGGTCAGGGCCCTCAACGGCGTCGATTTGACGGTGGGGCGGGGCGAGTTCGCCGGCCTGGTCGGGCCGAGCGGCTCGGGGAAGACGACCCTGCTCAACATCGTCGGCTCGCTCGACGCGCCGACCGAGGGCAGCGCCGAGGTCCTCGGCCACAGGGTGGAAACGCTGTCCCCCCGCGAAGCGGCCGCGCTCCGGAGCCGGCACATCGGCTTCATCTTCCAGACGTTCAATCTGCTGCCCGTCTACACGGCCTACGAGAACGTCGAATTCGCGCTCCTCCTGCTCGGCTTGTCGGCGGCCGAGCGGAAGCGGGCCGTTTGGGACGCTCTGGAGTGGGTCGGGCTCACCGACCGGGCCAGGTCAAAGCCCAGTCAGCTCTCGGGCGGTGAAAGCCAGCGGGTTGCCATCGCCCGGGCCATGGTCAAGCGGCCGGAGCTCGTCTTGGCCGACGAGCCCACGGCCAACCTCGACGCGGTCAACTCGCACCATATCCTGGACACCATGGAAAAGTTGAATAAAGAGCTGGGAACGACGTTCCTCTTCGCCACCCACGACCAGAAGGTCATCGACCACATCCGGCGCACGATCGTCCTCGTCGACGGGAAAGTCGCGCGGGACGAGCCCGGCCCGGCGCGGGCTTGAGAGGAGGGGCCATGCTGCTCAAGCTCGCCATCAAGAACATCCTGGGCGCCGGGCTGCGGTCGTGGCTCAGCGCCTTCGTCATCTCGCTGTCGCTCGTCGTCGTCGTCTGGAATCAAGGGATTCTCATCGGCTTCGACCGGCAGTCGTCGAAGGACATGGTCGACGCGGAATACGGCGGCGGCCAGGTCTGGCATCCGGCTTACGACCCTCTCGACCCCCTGGCGCTCGACGCCGCCCACGGACCGGTCCCGGACGCTCTCGAGAATTTGATCGGGGAGGGCCAAGCGACGGCCATCCTCGTCGCGCAGGCCAGCATCTATCCCAACGGCCGGATACGGACGGTCGTTCTCAAGGGGATCGACCCGGACCAGAAGACGGTCGTCATTCCCTCTTCGTCTTTGGCGGGCGGCGGGGACGAGGAGATCCCCGTCCTCGTCGGCAGCCGGATGGCGAAGGCGACGGGTCTCAACCAAGGAGACTCGGTCACCATCCGCTGGCGCGAGCCGGGCGGCTCCTTCAACGCCCTCGACGGCCGCATCGTGGCGCTCATGACGACGACCGTGCCGACCATCGACTTGAATATCCT
>Ga0299915_10004153_pt1 | contig 10541 bp, 10 predicted proteins | sample RVTome_13_FD_200263 | JGI IMG/M metagenome (GOLD analysis project Ga0299915, IMG submission 200263) | Soil microbial communities from uranium-contaminated site in the Upper Colorado River Basin, Wyoming, United States - RVT92D227 (version 2) ... | reverse complement strand
TGCTCTATTGGAGGGGATGCTTAGTCAGGATCCAATTATAAGAATGAGGGCAGCGGATGCTGTCGAAAAGATTACTTCCAAACACCCCGAATTGTTACAACCGTACAAATCAAAGATCATCCAACAAGTTTCCAAGATTGAACAGCAGGAAGTTCGCTGGCATGTGGCCCAACTCTTTTCACGGCTTTTATTAACTCATGGGGAACGTCGTGGGGTTGTGGGCATCCTTAACAATTTTATGAAAGATAAAAGTAAGATTGTGAGGACCTTTTCTATGCAAGCCCTTGCTGATATCGCTGAGAAGGATACAGAACTCAGAGCCCCGATCATTGAAAAATTAGTAGAACTAACAAAAACAGGAAGTCCCGCTATGAAGAGTCGGGGAAAAAAGTTATTGGCAAAGCTAAAACGGTCCACAATGGGATAGAAAAGTCGCTTGAAAACTCTTAGCCTGATCTTTTCAGAATTTCTTCTCCAGCCAATATCCCGCTGATGGAAGCTTGCATCAACCCCCGAGTAATCCCTGCTCCATCACCGATCAGAAAGAGATTCTGTATATCCGTTTCTAAGGCGGGTGAGATTTTTACCCGATTCGTATAGAACTTAACTTCTACCCCGTAAAGGAGAGTATGTCTGGAAAAAATGCCGGGGGTGATTCGATCCAATGCCTCGAGCATCTCGATAATACTCTTTAAATGTCGATAGGGAAGGACAAAACTGAGGTCACCCGGGGTGGCTGAAATGAGAGTAGGTTGAGTCATGCATCGATTGATCCGATCAGGAGTGGATCGCCTTCCATCGAGTAGATCCCCAACTCTCTGAATAATCACTCCCTTCCCAAGAAGGTTGGCCAGTCTCGCAATATACTTACCATACCCAATGGGGTCGTTGAAGGGTTCAGTAAAGGTGTTGGAAACAAGGATGGCAAAATTCGTATTTTCAGTTCTTTTATTAGCATAACTATGGCCATTGACTGTGACGATCTCATCAATCGTTTCTGTAACCACCTCTCCGAAAGGATTCATACAAAAAGTCCGAACCTTGTCATCGAACGTCTTGGAGTAATGAATTAATTTTGCCTCATAGGCAATGTCTGTAAGCTTTTGAAGAATGGAGGCAGGGGCTTCCACACGAACTCCTATGTCGACTGGACTTGGCATAGAAGGGATTCCTAAACGCTGTACTTCGTTCTTGATCCATTGGGCTCCCACACGTCCAGGACCACAAATCACATAATCAGCCTTTACCTGGGTTCCGTCCTCGAGCAACACCCCCATGACCTTTCCATTTTCCACGAGAATCTCTTTCACAGGAGTATTAAAGAAGACGTCCACTTTTTTCTCCATGACATTTCGAACCTTCATCAAGAGAAGCAAACAGTTTTCAGTTCCCAAATGTCTGATTTCCATAGGAATAAATTCTAATCCTGCCAGTTTCGCCTCCTGGTACAGGGCTTCAGTTTTATCTGAGGATTGACCGAAGACTTCTTTCGGGGCACCAAATGAGAGATAGATCTCATCAGATTTTTTGAGGAGATTCACCAATTGGCTCTGGGGAACAAAGTCACCTAAAAACCCGCCAACCTTTGGTGAAAGAGTCAGTTTCCCATCACTGAAGGCGCCTGCTCCTCCCCAGCCACACAGAAGTTCCATTCCCCTTCCTCTTTTCCTCTCATGGATATCCTTTCCTTTCTCAAAAATCACCATATCTTTCATGCCACCCTTCGATAAGGTGAGAGCGGCAAAAATGGCTGATGGACCAGCTCCAACAATCACCACCTGATATTGCTTTTTCATCATTCCCAATTATCCCTTCGTATGTTGATTCGGTTACCCTCTTTTCCTATTTTTATATATCTCATCAAAAAATTCCAATAGAATTCCATTCACCACAACGTAGTACTTTAATTTTCAAGCTCAATAATGAGAGGGGCATGGTCAGAAGGAGTAGGTTTTTTTCGCCTTCTTGGCCAGAGATCAACTTCTATGTTTTTTATTTTCTCTAATAAGGAATTCGTAGACAGGATATAGTCTATCCGCATGCCTTCATCTTTCCATATCGCACCTCCGATATAATCCCACCATGTGAACTGTTTTTTCTCAGGATAGAAATGCCTATAAATGTCGATGAACCTCAAATTCAAGAGTTCTTCAAAGACCGCCCGTTCCTCGGGTAGGGTTCCTATGACATCTGCAAGTTCTTCTGGAGAATAGACATCGATGTCCCTATGGGCGATATTAAAATCACCGAGAATTAAAACTTGATCTTTTAGAGAATCGTGTTCCTTCAGCAAAGTAGTCAGTCTTCTGTACCAGTTCTGTTTATAGTCAAATTTTTCTGTTCCTCTTTCACCTCCATGAGGAGCATAGACATTGATGAGATTTGTTTCTTGTATTCTAATCATAATGATTCGCTTCTGTTCATCCCAGTCCTCGTCTCCAAACCCCTTTTGGACAAGTGTCACAGGAATTTTTGTGCAGATGGCAACGCCGTTATACGATTTTTGGCCAAACACATGGCATCCGAAACCCAATTCCTCAAAATCTTCAAGAGGAAAATCTTTATCTACTGTTTTGGTTTCTTGAAAACAGAGGACATCGATGTCATTATTCCGGTGTTTCAGCCAATCTAAGGCAAGAACTTTTCTTGCTTTAATAGAATTAACATTCCATGTGCAAATCTTCATGATGGCTCCAATCATCCGCCTACGCAGAATACTACGGCCTTGGCCGTGGAGGAATGCGTAACTCTGAATAGAATCTCCACAAGCTTTGATTGTGTCATGCTTCGGCGGATTTCGCTGATCGGCTGATGACCCGCAGAAGCTTTAGCGTAAGTGGGTATGGTTTTTTTGTACCACGGGCTTGCCTGTAGAGCTCCATTTTAACTTTAGCCATAATCATATATAACAGAAAATTGGGTCTAAAGAGAGTGTTTTTTCCTCACCCCCTCCCTCACCCTCCCCCCTGCCTTCGCCGAAGCGGCTACGCGCAGGTAGGCCTCGAGGGGGAGGGGCTGGGCGGGGTTCTTAATTGGTGCCTGAGATTTTCTGCTTAAGCTCGGGTTTAAGGTTCGGGTTGAGGGCAGACCTCAGTTTTTGAGTTTGGGGAATCGTGGGGGTAAAAATCTTCGTATGAAATTGCCTGACCGGGAGGGGCCACAACAAAATCCTCATCCCAGGGGCCATTGACCATTTTGTCCACCAAAGTCGGTGAGCCGCTAATCTCCTCAAACCTCAAGTCGTAACGGGAAGCCATCTGTTTCGAATATTCCCTGTAATGCTCTATCTGATACTTCCCTGTGTTGATCAGGACCAGACGGGTATAATTCTGAAGCATTCGTTTGATTAAACGCTCTGTCTGTTCTGGGCCGTAGCGCTCTACCATCTGATGATAAGAGCCAAACAGGTCGTCACCAGTCTCGATCCATCCTTTAGTTAAATAATAGGTTCCAGGTTCAGCCTTCATTTGTCTGAGATAGTCATCACGTGAACCGAGAAAAATACTGATGCAATCGTCCACACGGGGGACAACTAAAGAACAGGTTTCACTTCGTAATCCCACCACTGCTCGCGAACAGAGGCCATACCCAAGGAGGATCGTTCCCTTTCCATTGTTTGAAGCATTAATCTTCTCTTGAAGGGTCTTCTTCAGTTTATCAGGATTGACGTGTAAACCGAAATCCAGTATCTCGTAATCCACTCCCTGCGGTAAAAGGGGTAACATCTCTTCGATGACCACTTGGCAAGCGATGACTTTTGTAATGCCCAGATGCATTGTCTTCTGTTCTCTCTGACCGGGAAGCGATTTGAAATTTACATTTTAATTGTAACATATTTTTTCTTCCTGGGCTTTTTTCGGATGATGAATTCAAAATAAAAAGACTAATGATCTTCACCCATAAATCAAGAGAAAGGGGGACCTGTATTGTTATTGATTCCCTTGATTATGCTTCATTGATTTGATTTGCATTTTTGATAAATTGTTCAATGGCCTTGAAATAGTCATTAAAGCCGATGAGCATGATGTCATTATGAGTGGCCGATGGGATGATGAGGAGCTTTTTTTCCTGTGCCCCCAGATTCTGATAAATATCTTCCGCATTTTCGATAGGGACAAGGCTGTCCTGTCCCCCATGAATGATCAGGGTGGGGAGGGAAATCTTTTTGATTCTCTCCAAACATTCCTGGTCGATTTTTTTTAGACCCATATCCTGAACAGGGATTCCAAGATGAAGCATGATTCTCACCACACTGGGAAAACCACTTTCAATGATAAGCCCTCTCAACACCTCTTGATGATGAGAGGCTAACTCTAAGGCAGAGATACTTCCCAAAGACCTTCCCATCACCCATAGGTCACTCCGCAGATTTTTTCTTGAAAGCTCTTCTCTAACTCTTTCAAAGATGATATGGGCATCTTGAACGAGATCGGTGAGGGTAGGGGTCCCGCTGCTGGCTCCATAACCTCTATAATCTGCGACAACTAAGTTTAGCCCTTTTTGATGATAAAAAGGAGAGATGTCATCATAATCGCTCACGACCTCACCATTTCCATGGAAAAAAAGAATCCACGGCCATTCGTGACGCCCCATGTAAAAACGACAGGAGATGGAGAACCCATTACCAACCTCTACGGAGAGGTCGAAGGCATTTGCAGGGCATGGGGTAAAATCCTTGCGAGGATAAAAAATAAATTGTAATAGGAAGGGTTGGTCGATAAGTGAATAATCAATCATGAGTTAAATTTATCATCATTTTAAGAAAGAGGGAAGAGCTTCTTTCAATTTTTAACGACCTTGACGAAAGTGTTTCCGATTATTAAATTATTGGTGAATAACGTCTTTTCTCGAATCTACTCATTTTAAGAATATATTAAGAGGTGTCCTGTGATTCTGAAAATGTTAGTGGTTGGTCCCATTCAGTCAAATTGTTATATCCTTGGTTGTGAACGGACGAGACAGGCAACTGTCATCGATCCGGGTGGCGATGTGGACAAGATATTGTTGGCATTGGCCAAGGACAACTTGCGCTGTGTCTGTATTATCAATACCCATGGTCACTTTGACCATTCCGCCGAAAATAAGCGTCTCAAGGAGGTAACTGGGGCTCAACTGATTATCCATCGTGCCGACGCTCCCATGATCCTCCATCAGGCAGCCAGTGGAGGAATGTGGGGGATGAAGGTTGACAATTCTCCTCCCCCTGACCGATACGTGGAAGAAGGAGAATTGATCACCTTCGGCGATATCTCGTTGAAAGTCCTCCATACCCCTGGCCATTCGGGAGGTGGAATTTCATTAGTGACGGACAAGATGGCATTTGTGGGAGATACCCTTTTTGCTGGCTCTATCGGCAGGACCGACTTTCCTGGAGGCGATTATGAGGGCCTTTTACGGAATGTGAGAGAGAAGATCTTTCCTCTGGGTGATGAGGTCGTCATCTATCCGGGACATGGACCAAAAACAACGGTTGGAAGGGAAAGACGAACGAACCCATTCTTTGCATAATTCCCCTGACGCTCATGCGATAAAAAAGAATCTGTAATCCATTTCTAATCTGGGCCACTTTGATATTATAATCCCTTTTTTTTTTAGCCCTCCTTAAAAAAATCAAGCTGAAGTCAAAAAAATATTGGATTGCAAATCAGATGAGAATGTATCATTTTATATATCGAAAAGTGCGTCTCAATGGAAAGGAGTGTAGCAATGGGAGAAAAAATACCAACGCGGCAGGAAGTCTTAGAGCTTCTGCATCGATATAACGAAACGGAAAGCTTACGCAAGCATGCCTATGCTGTGGAAGGGGTGATGCGTTACATCGCAAGGAAGAGAGGCGAGGATGGGGAGAAATGGGGAATCATTGGTCTTATTCATGATCTTGATTATGAAAAATTCCCTGATCAACACTGCTCAAAAACAGGGGAAATCCTCCGAGAACAAGGGTGGCCGGAAGAATATATTCGAGGGGCGGTCTCTCACGGATGGGGAATATGCTCCGATGTCATGCCACAAACAGACTTGGAAAAGACCCTATATGCGATTGATGAGCTTACCGGACTTGTGGTGACCACAGCGTTAATTCGCCCCTCAAAAAGCGTCCTGGATGTTCAGGTAAAGTCGGTGAAGAATAAATGGAAGGACAAGAGGTTTGCTGCTGGCGTGGACCGATCGATCATTGAAAAAGGGGCAGAAATGCTGGGAGTTAAATTGGATGAACTGATCGAGGATACAATCAAGGGGATGCAGGAGGTTGCCGAAGTGATAGGACTCAATTGATGAGCATAGACCCCCATCATCCCAACTTTGAGAAATTAAAGATTATTAAAAGGCAGGTGCAAAGTGGTGGGGAAGTATACAATATGTTAAAGAACATCAGTCCTCACATTAAAGTGATCCTCTCAAGCGGTTACAGTATGGAAGGGCAGGCTGCCGAGATCCTTAAGCGTGGCTGTAACGGTTTTATTCAAAAACCATTCAATATTGGTAATTTGTCGAAGAAGATACGGGAGGTGTTGGATTAGAGAACAATCGCTCTGACTTAACCTTAACGTTCCCTATAAAATAGGGTTCGTCCAACGGTAAGGGTAAGGATACCCGTATCGTCATTCGGTTACGTTGTTGGGCTTAAGAATTTGACGTAACCCTTTGACCATAGACCAAACGGGGTTCGTAACCTTAACCTATAGACAATTTTCATCGTTTCAAGGTGACGCTCCGTCATGAAACATTGCGTTTAAAAGGTGAATGTGCTTCCAAAACTCCACCAAACAGTTCCTTATCAAATGACCAGAACAAGTAGATCAAATTATAGATGGCATATTTTGACATTGGCGATGCTAACGTATAGCACTGTCGTTGGTGTGGAGAGGATGTGTATCCCTGTCCTCTTTAAGGAGATATCATTGGATTTAGGCTTGAGTATATTCGCCATAGGGATGATCTGGGGAATGGACCCCTTAGCGGGCGTTCTTGTCGGCCTTCCTGGAGGATTGCTTGCTGACCGGTTTGGGGTGAAACGCACCCTGATCGTGATTTGTCTGCTTTGCGGTGTATTCGGTGCTCTGAGGGGGTTATCGGACAGCTTTGTAAGTATGTCAGCCACGATGTTTCTATTTGGTCTTGTGGTTGCCATGGTACCAAGTATCGTGCCCAAGGTGACAGCTGTTTGGTTCAGTGGGCGGCAACTGGGCTTAACAAACGCTCTGATCAATGTTGCCTGGTCAATCGGCGCAATGACGGCAACAATGTTTAGCGCAACGGTCTTTTCACCTTTGCTCGGGGGATGGAGATACGTCTTATTCCTGTTCGGTATACCTGCTATCATCGTGGGTTTGCTATGGCTTGCGATCGGCAGAGAACCTGATGCGAGCGGACTGCCGGCGACCACAGTCAGTGAGGTGCCCTTTCGCCGAGCATTATCACAGGTTATTCGAATGAGAGGAGTGTGGATCATCGGACTCATCTCGCTCAGCCAATGGGGCTCAAATTCGGGATTGGTAGGCTACCTCCCCCTCTATCTACGAAGCATTGGGTGGACACCCACCAGTGCTGATAGTGCCATCACTGTTCTGACTGGCGTCAGTTGTGTGGGCACCATTCCAATCGTTTTTCTATCCGATCGGCTCGGGACGCGGAAGGGAATCCTCGTTTCATCCATCATCATCATGAGTATTTGCTTAAGCTTATTACCCATGGTTCATGGTTGGGCGGTATGGGTATTGCTTATCTTGGGAAGTTTTTTTCGAGGTGGGGGGTCTGCGCTCTTAATTGTCCTGATCTTTGAGATGAAAAGCGTTGGTAGCACCTATGGGGGAACGGCGATTGGTTTAGCGAGCTCGATGGGCATGTTTGGTGCTTTCTTCGCCCCTCCTTTAGGTAATAGTTTGGCCGATATCAAGCTCGGTTTGCCTTTTGTCTTTTGGGGAATTCTTTCTGCATTATCATTACTTGGATTTTTCTTCTTAAAAGAACGCAGATAGATCAAGGCCGAAGTCAAATAGGGCTCCATCCTATTCCCCTATCTAATCTCCAAAACTCACTCCTATTGCTTTAGCCGCCTGGACCATGTCAAATTCCATGTTTACCTTAATTACCTTTCCATTCGCTTTAAACTTGTATTCAAAGGGGTTCGCTCTATTAGAAGAACCCAGGATGGTTCCGCCTTTATCAAGGATATCTTTGATATGGTCGAAGAGAAGCGGTCTGACTTTCCCATGAATAAGAAGTCCTTCAAACCCGTCTTCTATCCCCATGACTTTCCATCCGTACTGAAGGATTGCACTTTTAACAACCGCTCTGATCACTGCATTCAGTTAAAATACTCTCTTATACTGATGAGATATGATATAAAAGGTGTTCATATTATGTTGCATGTCGCCCCAGCTTGCTGTTAGACTGAGTCTATTTCTTCACCACGTATACTCAGAAAATAAGTTTCAAATCCCCCCAACCCCCCTTTGCTAAAGGGGGGTTGGGGGGATTATAATTTTTCATTGTTTTAAGGTAATGGTGCCGTCATGAAAGATAATAATGAATCAGAGAAAAAAATAAGTGAGGTGAGGCATGGAAAGGAAATGGTCTGAATTATCTCCAGATGAGAAGAGGGAAAAAAGGTTTAAACGATGGCTTTCGCCCGATGGTTTGACTTTTAATAGTCCGGAAGCGGGAAGACTTTATAAGGAAAGGGTTACCCGACTCATTGACGCGATCAAGTTGAAGGAACCGGACAGAGTTCCTGTGGTCTCCCATCCGGGGCATATCCCTGCCAGGTATTCGGGATATACCGTGAGGGAGGTGATGTATGATGCTGAAAAGCTTGCTAAAGCCTGGGGAAAATATATCAAAGACTTTGAACTTGATGTCCTTCCCGGAGCCGGCCTCGTCAGGTGCGGCAAAATTTTGGATATTCTTAAGTCCAAAATGTTTAAATGGCCTGGACACGGTCTTCCTGATGATCATGCGGCACAATACGTCGAGGCCGAATATTTAAAAGCGGACGAATGGGATGCCTTCCAGCGGGATCCTTCCGACTTTAATTTTAGGACCTATCTGCCCCGGATCTATGGTGCGGCCGAGCCCTTCAAAAAGCTTCCACCTCTGCAATCCATCGGTGGCATTCTCGGCGGGCTATCGGCTTTTGCCGACCCAGAAGTTCGGGCCGCCTTTGATGCTTTAAGTGAGGCGGGGAAAGAAGAAGAGAAGTGGCGTAAAGTGATTTCTGAGGTGGACAGTAAGGGGGTAGCATCGGGACTTCCACCGTTTTCCAGGGGTTTTGTCGGCGGTGGTGCCCCATTGGACACGATTGGCGCTTCCTTGAGGGGAACCACAGGAACCATTATGGATATGTTCAAACAGCCGGAAAAGCTTATTGAATATATGGAGAAAACGGTCCCTAAAACAATTCAACGATCGGCCGCAATGGTCGATCTTACCGGTGTGCCTGTGGTATTTATGCCCCTCCACAGGGGTGCTGATGGTTTTATGTCGGAGAAACAATTTCAAACCTTTTACTGGCCATATCTGAAGAGGGTGATACTGGGTTGCGTTGAGGAGGGGTTGGTCCCGGTCTTGTTCGCAGAAGGTGGCTATAATACGCGGCTGGAGATCATCAGAGATCTGCCAAAAGGCAAAGTCATATGGCATTTCGACCAGACAGACATGACCCGAGCCAAGGAAATCCTCGGCAATAATGCCTGTATTATGGGCAACATCCCTACATCATTGCTGATTACAGGTGCACCGGATGACGTCAAAGCGCACTGCAAGAAGCTAATCGAAACTGCGGGAAAAAGCGGGGGTTACATCATCGCACCGGGAGCAACGGCAGATGAATCAAAGGTGGAGAATTTGAAAGCCATGCTTGATGCTGCCAAAGAATATGGCGTTTACAGAAAATGAAGACATAACACCTTAAAGCACTTACTTGTTTAAGTCTGAGAATTTATTTCTAACATAAATAAGTGCCCCCTCACCCCTGCCTCTTCCCTTCAAGGGGCATAAGCGCTAACTTTACTCTCCCTTCCTTTCAGGGGGGGGACTTTCTTAACTCCTCCCCCTTCAAGGGGGAGGTTGGGAGGGGGATGGGAATGAACCTCATTGTTCTATTAGAGCGATTCCTAAATACCATTGCAAACCGTGAACGGTAGCCGCAGGCTTTAGCCTGCGAAAATGGCGCAACCTAAAGGTTGAGGCTACAGGTGTTGTTAAAACGTTAATTCGGAATCGCTCTACTAGAATCGGAGAACGCGAAAACTTGCCACCCCATCCCCACCCTCACCCTCCCCTTGAAGGGGAGGGAATATTTAAGTTAGCGCTTATGCCCCTTGGGGGAGAGGGGAAGCCTGCCTGCCGTTAAGCAGAGGTGATGAATCCGTCATGGAAGATTGCCATCAGTAGTGGGTGCTCTGGTGGTGTATTCGTATGAATCGTTGCCCTATAGTCGTAAATATAAAACCAACACTGGGACAGACGGCCAACATTAGAGTCATCGGAACGGCTGTTCCGTTGTGAAAATAGCTTACCAGACCTGTTGACAAGGCCCC
>Ga0299915_10004152_pt1 | contig 10542 bp, 10 predicted proteins | sample RVTome_13_FD_200263 | JGI IMG/M metagenome (GOLD analysis project Ga0299915, IMG submission 200263) | Soil microbial communities from uranium-contaminated site in the Upper Colorado River Basin, Wyoming, United States - RVT92D227 (version 2) ... | reverse complement strand
GCGAGCTTCTTGCTTTGATCGCAGCCATATCCATGGTTGAGGATGGCTACATTTCACGGATGAATGCCGTGTTTCTGGTAGCATCTTGGCCTCTGCTTGTGATAATCATCAGGAACGTTCTGAGGAAGGATTATGCAGTGCAACCTTCTGACAGGAAGCTCCGACGTCACGTCATTGTTGCCGTCGCGGGCTATCTAGGAGTCATGTTGGGAGCATATATCGTAATCAACGCAGTGGTCACCATGGCCAACCTGCTCCATGTTCCAGAATACTTCATTAGTTTTTTCGCCGTTGCGATAGGCACGTCTCTGCCAGAATTGGCAGTGGATCTGACGGCTGTACTCAAGAAACAATATGAAATAGCGATAGGAGATGCCATAGGCAGCTGCATAGTTGACGCCGGTCTCTCCATTGGAATAGGACCCCTTATCTTTCCTGTTGCAGTCTCCGGAAGATTGGCAGAAACCACGGGTCTTTATGCGTTGCTTGTCTCGGCCGTTGTTATATTGACTCTTGCTGTCAGACGGAAGGTCGATAGAAAAGCAGGGATCGTCTTCATTGTTTTATACGGTCTTTCCTATGGAATAGTCTACCTTTGATCGCCGCATTTTCACTTCTTGGTGGGTTCAACTAAGTCTCTGAGGTCGTCAATTTTCTTGTCAAGAGAAATCAAGTCCCCGACTGCTTTTACAATCGATATAGGCAAGATGACGTCTACAGAGCCTAGAAACGGCTTCTTGTAGCCCAATTCTCTTGTCGTTTCCTCAGTTAAGCTCACGTGCAAGTGCGTGACCTCCCATTTCGGCATCAGTTCCACTTCAACGCCTGTGACGGCACCTACTAATCGAGCATCTTCAGCGACCACGCTTTTTCCGAGGAGAATGTTCACGTTTACCAGGTCATACACCTCCCAAATTCTCTACTTCCTCAAAAGTTCCCTTATCGCCTTCAGTTCCTCGAGAATTTCAGAACCGAAATCGCGAATCTCAACCTTAGGCCCGGCAAACAGCGGTCTCTGTCTGACATTGTCTATTATCGTGTTCCTGACGTCTACGAAGTCTGGTATCCCCCATATTGTTGCTTCTGCACCCCTAGTTCCTGGGCCAGCGGTTCCGCCGGCAGGACCTGTGTAGCCTGCCGTGTGTACGTGCACTGCACCGACGCCGAAGCGTCTTGAGATTGGGCCTTGGATTATGTCAACTGACATCACACGTGCGTATGGGACAACATGTTTCATTCTCCACCAAACTCCTCTCTCCACCATTACCTCTTCTTCACTAAGCATGTAGAAGATCGAACTGCAGTACCTCGGGATCCAGTAAGCAGCAATGAAGATGACCGTGAGTGTTACAGTCAAAGGAATGAACAGCAGGGGCCACGGACTCTGCCAAATTTCAGGCACGTAAAGAAATGCGACCAATGGCAGCAGCAGACTCACGGTCAAAGGGATAGCTGCGGCGAGCACGAGGTATACGTAGTAGACTCGCTTCAGATTGGAGTGAGGTGAAAATCTTTCTGCGATCTTCAACGTTCCACCTGCAACAAAATATCTCCCAACTGAATTTTTAGCCTTAGCGCGTATTGTAGGTCGTAACTTCTAGAGTAATTTTCCCTCTTGTTTATGAAGTTCCATCTAGAGTGGTAAAAAAGTGGGAAGTTGAAGGGCAAATCAGACTCCTATTCTGCTACATCGACTATCTCGGCTATTGGAGCATTAGTTTTGACTGATTCTATTCCGTTTTTGCAGCCATCTCTCGATTCGTAAGCTTCGCCGACCGCAATTGTCTCGCCGTTGGCAGCTTTCAGTCTGAATCTAAACTTTCCAGCATTGTCTTGATAGATTTCAAATTTTGGCATTGCTGACATATTCTTTCTCCTGTAAGTCTCAGTTGATAAACAGTTGTCTTGACATATAAAATTTTCTTTTTTACTATGCAAATAGTTATGTGACTATGTTAAATATCGCGGAGCCTTTTGCGCGCACGACTATACACCTAGTATTGCTACGGCAGCAATCAGAGCCAGAGTCGCTCCGATGTCGGATACTGAAGCGACAAGCGGGATCACAAAGTTGTCTGGATCCAAGCCTCGCTTGAAGGTCTGTGTAGCTACAATAAGAGAAAAGAAAGATACAAAGAAGAAGCCGATCAAGTTGGCCGTTAAAGAAATCAGTATCAGCGACAGCAAATCAGGGTTCAATCCTATCATTCTCGCCAGAGAAAATGCGAGTGCACCAAACATGATATGCATGAACGCTGAAGCAATCTCTATTGATACCATGTCGACAAATGCAGCTCTCAACGTGCCCTTAAGCGAAGCAATAGTTCCCAAAGCGAGCTTCGTCGTCTCCATAGAGCCAAGAATAGATCCAACATCCCCCAAAGTATCTATCAGTGCAGGATAAAGCAGAAGAAGCGAAGGACGCCTTTCTATCTCCCCTCTGAGGCTGGCCAATCCCACTCCACCAAATATGCCAAGGAAACTTGCAAACAGAACAATAGGAACGCCCTCCACCATTGTCTTCCTGAATATTCTTTTCTTCCTTCCTTTGACAAGTACGGCTGCAAAAACAATTCCGAGCCCGATGGTCAAAATCCCCATTATGATCGGCACTCCTGGAATTAAGGCAACGCCTACGACGACAGCGTAACAGACTGTTACAAGAATATCGTCGACGGTTGACATCATTGGATAGAGAACCACATCTGGGTCTAGTCCCCTTTTGAAAATTTCTATGCCAAAAAAAGTCGCTGTGGGTATTGCGATTGACATGGCCAACAAACATGTTAGAGCAGGTATTGTTATGAAGAACTGCAAGTTCTCGAAGGCAGCATTTCCGAAGAACAAATTCACTGCAAATGCGAGGAAGCCGATGCCGATTGTATCGATAAAAGTGAGAGTCATAATTGCCTTAACGAGCGAATAGAATTGCGGCGTGTTGCCCCGAAGTTTTGGTTCGGCCTCGCCAATATGGAGCATCGTTCCGAGTTTTCCTGCGAAAATGCCTCCGATGTTTCCTCGTACTGTGAGCAGGGGCGGGAAGAGAGCCAGAATCCATGGTGAAGATTGAAAAAGGGGTAAAAGAGTCAGCACTATTCTGCCTGAAAATATTCCGCCCAGATCGAATGTCAAGGCAATAAGGGACTGTTTGAGAACCGGATAATTGAGAAACTTTGGCAACTGAGTGAACCGGCAGAGCTATTGATTGTTGTTTAAGATAGGACGTGCTAGACTCAGAAGCTTCTCTCTTCCTTCAACGTAGCCTTTTGCGATGATAAGATCTCCAGAGGCAAGCACAAAGGAATCTTTGGGATTGTAGCTCCATTCTTGTTCTCTTCTGACAACTATGATTCTCATTCCGATGTCGTCTTCTAATCCCAAGTCGCCAAGGCTCTTTCCACCGAGAACCGAGTCATCTGCGATCTCTGCCGTGACTATTGTTTCCTCAGCCTCTTGCATAGCCATCTGCAAGACAGGATGTGTTTTCAAACCCCTTTTTACGATATTTGCCAATACGGTAGCTGCATCCGCGATCTGTTCAGCTGCCATCGCAAGACGAATCAAACCCAGCAAACCTTTAGCTGGCCGTGTTACACCTAACCCAACTACTGCAAGTTCAAATTCTATGTGGAGTTTGTCCATTGTTTCTTCCATTTCCATCACGCGTTCCGCGATTTCTTCACTGCCGCAAATTAGGGCAGAATAGGAAAGGTCGATCATGATTTCCGAAATGTCTTTGAGTTGAGCAAGCATGTTTGCCAGCTTTTCTTGGTTCATACACTTTCCCCTTTCATGTCAAGTTTTGGCCGCGGTACAGCTTTCAGTTCCCCTTTGGCTAACTTGTCAAACTCAACGACTCCCACGTCACTTCCTCGTCCGATAAGCGTATCTTCAGCCATGAGCGTTGTCTTAGCCCCCGGATTGATGATCAGTTCCTTGCCTCTTCTGATGGAAATCACGTTTACTCCTATGTTTGTTTCAAGCTTCAGCTTGCCCAACGTTTTCCCTGACATGACTGAACCTGGAGATATCTTTGTCTTTACGAGTCTTTCTTGCGTTTTGCCAAAAGCTTCTAGGATTGATGGGTCTGCTCCGAGATCAAGTAGCACGATGCGGGATATGCTTCCAGCTGCGTGGGAAATCGTGTCAGCAACTCCGCCGACTTCCATGATTCCCACCATTGCCTCAGCATCTTCAGCATCTTTGATGACTATGGCTGTGTTCATAAGCAATAGAGTTTTGAGGTCTTCAACCTTTTTCTCCAGTTCAATCACTTCTTCTGCAAGATCTTTGTCGCTGAACAACACTGAGGAGTAGGCGAGGTCAACCATCAGAGTCGAAGTGGATTGAAGCTCAGCAAGCAAGCGCCGAACTGAAATAGGCTTATACTTTATTTCCTCCTCCATATAATCATCAACTCTACGATTGCACTCACAAGACATTGGATTTAAAAGTAGTGTTTATCCAATCACTTGGCTTGGCGCATGCTATATGCTGACATCGAGTTCAGAGATCTAAATCGATCGATCCTGTAACGCACGCAATTATAGCTAAATAGACATATTTATATCCAATGCACTATATAATTAAGGATAGCATCTACAAGAGGATGGTCAAGGATGGTTTGTGAGGATAACAAAATTCGAGTGCGAAAAGATTGGCAAGTCAAGAAGGTAAGTGCCGACGAGAAAAGCCCGAACTTGAGTTCATGCACTGAGAAACAGCACGAGATCATTCTTTGTTTGGAAGCGAACAAGAAGGAAGCTGCAAAGCCTCTCTACTTACTTCGATACGAATAGCACCAATCTCACTTGCAGACATTACATACAAAGACCGAAAGAACAAGCACGTCATCTACTATCTGCGAGGCTAAAAGAAGAATATACAAACGCGCTGGTACAATAAACATGCGTGCTTAGATGTGTAATGCCGTCAAGGATTGCATATGTGAGCCGTATATGAGTATGTTTTCTCGGCATTGACAACGAGTGCGTTTCTGAGTGCCAAACTCGACTGTGATCAAAGGTAGGCTTCTGTTGCATATCTGCGCAACATCCTGTGACTGTTAAAGTAGTAAGCGATTTTCCCGATTGAGTTCTTCATAGTCTTTATCCACGCCTCTCTCTTCTGGTAGAACATGGGAGCGATTACGTATTCTAGCTTATTGTAAAAATCATCCAACTCTCTGACCTGACGCTCATCAGTCGTCAAGCCTTCGTCCGGACGTGGCCCTATTGCCCAGCCCGTGACGCCTTCGATCCAGCCTTCAATCCACCAGCCGTCTAAGACGCTGAAGTTTATGACTCCGTTATGAGCCGCCTTCATTCCACTCGTGCCTGATGCCTCTTGGGGCGGCAAAGGCGTGTTTAGCCAAACATCAACTCCTGAAACCAGTTTTGCAGCAAGATTCATGTCATAATTCGTTAAATAGGCAATCTTCATCTCGTCTTTCAATTTCTCAATGTAGCCAAGAATCTGCTCAATCGTTTTTTTGCCTAATTCATCTCTGGGATGGGCTCTTCCTGCAAAAATCAATTGTATCTTACCCTTTCTATTTACTTTTTTCAGCTTTTCCAGATCAGAAAACAGCAAATTGGCCCTTTTGTATTCGGTTGCTCTTCTGGCAAATCCCAGTGTCAACATATCATAATCCATGCGAATGTTCGTTGCTTCATTAACGTAATCTATAAGCAACTTCTTCGCTTCTCTATGAGCCTGCCAGACTTCTTCGTCTGGGATTCCGTCAACTCTCACTAGTCGTTCTGGTTCGCACGCCCACCCTAAAACATACTTGTCAAATAGTCTCTTGAAGCTCTCGCAAGTCCATGTGTATGAATGAATGCCATTGGTGATTGCGTGGATTTCGTAGCCTGGAAACATTTCTCTAGAAGAATCTCGGTGTCGCTCGGCCACTCCATTGACATAATTGCTCAGCCTGAGGGCAAGAAACGTCATGTTCAGTCTATCTTGTCCGCCCAAGTTCTTCAGGATGCCAAGAGGGATGGTCTCGCCCAAGACTTCTTGAACGAGCTCATATGAGAACCTGTCATGGCCTGCGTCGGCAGGAGTGTGAGTGGTGAATATGCACAGACTCCTGACCTTGTCGACGTTCATACCAAGCTTTCGGAGCAATTCGAGTGAAAGAAGACTTGAATGTCCTTCATTCATATGGTACTTACGAACCTCTACGCCTAGCGCCTCAAGTATTCTCACGCCGCCAATTCCTAAGACGATCTCCTGTTTCAGGCGGTATCTTTCGTCGCCACCATACAAGAAGGAAGTTAGATCTCTGTCCGCGGGATTGTTTCCTTCTACATCAGTGTCAAGAAAATAGACCGGAACAACTCCACCAGTTTGACTCGCTACAGTATAAAGCCAAACCCTAACGCGCACGTCTCGATTCTGAATTTGTACTTTTACCTCAGTGGGGAGCAGATGCATGAACTCGGAAGGTTCCCATGGATCTGGGTGTTCCACCTGTCTTCCTTCATTGGTCAACTCTTGCCTAAAATAACCTTTCTTACTGACTAACGTAACTCCCACGAGCGGAAGCTTCAGATCCGCACTTGACCTTATGGTATCTCCTGCGAGGACACCTAAGCCACCGCTGTAAGTATGAATCTTGCCCGACAGGCCAATTTCCATTGAGAAATAGGCGATGTTTCGCTCCATCAAACCTTCTTTCGCGTGAGTCATTTTTCAACGCCTCAGGTCGATAAAATTCCAGCCAGCCGATAGACCTGTTTATCTAGTTCTTTCCTTCGCTTCAATGAATGATCCAGATCAGCCCGTACTATTTTTTGTCCTCTGATTCCAATCATGCTCTTCTCTGCGCCTTCTAGAAGGAAATGTACGGCCAAGGCTCCAAATTGATTTGCCAGAATTCTGCTTTGAGCTGTGGGCGGTCCTCCCCTCAAAGCATGGCCAAGAACTGTCAAGCGAACATCGTATCCGGTTCTCTTTCTGATTTGTTCGGCAATTAAGGAGGAGTCTCCAGCGCTTTCAGCCATTACAATTATCTCGGACGTTTTACCATTGTTCCGTCCTAGTTTGATTTTTCTGCAAATCGATGCTAGATTGAACTTGATTTCTGGAACGAGGATGAATTCGGCGCCTTCAGCGAAGCCTACGGCAAGGGCGAGAAAACCTCTTTTTCGCCCCATAACCTCAACGATGAATACTCGTTCATGAGAAGTGGCGGTGTCACGAATCCTGTCAATTGTGAACAGCGCAGTATTGACGGCTGTGTCAAAGCCTATGGTAGTGTCCGTTCCAAAAACATCATTGTCTATTGTTGCAGGCACTCCTATGACTGGTATGTGGCCAACTTCGTAAAGTTCACTTGCTCCCTTAAACGAACCGTCTCCTCCTATCACTACGAATCCATCGATCTTGTTAGCCATTAGGGTGCGCGCAGCTTTTTGAAGCCCCTGACCTGTTTTGATCTCCTCGCATCGAGTGGTTTTTAGCATTGTTCCTCCACGATTGATTATTCCGCTAACTGATCGAATGTCCAAGGCGTGCATTTTTCCTTCAATGAGTCCTGCGTAACCTCTTTCTACCCCCAAAACTTCCAATCCGTTGAACAATGCTGTTCTAACTACTGAACGGATTGCGGCGTTCATGCCGGGAGCATCGCCGCCTGCTGTTACAACAGCCATTCTCTTCATGTTCGTCACTCATCAAGAAGTCAAATTCTGAGTATCTCTTCCTTAATCGCTCTGTGAACATCGAGAACCGGGGCGGTTGTATTGGCAACGTACGTTTCCAAAGGGGCAAAGAACTCGTTAAAGAACTGCTTTCTAAGCTTCATTTTTCTCTCATCTTTCACAAGCATGTGAGGATTGCAGAAATCGACGGTTTCCACATAACGTGTCGCTTCTTCTGGCAATACCTTTCTGACCATTGTCTGATCTTCAGGATCCCGCTTCAGCAGTATTGCTTTCCTCAACGTGGTCATCGGTAGCATCTTTCCTTTTCCCGCAATCCATCGAATGTTAACAATTGCTCTTCCTTTGGAATCAAACTCGGCTTTGTCCGCAAGGTTCTTGTATTCGTCCCAAGTGTCAGCAATGTCAGCTTGAATATATGAATTCTTCTCGGAGCTGAATGCGACGGCCTGATCAGCCATAAAACGTACAAAGAACCAGTCATCAGATATGACACGAACGTTTTTGAGCCTGAGAAGGCCGTAAGTGTGCGTTGTTTTGCCGGTTCCTGAAGGTGCTATGAGACAGACTCCCTGTCCGTCTATGTCCACGCAGGCTCCGTGAACGGAATTTATGTAGTGGCTGTCTTCAAGAATGTCGCTGGCAACGCTCAGAGCTATGGATTTTATCCATCCGTAATAGTCCACGTTTATGAGAAAGGCTGTTTTCGAAAGCGGCTCGTAGAACACGCGTTGTTTCTCATCTTTCTCTTCTGTTACCACTATTCTTCCGTGAGAACGAACATGCGCAGACATTGGATAGAAGTTTTCCTCCCAGCGTTCCTTCACATACTTTACGTCAGTTAAGAGTTTGATGCAGCATCCGTATATGTCAGCTCTTTCTTCATAGAGAAGACGTTCACCGTATATTTCCATCAACGCGCTCTTGTCCTTGATGGAGATGAGTTTGACTTCGTATTTCGATGTCATAACAGTCACTTCTTTACTCTAAGTCTAACTAGTTCCTAATGCAAATATAGTTTCAAATTTTCGGCGCCATGACAGTCCTGTATTCTTTCGGAAAATGTCCCTAGAATGGACTTAGAAGATCTCAAGGCGACGAAAGTGCTGCGCGCGCTAAAAATGGAAAGAATTCTGAAGAATCAGGGCTATTTGCCTCGAACAAGAAGGGGTCATGGAACAAAAGGTACAAGACAAGTAAGTCGTCTTAGCGGCGCCGATATTAATAAAAAGGATGGTTGCTTATCCCTGTCAATCTTCGTCAGAAGGGGCGTGCTCACGAATGATCTTGCCATCTCCACTATTGCTAGTAATTGGGTTAGTGTTGCTTGGCGGATCAAGCGGAGTAGTCATATCCAACTTGGTTGCTGTGTCCGAGAAACGGAGACTGAGAAAGTCTGTCCTGAGCTTTCTTTTGGTTGCCTTCTCAACATCGCTTCCAGAGCTGTTTGTTGCCATGAATGCGATAGTCGTTGGAAACATGTCTGTTTCGCTTGGAGACCTTCTCGGTTCCAACATAACGAACATTGCCCTTATCCTTGGCGTGTGCTTTGTGGTTGCCACTTTGAATCATTCAAGAAAGAAGGAGATGGCAATTGGGGAAAAAGACATGAAACAGTTCACCAATGGATTGATCCTTCTTTCAGGAACGCTTCTTGTGCTTCTCTATATTCAATACATGAGCAGAGTCATTGGCATTTTGTTGCTGGGCGTGTTCTTCATTTACTCTTTCAAATTGTTCCGGAAAAGAAAAGAAGACGGAGAAGAGGGCAATAGGAACATAGATGGAGGAATGAGAAAGGAACTACTGCTTATTGCCGTTGGGATCATTGGCGTCATCGTCGGCTCGAGATTTACTGTTGAATCGGCTATGGATATCGCAACCTACTTGGGAGTGCCAGCCTCGATTATTGGCGCAACTCTGGTTGCTCTTGGGACAAGCCTGCCTGAATTGGCTGTTGATGTGAGAGCGGCTCACACTGGCCACTTAGAAATTTGCATAGGCGACATTGTCGGGAGTTGTTTCATGAATTCGACGCTTATCCTGGGTCTGCTGTTGACTTTCACACCGTTCACGGTTAACTTGGCCGTCCTTTCCGACCTGTTACTGTTTAGCGTGGTCTCAAACCTTGTTCTGTGGTACTTCTTGGATAATAGAAAGACAGGGTACCGAGAGGGTGTAATTCTACTCTTGCTCTACATTGTCGACCTATTGAGCATCTTCGGAATCCTAGTCTTGCGGGCCCCATGATTGGCCATGGACATTTCGATCATTTTGTTTACTGATAGTGCGTATTGTGTGATTCCTCTTTGCGAGGTACCTGAAGTGCGCGCTGTTTCGTTAAACGTGGAATTGGAACATTAGATTCATCTCAGGCATACATGGGTCCAAGTTATTGGCAAACGGCCTTACTCGCGCGCGCTCGATGCACGCGCAATCAGTATAAATGCAGGAATATACGTATAGCCGTGAAGAGAAGGAATAGAGGTGGGAAAACGGCCGGGTGGTTTCATCAAACAGAGTTTGTGGAAATTGCAACTGGCACGCACCTCACGAGTATCCCGAGAGAATCTTTTGTGAACGCAAGTTTGCTTCTGGAGAAGACGATTGTGTCAGAAACACACTTGAATCGTGCGAGAGTTGGACAAAAATGAAAAATGGCTCCTGTAATTGCATCCATGACTTTTTGAACAAAATAAGGTAAGCGCGGGCGGGCATTCAGTTGGGAACAGTAGCACATGCAAAGTGCCCTGTGGCATTCATCAAAGGACTCTCTCCTATTTGCTCCGTCTGCTCGTTAGGAATTTTCCTACTTCTATCGAAGCAAAAGTGACAGCCATGAAAATCAAAGCCGTAACCCAATCCATCAATT
>Ga0299915_10004151_pt1 | contig 10542 bp, 13 predicted proteins | sample RVTome_13_FD_200263 | JGI IMG/M metagenome (GOLD analysis project Ga0299915, IMG submission 200263) | Soil microbial communities from uranium-contaminated site in the Upper Colorado River Basin, Wyoming, United States - RVT92D227 (version 2) ... | reverse complement strand
CCTGGCATGGGCCGAGTACGAGCGCGTCGAAGGCCCGGCTCTGGCCGAGTACTACCGCGTCGTGGACCTGGCGTGGGCCGAGTTCGAGCGCGTCGTGGACCTGGCATGGGCCGAGTACCAGCGCGTCACGGGCCTGGCGGCCAAGAAGGCGCTGACTTGGAAGCGGGTCCTGAGGGCAATTTCAAAGTAGCTTCGCCATGCCTACCCCATCCTTCAGCTTGAAGAGCCTGACCCTCCGAGCCTTCCGCTCGATTGTGGATGAGCAAACCATCCAACTGCCCCAGACCGGAATGAATCTCATTGTAGGTTCCTCCGGGTCTGGCAAGACCACTCTGGGTGAAGGAATCGCCTTCGCCTTGGGGTACTCCAACATCTCCGCCGTAGCCCTTCAGTCATGGGAGTGGCTCACTGAAGAGCACCTCAAGGCCGTACTGGAAGTGGAGACAGCTAAGGGCCTCCTACGCATTACTCGCGGCAAGGGTGCCAACGTGCTGATGCCGGGCGAGGAGAAGCCTAGGACGTCAGCTAAGGCGGTTGCTGAGGGAGTAGAACGGGCTCTAGGTATCAACCCAGAGTTCTTGAAGGCGCTAGTCTACCGGGGGCAGAAATCGCCAGGTTTGTTTCTTGGTATGACCGATTCGGGCAAGAAGAGCTTCCTCACGCAGCTTCTTGGTCTAGACCGTTTCGAGAAGGTCACCGAGAAGTCACAGGCAGCAATCAGTGCCCTACAAGCTGAGGCAGAGCGGGCGAAGATTCGCCACCAGACCTTGCTGACCACTGTGCCGGGCGAGGTACCTCTGAGCAGTTTCCATGTGCACGATATTTCAGCTTGGGAGTCCAAGGTCGCAGTGGTCGTGAACGAATATGTTCAGATGACTCTCTTGCTGGAAGAGACCAAGGCGCTTGACCTAGGTCTAACCACCAAGCAGGCTAGGGTGGTCGAGGCTGTCAAGGCTGAGTGGCGACCGAAGGTTGTGGCGGCCGAGGTCGCTGTCCAGTCAGTACCCAAGGTCGACGCGACCCGGCAAGAGCTTGAGCTTAGCTCCCTTCGTTCGGACATGACCGCGATGTCCTTGAAGCACCGAGTCGAAGTCGTCGCCCTAGAGAAGGAAGCGGAAAGCGCCAAGCAACTCCTGTATGCTATGAACACGCTGGCCAACAAGAGGTCTGAAGCTGAAATGAAATTGAGCCGAGATGAGAAACGCCTTCTCTCCCTGCAAGACAAGAAGTGCTTCACCTGCCAGCAGACTTGGCTAGACATCAGTCTGACCAACGCTGTGGCTCAGTGTAAAACCGACATCGAGTCACACCAGAAAGTTGTCTCTGAAGCTGTCCAAGCAGCAGAGCGGGTTATAGGGCTCGCCGAAAAGACAGCCAACCTCCAGAAGCAAGTAACTGCCCTGCGAGCGGTCGACCATGTTCCTCCGGAGGTTCGCGCGGAGGTGGAACACCTAGTGGGGCTCATCGCGTCAGCCAAGTCGCAGCGTGAAGTGGCAGTGGCCAACGCCAAAGCCGAGTTTCATCGCATCACGTCCGAGGCGGACCGTGCTGTCGCGGCGGCCTCCAGGATGACTCCCGAGGAGGAGCAAGTCCGTCGCACTCTTTCAGACTTGCAAAGTGCGCTGTCTTCGCTTAGCAGCAAGGTGGCCACCGCCAAGCAGGCTGTTGTGTCTGCTACTCGCGAGAACGAGATGTCTTTGAAGCAGTTTAACGAGGACGCACTGCGAAGGGAAGCGTCTCTGACGACGGTGGCGAAGGCAGCCAAGGAACTAGCTGCGGCCGAGCGGGCGCTAGGGACAGAACAAGACTTCCTGGCGATGGTTCGAGGCTTCCTATCATACTTGTTTGATGAGACGCTAGCTCGCATTGCGGACGCCACCAACGCGCGACTAGCTCTCATTCCGAACGTCTCCAACATCACCCTCCGCTTCGACTCTGAGCGCGAGACTGGCACGGGTAAGCTTCGGCAAGAAATTGTCGCGGTTTGCGAGAAGGGTGGGCACGTCATCCCTATCAAGGATGGTATCTCCGGCGGTATGTTTAGCGTGGTCGAGCTTGCCGTGGACCTTTCTTTAGCTGATGTCATCGCCGAGCGCACTGGGGTGTTCGCGGGCTGGTTGATACTTGATGAATGCTTCGAAGGGCTCGATTCCGAAGCCAAGGTCGCCACGTTCGACATGCTGAAGGCCACCTCCCAGGACCGAGCCATCTTTGTAATCGACCACGCCTCCGAAATGAAAGAGATGTTCGATTCTAGAATCGTCGCCAGTTTCGATGGAGAGCGGTCGACTATTTCGACTAACAAGTAGCGGACCCGCAGCACCCATGCTAGTATAACTATAAGCGCAGAACAAACCACTCAAGGAGAATCACCATGTCAGACGTTATCGCTACCCCCGTCGTTGCTGAAGTTGCTCCCGTCGTCGTCCCGGTCGTCAAGGCTCCGAAGACCTACACCTGCACCAAGTGCGGAGTTCAGTTTGCCGGCTCAGGCAAGCGTGGCCGCCCCTCGAAGCTCTGCCCCAACTGCCGCCCCGTCAAGGAGTAGTCATGAGCTTTCAGATTATCACGTTGGAGGCGAATGATGTTATTGTTCTCCGCTACGACGATGTCAGCACTGAGGATATCAGCACTGAGGATATCAGCACTGAGGATATCAAGACCCTTCAGACCGTCCTAGATACGAAGAAGATTGTAGGGCTAGACCGAGACAGCGACTTCACCATCGTTCGTCCTGCCAAGAAGGCTGAGTAGTTATGACCCGCACACAGGCGTCCGAGCTACGCACTGTCTGGTGCGGCATCGACAGTGGCTACCCTTTCTATGTGGTGGCTAAGAACGGAGAATACCTGTGTGAGGGGCCAAACCAGCGTCTCGACCTAGCTGCTGGTGAGGTGGACGAGGAAACGGAGTCGTGCATTCGGCTCTTTCCCTCACACGCTCACGCGACAGCTTACGCAGGCGTCTGGCGAGAGCTTCTAGAAGCTGAGCCAGGTAACAATCAACTCAAGGTGATTAAAGCCACTGTCGAGGAAATCTGGAACCATATCGACGCAATTGACTCCAACAGCTTTGCTGAGTTCGGGGTCTCAGCACGCCTGGATATCTGCAAGCTGAACGAGTTCAAGACACCCATCTGCATCCACACCCTTCGCTCCGAGAGCAAAACGGCTCACTAACCTAGGAGAGTAACACATGTACCTAATTCGTCTCAAGCGCTTCAAGCGACTTTTAGTATACGCGCAAGCCATACGCAGCCGAGTTGGCGCCGGATTGTCTGTTGACGCAAATCATCGCCTAGACAAAGGAGCCTTTATTGAGACCAGCTTCGACATCCAGTTGAACCTCGTCTGGGTCTCAATAAGGTTTTACGTCTCTCGCTCTCAAGATATTCAGCCGCACCCCAACATGACATGGAAGGGCTTCGACCGGCTCCGCGTCGGCATCGGGGAGCGAGAGTGGGTATTGCGCGACAAGTCAGAGTTCGAATCGGCAGCAACTTGAAGCTGTACCAGAGCGAAGGTTCTGTTGGGCCTATGTTCGAGTAGCAATTCAATCACTAAGGAGTAATACAATGACCTACACAGAGAAGAAGGCTGTAATCGATGCGGCCCAGGCCGAGTACGACCGCGTCCGGGGCCTGGCGTGGGCCAAGTACCTGCGCGTCAAGGGCCCGGCTGAGGCCGAGTACTACCGCGTCCAGGGCCTGGCGTGGGACGAGTATAAGCGCGTCCAGGGCCTGGCGTGGGCCGAGTATGAGCGCACCAAGGGCCTGGCGTGGGCCGAGTATGAGCGCGTCGTGGACCCGGCGTTGGCCGAGTATGAGCGCGTCGTAGCAACCACCAACGAGTAGCAATTCAATCACTAAGGAGTAACGCAATGACTACCAGTTTCGAAGCCCCGAACCCCGATGCCGACCCGAACGCCAAGGATAAATTCAGGAACCTGGACGCCGACTGGAAGGACAAGGTCTCTACCATGGACGCCACCGAAATCGACGGCGCACTGGCTCAGATTGCTAAGGACGGTGAGGCGCTAGAGCAGGCCCAGGAAGCCGACCAGGACCTAGCCGCAAAGAAGGAAGCAGCTAAGGATGCCGGCCAGGTGTATCGCGAGGGCAAGAAGGAAAATCGGCTGAAGACGAGATTCCTCATGAGGGTCCTGTCCGACCAGGGCAAGGTGTAGCCGTGCTACGACTTGCCCTGGTGCTGCTGGCGTACGGTCTTTTCTACTGGTCCGTGCGCGGTAATCTCTAGCTCTCACGACGAGGCTCATGGTTCAGACTCCTACCAAGACGACTCTCCGAAAATACGGTCTCTCCGAAGCTGAGTGGCGCGCCCTTCTAGATGACCAGAAGGGCGTTTGCTTCGTCTGCGGGAAGGAGCCTACCAAGGGGCGCCTGTGCATTGACCACGAGCACGTCAAGCTATGGAAGAAGCTGCCTCCAGAACAAAGGAAGCTCTTCGTGAGAGGTCTTTTATGTTGGGTCTGCAACTCACATTACCTCTTCCGCGGCATCACTACCGAAAGGTCTAAGAACGTCACTCTGTATCTTGAGAAGTATGCTGCTCGACGCCCAGTTCTACCCCTTGGAAAGTGAAGACAGATGACTCAGCAACTAGTAAGGATGTCCGCAGCCCAGGAATACATTCAGGTTAGTCGCTACAGCCGTTGGCGCGACGACCTGGGGCGTCGAGAGACTTGGGCTGAGACTGTTGACCGCTACGTCACCTTCATGAAGAAGCACTTCGAGACCAAGGTTCCTAAGCACGTTTGGAACAAGGTTGAAGCTCACGTACTAGCCTTCAGGTCGATGCCCTCTATGCGAGCCGTGTGGGGTGCTGGCGACGCTCTGGAAGACAACAACATCATCGGCTATAATTGTTGCTACATCCCTCTAATCGACCTCCGAGCAGTTGTCGAGGTCTTCTATGTGTTAATGTGCGGCACAGGCGTCGGCGTTTCGGTAGAGAGCCAATACATCGCCCAAATGCCTCTCGCCAAGAGGCAGACCGGCCAGGGGCGAGGCATCTTCATCGTACCCGACTCTCGCGAGGGTTGGGCCGACGCTCTAGCGGTGGGCCTTGACGCTTGGTTTAATGGAGAGGACATCGAGTTCGACTTCAGCTTGATTCGCAAGCGAGGCACGCGCCTGAAGAAGATGGGCGGCAGGGCTTCGGGCCCCGAGCCTCTAGCTGACTTGCTTCGAATGGCTCGTCAGATGATTCTAAACGCTCAGGGCCGCAAGCTGACCGACCTGGAGTGGCAGGACATTTGCAACGTAGTCGGTGAGGTCGTGGTGGTTGGCGGCATTCGTCGCGCCAGCGAGATTTCATTCTCAGACCTATTCAGTGCAGCGCTTCGAGACGCCAAGACCGGCAACTACCCCATCTTCCGCAAAAACTCGAACAACTCAGCAGTCTACTTCAACAAGCCGTCGATGGTCGAGTTCATGAGCGAGTGGGCAGCACTTGCTGCTAGCGGTACCGGCGAGCGAGGTATTTTCAACCTATCAGCAGTCGAGAATCGGATGCCTAAGAGGCGCACCTTTTCGCCCGACATTCGTACAAATCCGTGCGGCGAGATTCTCTTGCGCCCCTTCGAGTTCTGCAACCTGACCGAGATTGTCATCAGGGCCGGCGACGAATTCGATGACCTCGTTCAGAAGGCGGAGGTCACTGTGTGGTTGGGCGTCATGCAGAGTTGCCTCACCAAGTTCCCCTACGTCCGAGACAAGTTCCGCAAGAACTGCGAAGAGGAGCGCCTGCTAGGTGTTTCACTTACAGGTCAGCTAGACAATTCTAACCTACTCACGGAAGACCGCCTCAGCGACCTAAAGAAGTACGCTACCAAGGTTTGTAAGCGAGCTTGCGAGGCTCTCGGCATCACCATGTCCGTAGCTATCACGACCGGCAAGCCTTCAGGCACCGTCTCGCAGCTTGTTGACTGCGCGAGCGGCTGTCACCCTAGGCACTCTCCGTACTACGTGCGTCGCTATCGGAATGCCTCCTCGGACCCGCTCTACAAGATGATGCGAGACCAGGGCGTCAAGTGGGTCCCGGAGGTCGGCCAGGAGAACCTGCCGCCCGAGAAGGTAATCACGTGGGTGTGCGAGTTTCCGATTGCCGCCCCGAAGGGAGCTATCACCCGCAACCAGATGGGAGCTATCGAGCAACTTGAGTGGTACCTGAGGATTCAGAAGAACTGGTGCGAACACAATCAGTCAACCACCATCTACGTCAAGGATAGTGAGTGGCTGAAGGTTGGTGCTTGGGTGTACGACCACTGGGACGACATCATCGGCGTAGCGTTTCTGCCTTATGACGGAGGGGCCTATAAGCTGGCTCCTTACGAGGAAATCTCTAAGGAAGAGTACGAGAAGCGGACCCAAGAATTTCCAGTGCTCGACTACTCAAAGTTGTCTCTATACGAGGTTGATGACACGACCGTCGGGTCGCAGGTGTTTGCTTGCACTGGGGACAAATGCGAGCTAGTATAAGGGTTCCTGTGGGCAGCTAAGTGGCGACCGGACTAGCATCATGATACATTGCATCGTAAGAGGAGAATTTTATGGGTGACGGCGTCGATATCGAAGGTGGGGCATATGCTGAGAGCCCTCAGAGTGGCTGGGGTCCGCCCGAGCAGCCTATGCAGGACCCCCGCTACATGCAGCAGCCCCAATACCAGCAACCACAACCTCAATACGCCCCGCCCCAGCAGCAGTACCAGCAGGCGCCGCGACGGGCACGGCGTACCAGTAAGGTAGAGGCTCGTCTCCGAATGGTGCAATATTTCGAAGAATTGTTGAATGCGCCCATCTTCAACGACCCTAACGATAGGTACGCTACCACGGTGCAGGAGGAAATCTACGCCTTCGCTCAGCGTCGCATCGACGAGCTTTTCGGCGAGGCACCTAGCAAGGCTGACTCCGCTTTCTCGCCCGAACAAGCTGCCGCACTGAAGATGCTTGCTGACAAGCTGCTGGCACCTGAGGACGAAAGTTCTCCTGAACGGGAGACCTCGGCTATTGAAGCGCGCCCTCTGCCCACTCCAGCGACATCTTCGCCGCCCTCATCTCCTGTTCGGGAGATTCGAGGGTGTGGGACCCCTGGTTGTGGTTTTGCGGAGCACGGCAGCGAGCACCCACACGGACAGCCACTAGGCGCAAGCCCCGTACAGCCTCGGCAGAGGCCCCTGGCGCCTCTCCAGGCTCCGACACAGCAACAGGTGGCTCCCGCTGCGCCCCAGGTCATCGCGAGGCCCTCAGCGGCCCAGAGAGCGGCTCTAGAGGCATCCAGGCAGCCTCAAGCTCCGCAACAGGCGCCGAATTACGTGGGCCCGGCGCCTGTGTCACCAGCCCAGATGATTAACCACCCGATGGCCCGCACGGTAGGTCCAGCACCACAACCTACGCAGCCCCAGCGCATCCCGGGCCGGCGTGGGCCTGGCAAGAAGGGAAAGGCGCAAGCAGAGCCAGCTACGCCGGCCCGAGCCTTTGCCCCACCACCCCTTAGGTACAGTATGCCGCAGGGGCAGGCAATGACCGCGGTCACGGCCATGAAGGCTCAGGAGTGTATCGAGAAAATGGGTGTAGTTCAGTCTGAAACATTTGTCACCTCTAGAGGATAACCAAGGAGCAACACAATGAGCACTGCAACAGTCGATTCAAACGGTACCTCGTACAATTTAGAGGCCTCCCTCGAAAAGTCCGTCGAACTAGTTAAGTTATACCTAAGTCTGCCTGATAGCGATTTGCGGGCTCACCTCTCTGCGGCCCGAATGGCTATCTCTATTCGGGAAGACGAACTTTGGCCGGCATCTCCCCGGCCCACAACTAGCTTGAGCGCAACCGCAACTATCGTACCCCAGAAGTAAACCTCAACCAACCAAGGAGCAAGCAATGGCAGACCAGAAAAAGCTACGTCAGAGTTATCAAGAACTACAGGTAGCCGTCCAGCAGATTCAGCAGGAAGTCATGGGGCTTCGCCAGGCATTCACCGGCAGCGCCGAGGTGCTGGCTGCCATCATCAGCGTTCTGGGTGAGGAGACCGTCCAGGCGGAGATGAATCGCCTACGCCAGGAGGCCCAAGCCAAGGCGGAGGGTGATGCCGCTGCCAGCGTCAAGGTGCTGGTCGACAGAGGGGTCCTAGTGCCCACGGCCGAGATTGGCGAGAACACTCTAGTTGTTGGCCAGGATGCCTTGGTTGACGGCTCGGTCAAGCGCGTCCAGTTCGAGGCTCGCGGCATCAAGCCAGAGTTCAGGTCCGTCTTCATCGGCAAGAAGGTCGGCGAGCAGGTCACGAACAATGGAGTCACCTTCACTGTCGTCGAGGTCTACAACATCGACATGGCGAAGGCCGCCGAGTTGCAGATGGCCCAGCAGCAGGCTCAGCAGATGAACGGAGGCGTTGCGGTCGGACAAGTCGTAGAGGCCCTGCCAGTCGACCCTGCTACCCAGAAGGCCATCGACGAGTCTGGCGAGCCCGTAGCCGGCCGGGTCGTAAAGACTAGCGAGACCGTAAACCCTGACGGTACTGGTGAGTCGACTTACGTGCGGGTCCCAGTCAGCACTCCTCCCCAGCCCTAAGCTACTACGCAGGAGCCTCGACTCTCAGTTCGGTCGGGGCTCCTGCCTTCAGTTGCTGTTTTACACCTAAGGAGTCCTATGGGTATCCCCAGCGTCAGCGACACCACCACCAAGATTGTTTCACTCATCGGTCAGTGCGTTGTCGACACGAAGGTGCAGCCGGTCGACCTGAGGTATGGGAGCTTCAAGAGGTGGCTTCGCCAGACCTACGACCTGACATCTGCCGAGATGCGCGAAGTCGAGGCGCACATCGCAAGCGTGGGGCACTTCACGTCCCTCCGAGATGCCTTCTTCGCGTCCGCCCCCTCCGTTGGACGCATCGAGGCTCTAGAGTTGAAGAGCGTTGCCAAGCTGGGTCGGGCTGCCAACAACGTCCTAGCCAACGAGGAACTGTTCCTCTCCACGCTGGAGAAGCGGCTGACCTCGGTCTTCAAGACCAAATCTGTTTGCAAGCCGTTTGGTTACTCACTCAAGAAGTCCCAAAAGGCGAAGCCCGGTGATGACGCCCGAGTGCTGAACCTGCTGCTATCCGACCTTCACTTCGGGTCCAACCTCGACCTGCGAGAGGTTCCTTATCGCTATGGGTTCGTGGAGGAAGCTCGCCGGCTCGCGTCGGTTGTCAAGCGCACCTGCGACTTCAAGCGAGACTATCGAGACCAGACCGAACTAGCTGTTTGGCTGGGCGGCGACCTAATTAAAGGTGTCATCCATGATATGTGTTCGGGGCTAGCTCTAGCCGAGCAGGTTGCTGACGCGACCTGGCTCCTGCGGCAAGCTCTGGTGGTCCTGGCGGGCGAGTTCAAGAAGGTCACCGTTTATTGCAGTACCGGAAATCATGACCGCAACCCGCTGCGTCACACCGAAGGTCGAGCTACTGACAGTAAATGGGATAGCTACGCTACCTCGATTTACTTCTCGGTCAAGCTGGCTGTGTCGCACCTACCTAACGTTCGGGTCCACATTCCGAGAACCCCCTTCGTCGAGTACTCCCCCTTCGAGGGGCAGCGGTTCTATTTGACGCATGGAGATTCTTGTTTGAACGTCGGCAACCCCGGCAAGTCCGTCAATATCGCCGGACTCGAAGCTCAGATGCTTCGAATCAACTCTGGGGAGGTGGCTCGCGGCCTGGTACCGTACTCTGTCTTCGTAGTCGGTCATGTTCACACGCCGTCAATGACACATCTAGCAACCGGCACCCTAGTGACAAATGGGTGTTTAACTCCACCCGACGCCTTCTCCGGTTCTATCGGTTACACAAGCACTCGTAACGGCCAGTGGATGTGGGAGAGCACGAAGGGGCGTCTAGTAGGTGACGCCCGTTTCCTAGAGGTCGACGAGAACACCGACAAGGACGCCTCACTAGACACCCTAATTGCTTGTTGGTCGGGGGAATTCTGAAGCCTTGCCGCAAATGTGGAGCATCGGACCGTAACAAGAACGGTCAGTGCCGACCTTGTAGCAAGTTGTCCATGCTAGCTCTGGCTGCTAGCAATAAGCCCTGTCAAAAATGTGGAGCATCGGACCGCAACGCTAGCGGAGTGTGCAGGCCTTGCCAGTCAAGGCGGTCTGCTAGCTGGGCTGAGATTAATCCGGACAAGAAAAAGGCGCAGTCGAAGCTATCCCAGCTTTCTCTTGTGGACCGCAAAAGAGAGCAAGACGCTGGCCGTAGAAAAAGCAATCCGGGAGAAAACGCGGTCCGCTGCAAGGCTTGGCAGGTGGCTAATCCGGAATGGGCCGCAGCCAACCAGAAAAAGCGCCGTGCCGCTGACCCAGAGTTCAAGCTAAAACAGAACCTCCGCAGTCGCCTTAGTGCGGCCATCAAAAACGGCCAAAAATCCGGCTCCGCCGTAAGAGACCTCGGTTGCGCCATCGCAGAGTTGAAGGCATACCTCGAAGCTAAGTTCCTTCCAGGCATGACCTGGACCAACTGGTCCAAGACAGGTTGGCACATCGAC
>Ga0299915_10004149_pt1 | contig 10544 bp, 13 predicted proteins | sample RVTome_13_FD_200263 | JGI IMG/M metagenome (GOLD analysis project Ga0299915, IMG submission 200263) | Soil microbial communities from uranium-contaminated site in the Upper Colorado River Basin, Wyoming, United States - RVT92D227 (version 2) ... | reverse complement strand
CTGGCGAGCATGGCGTTGGATTACTTAAACGACCCTATCTTGAGCGCGCCCTCGGACCAATATCTATCGAGGTCCAGCGGAAGATCAAACATGCCCTCGATCCGTTGAATATTCTGAATCCTGGGAAAATGTTCCCTGAATAAAACCATCATTGGAGCATAGAATGGCAGACCAAAACGTCCGTGTCCCCGTCAAAAAATTGACTGACTTCATGATTGCCGCCCTGATAAAAATGGGTGTCCCCCCTGAGGATGCCGGGATTATCGCCGATGTCCTGATCACTTCCGATTTATGGGGAGTTCGATCACATGGCGTGGCGCATTTAAAGATGTATCACGAACGCATCAAAATAGGTCTCCAGCTTCCGGTTACAAAATGGAATGTGGTCAAAGAAACACCTACGACCGCGGTCATTGATGGGGGCAATGGGATGGGTATGGTTGTTGGAACCCGAGCCATGCAATTAGCGATCGAGAAGGCTAAAAAATTTGGGTTGGGGGCAGTTGCAGTTCGCAATTCCAGCCATTACGGGGTGGCAGGGTATTACCCACTGCTGGCAGTTAAGGAAGGGCTGGTGGGGTTGAGTGTTACCAATGCACATCCATCGACTGCACCGACATTTGGTACCGAACCTATGTTGGGGACAAATCCCATCGCGGTTGCTGCCCCAACCGATGAAGCTTTCCCCTTTATGTATGATGCAGCCACCTCGGTCGTGCCACGCGGGAAGATAGAAGTCGCCGCTAGAGCAAACAAACCTGTTCCTGAAGGATGGGTGATCAATGCGGATGGGACATCGGTGACGGAAAGCAGTCAGATGATCGCGGAAATGAACAAGAACAATATGGCATTGCTCCCGCTTGGCGGGATGGGTGAACTGATGGGGGGGCACAAAGGTTATGGATTATCCACCATGGTGGAGATTTTCTCCGCTGCTTTCCAGAACGGTGCCTATCTTTCCATGCTGCATGACACGGACCATGATGGGAACACGCAATTCTTACGCGTCGGGCATTTCTTCCTGGCAATTAACGTGGAGCATTTTATCCCCCTGCAAGATTTTAAGCATATTACAGGAAACATGATGCGGGAACTACGAGCTTCACGTAAAGCAGCAGGCCAGCCTCGTATTTATACAGCAGGGGAGAAGGAATACCTGAATATGCTACGCAATCAGGCGGAAGGCGTGGAAATCACACAGGGAGTACAAAAGGCACTACAAACCTTGCAAAAGGAATTAAACATCACTGGGTATGAGCTGGGTTTTTAAGAGCAATAATCTCCCTGAGCTTTTTGCACCAGCCACGATATGGTAATAGAGATCCTTTGAAAGATAGCTAAGTGTGATTTGTCTCTCGTGAGACAGGTTGGACGGTAGTCTCATCTTCTTCAACAAAAATAATTGCCTCGGATGGGCAGTTAATCTGGCAGGTGCCACATTCAATGCAGATCGTAACATCGATATGAGATTGTGTTTCACCTTCTGTGATCGCGCCCGTCTCACAACCAGCCACGCAAGCGCCGCACGAGATGCATTGATCAGTCACAACATAAGGCATAGAATTCTCTCACCTGTTCAAAAAATTATCCCATATACATGTGGCGTGGGTCGATCACCTCTCGGATCAGGCGCACCTGTTCTTGGGTGGGAGGCTCAGTATTGGGAATTTGCTCCGGAATAACCGGAGTAAAACCCATTGTCCCCAACACTTCTTCAAGCGTGACACCCGGATGGATGGAAGTCAGCATCATCTGCTTCGTATCCGGATGAAATCCAAAAATTGCTTTATCCGTGATGACCCGGCTTGGTCCACCTGCCAATCCAGCTTGAGACCGACTTTCACCGCCAGTGATGTATCCAGGGCTGGTGATGAATGAGATAGCCTGTTTGAGCTTGCGTTCTTCATGCCGCATGATGATGATCGTTCGCTTCGCACAGGAGGCGATATCATTTGCACCGCCACTGCCAATCATGTGGCGGAACTTCCCCTTAGGTTCCCCGATAAGGGATGTATTCAAGTTGCCATATTGATCCACTTCAAGGCCACCCAAGAAACCGACATCTACCCGGCCTCTGTGTAATATCTCGCCAAGGATATCCACAAAACTGCTCAGCACATTTGCCCGGTACCACACCCGTGGGTCAGCCAATCCAACACCTTGGTCCACAGGCTGGGGGTCAATCACGCCTAATTCAAATAGGATAGTCATGTTGGGGGCATGGGTTTGTTTGGCAAGGAAGGATGCCACGACAGGCAATCCCAACCCAACCGCAACCACTTCTCTGTCCCGTAATTCACGGGCGCCAGCAACAGCCATCAGTTCGGAGGGGGTGTAATCAATGTCCATGGCTCCTCTTAATATCCCATAACCGGGTCAGCCTGGAGGCTGTTTAAACGTTGTAGTCCACCGGCCCGGTCAAGATATTCCCAATGGTCTCTAACTCCATATACATATTGGTCGAGGTAATGGCGCAGGGATTCCGGAGTGCGGGTGGCTTCCACATATGCCTGAATTTGCTCGGCATCGTAATCATAGGCTCGATAGACAGAAGTGGGATGGGCAGCAAAAGGCAGTTCAACCACATGTGAGACAAACAATCCCGGAATCACCGTGCGCTCCGCATTCTGACGGATTGTTTCATCACTGACGATACGCTCGGTAATCACAATCGTACGTTTACTCGCCCTGGTTTGTTCGGTATTATCCCAGCGAGGACCCATAATCCAGGCATTCCCTTCTTCATCAGCAACCTGAACTTGCACTACTGCAACATCCGGGAGGAGCGGTTTGAGTACAGGCCAGTCTTCCCCTGTGAATGGATCGGTGATATGGGCTAAATTCGAACCCGAACGTTCAATAAGCTGCGCCATCAAGTCAGATCCGCGCAGTGAACGGATTGGTATAAAAGGAATACCTAAGGCACCAGCTAAATATCTAAACGCTACAGAGAGGCTGCTATATTCCTCGACTGCCAGTGTGCCATCCTCTATCCCACGGTTGACACAATTCAAGCGTCCAAAGCGGTCAAGCGAACCGCCCCCATAGATCATGCGATCGACCACGCCAGCACCAACCAGCATATCCGCATCCATCGCACCTACACATTGTGATAGGGTTAGATGATTAATTCCGTGCCGGATGACCTCACGGGCAAATGCCATCGTGCAGCGGGTGATGGCAAAGCCGGATAATGCCAGGTGCTCTCCTGAGGATATGGAAGCTACTGCATCGGATAATGTCGATAATTTCGTCATATTATGCCTTAATCTAGGGATGGTCGTTTTTCAAAAAGCACCAGCAGCAGATGACAACCACTATCATCTTTCTTGATTTCGGCTAACTCCACGGGGCGATCCAACTTTTCCTCGATCGCCAGCACAATCAGGTTTGCTGGCACACACGTGAAGGGTTCAATTCCATGTGCCAGCATCCTTTCTTCAACCTGCTCGTGAATACACCGTTCTACATTCACCCGCAGCAGGCGCCCATCGATATCATAAGATACTTTGCCAGTGATCCCTTCTGTTTGAAGGACACCCTGTACTGTTTTAAGGATGTGATCCAGCTCTGTGGATTGAAGCAGTGGACGAACTTGATCCCGGTAGTATTTGCGACCCACTGTCGTCATACGGAAGCGTGCCCCGCGTCCACGTTCGTCCCAGAACGCCTTTTCAAGCTCGTACATCAAACCATTGACGTAATCCAGAGGAATCATCTTTTTATCGCTCATGGCTGATCCTTATAGTAAGCGTCTCCCCATTTTTCGGTAAAGACCAGGTCTTTTACCGGTAGACGGGGTCGTGGTCGGTGAGGTCGTGTGGGATGACCGATTGAGATAATACTGACTGCCTTGTACTCTTCCGGTATTCCAAGCAATTCTTTGACCCTTTCTTCATCGCGTATGTCAATACAAGGGGCAATCACCCAGCAAGCACCGAGGTCTAGGGCGGTGACCATCAGCAGGATATTTTCAATTGCAGCGGAAGTATCAAATGGCATATCCCAGACATTTTTCTTACCGCAGACCACGAGGTCCAATGGCGCATCTGCCAGGAAAGCAGAAACCTTGCCGGAGGTTAATTTCTCAAAGGCTGCTTTTTTCTTTTCCTCATCCTGCAGGCTGGCGAAGCGTTCCTGCATCTGCTTGGTAACAAATTCGGAGGTAAAACGACGTCCACTACCTCCACCCGCCAGGGCTCCCAACTTCTTTCGAGTATCTGGATCTGTAACAATAATGAAGCGCCAGGGCTGGGCATTTTCACCCGAGGGAGCCTGGCGCGCTGCTTCCAAAATCATATCGATATCTTTATCGGATACTGGTTCGTCGGTATATTCCCGTATACTGCGGCGGTCCTGGATGACTTTCATCGTTGCATCGACTAGGTTATATACTTCTGACATCTCGCCTCCTTTGGCCTGAGGATAGGCATGAATAAATTTGGATTTATGAACGAAGGGTATGTTTGGTCACCCGTTAATCACTATCCAATCAGCTTAAATAGTACCGACAGGTGAAAATGAGTTTTGTACTATAATACTAAATAGAATACCAAACTTTAATTTATTTGTCAATAATATTCATGTCATAATCAACACAATGAGAAGAAATGAAATAATTGCGTAAAGATGAAGCTACTCCCATAAAGAGGAAACGATTGACACGGTGTGATACCTATATAAATTTCTCACGGCGGTCCTGCAGATAATGGTTGATCAACCTTATCCTATTCCAGAGCCGCACTACGCAATCCAAAATATTCATTCTCCTGCCAATCCCGATCACATAAAAAGAAAATATCTGGACGTCCCTTACGCAAGCCAACCTCATGCTCAGAATCTCGATATCTATTTGCCGGAGGACATTCCTGGCCTATTCCCCGCTACCGTCTCGATCCATGGTGGAGCTTTTATGGGCTGCGACAAACCCGACGCGCTAGTGTTGATACAGTTTTCAGCCTGACAATATCCATGATTTTTTCATTGATTCTGTGAAGAAAATCCACTAGACGCCTTCGGTAGAAACCGAAGTGTTGATGGCGGATACCCCATAGAGGTGAACGAAGCCATGCCGGCTGGGGGATTTCTACCGGTTCTCACGGGCTCGACCTGGTAGTAGGGGGTACCGCCCGAAAGCTGGCGCAAGTGGATGGCCGGATCGAATCGCGCGAGTATCTGAGCCTGACGATCATAATCGACCACGACGTGATCGACGGGGCTCCGGCAGCCCGATTTACGCGCCGATTGGTGGAGCTGATCGAGAGTGGGTATGGGCTGGACGAAGAGCAGTTCATATCTACAATGCAAACCGGACCAGTGGCAGCGCCGATAGTGCAAGAATCTACCTAAAGCAGGAGTATTCTAAATCGAATTCATCGCGCTTCGTTCTCCACCTCTGGCTGAGGTTAATCGGCCATCGGAAATCAGTCTCGGACTGACAGTTTTCGATGGCTCGGGATGTTATACTAGTTGAAAGGAGATCCCATGTCTACAATCAAACCTCTTGTACAAGACTTCCTGACCCAGAAAAAGATCGCCGTAGTGGGTGTTTCAGATAAACGCGAGACGGGCTGCAATGCAGGCTACCGCCGGTTCAAGGCAGCAGGATACACCGTTAGCGCTGTCAACCCGCACCTGACGACCTTTGATGGTGATCCATGCTATCCGGATCTGAAATCGATTCCCGAAAAGCCGGAGGCAGTATTCATCCTTGCTAATCCCAAAGTGACCGAGCAAATCGTCCAGCAATGTGTGGACCTGGGCATCAAGCACGTCTGGATGCATTGCCTGATGGGGACGAAACCCGGTTTGGCAGCCAACATGACCAGCGTCTCCCAGGATGCTGTACGCATATGCCAGGAGAACGGGATCATGGTGATCCCTGGGGCATGCCCGAACCAATTCCTGAATCCCGATTTTGGCCACGCGCTGATGCGAGTGATGTTCGGCGCGCTGGGTTTTCACAAGGTCAGCTAATCTGATGGACAAAATTTTGGTCACCTACGCCACCATGGCCGGCTCAACCGCTGAAGTTGCCCAGGTTGTCGGGGAAGAGCTCGCGAATCGCGGCTACCCGGTGGAGGTCCTGCCTCTGAGCGCTGTCGGGGATCTCCAGCCTTACAAGGCTGTGGTGGTAGGAGGCCCAATGATCATGGGTTGGCATCGTGATGCATTGCGTTTCTTGACGAAACATCGGAGAGACTTCAAGCGGATCCCACTGGCTGTGTTTGTGTTGGCAATGAGCCTGACAAAGACCGGTGAGATGAATATGGAAGGTGTGCCGGTATTTGTGGACGAAAACCTGCCCAAACCGCCAAAGGTAGAAGGGCGCCTGAACTTCAGGGAGCGTTATGCCCGGCTTTCTCATTACCTTCAGCCTATCATTCAAGCGACCTCCCCGGTGAAGCCGGTAAATATAGGCTTTTTTGGAGGGCGATTGGAATACGGTCGTTTGAAATGGTGGGCGGTGTTATTCGTTCTGCTGGTCATCCATGCATCTCCTGGTGAGCGGCGTAATTGGAACGCGATCCGATCCTGGGCAGCAAATCTGCCGGTAGCTCTTCAACTCGAAACGCAGAAATCCAACGGTTAACCTTGGTCGCCCTGGTTGGAACTATAAGGGCTAATTGGATTTAATAACCCTATCCATGTAATTGTATAGTCTGTATCCAATGGACGATGGCAAAAAAGGCGGGCACTGGATGGGAGAAGCACTTTTTTAGTATCGTCCTTTCATGCCAAAAGTTCTCGCGTCCCCATACGGGGATAATATTCGAGCCGCTCCACGCTCACTGGAGTCTTCCTGATCAGGAATGCTTTTTGCTTAACCCCTGTGGTTACTCAATTGGCTTTAGTAAACCCCGCAATCCTCAGTAAGTATCCACCTCCTGCCATTCATTCACATTTCACTTTTATATTCTGAGATCACGAGAACCTCTGGTTACTTTTTCTCAATCTGTTACCTGTGCCGCTCAAAATTGCTTGGTGGTTGATTGTTTCGTCAGACCGTCAAGCAGTCCGGCAATGCTTACCAGGACAGCTCGGGTGGTGGTTCAGGCGTGCAGCCAGCACAATACTTGCCGCCCATCCTTCTGTGCAATGGGGGGTTCTTCGTTGCACGCACCAAATTGCATTGGACAACGCTCATAGAACCGACAGCGTGGCAGGGGGTCGATCGGTTGACTGATGCCCCCCTTGATCGTTGGTGGTTGGCGCTGGATAGACGGATCAGGGATCGGTACGGCGGAAATTAAAGCTTGCGTATAGGGATGCAGTGGGTTAGAAAGCATCGCTTCAGTCTCGCCTCGCTCCACGATCTTTCCCATATACATCACCGCGATCTCTTGGCTGGTGTAGCGGGCTACTGCAAGATCGTGTGTGATATACAGATAACTCAGCCCCATATCTTTTGCTAAATCCATCATCAAAGACATCACTCCCGTGCGGATCGATACATCCAGCATTGAAGTGGGTTCATCAGCCACGATAAAACGTGGCTCAACCACCAGGGCACGCGCAATCGCCACACGTTGGCGCTGACCACCCGAGAGCTCATGCGGATAACGAAACAAGAAACTGCCAGCGGGCATCAGGCCCACCTTTTCGAGCAGCACTGCTACGCGTTCTTCACGCTCCTGAAGGGAACCGATATTTTGCACCAGGAGGGGTTCGGCCACCGTCTCGAAAATGGTCAGGCGGGGATTGAGTGATTCATAAGGGTCCTGGAAGATCATCTGTACCCGGCGGCGAAAACGTTTCAGGCTTTTACCTTTCAGTGTCACCAGGTCAACCAATTCTTCACCGTCCCTTAGAAAGATATGTCCGGCGGTGGGTGTATATAACCGGCTGAGTAGCTTGCCAGTCGTTGTCTTACCGCAGCCTGATTCGCCTACTAATGCCAGTGATTTTCCTTCCGGAATGTCGAAACATATGTTATCGACTGCATGAATGAAGCTTTTTGCCTGACGCATGATCGATGTACTTACCGGGAAGTACATCTTCAGGCTGTCTACTCTAACCAGAGGGATTGTGGCTGTGTTCATCGATGTATTTTTCCCTTATACCGGATTCCAACAGGCAGCCCAGTGAGCATACCCTACCTGCTCAAAGGGCGGTTTTTCTTGGTAGCAGTGCTCAATAGCATAGGGGCAGCGCGGATGAAAACGGCAGCCCGGGGGCGGCAGGAGCAGATCCGGCGGGTCGCCGGGCAGCGCCACTAATTCGGTTTTTGGCCCTACAATGCTGGGAAAGGCTGAGAGCAGCGCCTTCGTGTAACGATGGCGCGGTGCCTGGAAGATTGTTTGCGTGGTGGCTTTTTCGACCATACACCCTGCATACATCACCGCGATAAGGTCGGCCACCTCAGCAATCACAGCAATATCGTGAGAGATGTAGATCATGCTCATATTCATCGTCCGTTGGATGCGCGCCAGTTCGCGCAGCACCTGGTCTTGCACGATTACGTCGAGAGCAGTGGTTGGCTCATCAGCGATGATCAAGGATGGGCTACAAGCCAGTGCCATGGCTATCACCGCTCGCTGGCGCATGCCACCACTGAACTCATGAGGATATCTGGACATCATCTTGGTATCAATCCCCACCAGCTGGAATAGTTCTTCTACCGATTGGTGCTTGTGTGCAAGAGTTAGATCTGTCTGGTGGCGGTCAATGGCTTCAATAATCTGATCCTCCACGCGGTACACCGGGTCTAGGGCATTCATCGCAGCTTGAAAAACCATTGAGATGCGCGCCCAGCGTACGTCGCGCATTTCCTGCTCGCTAAGTTTCAACAAATCCTTACCATCGAGCAATATCTGTCCATTGCGGATAATCGCATTATCTGGGGAGAGCCGTAACAACGTCATAGCAATGGTGGTCTTGCCACAACCTGATTCACCAACCAGGCCCATCGATTGACCAGCCATCAAGTCAAAAGATACATCACTGACTGCCGAGACGTATCCCTTGCGTGTTTTATATTCCAGTGTGAGGTTGCGGATCGATAATAATGGCTGTTCTCCCATTTTGATACTCCTATTGATAGTGAGCTGGTAAGGGCAGTTCTTTAGACCAGCCAATATTTTTATGCTTGAGTAGACTCTGGTAAGGTTTATCACCCAACCTGATCCGACAGCCTTCCATTACTATTGCGTTCATCGCTGCCTTAAGCGGGGGTTAACCACACTATCAAGAGCCCGTCCGATCAGGTAGAATGCCGTGCACAGGAGTGTTATGGAAAGCCCGCCAGGAAGGATTAGATACCAATAATCAACCCCACGTAACATATACCCAGCTGCCTGTGTGGTGTAGATCATGATGCCCCAACTCATGCGCACATTAAGCAGCCCGAAGAACGAGAGCGCAGCCTCAGAAAAGATTGCCCCAGTGACAGTGAACATCATATTCAAAAAAGCCAGTGGCATCAGGTTCGGCACGATATGATAGAACACCACATGCCAATCACTTCCGCCAGCCACTTTTGCTGATTCGATATAAGGCTTGACCTTGATGGTCAATGCCTGTGCCTTGAATATGATCGTTGTCCCACCAAATCCCGACAGGATGCCAATAACGATTGCCAGCACCCACAAATTCATCTTCATAAAGGCGCTTAATACCACTAACAGGGCAATAAATGGCAAGATGTTGATCAGGTCAGCCAGACGCATAAAAAGGCTATCCAGCCAGCCACCAAAGTAAGCTGCAATGGCCCCAATGGAGGTTGCCAGGATAACAGTGATAATTGCTGCCAGGAAACCTAACACAAACTCATTGCGAGTGCTGAACATCAATTGGCTGAGTACATCACGTCCCATTGGATCGGTCCCCAATAAGTGAGCCCAGCTTGGCGGGGCAGGGTTATTGATCACCAGGGGATCATTTCCTATGAATGGATCGTAGATTTTCGGGCTCCAAACCGTATTCATCAAGACGGGGTGCATCGCTGCAAGGATGGCGTAAAAAATGATGATGCCTAACCCTAGCAAGCCAACCTTATCCTCCGCAAAAAGTCTCCAGGTTTCCTTAAGGTTTTTCCAATATCGCCGCAAGCGGCCTCGCCGTACAGATTCCAGCGTGTGTAGTTGTGAATTCGTGATGGCGGTCATCTGATCTCCTAGGTGTATCGTATGCGTGGGTCGATGAATACGTAGGCAATATCTGCCACCAGGTGGGCAATCAAAGACAAGAGACCAATAAATAACCAGGTTCCCATGATCAGTGGGATATCATTGGTTGTAGCAGCTTGAAGTAACGTCAGCCCCATACCAGGCCAGGAGAAGACCGTTTCGGTGATGATGCCTCCGGCGACGATAAACGGTAAACCAATAATGAAATTTGAGAATACGGGGAGCATGGCGTTGCGAGCCGCATGTTTGTCACGCACCATCGCTTCTGAAAGCCCCTTGGCGCGCGCCGCCATAATATAATCTTCGCGCAATGTTTCAAGCATTGTAGTTCGGGTGAGCAGCATAGTACCGGAGAAATTGACCAGGGTCAGCGTTAGTACCGGCAGCACCTGCTGGTGTGGGCTTGCGCACCATGCA
>Ga0299915_10004148_pt1 | contig 10544 bp, 7 predicted proteins | sample RVTome_13_FD_200263 | JGI IMG/M metagenome (GOLD analysis project Ga0299915, IMG submission 200263) | Soil microbial communities from uranium-contaminated site in the Upper Colorado River Basin, Wyoming, United States - RVT92D227 (version 2) ... | reverse complement strand
TCGCCGTTCGGACAGAGCGGCCAGGAGTATGTCACCGGCTCCTGGTGGAAGGACCCGTCGGTCGTGTGGCAATCGACGAGGAGCAGCGGGTCCCAGCGCAGGAGGACGTTCCGGACGAGGCCGCGCATCTCAGGGCTCTCGAGCTTCATGGCGTCCCGGTTGATGTCGAGGTTCTGGCCGTTGTGGCGGACGCCCGAGCCCTTCTCGGGGCCGACCTGGCCCATGCGGTTCCGCGGGTCCATCTTGTCGTTGCCGTCGGCGTTGAAGATCGGGGCGACGAGGAGGACGATCCGATCGAGATAAGGGAGCTTCGGATCGAGGACGATATCGCGGGCGAGCATAAGGGTCGCTTCCTTGCCCTCGACCTCGCCGGCGTGGATGTTGGCCTGGAAGTAGACGACGACGCGCTTGTCGTATCGCAGGGCCAACGGGTCGCGGGGCGGGGGGTGGCCGATGACGAGGAGCGGGATCAGGCGGCCCTCCGCCGACGTCGCGATCGTCTCGACGCGGACGAGGGACGATAGTTTCTGGATGTCGCGGATGAACGCGAGGACGTCGGCGGTGGTCGAGGTCGCGGCGTAAGCGGTTGATTCGGCCGCTGTTCTGGGCCCCGAGGCGGGGGCCGGAGGAGGCGGCGGAACGGGGGCGACCGGGGGCGGTTGGATGGGCGCGCGCTGGGACGGAGGGGCCTGCGATGGGGCCTGTGTTCCGGTTGGCTGCGGGACCTGGGCGGAGATGGCGAGCGCCGCGATGATGACCGCGACGGCGAAGAGGATCGAGGCAGAGAGCGTGCGGAGCGTCGGCTTCATGAGAACCTCCGTTGTTTGGACGCCGAAGGGGGCAGTTTATTCCACCTCGCTCGGGGACACAATACTATTTTCCGAATTCGAGGCAGATCTCTTTCCGGTGGCCGATCCGAACGATGAGGACGAGAAGCTCTTTGCTGCTTTTCTTGAAAATGACCCGGTAGCTGCCGACCCTCAGGCGATAGAGGCCCTCGACGTCGCCGTGCAGCCGTTTGATGTTGTTCTTCAACGCCTCCGGATCCTCGGCCAGGATGAGGAGCTTTTCCTTGATGATCCTTTGGTGGGGGCGGTCGATCCTTGATAGATCGTCGATGGCCCGGCCGAGAAAGCGGAGCTCATACACCCTAGATCCCCAGCTTCTTCCAGACAGCCTCGGCGTCGTGCACTCGGTCGCGGCCCTTCTCGAGGTCGGCCAGGCGCTTCTTGGCCAGCTTCAGGTCCAGAAGATCGAAGTAGGCTTCGAGGGCCTTCTCGATGATGGCGCTCTTCTTTTCGCCGAGCTCGGAGGCAACGTTTTCGAGCTCCCTCGAGACGTCTTCGTCAATGGTAATGTTATGTCTCACTTGCATTTTTCAGCTCCTTGGCAATACACGCATTATACACATTTTTTGTGTATTGTCAAGGAACCTCCCCTCGACAAGCTCGAGGTCATTGCGGCCTCAGCAGGCCGACACATACAGAGACGATCTCTATCGGCTTCGTTTCTCATCCCGGAGATGGGGGGGGGCAGATATATTAAACCGGAAATTAGTATTGTGTCCCCGATTTCGGTAACATGGGGGCATGGCGATATTCGGCGTCAGCCCCGATAAAGAACAAGCCCTGGCGGAGCGGATGGAGGCGCTCGGCATCCGCGAGGCGGACATCGTCGAGAAGTTCATCCGCTCGGGCGGCCACGGCGGCCAGAACGTCAACAAGGTCGCCACCTGCGTCTACCTCAAGCACCTGCCCACGGGGACCGAGGTCAAGTGCCAGCAGGAGCGGTCGCAGTCCCTGAACCGGTACCTGGCCCGGCGCATCCTGACCGACAAGATCGAAGCGGCCGTCCTGGGGAAAGAGAGCGCAGAGGAGCAGCGGATCGCCAAGATCCGGCGTCAGAAGCGGAAGCGCTCCAAGCGGGCCAAGGAGAAGATGCTGGCCGACAAGCGCCGCGTTTCCGAGAAGAAACAGGGCCGGTCCTTCAAGCCCGACCTCTCCGGCGACTGAGACTTTGTTCCCACCAAAAGAAAAGCCCGTCCCGGCGCGTGCCGGGACGGGCTTTTGTGCTTCTGCTGGTGCTGCTGCTTAGAACTCGAACCGCACGCCGAGCCTGGTGATCCTGGGGTTGAGGACTTCACTCAGGAGGCCGGTGTAGTTGTAGAGCGAGCCCGCGCGTTGCGTGTCCGCGCTGGCGAGGTTGTTCTGGAGGTAGACGGTGCCGTCGTTCCACGGGTAGGAGCGGATGGGCATGTTGGAGTTGAGGACGTTGAACATGTCGGCCATGATGTACATCCGGCCCGCGCCGATGTTGATCTTCTTCTCGAGGCGGAGGGTCAGGTTGTACATCGTCGGCAGGGCATAAGCGACGTCCCGGTCCTTGTAGACGGTCGTGGAGGTCTGGACGGCAGAGTTAGGAGCATTGTAGTCGTAGATGGTGAAGTACTGGGGGACCTTCCAGCCCTCGCGGGCGTTGAACGTCGCGGAGACGTTGAAGCCCCAGGGAAGCTGGTAGAGGCCGGTGAACTTGACCATCCAGCGGGTGTACATCAGAGCGGCCTGCTTGCCGCTGGCCGCGCCGCCCCAGTCACCGTAGGGCTGACCGTCCTGGCACCACTTGTTGGTCTCGTTCCACCAGTCGTTGCCCCAGTGGGTCGTCTGGGCCTGCCAGGTGAAGGAGGCGTTCATCATCCACTTGTTGGACAGCCGCTTGTTCAGGATGAGGTCGACGCCGTAGTAGCTGTAGAAATTGTCGGACTGCCGGGTGATGCTGTAGTTCGTGGCGGTGGAGGGATAGTTCGGTCCGGCCATATAATAGGGCCGACCTGCGGCGTTACCCGAGGAATACTCCCTGCCGCGCCGGGGGTCGCCGACCGGATACAAGGTGTTCTCCGTCCAAACGTAATTGCCGGTCACGGCGTCAAACGTGAACGTTCCGCCGATGTGGTAGGTAGCGGGGATCGTCCCGGCTTCGACGTACCAGGTGCCTCCGCCGGGGGGCGGGATCGTCGGGTCGATGATCTCCGGCCCGGTGTAGGTCGGGTACTGATCCGCGTGCTCTGTGGGGTAATAGCGGAGCCCGATCTTGTCGTTGTCGAACTTCCGGTAGCTGAAGTTCACGGAGGCGGAGAAGTCGGTCAGGATCTCCCGCTCGAGGGTCACTAAGAACTCCCGGGTCCGGCTGGACTCCATGCCCGCGGCGCCCTGGAAGTAGCTCGTGACGCCGCCGACATAGTCGATCGTGTCCGGATCCGTGTATTTGAAGCCTGAGACGTTGCCCGACCTGTAGAGGTCGCTGGCGTAGAAGCCGCCCGGGTCCGTCATCCGGGCCACGGCCGTGTCGGACAGAACGCCGGGCGCAGAGAAGACCGGATAGATCTTGTACCGGTCGGCGGTGACCGGATAGCTGGACGAGTTGGCCCAGTACAGCTCGGTCCAGTCCATCATCTTGTTGGCGTTCACGTCGTTCCACCAGTAGTTGATCGTGCCGCCGGTGCCGAGAGGGGTTTTCGTGTTCCAGCCGACGCCCATGATGTCGCCGTACTGGGAGAGGGCCAGCCGGGCCACGGTCTTGCCGTCGCCGGTGACGTCCCAGGTCAGGCCGATGCGCGGCGAGAAGACCCTCCACTGGTAGGGCCGGCTCTTGCCGCCGACGACTTGGTCGTTGCCGCCAACGGCGTTGATGTCGACGTCCGTCAAGACCGTCGACAGGTAGGCGGAGAGGTCGGTCGGGAAGACCATATCCCAGGCCGGAGTGCCATCCATGATCGCATCGTTGGAGTAGGCGCCGGCGCTCGACCACTGCTTGTCGAAGCGCAGGCCGAGCGACAAGGTGAAGTTGCCCTTGACGATCGTGTCCTGAAGGTAGGCGGCCCACTGCTCGGCGATGCTGTAGCTGCCGCCGCGACGGTAGAGGGACGTCCTCATCCAGCCGGCCATCTCGCCGACGGTCCGCGTGCCGTCAAGGTTGGTGTCGACCTGGACGGTGTTGTAGGCCGTGTTGATGTTGAAGCCCTGGATGTTGCCCGTGTCGTTCGAATACGTTCTCTGGATCTTGTGCGAGTACTCCACGCCGGCCTTGAACTCGTGGGACATGCCGAAGAGCGTGTCGTTGAAGTAGTTCGCCTGGAGCTGGGCGTTGTTGCGCGGACGCTCGACCCCGTAGGAGCCCCAGCTGGCCTTGATGTCGGGCCTCCAGGCGAGGTACTTGGACTGGGTGTTGTCATAGACGATGGGGAAGGCGGTGTCATAGTCCGTGACCGGCCGCCACATGAATCCGGCGTCGTTGAAGGTGTACTTCGCGGACAGGTAGAGGTTGTTGCCGAAAACGTGCTCGTCCTGCAGCTTGACGATGGGGCTGCCGAAGGGATACTTGCCTGTCTGGTGGTTGCCTTCCGGTGTGGCCGGGCTCGAGTCGCGGCCGATCTTTTCCTTGGCGCCGGCGGTGATCAGGAATTCGAAGCGGTTGTTGGCCAGGATCTGGGCGTTGAGCTTGAAGTTGTAGTTGTCGAGGTAGTTCCGGTCGCTGATCGGCGGCGTATAGGTGCCGAGGCCCGTCCGCGAGGGCAGGGTCTTGAAGTGAATGTCCTGGACGCCGTAAGAGCCCCACCACCACACTGTGTCCTTGATCAGCGGGCCGCCGGCGTTGAAGCCGTAGTCCTTGATTTTGATGATCTTGTTGGTGTCAAGGACGCCCTGGGCCTGTAATTCCGGGGTGATGTTCGTGCCCTGGAAGTAGTTGTCGGTCAGGTAGAACCGGCCGGCCAGGCTGAGCCGGTTGCCGCCGCGGCGGGTGACCATGTTCAGCGAGACGCCGCCCGTCTGGATCGTGACGTCGGCCGCGCCGCCCACGGTGATGTTCAGCTCTTCGAACATGTCGAAGTCGTAATATCCCGCCGAGCCGCCGAGGGCCGCCGGGTCGGTCACGTCGATGCCGTCGACCGCCCAGATGTTGTTGGCGCCCTGGTTGCCCGAAACGCGGGCCCCGGACGTGTCGCCGCGGGCGATGAAGCCCGACTGCTGGCCGGACTCGTTGCCGCCCACGTTCTCGCGGTCGACCATGATGGCCGGCGCGAGCTGCATCATGACCCAGGGGTCGCGGGCCGACGGCAGGGACTGCATCGTTTCCCTGTCGACATTCGTCACGACCGTCGTCTTCTTCACGTCGACCACCGGGGTCCGGGCCACGACCGTGACCTGCTCTTCGATCGTCCCGACCTCCATGGTCAGGTTGATCTCGGCATTGCCGCCGATTGAGACGATGATGCCGGTCCTGGTCTCTTTCTTGAACCCGCTGAGCTCGGCCGTGATGTTGTATTCACTGCCGGGCGGAAGGGCCACGAGCCGGTAGATCCCCACGGCCGTCGAGACCGTATTCAGGGGCGCGATTTGCGGCCCCGTCAACTGGACGCTGACGCCCGGCAGGGGATTGCCTTCCGAGTCCGTGATCTTTCCGTAGATGTTTCCCGTTCTGACCTGGGCCGTGAGCGTTGCCGCGAACACGAACAAGAACAGAACAACGAGGAATCTCCTCATGAGCTTTGCCTCCTGTCAATATTCCCCTTAATGATTCAGAGTGGCCGTCCACTCACCCCTTTCCCCCATTTCCCACAACCCTGGTCATTATCACCCCCGATCTTCTTGGATTGACGGTAAAGAATCAGGCGCTATGCAGGATTTTACGCTTTTCAATTTGCTCTGTTAATCAGCAATTCATGTGCCAATAACGAGGGAAGATCAGATAGAATATATCTAGCTGATAATGAATGTATTGGCTGGATAGGCCCGGCGATCAGCTAAGGGTGGGGTTCAAAAAAATGAATAAAATTCAATATTTTGGAGAAGGGGCCTTCTTCTTGATCTCTTCGACGAGCTTCTTAATCTCGTCCTGATCGGGATTGAGGGACAAGGAAGCGTTGAAGGCGTCCAGCGCTTCCGACTTCCGACCGAGCCGCCAATAACATCGTCCGAGGGTGTTCAGGACGGACGTGTCGCTGTTGTAGATCTTATTGGCCTGGAGGAGCTCGGTCAGGGCCTCCTCGATCCTTTCCAGGCCGATAAGCGCCTGCCCCCGGATGACCCGGTATGGAAACTGGCTGCGGTCGTCGGACTGGAGCTTCTCCGCGATCTTGAGGGCTTCCTCGAACGCGCCGGTCTTGTTGAGGAACGTGCCGTACATGACGACCCCCTCCCGATAGTCCGGATTGAGGTTGTAGGCCTCGCTGAAGAGGGTCCGGGCGGCCTCCGGCCGGTTAAGCTTGTCGGCCTGCTGGGCCAACATATAGAGGTAAAGGAAACGATTGGCCAGGAGGAACCCTTTGGAGTTGGCGATGGGATGGCCGATGGCGGCCGGGGATACGGAGAAGGGCTCTTTCTTCTCGTCCAGGAGCTCGCCCGCGGCCCCGAAGAGCCGAACGATAATTTCGTAATAGTCCGGCTCGAGCTCCCCGGCGGGGACGGACCAGGGAATCGTAAGCGTCCGCTGGGAAGGGAGGCTGTTCAGCTTGACCGTATATGAGCGCTGGACCGGGTTGGCCTCCCGGAACCCGCGGATATCGATCCTGGCCTCGCCGTTCTTGAGGAGGGCGTCCGTGACGTTGAGGACGTTGAACAGGACGGCCACCACGTCCGACGGGCCGAAGGTCATTTTCGGGTCCGTGACCAGCTTCTGGTCGACGATCTTAAAGGGGATATGGATGTCGCGCCGGTATGTCTCGTACTTGTAGCCGAGGAAAGGCCCTTCCACCGAGGGGCCCGGCTTCAGGGGCGGCACCTCGACGTCCCGCTCGAGGACGCTGAACTGCTTGCCCACCGTGTTGGTCAGGAGGACGTTCAACCGGAACTTCCCCTCGGAAACGGGGAACGAATCCTCCAACGCCAGGCCGCTGGCCCTGACCCGGTCCCAATCGCCCTCGGGGAAGTAGAGGGGGAACTCCCGGTTGTACTGGAAGACGATCTGCTCGCCGACCCGCAGGCTGACGTCGATTTGGTAATTGCAGTAGAACTGTCTCGTCGGGACGTAGAGATCGACGTTGACGCTCGAGGGAACCATAGAGAAGTGGAAGAAACGCAGGCCCGTGACCGGGTCTTGGATGATGGCCGTCGAGGCGGCGCACTCGACGTAGTTGGTCAGATATTCCGTGGACACGACCCCCTTGTACTTGAGGAAATGCGAGGCGTAGGAGGGATTGATGTCCTTCTTCGGCGACGTCATGATATCGGCCAGCAGGATGCTGTTACGGGCCGAGGGCTGGTAGTTGAAGTTGTACTCACCGGGGATGCGGGTGATGGAAAGCTCGGCCAGCGTCGGGGCGAGGTCAAGGATCTGGTCGTACAAGGTCTCATAATCAAAGGGATCGCCGATGTCATTCTTGTGTTGCAGGAGCTGGGTCGGGCCGTCGGACACCGGGTCGTAGAGCCTGTACTCGCCGACGCCCCCTCGCTGGTAGAACAGGAGGACGAACTGGGGCGGGAGGTTCTTGCGCGCGTCACCGTAATAGCTCCAGGATAGGCAGGGCACGATGCCCAGCGTGCCGTCGAAGCGTTCGATGCCGGCCGGCGGGCCGAGGATCATGTGGATGCGGCCCATATCGGTTTTCCAGCCTTCGCGCGACGTGGTCCGGCCGTAGAATTGGTTGACGTATTGAAACCTCTTCAGAAGCTCGTCCTTGTACTCGTTTTCCGGCGTGCCCGGCGTCGGATCCCGCTGTTTCCAGAATATGTCGATGAAGATATCCCGGTCGCGGTTGTCTGCGAGCTGCAGGAAGACGTTTTTCTCGACGGATTGGATGTGGTAGGCGACGAGATTGAGCCACTCCTGATGTTGCGAGGGGAGGTCTTTTTCAGCCAGCTTCTGGCCGGCGAGGAGGGCCGGCACGAGAATGGCCGAGACGGCGGCGACGGCGAAGCGGCCCAGCGGCTTCATGAGGTGCCGTTACCTTTTTTTGAGGAATTCAATAAAGCTCCGGACGGTCCCGGCCCGCTCCGATTCCGCGTCAAGCTTCAGATACGATTCGAATGCGGCGATGGCCTCGGCGTTTTTCTGGAGGTTGAGATAGGTCAGGCCGAGCTGGTAGAGGGTGTCGGTGGTATCCTTTTGGATTTCCGTGGCCTTCTGGTAGAACTTCAGGGCCTTCTCGAACTCGGCGTTGTTGTAATAGCTCGTGCCGAGATTGTAGAGGACGATGGGATTGTCGATCTTTTCGAACTCGACTTTGCCGTACCAAACCAGGGCCTTCTCCGTGTCGCCGCAATTGGAGTAGCTGTTGGCGATGGCGATCGTGGCATCGACATTGTTGGGGTCCTTCTCCAGGAGCTTCAAATAGGTCTCGATGGCCAGGTCGTATTTTTCCTGGGCGAAGTGGCAGTTGCCGACGTTCAGGAAGACAGGGTAGGCCTCCGGGTATTTCGTGACGATGTCCTGGTAGATGGCCAGGGCTCCGTCATAGTTCTTCTGGTCGAACAGCTCGTTGCCCTTGACGAGCAAGTCCTTGATCTCGTCGGTCATGGCCAGGCCCTCGACCTTCTTCAGCTGGATCTCGATGTCGGGGTTCTTCCTGTTCTCCGAGAGGTCGACGGAGATCTTCCTCGGCGCGTAGCCGATCTTCTCGAAATCGATGTTCCAGCTCCCGCTGCGGATCCAGGCCGCCAGCCATTTGCCGTTCTTATCCGTCTTGACCGATAAACCCTGTTGGGCCGTGACGGAGAAGAGGTTGACCGTGACGTCGCCGAGTGGGGCCCCGGCCTCGTCCGTGACGATACCGGCCAAGCGCCCTTTGCCCTTGTAGTCCTGGGCGGAGACGAGGAGGGAGCAGAGGACGAGGAGAGCAGCCAAACACGCGGTCTTTTTCATGACGACCTCCCGCATGGATTGGCATTATACTCTATCCGACCGGCAAAAACAAAGCCGAGCCGTGTGTCGACGAGCCCTGTCAGTCGGCGATGTAGCCCATGCGGTGGCTGAGCCGGGCGGCCCCGCTCTTGAGCCGGACCTTGAGGGCGCGGAATGTCCCGTCCGACGCATAGTTTTTGGGCGTGTAATACAGGAGATAATAGCTCTCCGCGGCGGCCACGGCGGACCTCATCGCGGCCTCGAGGTTGGCCGTCGAAGCGATATACCCGCCGGTCGCCAGGCTCATCTGCCGGAAGGGCGCGAAGACGTCCTCCGACTGCTCCTCCATGATCACGCCCGGGACCTTGGGCGTGGGGCGCGGCAGGTACAGGAAATGGACGGTCGCGCCCGAGTCCGCGTAGGCCTTTCGGATCGGATCGACGTCGATGGTCGTCTCCCTCTTGAAGAAATCGAACAAGCCGGTGAGCGTATGGATGATATCGGGGCGGTTGTTGTAGACACTCTGGTAGACCGTGAACACCGCCGGATCGAGCTTGGGAACGTACTCCCGCTGATAGAAGAGGAAGATCTCCTTGCGGCCGGGCTGGGCGCTGAGCCGGTCGGCGAAAGCGGAAAACTGGGCCTGGTCCACTTGGCGCATGTTCTCGAGCCGGCTCAAGCAACCCGCGTACATCTGGAGCTGTTCCTCGACCGACGTGTTGATATCATAGACCGAACCCGTGGAGAACAGATCGCCGGCCATAGGCGATTCGGTATTCGTGCTAGAGAGACTGACGGCCCCGACCAGGGTCAGAGCCAGCTCCTTGAGGTCGTTGAGGATGTCCCGGTAGGACGCGCTCCCGACGAGGATGTCGCGCCGGATGATCCCCAGGAGCTGCTCGTAAACCTTTTCCCGGCCCGCGGCGATGAGGAGCTCGCTCCTCATACGGTAGGTCTTCATCGGTGTGACGATGAAGAGCTCGTCCCCGGGCAAAAGGACCTCTTTGATGAAATAGCTCAACGCCTCTCTGAGCCGGGGATCGTATTCGCTCATCTCGAAGAAGAGGTAGAAATGGCGGTTCGTATCGGGCGAGAACGGCGTTGTCTCCTCGCGGCGCTCGATCAGAGTCTTCCGGACGAGGTAGACCGCGTCAAGGGTTTGGAGCTTGCCGTCCTCGTAGACCTCGAAATCGGCCAGGCTCAGGCCGTCAACGAACGCCTCGCCCTTGAAGACGCGGACGGGGATCTCGACGTTGACGGCCGTCCGGACATGCTGGATGTCCTGGGCGGCGGGAAGGAGGGCCGCCCCGAGGACGGCGGAAAGGAGAAGGAGGATGCGAATAGCCGGCTTACTCATCGGTCGCCCCCTTTCAAGGCTGTCGTCGCGCCCTTCGGCGCCCCTTCATTATATCACGACCCGGATTTTCCGCACTCCGAAGCGGAGCCCTTGAGGATCTCGATCCCGTGGGCCAGGGCCGGGAGGATCGCCGCCAGGCTCTCTCTCGCGCCCCTCTCGCTCCCCGGCAGGTTGACGATGAGCGTCGATCCCCGGATGCCGGCGGCGGCCCGGCTGAGGATGGCCGTCGGCGTCCTCTCTGCGCCGGCCCGGCGCATGGCCTCGGGAAGTCCGGGCGTCTCGCGCTCGATCACCGCCTTGGTCGCTTCCGGGGTCCGGTCCCTCGGGCTGAAGCCCGTCCCCCCCGTCGTCAGGA
>Ga0299915_10004147_pt1 | contig 10545 bp, 6 predicted proteins | sample RVTome_13_FD_200263 | JGI IMG/M metagenome (GOLD analysis project Ga0299915, IMG submission 200263) | Soil microbial communities from uranium-contaminated site in the Upper Colorado River Basin, Wyoming, United States - RVT92D227 (version 2) ... | reverse complement strand
TCGGTTCCCACCGGAGCCCTATCCTCCTCAGCGGCAAAGGGATTGTAGCAGAGGCTGCCCTGGCCGTAGAGCGATCAATCCTGGGGGTCTGGGGGCAAAGCCCCCAGGAGCTTGGGCCTGGATCGAGCGCCAGACAGTGGAACGAGACTGGGAAGCACAACATCTGGGGGCTACCCACAAAGAACCGTGAAGCGGCGCTTTGTTTTCTAGTGTGCCGAACCGGGGTTTTCTCCCTTTGGTTGCGGCCCACGACCGCCTTAGGCCAAAGGGGCAACAGGCTTCGCCCCTGGTCGCCAGTGGTCACTTGGGTCCTGGGGCAAGCACCAACCGGAACCCGAAATAGTCGTCAGCGCTGGCTGGAACGCACTGGAGCCTGCTCGCCGACCGAAGGAGCCTGGGGGGATGGTACCAGGAGCCGCCCCGCAGCACATGGGTCTCACCATCCGCGGGCGCTGTCGGGTCCGTCTGGTCCCCTTCCTTGTACGGGCCATGCGAGTCTTCGCACCACTCCGAGACGTTCCCCGCCATGTCGGACAGGCCAAAGGGGCTGTCGCCCCTCGGGCTGAAGCTGCCGACCGGTGCGGTCCGCGGATAGCCATCGTCAACTCCCCTGCGGTCCCACGGAGACACCCACTTGTCGGCGGCATTGCAGCGCCCCTGTTCCCAGGCATTCCCCCAGGGATAGACCAGGCTCTGCGGGCCGCGCGCCGCATACTCCCATTCGGCCTCTGTCGGCAAACGGTGCGTCCACCTCACCGGCTTCGCCTTATCGGACGCATTGAGCCACTCGGCGAACTTGTGCGCGCCATTCCAGCTCACACAAGTGACCGCGTGCTGATCGGTCTGCTTGAAGCCCTGGTTGTGCCAACTCCGCCAGGGAAGAGCGGGCAGTACTGCCGTCTTGTAGCCCGCGGCCTCGACGAACCTGCGGAACTGCGCCACGGTCACCTCGAGTTTGCCCATGTAGAAGGCTTCCGAGATCGTCACCTTATGGGCGGGCTTCTCGTCTGCCACCCAGTCTTCCTCCGTCTCTGGCCACTTCTGGCGCACGGCCCGAAGCTGCTCCTCCGTGCTGCCCATGGTGAAGGTGGCGGGGGGAATGAGGAGGAAGACCATGTTCAACCCGCCGCCGAGCTCAACCACGCGCTGCTTGGGCAATGCGTCGCCGGCGGCTAATAATCTGGCGAGAGTCGCCAGCAGGGCCAGCGGCACGAAAGGCAAGCTCAAAGAGCGCTCGGCGTAGCCGTGCCACAGTGCCCCCATGACTGCAACCCTTTTCCGACGAGAACGAGAAGGTAACGGTCGCGCCGATCCTAGCGGCGCAGGCGGACGGTCTGGCCAGTGGCGACGGACTTGACGATGGCGTCGAGGACGCGGACAGGCTCGAGCATCTCGGCGTCGGTGAGCGGCCGCTTGCCGCTCTTGAGCATGGCGAGGACGCGCGTGAGGCCCGCGACGTAGCAGTCGGAGACGTCGAGCGAGCCGCCCGCGATGCCTTCCTTGCACAGAGCCGTCGCGAGGTAGCCGTGTTTCGAGTCTGCGAGGAGGTGGAGCGTGGCCGTCCGCCCGTCGCCGTAGGAGACGGCGGCGACGGTGTTCTTGCCGCTCTGGCATGCCCCGACTTCGGTGACGCCCACCCCCATGACCTGCTGCATGGTCTCGACGGCATGGACGGCGTAGAAGTGGATGCCGCCGTACTCGCTGGTGGGGTCGGCGGGGCAGCCGAAGACGCCGCTGCGGGCGCCGCCGAGCTCGGCGCAGCGGGCGGCCAGCTCGCGGGTGCCCTTGGCCCAGCGGATGGTCGAGTAGGAGGTCAGGAGCACGCCCTTGCGCTTCGCGAGAGCGAGGATCTTCTTCGCGTCGGCGGTCGAGCCCGCGAGCGGCTTGTCCACGAAGGCCGGGATGCCGGCCTCGAGGAAGGGGCGGACGTAGCGGTAGTGCAGCCCGCCGTGGCGGAAGACGACGAAGACGGCGTCCACCTTGCCGATCATCTCCTCGGGCTTTGCGACGATGGTGGGGATCTTGCCCGCGGCGGCGACCTCCTGGTTCCGCTCGGGCACGAGGCCGAAGAGGGCAACGACGCGGGCGCCGCGGATGGCCCGCTGGTCGTCGGTCTCCTTCAGGTTGCAGAGCTGCGAGAGGGCGATGGCGTGCGAATTGTCCGAGCCCACGATCCCGATCCGAATCATGCGTCGCTTCCTAACCAGTAGCCTCTGGCAACGAGCGGCATCCCGCGGCCCGACACACTACTCCTTCGGCGCGACGGAGTCAAGCGATCTTGGGGGAGCGCGCATGCAGCTTGGCGTCGGGGGGCGCAGCCGCGGCGTGATATTCCAACATTCTGTAGAATGTTGGAATGTCGGCGCGACAGGCCACCGCTTAGTACTCACGGTGCGCCGCTTGTCTTCTCGCGCAGAATCGTTAACATGTCGCCAGACTTCAGCCGTCTGAGGAGTACTATGAGCGGACCTCGAACATGGGCGGTCTTGTTCGGAGTGCCGCCTTCAGGCGGTCTTTGTCGGGCACACGGGCCTCGAGCCGAGTCTCAAGACCGCCTAAAGGCGGGACTCCAAACGCAGTCGCCCCTATTCTTGGTCCTTTCGCGGTCCTCCTCAAGCGGCTCTTGTCCCGCGGTTGGAGGCGAAGGATGATGCGCAGCGCTTCACTGGTCCTGGCCCTTGGTCTTGGCGCGGCGAGCGCCGCGCCGACAGCCGAGGAGATGCTCCGGGCGAGCGGCCTTGAAGCCGGCCTCGCCGTGCACCTCGGCACGACCGACGGGCAACTGGAGGCCGGCCTGGCCGCCAGCGGCAGGGTCCTCGTCCACGGCCTCGCCGTCGACGACGAGGCCGTCCATCGAGCCCGTAAGGCGATCATTGAGAAGGGCCTTTACGGCCTCGCCTCCGTCGAGCTCTGGTTCCCGCAGGCCAGGCTCCCGTACGCCGAGAACCTGGTGAACCTGCTCGTGGCCGACAAGGCGCTGCTGGCGGAGCGGGGCATCGGCGAAGCCGAAGTGCTGCGCGTCCTCGTCCCCGGCGGCATCGCCTTCCTCAAGGAGGGCGACGCGTGGAAGACCGTCACGAAGCCGTGGCCGAAGGAGATGGACGACTGGACCCACTTCGACTACGACTGCACCAATAACAGCGTCTCGCACGACAGGCTCGTCGGCCCGGTGACGACGCTGAAGTGGATCGAGGGCTATCGCAGCCTTCGCTATCAGAAGAGCGCGAGCGGAGCGTTCCGCTCCTGGCACGGCGTCCTGGTGCACGAGATGAAGTCGGTCGAGGCGGGGGTGCCGCGGGTACCGCGAGCCGGAGAGCGGTCGGGCGAGCGGCCAGACAAGCGGCGCGACACGCTCTACCTCGCGGCCCGCGACGGCTTCAACGGCATCGCCCACTGGCTCATGCCCATCCGGTCGCCGAGCGCCTCGGGCCTCCAGAGCGTCGTGGTGGCCGACGGGGCGGTCTTCACGATGGCCAACCCCGGCGGCCCGCTCGGCCCGATGCGTGCCTACGACCTCAAGACGGGCAAGGAGCTCCACCGCTACGCCGAGGCCGGCCTGCTGGAGACGGAGCAGCAGGCGGGCGGCAGCGGCCACGCCTACAGCTCGGGCGCGCCCCGCTGGGTGCGCATCCTCTACCACGACGGCACCCTGTTCCAGGCGGCCAGCGACTCGCTCTACGCCCTCGACGCGGCGACGGGCAAGCGCAAGTGGGCCTACGCCGACCCCGACGGCCATCGTCTTCTCTTCCCGACGCTCGCGCCCGACCTGGGGCGGGTCTTCGTGGCCAGCACCGAACGCGCCCAGGGGAAAATGGCCAACGACTGGGGCGAGTGGAACTCGCGCTGGCCCGCCAGCCGCCTCGTGGCCGTCACCGCCCTCGACGCCGCGACGGGCAAGCCCGTCTGGCGCAACACCGAGGTCGCCGGCAAGACCGCCAGCCAACTCGTCTACGACAAGGGGAACCTGGCCTTCTTCTCCACCTCGGGCATCGGGGCCATGGGCGGCCGCAGGGACATCGGCCTCGACTGGACCTGGCTCGGCGTCCTCGACGCGGCCACCGGGAGGCTCAAGTGGTGCCGCAACTACCGCCGCGAGACGCTCGAGGCCGGCAACGGCACCCTCGGCTTCGCCTTCGCCCTGATGCTGCGCGACGGCGCCGCCTACGTGGCCAGCCAGAGCCACATCGTCGAGTTCGACGCCGCGACGGGGAAGGCCCTCCGCCACCTCGCCCCGCCCATCCCCAACTCCCGCTGCGTGCGCCCGCGAGCGACCGGCCTCTACCACCTCATGGGCTTCGGCACCTACGTCCAGAAGGACCTGGCGACGACCGTCAACCAGTTCGTCACCCGCAGCGACTGCATGACCGGCCCCACTCCCGCCAACGGGATGACGTATCACACGCCCAACGGCTGCACCTGCTTCGCCATGCTCCGGGGCTTCGGCGGCTACGGCTCGGAGCCGCTCTGGCCGCCGCTGCCCGTCGGCCAGAGGCTGGTCAAGGGCGACGCCGCTCCTCCGCCCGCCCTCGTGGCCGCCGTGGCCGAGCGACCGCCCGCCGCCACCTTCGCCTATCAGGGCCGCTGGGGCGCGGAGAAGGAGACCAAGCGCGTCCCCGTCTTCGATGGCAGCCCCATCCGCAACGCTTGGATCGACAACGACGTGTTGCCGTACCCGGAGACCGAGGCCGTCGCGGCCGGGCGTCCGCCCGCGGGCGACCTGAGCCTGGTGGCCGTGGTGAACGAGCACCGGCTCGAGGCGCGGCGGGGCGGCCGCGTCGCCTGGTCGTTCACGGCGGGGGGGCGAATCACGACGCCGCCCGTCGTCCACGAGGGGCGGGTCTACGTCGGCTCGCACGACGGCTGGGTGAGCTGTCTCGATGCGAAGGACGGCCGCGTCGCCTGGCGCTTCCTGGCCGCGCCGGCCGACCGGCGCATCGTGGCCTACGGCCAGCTCGAGTCGTCCTGGCCGGTCTATGGCCTCGTCCTGCATCAGGGGCTGATCGCCCTGAGCGCCGGCCGCCATCCCGAGTTGGACGGAGGCATCTACCTCTACGGCCTCGACCCGGCGACGGGTGCGGCGAACTGGCAGGGCCGCATCCACACCGAGGCCGAGGTCGTCGTCGGCGCCCAGCCCGAGGGCAAGCGCCGCCACTGGACGCAGCCCGCGAACACCGTCATCAATGCCCCGCTCCAGGTGAGGGACGGCCAGCTCGTCCTGGTGAGCCCCGACGAGACCAACGAGGGGGTGGCCAGGCCCACGAAGCACTACGAGGTGGTCATCGACCCCGCCCATCCGCCTCAGTGAGAGGGAGCGGCGGCCGCCTTCGCGAGCCGCTGGTCGAGGTCGGCCAGGAGGCGGTCAGCGGCGGGGCTTTCGGGGCACCGGGTGGCGCCGGCCACGAACGAGCCGCGCCGGAAGGCCGCGATGCGACCGAGGGTGGGCTCGTCGGCCGCGAAGCCGCCCTCGCCGACGGCGAGGGGGCGGACGGGGTGCTTTTTCCTGTAAGCGAACTCGAGGCGCTCGAGCACGACCGCGGCCTCGGTTGGGCTGTCGCAGCGGCAGGCGAACAGCGTGGCCTCCGCGTCCCCGAGCCTGTAGCGGGCGAAGACGGCATTCTTGAGGAACTGGCGACCGAGGAAATCGCTCGGAGCGTACTGCTCGGAGCGGGCGACGCGGCCGTCGGTGGGGAGAAGTGCCAGGTAGGCGGGCCAGGCGGCGGTGGGGGGCAGGTCTCGCGCGAGGCCGCGGGCGAGGGCGAGCGCGCTCGGCCGCTCGGCGGGGGAGGGGAGGCCGACGGCGACATAGTAGCGCCCCTGCCAGAAATCGACGCGGGCCTCGTCGCTCGCCCCTTCGGAGCCGACGTCGAGCGGCTCGGCCTCGACGTTCGAGTGGCTGCGGAAGAGGGCGAAGGCGTTGTCGGCGCAGCCCATGTCGTAGATGTCCACGATCGTGTCGGCCCCGCCGCGGCGGTAGGTGGCCTGTGCGAGGGAGCGGAAGCCGAAGGAGACGACAAAGGGCGCCTCGCCGTCGATATAGTCGTAGAGGTTGTCGGCGGTGAAGCGGCGGATTGGCCCGGCGCGGGTCCATTCGCCGCGCGAGGGGGTGAGGTAGCGCTGGCCCGCGGGCCGGGCGCAGCCGCAGGCGACCGCGAGGAGGATGCAGGCGAGGGTGCGCTCAGGCCAGGGCACGATGGGTCTCCTGTAGGAGACGGCGGATGGGGACGCGGCCTGGGCAGGCGCGCTCGCAGGCGCCGCACGCTCGACAGGCGGAGGCGCGCCGCTCGGGCGGCAGGGCGGCGTACTCGGCGCGGGCCAGCGCGTCGTGGCCGTGGCGGCGGTAGCCCTCGAGGCGGATGATGTCCTGCACGGCGATGCCGTTGGGGCAGGCGTCGGTGCAGGAGCCGCAGAAGCCACAGGCACGCGAGGCGAGGGCGGCACGGCGGAGCAGTTCGGCGTCGGCCTCGGCCAGCTCGATGGCGGGCACCTTCAGGTTCTCCTCGACGTGGGTCAGGTTGCTCATGCCGCAGGTGACGGCGGTGACGCCCGGGATGCCGAGGACGTAGCGGTAGCAGAGCTGGAAGGGGGAGAAGCCCTGCTTCTTGAGTTTCGGCTCGGGGACCTGGGCGACGATCTGGTCGGCGCGGGTGGCGGCCTTCATCACGATGATGCCCATGTCGGCCTTGCGGGCGGCGGCGAGGGCGGGCTCCATGGACTTGATGTCGGTGCGGCTGAGGCCGCCCCAGGAGCCCTTGATGAGGGAGAAGGCGACCATGGCGGCGTCGTAGCGGCCGCTGGCGGCGGCGAGGGCGAGCGTCTCGGCGGGCTTGGCGTGCTCGCTGAAGCCGATGAAGCGGGCCTTGCCCTGCTTCTTGAGGTCGTCGGTGGCGCGGAGCCACTCCTCATCGGCCACGAGGTCGACGAGGGTGCTAGTGCCGTGGAGCATCATGATGTCCACGTGGTCGGTGCGGAGGCGGCGGAGGGCGCCCTCGGCGCGGTCCATGGCGGCCTTGTAGACGTCGCGCTTGGCCTGTATCTGGCCGCGGATGTCCATCTTGGTGCAGATGAAGACGTTTTTTCGCCGGCCCTCCTGGGCGAAGAACTCGCCGAAGGCCTCCTCGCTGCGGCCGCCGCCGTAGACGTGGGACGTGTCGAAGAGGTTCACGCCGCCCTCGTAGAGGCGCGCGAGAAGCGGGATCCGCTCGCGGTTGGTGTGGAGGGAGCCGTGGCAGATGCGGGAGACCATGAGGTCCGTGCGGCCCAGGCGGGCGTAGTGCATCGAGGGCTGCTCGTTGCGGCGTTCGAGCTTCGGCTCGGCGGCCAGGGCGGCGGGCAGGCCGCTGCCGACGAGGGCTGCCCCCGCGGCGCAGCGGCGAAGGAATTCGCGTCGCTCCATGTCGCTCACCTCCGCTGTGGTTGGGCTCCCGCCCACGGGCTGGCGGGCTTGTACCAGAGGGACTTCCAGTATTCCCGATCAGTGGCGTAGACGTCGATGGGCGCATCCGCGGGCAGGTCGCGCGGGAGGATGCCGTAGTGCTTCATCTCGCGCAGGTAGTGGAGGTTGGGGCGGAAGCCGGGCATGTCGAAGCGCTTGATCTCACTGAGCTTCCGCTGCGCCTGGCGGATGGCGTCCAATGTCTTCTTGTACTCGGGGTCTTCGGTGCTGGCGAAGACGGCGCCGGGTTCGGCGGGCTTCTCCTTGTTCTCGTTCAGGATGCTCGCGAGCTCGGCGTCGAGGGTCTTCGGGGGCTGCGCGGCCGCGGCCGGCTTGGGTTTGCAGAGGCCGCAGCCGCCGGCCTCGGGGGCGAGCGGGGCAAGGAGGAGGAGCGACTTCTCGGGCCGCGATAGGTTGCAGAGCAGCTCCTCGTGGGTCTTGAAGCGGAGCGAGCGCTGCTTCCTGTCGCCTTCGTGGCAGGCGCCGCAGCGGGCGTAAAGCTCGGCCTTGGGCAGGGCGACGCCGACCATCCCCGTCCCGAGCGCCGCGTAGGTGCCGGGGTAGAAGACCCCGCTCTCGATCCAAAGGCGGACCATCGTCTGCTCGTGGGCGGAGAGGCGGGCGGCATAGTGGGAGCCGTCGATGAGCTTCATCAGGCGGCTGGCCGAGGTGCCGATGGCCCGCGGCGGCTTGTTGCCGTCGGCGTCGCGGCCGTGGGAGACGAGGCCGCGGCTCAGCAGCGTGGCGTAGGCGTGGGAGTACATGGGGCCGTGGTCGCCGCAGAGCACGATGCCGCCCGCCTGCGGCCCCTGGCCGTCGTGGGCGTCGTAGTCGTGGCAGCGGACGCAGTGGCGGTCGAGGATGGGCTGGATGTCGCGCGGGAAGTCGAAGATTTCCGGCACGCCGTCGATGGGCTGGATGCGGCTCGGCGGGCGCTGGAGGGCGAGGAGCGCGCCGGACGGGGGCGGGGTGTCGGTGCGGTTCTCGTGGCAGCCTGCGCAGTTCGTCGATTCGCCGGGCTGGACGGTGACGAAGAAGAGGCTGCGGAGGGCGGGCACCTCGAAGGAGGCCGAGCCGTCGGGCTCGACGGGCACGGTGCCCAGGATGCGCTTGAGGGTGAAGGCGCCGCCGAGGGTGAGCGGCTCCATCCCGCCGCTGAAGTTGGCCTGCTTCGGGAGCTGTTCGAGGATGAGGAGCTTCTTGACCTCGCCCCGGCGGACCCCCGCCATGTTGCGGCCGTAGGTCACGTCCACCAGCGTCAGCCGCCCCGTGGTCTCGCGCAGATTGACCCTGGGCGGGATGACCCGCTCGCGGGGGCGGGGGCGCAGGGGCATCGGCTCGTGGCAGTCCAGGCGGTCGCCGGGGGGCAGCTCGTAAAGCACCTGGGTGTCGCCCTTGCCGTCCATCACGAGCAACTGTTTGCCGCAGGCGACGAGGAAGCAGTCGTCCGAGAGGGGATAGGGGTCGTGGAATCGCTCGCCGCGGGGGTCGCGGTCGCCGTCGCCGTGGCTGATGCGGCGGGCGAAGGGCATCGTGTCCGGGCCAGCGTTGGGGTTGATGACGGTGATCGCCCCCTGGTGCTCGGGCACGCCGTGGCCAGGGGAGAAGGAGGCGACGACGCGGCTGGTGCCCGGGATCGGCTTGGCGTCGATCATCACCGTGCCGCCGTGCTGATTGCCGTAGTAGGCCATCTGGCCCGTGCCGTCGGGGTTGACGGTCCAGAGATGGTGGAACTGCACGCGGCTGCGGTCGACGTATTCCCAGCGGGTATAGAGCACGCGGCCGTCGGGCAGCACCCAGGGAGTGTTGTCGTGGACGATGCTGCTGGAGAGCATGCGGACGTTGCGGCCGTCGGCATCGCAGCGGTAGAGGATGGCCACGGGGGTGTACCAACAGGCCACCCAGCGGTTGCAGCGGGAGGAGGCGAAGATGAGGCCGCCGTCGGGGAGATAGGCGGGCTCGATGTCGTCGAACGGGCCGTCGGTGAGCTGGCGAAGGCCGGTTCCGTCGGTGCGGACCGTATAGAGATGATAGTAGGGCTGGCCGCCGCGGCGATAGGAGAAGAGGATTTCGCTGCCGTCGTAGTGCACCTGGGGGTCGCGCACACCGCCCCTGGGGTCGTCGAGGAGGACCGTGAGCTTGCCCGACCGCTCGCCAGCTCGCGGTGCCCGGAGGTCGAGGCGGCAGAGGCGGCCGCCGTCGCGGCAGCCCTTGTGGTTCGGGTCGGTCACGTAGTAGCCGAAGTTCACGTAGTAGTGGTCGGTGCCGGAGAGGCGGGCGGCGAAGACGACCTCGTCGACGCCGTACCGCGCCAGCGGGTTCGCGGTGGCCCGCGTGGGCCAGGCCAGGCAGACCAGCAGGGATGCGGCGATGGCGTAGCGCGGGCTCAGCGTTCAGTCCTCCGCTCGTCGGGCGGTTCCGGCCGCCCACATTCTAGCAGAGTCGGGCGGGGGACCTCAAAGCTTTCCTGTCTCGGGCATGCAGCATTTGCGCCCGGGGGGCGACTATGGGTATGATGTGGACAGGGCTGTGCGGCAGCCGGCAATCGCCCCCGGCCCGGCTCCCGAGTATGGCCCCCAGCTATGGTGACCCGCCGGTTCCCGCATCGTCCTCGTCCCTCGTCCTCGTCCTTCGTCCTCGATTCCTCTGGCTTGCGGGGAGAAGAGTCGAGAACGAGAGCCTGGCCCGAGGCTCTGCGAGGGCACGACGGACGAGGACGAGGACGATTACAGAAGAAGAAGGGCTTCCCCATGACTGGGGGCCACACTCCCGGCTCCCGCTTGCTTCTCCCTGGAACCTGTGGTAGACTACGCCTACGTCAACGGACGGTGGAGGCTCTCTCCGCCATCCATCGGGGTTTCATTGTAACGGAGGTAAGAGGCATGCACGGCACGGCGTTGTTGCGGCGGGCTTTGCTGTTCGTCGCCCTGGTGGCGATGACCGGGACCGTCTGGGCCGGCGAGGAGGAGAAAAAGCCCGAGCCGCCGAAGGCCGCAGAGGACGAAGGCGCTCCGGAAGACATGGTGGCGAAGGTGGACAACGTGGTGATCACCCGGGCCGACCTGAACATGGCCCGCCGCCAGCTTGCGCTCAACCCGCGAGCGCCGGTGCCA
>Ga0299915_10004145_pt1 | contig 10547 bp, 7 predicted proteins | sample RVTome_13_FD_200263 | JGI IMG/M metagenome (GOLD analysis project Ga0299915, IMG submission 200263) | Soil microbial communities from uranium-contaminated site in the Upper Colorado River Basin, Wyoming, United States - RVT92D227 (version 2) ... | reverse complement strand
GCCGGGACCTCTTTTTCTCCAAAAAGCTCCGGGGGGTGGTCATCAAGCTGCTGCTCCCCCTGATGAGCGGGGTGGGGAAGATCTGCGGCGTGTCCCAGGACGAGGTGCGCCGCTCCTTCATCGCCATCAACAACCAGCTGGTCCTGGCCCAGCATCCCCGGACCACCCCGGACAAGCTGCTGCTCCTCATGCCCCATTGCCTCCAGTTCCACGAATGCAAGTTTCGCATCACCGGCAGCATCGTCAATTGCCAGCGCTGCGGCCAGTGTCCCATCAAGGGGCTGGCGGAGCTCTCCGACAAGTACGGGGTGGGGCTGGCGGTGGCCACCGGCGGCACCCTGGCCCGGCGCATCGTGGTGGAAAGGCGGCCCCGGCTCATCATCGCGGTGGCCTGCGAACGGGACCTCTCCAGCGGCATCCAGGACAGCTATCCCCTCCCGGTCTTCGGCATCCTCAACCTCCGGCCCCACGGCCCCTGCTACGACACCCAGGTGAATCTGGACCGGGTGGAAGAGGCGCTGCTGACGTTTCTTCTGCCTTCGGCGAGTGCCGAACTTCCTGTAAGAAATGATTCTAAGGGCGAAATAGCCTGAAATATATCTAGTTTTTTGCAATAATATTAGGTGATTGTAAAAGTTATGCCACAGCATTAAGCTGGTGGCATGGTGTTAAAAACAGTTAAAGATATTGTTTTTAAAGAGGAAAAAGCTAGGACATTTTTCCTCAAGCAGCGGTGGAAAAATTACCGAAAATTCTGTCCACGGTGTGTCAGTAAAGAAGTAGTTAAGATAAGGAGAATGCGTCTCCTTTGCCAGGGCTGCCGATATGAGTTTGGAGATTTTACCGGCACCCACCTGGCGCTTCTCCGCATAGGGTTTAGGGACTGGCTCTGGCTCATTAAGCTGTTCGAGTTGGAGATTTCGGCTCGCAGGGCGGCCAGAGAATTGGGTCTGTCCTATCCCACGGTGCTCAAAGGATTTCAGGTAATTAGAAAAGCCATTGTGGCCCAAGACCAAGCATATCCACTCCTGAAAGGGGAGGTGGAGGCAGACGAAGCCTACTTTGGCGGCCGCCGGAAGGGCAAGCGGGGCCGGGGCGCTGCTGGGAAGGTGCCGGTTTTCGGCATTCTGGAGCGGGAAGGGAAAGTCAGAGTAGAAGTGGTCCCTAATGTTAAGGCCGAGACCCTCCTGCAGCTCACGGTGAAAAAAGTGCGGCGCGGCAGCATTGTCTATACCGACAAGTACCAAAGCTATGATAGCCTTATGTTCTGCGGATACCGGCATCTTAAAGTGGATCATTCCCAACGCTTTGCCTCGGGGAAGGTATATATTAACGGCCTGGAAGGCTTTTGGAGCTACGCCAAGGAAAGACTCATCAAGTTCCACGGCGTCTCCAAAGAGAAATTCCCCTTTTACCTGAAAGAATTAGAGTTTAGATATAATCACCGCAAGAATGATAACATCTATGAATTATTAATTAATCTGCTAACTAAGCCTGTGGCAGATCTTTTATAATTACCTAAGTTTATTTCCTAAATACATGGGGCCATGTCCAGATTTTTCCTGTCTGTTTAGCGAATTAGGCTAACCCAGGCCAACAAATTGCCAGGAGTTATCGGACCTTTCTAAACGCTTAATTAGATAAGAAAAAATGTTGCAATCTTAAAAAAGAATATGCTATTATCCGCGCCAATATGTTTGGAAGAATTTTCTCCTAGGAACCTGAGCCTATTTAAGTACCTGACAAAAGAAATTAAAACTGCCTTTGTGTGAGAATTTGGGCTCATAATTTCATCATAAGTCTTGGGGAGGACTTATGTCCGGAGGAAATGTTTTAAGCCATAAGGGGGGGATCATGCAAACAAATTCATGGTCGTGGAGAATTAAAGCCTGCCGAATTCTCGCATCGGTCATTTTATTAGGGTCAATCCTGGTTATCTCCCTTTCTGATTGCTCCTATGCCCAAAACCGCAACTCTATGATTCAGAAAGCTCAGGAGGATTATAGCCGGGCGGTGAGCCTGATGAAGCAGGGGAAGAGCCGCGAAGCCCTTCCTCTATTGGAAAGCGCTTTGCGGGAATTGCCTGACAATGACTTTTTAAAGGCGGATTACACAACGGCCCTGGTCTGGTCCGGATCTTATGCCCAGGCAATAAAATATTACGAGAGTCATAAAGCCAGGTTGGAAAAGATTAAATACCTGCCTCGAAATCTGGCCAAGGCCTATTTCGAGTTAAAGGACTATAAAAAAGCCCTGGCTTTCTATGAAAAAGCCTTTTCTTATAACAATGCTGATGAAGAGGCATTTAAAGGAATAATCTATACCTCTTGTATATTAGGGGATTATCTCACTGCCTACAAAGTCCTGTTATATGCTCGAGAAAAAAGATCCATCCCCGAACCTGCCTTGGCTTCAATGCAGACTTACATCTTGAAGGAACTGGGAGCCAGCAGCCAGGCCTTCTATTATGCTAAAGATAAAGGCATTAAAGACCAGGAGTTATTGTTGGCCCTAAAGGGAGATATGGCCGTTGATCGATTGAAGTGGGATGAGTATGACCTCTCCCTGTTTATCTTGGAAAAGATCCTCCAGGCTGATCCCCAAAATTTCCGGGCCCGGTGCGATTATATCCTGGCCTTAAGAAAGAAAGAACGGATGAAGGAAATTTTGGAACAATACCAGCTCATCGAGCAGATGGGCCGGCCCGTTCCTTATTGGGTGACCGAGGCGGTGGCCGATGCCCATTTATACCTGCGCCATCCCCGGGAGGCGGTAAAATTTTATCTCCTCACCCTGGACAAGGGGCCAGTCAACCCTTATAACACATACATGGGTCTTTTTTATACCTATACCGAACTTCGTCAGTGGGATGATGCCGATCGGATGTGGCCCAAGATCGACGATCTCCTGAAACGCCGCAAGCTGAATGAGTTGGAAAAACACGAAGCCCTGGTGGCCTGGGGTTGGTATCTCATTTATCAGGACAAACTGGCGGAGGCACAGGCATACTTTTCCGAGCTGGTCAAACAAGCCGGACTCAATGCCGGCATCCGCTCCGGCTTGGCCCACACTTATTACTGGCGGGGCTGGCCCCGCCGGGCCCTAGAGGAATTTCAGATCGCCCGGAATCTGGATCCCAAAGAGGTAAAAACCCAGATCGGCCTGTCCCGCACCTTAAATGAACTGAATTATAAATACGAAGCCAGGTCCTTGTCCGACGAATTGATGAAAAAACATCCCACCAATGTGCACGTTCTCGACCTGAATGAAGATTTAAAAGTCGAAGATATGCACGAAGTTACCGGAGACATCAAATATATCAATGAACTTAGTGGCGGCAAGGCCAGCGAATTCTGGATTACCGGCAAGGGCACCGCCACCGTCAACCCTTACTTCAGGATCTTTTCTGAGATAACCCACTTGAGAACCGGGGAAAAGCTGGACACCGGGAACAGAGTCAAGTTTGCTTATGATCGCCTGGCCTTCGGGGTAAAATGGAAGGTTTTCCGGCCTCTGGAATTAACCCAGTCGGTGGGTTTTGACTATCTCAGCGGACGGGATGCCGGGTCTTATACCAAGCTGGATTGGCGCCCCGCAGACAAGATAAAAATGGCGGCGGGTTTTGATTCCTTCAGCCTGGACATCCCCATCAGGGCCAGGGTTGCCGGAGTCAAAGCGAAGAAGGCCTTCTACGATTTCGACTACCATGAGAGCGATCTGCGGGACTACGGATTCTCCGTGGGCGCCAACTGGTTTACCGACGGCAACACCAACCCTTACTTCAGCATCCGTTACGATCAGAACGTCTATAACGAGCCGGACTTTAAAATCCGGCTGGGGGGCGAATTTTCTTATGACCGTTACAGCAAGGACCCGTCTGCCGTCGACTATTTCAGCCCCAATCATGAATATCAATTCTTGGTAAAACCCGCGTTTCAATTCATCCATTACCATATGTACAGCCGGAAACTCCGTTCCACTTTCTACACCCGCGTCGGGGTCTATAAAGAGCAAAATTACAATTTCTACCCGGTTGCCGGGATAACCTACGAGCAGGAATTAATCTGGTCGAAAACTTTCGCTCTCACTTGGAATGTTGGTTATGACACAAGAGTCTATGATGGGAATTATGTCCATGTCCTGGGTGCGTTCTTTACTTTTAAAAAGAACTTTTAGGTTAATCATTGTTTCTTCGTTTTTGGCTTTGACGGTTGCGGTGCAACCAGGCCTGGCCGCGGAGAAATTTATCTCCATCGTTTATCACGATATCCCTGAGAAGGCCGCCGTGGACGATGATAATACCCGGGCCGAATTCATTAAACAATTGGAATACTTCAGGACCCACGGGTATCAATTCATCAGCGCCCAGGACGTCATCGCCGCGTCCAAAGGCCAGAAAAAACTGCCGGAAAAAGCCATTCTTTTGACTTTCGATGACGCCTATCTGAGTTTCTATAAATTCGTTTTCCCGGTCCTCAAGCTCTACCGTTACCCTGCGGTCTTATCCGTAGTGACCTCCTGGATAGACGGGAAAAAGCCGAGCTTTTATGCCGGCAAGGAATTCATGAATTGGGACCAGATAAAAGAGGTGGCCGCGTCCGGATTGGTGACCATTGCCTCTCATTCCAACGACTTGCACAAATACGTCAAGAGTAATCCGGCCGGCAACGAAGAAGAATCGGGCTACACCTTTATTTACAATAACCTAACCAAAAAATATGAGTCCGAAAGCGAGTTTCGCACCCGCATCCGGGAGGACCTCAAGAAAAATTTGGATATTTTTGCCCAGAAGTTGAAATTCCGGCCCCACGTTATGACCTGGCCTTATGGCGCCTACAATAAAATTGCTCTGGAAGAGGCCAAGAAGCTGGGGTTTGATGTCTTTTTAACCCTGGAGCATGGCTTTTCCGATATCCATCATCTGGACCGCATCAGCCGTTACTACGCCTATGCCAACCTCTATTGGGTGCAGACCTTCCTGGAGGATTTGGAAAAAGGCCTGAGAGAGAAAACTCCGATCCGGGCGGTGCAAATCGACCTCGATACCATCGTTGACCCCAAGTCATATGAAGAGAGCGATCAAAACCTGGGGAAGCTGATCGACCGGCTGAAAATCCTGGGAGTTAACACCGTCTTTCTGCAAGGTTATTGCGATACCCAGGGAACCGGCAATGTCAGCTCCCTCTATTTCTACAATCACACGCTGCCGGTCTCCATGGATTTCCTCAGCCATGCGGTAAATCGGATAAAAGTCCGGGATATCAAGGTGTTTGTCTGGATGCCGGTTTCCGCTTTTGAACTGCCCAATGCCGCCTTGAATGAGAGTTTAAAAGTCAGGGAAATCAAAAAGGGCCGGGAGGGCGTTACCACTTCCTGGTATCGCCGCCTGTCGCCTTTTGACCCCCGCTCCCTGGAGGTAGCCAAAGGCATTTTCCGGGACCTGTCGGCCTACGTCAACTTTGACGGCATCCTCTTCCAGGACGACGCCTATTTTACCGATGAAGAAGACTTCCATCCCGCGGCCGCCCAGGCCTTCCAGCAGCGTCTGGGGACGGAATTGACCGAAAATGCGGTTAAAAATGAACCCCTCAAAACTCAATGGATCGATCTAAAGACGGAAACCTACAATCGCTATATTGCGGAACTGATAAAGACCGTGAAGATTTATCGGCCTGATGCCCAAATTGCCCGCAACATTTATAGCGAAGTGATTACCAACCCGGCCGCCAAGGCCTGGTTCAGCCAGGATCTTTCCACCTATGTGAAGGACTATGATTACGCGGTAATCATGGCCTATACCAGCATGGAAAAAAAGTCTTCCTGGAGCAGTCAAAAAGACTACTTCCAAACATTGTTCGATGCAGTCAAAAAATATAATGCGAATAACAAAGTCGTTTTTAAACTGCAAGCCTATGATTGGGCCACCAAAACCTGGATAAAAGACGAGTCCCTGAAAAGAGAAATGAGCTATCTCTTATCTATAGGGGTTAAAAATCTTGCCTATTATCCAGACGATGTCTTTAAAAACAAGCCAAATGATAATTACCTTTCGGAAATAATATCAGGAAGATCTTTTGTGAAAGATCGCTAATAAGGGAAGCCTATGGATTTTATAAGCATACTTAGTTATTTCGCTTTTCTTTACCCATTATATATGGGAATCGTCTGGATCATCGGCGGATTAACGTTCAAATTTCACTGGGAGAAAAAGAACCCGCCTCTCTCTGAAAATCTGCCCTACTTTTCTATTATAATCCCTGCTCATAACGAAGCAGACATTGTCGAAGAGACGATTATCAATTTAAAAGACCTCAATTATCCCGACTATGGAGTAATAGTAGTTAACGACGGCAGCACCGATGCTACCGGCGCCATACTCGACCGGCTGGTCGCTGAGAATAGTGAATGGCTCAAGGTCATTCACTTAGAGCCTAATATGGGTAAATCCGTCGCCCTGGATACCGGCATCCTTCTCAGCAAAGGGCAATTCCTGTTGGTGATTGACGCCGATTGCCTCCTTGATAAAGACGCCCTCCGCTACTTTGCCTGGCACTTTGTCACCAGTACCCGGGTGGGGGCGGTTACCGGCAACCCCAGGGTGAGAAATCGCACCACCTTGCTGGGCAAAATTCAAGTGGGGGAATTTTCCAACGTCATCGGGCTGATTAAAAGAACCCAGCGCATCCTGGGGAAAATCCTCACGGTTTCGGGAGTGCTGGCCGCGTACCGCAAAAGCGCCCTGATCTCCTGTGGCCTCTTTGACCCCGATACGGTGACCGAAGATATTGACGTTACCTGGAAATTGCAGAAAAAGTTCTGGGATATCAGGTATGAACCCCGGGCCCTGGGCTGGGTCCTGGTTCCCGAAACCGTCAGAGGTTTATGGCGCCAGAGAGTCCGCTGGGCTCAAGGGGGCATTGAAGTATTGAAGAAGCATTTCAATGTCTGGTTTGATCGGCGCTACCGGCGCTTATGGCCAGTTTATGTGGAATATTCCTTGGGGACTTTGTGGGCCGTTTCTTTCACCTTCCTCGTCATTTATTGGCTGACCACCATTTTTTTCAGTTTCCTCTGCCAAAGCCAATATATCCAAACCCACGTGCCCATCATCAACACCATCTATTATAGTTTGGCCGCGAGCATTGATCCTGTTTTCCCCCGCTGGCCAGGCGCCATTTTGGCTTTGCTCTGCTTGACTTGCTATCTGACGAGTTTTATGATTGACAGGGTCTATGAGAAAGGGTTGATGGCCAAATACTATTTCTGGATTATTTGGTATCCCGCCTTTTATTGGATAATAAGCGCGCTGGCCGCGGTTGAAGGCTTAATTAACGTCATCTTTAAAAGAAAAGGGGTTACCTCGAAATGGATGAGCCCGGACAGAGGGATCCATATCCAATCGTCGATCGACCCGAAGTAAAATCTAAACTTCGGTTGTTCTCTGAGTGGAGCCTTACCACAGTATTGTGGAGTGTCTACGTATATCTTTTTATGCCCATTGTCACCTTTATCTTATGGGCATTCGGTGTTAAATTATTATACCAGGAACTGATTGAGCAGGCTGGGTTTTACGAATTCTTAAAAGTCATACAAGGTGGCGGGCTGGCGGTCTTAATTATAATGGTGATATTTTTTATTTGGAGTTATTATAACTACTTGATATTCAGAATCAGAGGAGAGAGGAGAAATAAACAAGTCTTGGTGGCTCAGGATGATGAACTTGCCAAAGTCTATAATATTGATCCGGATTTTCTTAGAGAAGCCAAGAGCCATTCTCGCTTTATTGTTAAAGTAACAGCAGAGGGCATGAACATCCAGATAGGTTAGCTTCTTATAAGTTCCCTACCTGTTTGATCGGCAAGAAAAGTAGTTTCCTCAGAGAAATCCAGCGGGGGCCCTCCGGGCCCCCGTTCATCTCCTTTCCCCTGCCGCCAACTCTCCTACCCCCAACTCTTTTTTGGAAGTCCCAAATCTTATATAATCCTTGTAGAGACCGAAATTAAACCCCGGGGGCTGCCCCGCAAGCAGCGCCAAGGCAGGGACTTTCCATAACCGCCTCCCTAAATCCCGTGCAGGTGACGGCAATAACCGCCAGGACCGCGCTGGTCAGGTCCAAAATCCCGGGCGTGGATTACGTGATCAACCCCTATCTGGGGTGCGGGCACGGCTGCCGCTACTGCTATGCCGTGTTCATGCGCAAATATGCCCGCCACCACCGTCAGACCCCCTGGGGCGCGTTTGTGGAGGTGAAGGTCAACCTGGCCGAGGTTTTGCGCTCCGAGCTCCAGAGAAAAAAGCGCCCCGGTCGGGTTCTGCTCTCCAGCGTCTGCGATCCCTACCAGCCCGCGGAACTGAAATATCGCCTGACCCGGCAATGCTTAGAAATTCTCGGGGGGATGGGTTGGGGGATGGACATTTTAACCCGCTCGCCCCTGGTGTGCCGGGATCTAGACCTCCTTGCGGCTCTGCCGGGGGTGAGCGTCGGGTTTTCCATCCCCACGGACGACGACCGGGTCCGGAAGATCCTGGAGCCCCAGGCCCCGCCCATCGGCGCCCGGGTGGAGGCCCTGAAAAAATTGCATCAGGCGGGGATCTCCCCCTGGGTCTTCATCGCCCCCATGCTGCCCATGAACCCGGAGAGGCTCCATGAGCTCCTTTCCCCCCACGTCAGCCGGGTGATGCTGGACCCCTTGAACTATCGGGGCCAGGTGCAGGGATTATTTAAAAGGCACGGCTGGGGTTACGCCTTGGCGGATGAGTTTGCTGCCACCACCCGGGCCGAACTGAGGCGGTTGTTCGGGAACAAGGCCCGTTGACCAGGGGCGGCACCCCCGTCCCAGCGGCAGGCGATGACCGCGGGTGGCGGACCTGGGTCCCGGGATTTGACAATTGCCGGGTCTCTCCTTATTTTAATGGACGATTTAATGGGCGAGGAGGAAAAAGGGCCATCATGCCCGGCGACACCTCAAGCATAACCTGGCCCGCCCCAGCGGCCGTCCCCGGTCCGGTTCTCTCCCGGAAAAGGCAGTGGCTGGATCTGGGGCTCAAGGTGCTGGTCCCGGTTTTCTTGGCCCTGCTTTTGGCCGGGGCTTATGAGTTCGGCTCCCTGGACGCCTATCTGCAACTTCTGCACCGGGGCGCCTATGCCTCTTTTCTGCCCGCCCTGGGAGCCGCTTATGCTCTGGCCGTGTTGCTCTTTCAGCTAATTCGCACCGTCCTCTGGGCCTGCTACCGGCCCTACCCCCTGGCCCAGGGTCCGTTGCCGTCAGTGACCGTAATCATCCCGGCTTACAATGAGGGGGAGATGGTGGAGAAGGCCCTGGCTTCCGTGGCCGCGTCCGATTATCCGGCGGACCGGTTGGAGATCATCTGCGTTGACGACGGCTCCACGGACGATACCTGGGCCCATATCGCCCAGGCCCGGGAACGTTACCCCCACCTGCTCCGGGCCGTCCGCTTTCAGGCCAACCGGGGCAAGAAGGAGGCCCTTTTCGCCGGGTTTACCCAGGCCCGGGGGGAAATCCTGGTCACCCTGGACTCCGACAGCGTCATGGCCCCGGAGGCGCTGCGCCACCTGGTGGCCCCGCTGCTGGCGGACGCCCAGATCGGCGCGGTGGCGGGCAACGTCAAGGTTTATAATCGCCACCAGAGCCTCATGGGGAAGATGCAGGCCGTGCGCTTCGTCAATCTGGACTATCTCCGGGCCTCCCAGTCCCTCTACCGCACCGTGGTCTGCACCCCCGGGTCCCTGTCCGCTTACCGGCGGGAGGCCTTATTACCCATCCTGTCGGCCTGGCGGCGCCAGACCTTCCTGGGCGCGCCCTGTTTTCACACGGAAGACCGGGCCCTGACCAATTTTATCCTCCGGGGGGGCTACTACACCTATTACCAGCGCACCGCAGTGGTCCATACCCTGGTGCCGGAGACTTATACCGGCGTCTGTCGTATGTATCTCCGCTGGGAGCGGGGGAACGTCCGGGAATCTTGCGTGCAGTTGGGCTACCTCTTCACCCGATACCGCTCGAAATATCGCCTGATGCCCATCGTCGAATTTTTCCTGGCCCAACTGGAATACCCTTTGACCCTGCTCTTTTTCGGGGTGCTGGCGGCCTCCATAATCGTTTATCCCCCCATGCTCTTTAAGTTCCTCACCGCCCTGGCCGTCGCCTCCCTCTTCAACCTGGTGTATTACCTCTGGTTGGAGCGGGACCTGGACTTTATCTACGGGATCATTTACAGCTATTACGCCTTCTTTTTCCTTCAGTGGATTTACCCCTACGCCTGCGTCACCGTCCGCCACCAGGGCTGGCTGACGCGTTAGGGCGTAGTTAGAGGAGTTATTTGAGGGAGGGGGCCAGGGGCCGGTAGCACAAGCTTTCCAGCCTGCGGCAGGTCTTGTCCCTGCCCCCCAACCAAACTCAAAAAAAAAGCCTGGCAAACCGAAGTTTGCCAGGCTCGAAGCATTAAGCCACTACTTTCGTGCCGAGACCACCGCCAAGACGCCTGCCCCATGGCCGTTTCTCACCGGTTCCAGGCTAACTATGGCT
>Ga0299915_10004142_pt1 | contig 10548 bp, 10 predicted proteins | sample RVTome_13_FD_200263 | JGI IMG/M metagenome (GOLD analysis project Ga0299915, IMG submission 200263) | Soil microbial communities from uranium-contaminated site in the Upper Colorado River Basin, Wyoming, United States - RVT92D227 (version 2) ... | reverse complement strand
GGTGTAATACTTTTTCAATTCATGGATCAGCTCTTCAATTTTGGCTGTAGAGACAGGATCGAGCGCACTGGCAGGCTCATCCATGAGTATAATGTCGGGATTCACTGCCAGGGTCCTGGCAATGCAAATGCGTTGCTGTTGTCCGCCTGAAAGACTCAGGGCCGATGAAGTCAGCCGGTCTTTCACTTCATCCCAGATGGCAGCCTGCTTTAATGAGATTTCAACAATCTCATCGAGTTTGCTTTTTTTGCTTATACCATTGATTTTCGGACCGTAGGTGACGTTATCATAAATAGATTTGGCAAAGGGATTGGATTTCTGAAAGATCATCCCGACCTTTTTGCGCAGGTTAACCACATCTATGTTTTTCTGGTAAATGTTAATACCGTCGATGTTGACCTCTCCTTCGATTTTGACATTCTCGATCAGGTCGTTCATTCTGTTCAGGGTGCGCAGGAAGGTGGATTTACCGCAGCCCGACGGTCCGATAAAGGCAGTTACCTTTTTTTCGGGGATGTCTATGCTGATCCGGTTCAAGGCCATATTGGCGCCATAGTACACGGAGAGGTTGTTGACACTGACTTTTGTTTCTTTTGTATCCTTCATGGGCTACTTCGCTTTTTTTCTGATCCTGTATCTGAGTATAACGGCCACCATGCTCAGAGAGAAGGTCAATAATAGTAAAACCAGTGTGGTGGCGAACTGGATTGGCAGGGTATCATCAACGTTGGTGGATTGCGTGGACATGATATAAATATGGTATCCGAGCGACATAAACTGATCGCTCAAGTGGGCGGGGAGATCAGCCAGGTAATAGGCTGCACCGGTAAAAAGAATCGGGGCGACTTCACCTGCCCCACGACTGATGGCCAGGATCGTCCCGGTCAGAATCCCGGTAACTGAACCGGGAAGCACCACCTGACGGATAGTTTGCCATTTGGTGGCCCCAAGTGCCAGACTGGCCTCCCTGACTTCCCTGGGTACCGTATGAATCGACTCTTCCACAGAGACTATAACTATGGGCAGGGTGAGCAAGGCCATTGTCAGGCTGGCCCACAGTATATTGGGCTGACCCCAGTGCAGTTCACCGTTATAGAAGAGATTATCGAGGTGTAAACCTACAAACTTGATGAAGAATCCGAGTCCGAAAAGTCCGAATATTATGGACGGAACGACTGCCAGTGTTTTTACAGCAAAGCGGATGGTTTTTGCCGCAACCGATTTCTCGGAAGCATATTCTGCAAGGTATACTGCCGTTATCGCTCCGAACGGTACAGCAGCCACGGTCATGATCAGTGTCATCAGGGCGGTGCCTATAATGGCCGGAAAAATTCCTCCTTTCGTCATGCCTTCACGGGGAAATCCGGAAATGAATTCCCAGGTGAGATTGCTCCATCCGCCAATAAAAGTGACTGTCAGTATCGCAATGATAACAAAGAGGATCAGCAGCACGCTTATGCCGGTGAGGCATTTGATCAGTATATCTTTGGTTGTCCTGTTCATAATGGTATCACAATCATTTACCCTGGAAGCGTCTGATAATGCGATTGCGGAAATAAAATTCCGCCAGGGCATTGAGGGTGAATGTAAAAATAAAGAGCAACGAGCCTATCAGGAACAGCACACTGTAATGGGTATCGCCAAAAACCACCTCGGCCATTTCGGCACCAATGGTTGCAGAGAGCGTTCTTACCGAATCAAAGGGATTGATCGTCATCAGGGAGGCGTTACCTGTAGCCATAAGAGCTATCATGGTCTCCCCGAAGACCCTGCCGATACCCAGCAATAACGCTGCAAAGATCCCCGGCGTGGCCGTTGGCAGAACAACCAGGAAGGCAGTCTGCCGAAGACTGGCACCCACTCCCAGGCTGGCTTCGATGTAAGTGCCCGGAACGGCTGTAAGTGCATCCTCTGTAAGGGTATAGATAACGGGGATTGCGGCCAGGGCCATGGCCACACCACCGACAAAAGCATTTAAACGGCCGGAATAACCGAAAAGATCCTGGAAGAAAGATGCCATTACCATCAGTGCGAAAAAACCGATCACCACCGACGGAAAGCCGGCCAGCAATTCGATGGCGGGTTTGATGAACTCCCGGATCCTGCGCGGGGCAAACATGGCTGTATAAATGGCTGCCAGAATAGCTATCGGACCAGCAAATAATATAGCGATCAGCGTAACTTTCAGCGTTCCCAGGATAAGGGGAAGCAGGCCATACCGGGGGCGATCAGATACCGGCTGCCAGTCTTTTGAAAACAGGGTAGACATGACATGGCCGGCTCCTGTTTCGGAAGGGTATTCTGAAGGGTAATTCTCCAGGGTATCACCCACCGGGTATAATTCCTCAACAGCTACGCCATAGCTTTCAGGTTTAAGTCCAACGTCAGGTTCAGGTCTTCCCGGATCATAAATCTCAGGAACCAGTAAATTATCACTTCCTGGTAAAGTTGAAACCGCTTCGGTTTCTTGTGGCGCTGTTTTAAAAATGGGAAGCGTTTCACGGAATACAAATACGAATATAAGGATGACAATAGTGATCGACATAAAAGCGATGGTTTTAATCACCTTTTCTGCCAGCCAGTCATTAAACCGGAATTGCTTCTTCAGAAGGGAAGAAGCAAGTCCGGTTGATTGTGCATTTACCGCCTTGTTTTTTATTTTCCAGCGCTTTTTCACCAGAACCTATTTTTCGGATAAATTGTTATTTTACCGGGAAATAGCCAACTTCGGTAATGATCTTCTGGCCTTCGGGACCCAGGATCCAGTCGATATATTTCTTTGTCTCGCCCGAGGGCCGGTTACGCATGTAAAGGTACAGGTAACGGGTGATCGGATATTGGTTTCTGGCAATGGTTTCAGGTGTCGGCAGAAAACCAGTGGTTTTTTCGTCCTTTTTTATCATGCAGTGTTTCACTCCCGCAGCATAGGCTGCTCCGCCATAACCAATCCCGTACTTGTCTTTTTTCACCGCATTCACTACAGCCGCCGTTCCCGGAAGGGTCTGGCAGCTGGCAGCGTAATCGCCCTTAACCACCTCATCCTTGAAAAAGACGTAGGTACCCGAGCTGTTCTCACGTCCGTAGAGCTTAACAGGGGCATCATCACCACCCAGTTGTTTCCAGTTCGTAATTCTGGCCTGATAAATATCACTCAGCTGTTTCAGCGTAAGCTCCTTCAACTTGTTCGATTCGTTCAGAAAAACCGTAATGCCGTCTTTGGCACAGGAAATCTCTACGCCGAGCGTGTTATAACGAGCTTTCAGCTTTTCCACTTCGGTTGATTTTATTGGACGGCTGGAACTGGCAATATCAGTTGTCCCATTGATGAGGGCTGCAATACCAACACCCGAGCCTCCGCCGGTAACCTGAATGGCAACGGCCGGATTCTTTTTCATGTAGATCTCCGCCCAGCGTTGTGCCAGAATAACCATGGTATCTGATCCCTTAACAGTGATTTTGGTTTGCTGCATAAAAGCAGCACCGGTGATAAATGCTGTTACCAGCAGTATTGCTATAACAATTCTGTTTTTTTTCATTTTATTGTTTTTTTTATTCATCTTGCTTTTGGCTTTTGGCCTTTGGCTTTTAGCTAATGGCTAAAGGCCAGTGGCTAATGGCTCATTCTAAAATCTCGCCTGCATCCTTATTCCGAAAATATTATCTTTGATATCCTTTTTGTTATCAGCATTGGTTTCGTTTTTTGGCAATTCATAATTCAGCGAAAATCTGATATTGTCATTCAGGTAGTATTGCCAGGCCAGGGTGAGTGTTCTGTAATAAATTTCCTTTTTGACAGCATCGCCGGAGAGTTTTGTGTTGGGGTCGAAATAATCATACCGGGCCACAAACTGGTTCTTTTTACCGATGTTCTTGATGAAATATACATAATACCCTGAAAATGCCCTGGTTTTATAGGGATCGGTTTTGGAAGTACCAACAAATGCATTCTTTCCGGCTATGTATTCACCCTTTAATGCCATACCACCCAGAATATCGAAAAATGCCTGTATTTCAATCCCACCCCATTTTTTATCGAGGTATGATTTGTAGTTGGACGCTGTACTGTCCATATTATTTTCAAGATCAGAAACATATTTGATCTTTGACATAAGTCCGCCAAAATAGCCATGAGCACCAATATCAATTCCGATACCGGCGCCTGAGAAATTCAATGAATAAACCACCCTGGACATGATGTCCTTACGCGTATCGACATCTTTCTGCTGACCACCGGTAAAATTACCGTTCAACACCGCTAATTGCAGCTTTACAGGTACCTTAACCGGGTTGAACTCGAGCTTGGCACCAACCTCACGTTCACCCGGATAAATAGTTCTGATTACCCTTGAACGCTCAAGCACTTCACGTTGCCCAGAGGAATACTCCACTTCGTAATTGGGCCTGTTAAACTGGCCTGCCCATAATGACAGGGAGGGGAATTTGGGAAGCGAGGCTACGGCATAGGCATCTTTCAAAGAAAGATTTCCTGTGCTGAAGTCGGGCTGTAAGACAAACTTAACACCATCGGTGGCTTCATAAGTGAATTTAATCCTGGCCCTGCGAATATAAAAGGTATTTTCCGGTTCAGTTGGTTTGGCAAGGTTGTAGGGAGAGGTCTCAAATTGTGCCTGGATATAACCGGACACTTTGATTTTGGTAAGTTTCCCAAGATCACTTTCATTCAAGGCAACACGTTCATCCAGTGAGTTAATTCTGCCGATAAGCGTTTCCATTCTTTCCTGCAGGGTATCTGAAGCATTTTGAGAATAAACGACAAGTGTTCCGGTGATCATTAGTAAAATTGTGATGGTTTTTTTCATAATTCAAAGTTTTTATTCATGTGTTTTAATGCGCACAAAGTTCCGGAACACTTGTTACACTTATGTTTCGCTTTTGTTAAATTTTTATTTCCTGATTGAAAATTTTAGGATTACAAAACAGGATAAAGATCAGAAGCTTTTGTTACAGGGATATTGCTCTTATGTTAAATTAATGTTACGGCCTTTCATGCAGTTAATCACAATAATTGCCCTGAACATGTCATAATTATGTAACAATTTTGTAATATTACTTTCATGGTGCAGTTTTAATTTCGTCATCAGGTAATAAATGAATTTAACATGACAGTAAGCAGTTCAACATATATACTTGTGGTTGACGATGAAGAGGATATTTGTGAAATCCTGAAATATAACCTGGAATCGGAAGGCTATCAGGTAGATACAGTGAATTCTTCAGAAGAGGCCCTGCAAAAAAAGCTTGAAAAATATCACCTCTTTCTGCTGGATATCATGATGAAAGGCATGTCGGGGTACCGTCTGGCCGATGAAATCAGAAAGCGGAAAAACAAAGGTGCTCCTATATTTTTTATCACGGCGAAGAATACCGAAAATGATAAGCTGACCGGGTTTTCAGTTGGTGCGGATGACTATATCACAAAACCTTTTTCCATCAAAGAAGTATTGGCACGTATAAAAGCTGTTCTGCGCAGGACTGATGTTTTACATGATGCCATGCCCAGGGAGGCACTCATAAAACTATCGGGAATTGAACTGGATATTGAAAAGAAACGGTTATCGGTTGACGGATCAAAAACTGATCTTACACCGATTGAGTTTCAACTGATACTGATATTGATGAAAAGCCCGGGCAGGATCTTCAGCCGAGATCAGTTGCTTGATCTTATATGGAGGGATGTAAATGTTACCGACAGGACGGTTGATGTGCATATTACACGGCTGAGAAAAAAGTTGGGGAAATACGGGAAATTCCTAATAACCCGCAAGGGATACGGATACTGTTTCGAAATTGAATAAAATTTTCTCATGAAAATCATAGCATCATACAACAGGCAATGGCTGATTTATATCCTGTCTTTCTTCTTCTTTTTCACCGCTGTATTATTGGTTTCTGAATACTTCCATGAAAAAAGAATACGGATCAGTGCGCTTAATGAAAAACTGGACCATTATGCCATACTTGCTGATAATTACATAGCAAAATATCGGATGAATAATACCTCCGGTTTTGCGGGATTAGACACCCTTGCCGGATTGATTCCCCATGAATCGATCAGAATTACCGTTATTGATCACAAAGGGGAAGTGATGTATGATTCACGGGTTAAAAACATAGTCGGGATGGAAAACCATTTACTGCGTCCTGAGGTTCAATCGGCCATCAGTGAGGGATATGGTTCCAATATCAGGGTATCCGGCACCACCAGCCTTAAATACTATTATTACGCAAAGCGATTTACTGAATTCATCATCCGGATTTCAGTTGTATATGATATTGATGCCAAAAAATTCATTCAGCCCGACCGTATTTTCCTGTTATTTGTATTGCTGTTTTTTTTGATTGCATCCTTTACAATAGTTCTCATTACCGACAAATTCGGGAAATCCATCAGTACATTGCGGGATTTCACGGTTCAAGCCCTGGCCAATAAGCCCATCGATGAAAAACTGGTTTTTCCTGAGAATGAGCTCGGGATTATCGGGCAGGATATTATTGAAATATACCAGAAATTAAACCATACCAAGGAAGAGCTGATATCAGAAAAGGCAAAACTGATCAGGCATCTCAATATGCTTGATGAAGGAATCGGCATATTTTCAAAGGACAGAAAGGCTATTACCAGCAATAACCACTTTATCCGGTTTATAAATCACATCAGTGATACGCGGGTTTTTACGGCCGATGAATTTTTCAGAATTAGCGATTTCAGTCCGCTTTTCACATTCATCAACAAGTACCTGCAGGATGAAAGCAACGGCCTGGCAGAAACACAGCCGACCTATGAGATAACTATCAGCAAAGGCGGCAAGCACTTCTCCGTTAAAAGTGTTGTATTTCAGGACAGAAGTTTTGAAGTGTCGGTACAGGACATTACAAAGCTTACCAAACGCAAGGTCCTCAAGCAGCAAATCACGGAAAATATTGCACATGAATTGAAAACACCGGTAAGTTCGATCAAAGGATTTCTGGAGACCATACTGGAAGGCAATACCGATAAGGCAAGAACCAATGACTATCTCCGGCGGGCGTATACACAGTCGTGCCGGCTGGCCGACCTGATTCACGACATATCCCTGCTTACCAAGATTGAAGAAGCTTCCAGTCTGTATCTTGTTGAAGAAGTTGAGCTTGATGAACTGATAAAGGATATTGCCGGAGAAATTCAGCCTCAGCTGACTTCTAATGACACCAGTCTGGTGCTGAATATTCCTGATAATCTCGTTGTCGGAGGAAATTCCGGTCTTTTGTATTCCATTTTCAGGAATCTTTTTGATAATTCCATTGATCATGGCGGGAAAAGCCTCACTATCCGTATTGACAATTATATGAAGGATGATGATTTTTATTATTTCTCTTACTCCGATACCGGTACCGGAGTTCCCGAGGAGGATCTGCCCAGGCTTTTCGAACGTTTTTACAGGGTTGACAAGGGACGGGATCGCAAAAAAGGAGGTACCGGTTTGGGATTGTCCATAGTAAAGAATGCCATTCAGTTTCACAAGGGGGATATCTCTGTGAAAAATCGTATTGGGGGCGGATTGGAGTTCTTGTTTACACTAGCGAGGGATGTCAGGAATAGTAACGAGTAACTGGTAATGAGTGACAAAAGACCGGAGAAATTTCGATTATCCCCTATCTGAAAGCCACCTATAAGTTTCAGATTTAATAAAAATATAACCACATTGTAACATTATCTTAATATCTGTTTTGTAATTTGTAGACTTGAAAGGCGGAAGTCTTTATGAAACTGTGGTATAAAGATTTAATTGAATCTCTACATTGGATCAGCGATGATTTGAAATATTTGTTATTCGTTGGTTTGCCGGGTGGAATACTTATGATTCTGTTACATGAATGTATGGATTACTCAAACCTGTTCTAATGATCTTTTCAATTTTAAATCTGGCTAATACTTGATTTCACTTTCATGCTTACCCCTAAGCATATTTCTGTTGCAGGTGAAGTAATCCGACACTTATCAGCTTGTTTCCCAATAACAATGACAAATATTAGCAGGGGCTTAATAGTAATTTAACCATTTTGTAACACCTTCTTAACATTGCTGTAATATCTTGTACATCGCAAAGCGGGTGTATAAAACAGCAACGCAAGGAGAGGTTTGAATATTATTCCTGAAAGTATTGATTATTAGAAGATTAAAATAATTTTAACAGAATGGCATTTACATTATTTCCAAGAGAAGAAAAGTTTTTCCTTATGTTTGAAAAACAGGCTGATCTGATACAAAGAGGAGGTATCATGCTGAATAAAGCCATGCAAGACAGCCACTACGATGAGTCTCTGGTCAACAAACTTTTTGCGTTATCCAAAGAATGTGACGACCTTACACTTACCATCATTCAGAAAAATCAGGAAACCTTCATTACACCATTCGATCGTGAAGATATCCAGCAATTTGCGAATGCTGCAGATGACATTGTGGATTCCATTTTAAACTTAGCCCGCAGTGCAAAGCTCTTAAAAGTCAAGAAGAAAAGAGATGAACTCAGTCGACTTGGAGACACCATCGAAAAGTCGGTTACGAGAATTGCCGAAATAGTAGAGTTATTAAAGAATAAAAAGCAGGCGACTGCGATTTTAAAAAGTTGTCATAAGGTAAAAAGGTTTAAAAATGAAGGAGAACTTATTCTAGATGAAATCATACCGGAAATGCTGAATGATAACGATGTCGGAGACATCTTCAGGTGGAAGGAAATAATTGATAAATCAAGGGAGTTATTGCGCTATTGCGAAAAATTCATACTGATCATTGAGACCATGTTAATCAAGCTGGTTTAGTCATGGACTGGTTTATTTTTTTCCTGATTGCCCTGGCCTTGATCTTTGATTTCATCAATGGGTTTCATGATTCGGCCAATTCTGTTGCCACTATAGTTTCTACACGTATTCTTTCGCCAAAATTCGCTGTTTTATGGGCTGCATTCTTCAATTTCATTGCATTCCTTTTTTTCGGACTTCACGTTGCAGGAACAATTGGCAAAGGCATTGTCGATGTTTCCATCATTGACAAGCAGGTCATCTTCGGAACGCTCATGGGTGCCATCCTCTGGGATATAATTACATGGTGGCTCGGACTCCCTTCCAGTTCATCCCATGCCTTAATTGGCGGTCTTGTTGGTTCGGCATTGGCCAAAGCAGGCATTAATACCCTGGTTTGGGCTGGAATTCAAAAAACCCTTATTTTTATAGTTATTGCACCTTTAACAGGTTTTATTCTTGGTATGTTACTTGCCTGGATTGTTTTCCGGCTCTTGTATAAGGTATCACCATTTAAGGTTGATAAGTTCTTCCGGATAGGTCAACTTGTTTCTGCAGCCATGTATAGTTTGGGCCATGGCGGTAACGATGCTCAAAAGACCATGGGAATCATTGCCAGTTTACTCTTCAGTGCAGGTTATCTGGGCCCTGTATTTCATATTCCCCTCTGGATTGTGCTATCCTGTCATGCAGCCATCGCACTTGGAACCATGCTTGGAGGTTGGAGAATAGTGAAAACTATGGGACAAAAACTCTCCAAATTGCGACCTGTTGATGGATTTTGTGCTGAGACCGGTGCCGCCTTAACTTTATATGTTTCTTCTGCACTGGGAGTTCCGGTAAGTACTACACATACCATTACCGGTTCCATCCTGGGAATAGGGACCATTAAAAAGGCTTCCGCCGTAAAATGGAAAATTGCCAAAAACATCGTAATTGCCTGGATACTTACCATACCAGCAGCAGCCCTTATTTCCGCCCTTTTCTACTGGTTGGCTGTTCAATTTTAGGGATTTTGGATATTTACTCTGGTTTGAAGAAAGGGTTTCAGAATGGTCCTCAAAGAGGCTACGCTGATTTAACGCACCACATTCTGAGAAACCAGCCTGCCGGCTGTTAGTGCTGCAAGAAATTTTTCTCCTATATTTGCAGGGCGAGAAAATTATGGAAGTATTTCACCAAGCAGTCCGGATTACCAACAGGATCAACAAGCTCAGGGAATCCGGCAAAACCATCGGATTTGTCCCCACCATGGGAGCCCTGCATGAAGGGCACCTTTCTCTGGTACGGCTGTGCCGTGAACAGAATGACGTTGTGGTGGCCAGCATTTTTGTGAATCCCACCCAGTTTAACGACAAGGATGATCTCATCAGGTATCCCCGGATGCTGGACAAGGACCTGGAGATGCTCGGAACAGCAGGCTGTGATTTCGTTTTCATGCCCGGGGAAAAGGAAATTTACCCGGAGCCGGATACCCGGCAATTTAACTTTGGAATCCTCGGCAGCATCCTGGAAGGGAAGCACCGGCCAGGGCATTTCAACGGTGTTGCCCAGGTGGTGACCCGGTTGTTTGATATCGTGAAACCGCACCGGGCTTATTTCGGACTGAAGGATTTTCAGCAACTGGCCGTTATCAGGAAAGTAACCGCTGATTTGCATTATCCGGTTGAAATAGTTCCTTGTCCCATCATCAGGGAAAGTGATGGATTGGCCATGAGTTCCCGGAATATTCTGTTGAATCCTGCGGAG
>Ga0299915_10004140_pt1 | contig 10550 bp, 6 predicted proteins | sample RVTome_13_FD_200263 | JGI IMG/M metagenome (GOLD analysis project Ga0299915, IMG submission 200263) | Soil microbial communities from uranium-contaminated site in the Upper Colorado River Basin, Wyoming, United States - RVT92D227 (version 2) ... | reverse complement strand
CGAGCCAGGGCAGCGGCCTCGTCGTTCAGCAGCTCCAGCGCATGAGCCCGCCGCGCCAGCTCCTCGTCGGCAGCGGCCAGGCGCGCGGAGAGATCGGCCTCCGACGCGCTCGCGCGCTCCCTTTCCTCCGAGAGCGTCGCATCGAGCGCACGCGCCCGCGAGGTCGCCTCCTCGAGCGCCTCCACGAGGCGCGCTTCGCGCTGCGCGGCCTCGGCCGCCGCATCTGCTGCAGCCTCGGCCTGGCGTGAAAGCTGTCCGCTCAGCTCCGCTTCGCGCTCGGCGAGCGCGGCGGCGGCCGCCTCGATCTCACCCTCCAAGGCACCGATGTGCTGCAGGTGCTCCTGCAGCTCGCGCGAGAGATCCTCCTCGCGCGAGTGCGCGGCCTCGCGGAAAGCCCGATACTCCTCGTCGAGCAAGGCCAGGCGCCCCTCGCGATCGGCGAGCGTGGCCTCTCGATCCTCGATGCGCTCCTGGAAGGCAGCCGCCGCTTCGCGCGCCGCTTCGCGCGCCGCCTCCAGCTCGCGACCGGTCTCGGCCAGCCGCGCGTCCAGGTCGGCGATACGGGCGTCGCTTTCCCCCTCCGCGGTCTGCGCGCGCGCCTTCTCCGCGGCCAGCTCGGCCGCGAGGGCCGCCCCCTGGACCTCGGCCTGGGCGAGGCGCGCCTCCAGCTCCTGCGCCGCCGCGGCGGCCTGCTCGCGATGTGTCTCGAACGCAGCGTCGACCGCGCGCCGCGCCGCCGCCGCCTCCTCCAGCTGCGCCTCGTGCGCTCGCGCGGTCCCGGCGGCGTCGTCACGCGCGGCGGCGATGGCCTGCTGCGCGCTGGCGAGGTCGGCTTCTCGTCCAGCGATCGTCTCCTGCAGCTCCTGCTCGCGCTGGTCGAAGTGCTCCACCTCGGACACCAGCGTCCGCTCGAGACGGCCGATCTCCTCGGCCGCACCGTCGAGCGCCACCTTGCGGCGCGAGAGGTCCTCGTCGCGCTGGCGCAGATCCCGTTCCAGCTCGTGGATCTTGCGCTCGTGCGACGCGAGCACCTCGATGAGCTCCTTCTCCTGCCCGAACTTCTCCAGCAGCAGGCCCTCGATGGAGGCGCCGTGCTCGCGTTCCTTCTGGAGGAAGAGATCGCGCGCCCCGGTCAGGCGCCGCATGAGGTCGTCGATCTGGAGCCGGAAGCCCTGGATCTCCACCTCCTTCTCGTGGAGACGGTCGTCTACCTGGGAGAGGTCGCGCTCGCGAACGTCCCAGATCTCGGCCAGCCTGGCGATCTGGGCCTCGCGCGCCTTGAGGTCGTCGCGCAGCGCCTGGAGCCTGCCCTCCGGCGTGGCGAGCAGCGAGCGCGGGGGCGGGGTGCGGGGCCGCCGGGACTCCGCGATGAGATCGGCCCTGCGCTCCGAGATCGACTGGAACATGCGGCCCAGGAAGAGGCGATCCTCGTCCGTGATGGCGCTGCGGCGGGGGCGGCGCGGGACGGGTGGAGGACCCTTCGACGGCAGTGACACCGACTCTCCATTCACGGCGAGCATGGCGGGCACGAGCGGCTCTCCCGGGCGCAGCTCCACCATCCCTTCGTCGTCGATGATGATGGCGTCGTCGGCGGACTCGAACGGCGCGCTCATCACGAGCAGGTTTCGCACGAGCTGCATCAGCGCCGCCGTGTCGAGCGGCATCCCCAGATAGCCGTTGGCAGCCGCTGGCGTGCGCGCGTGCTCGGTCAACGCCTCCTGTGAGGCGTCGGACGAGAAGAGCACGACCGGCAGCGAGCTCCGCTCCTTGCGCAACCGCGCGCAGAGCGAGAAGCCGGAGAGGTCGGGGAGCTCTGCCCGGACCAGCACGACGTCGGGTGCGCGCGATGCGATCTCGCGCTCGGCGTCGGCGGCACTCGGGGCGACCGCGGTCTGATGGCCGTCGTCCCGGAAGAGAGATGCGATGGACAGCGCGAACGCGCTGTCCGGCTCGACAATGAGGACTCGCTTGGGATCCATTCGTGTCCGGCCAGTGGAGAGGACGGCAGTCTACCGCCGGTGTCAGCGGCAATCTAGGCACGGCTTCGTGTAGGAACCGTCCAGGCGAGGGAGTCCCACTCGGTCTCACAGCGGCGCACAGTTCTTGTGGTCTTGCAGCGCCACCCCCGCCGCTGTGTGATGTCCGGCGCCTTGCGGCGCCTCGAGCGGGGGGAGAAGCTCTCCCCCCGCACCCCCCATCTCTACCGGGCGGCCGCGCGCACCTCCGTGGTGACGCCGGGGAGGACCGCCGCCGGGGCGTCGCGCGGCCTCGCCGTGGCTCCGTACCTTCTCCAGCGTGTCGGGACTCTCGCGCTCCGCTTTCGCTGCGATTGCGTGCTTCGCGCTGCCCCGCATGACCCTGGCGAGGGCTCCGGAGACGCTCGTCGCGCCCGTCCGGTGCGTGGGCGACTACCTCGAGGCCGTCGCTGCAGCGGCCCCGCCGCGACCCCGGCGCGCACCCCCTCCGGCGGAGACCAAGGCCGCCGACCCTCGGTGGGTCCGTGTCCGCTCCTATCTCTCCCCCCGCGCCGTCGCCACACTGAACGCGACCGACCTGCCGCAGCCCCTCGCGCCGTGGAGCGCGCTCGGCCGCGGCGGCGCGTTCCTTGGATACGAGCTCCTGGCGGCGCGCAGGGCCCCGCGCGGTGCGGTGGTGGTCGTCTCGCGCGAACGTACCGAGCGCTCACCCGGGACGGGCTCCGCCTCGTCGTCCTGCGCCTACCTCTTGGGGAAGGTGAGCGGGACCTGGCGCATCGCGGACAAGCGCTGCGGGCGCGACTTCTCCGACGGAGAGGTGGCAGCGAACTACCAGGGGTACTGGGACGAGCCCGCGGCGCGGCAACCCGGGGACGACTGGCTCGACGCGAATCCGGAGTAGCGCAGGGCCTCTTGCCTCCACCGCGGCGCGCAAGATGCGTTGGGACAAGCTCCGGCTCACGGTGCCCCGGCGGCGATCTCTCGCAGCTTGGGCCTGACCTTCTCGGCGTCGGCCTCGTACTTGATGATCAGGTTCAGGGTCTCCGAGACCAGCTTCTCGTCGAGCGACTCGGCGCCGAGCAGCACGAGCGCGCGGACCCAGTCGAGCGTCTCCGCGATGGAGGGGGCTTTCTTGAGGTCGAGCCGCCGCAGCTTGGCCATGGCCGCGACCGCTTGCCGCGCCAGCTCCTCCCGTACCTCGGGCGCGCGGGCGCGCACGATGGCGAGCTCGCGTTCCTGGGTTGGGTAGTCGATATGCAGGTGAAGGCAGCGCCGCCGCAGCGCGTCCGACAGGTCCCGGGCGGCGTTGGACGTGATGACCACGCGCGGCGGGGTAGACGCGCGGAAGGTCCCGAGCTCGGGGATGGTCACGGCGTAGTCGGAGAGCACCTCCAGGAGGAATGCCTCCAGCTCGGGATCGGCCTTGTCGACCTCGTCCACGAGCAGGAGCACCGGCTCCTCGCTCATCACCGCCCGCAGGATCGGCCGGGGCAAGAGGAAGCGCTCGCTGAAGAAGACGTTCCCCTCCGCCGCGATGCGATCGGCGGCCTCGGAGAGCGTGCGGGCACCACCCATGGCTTCGCCGAGGCGATCCCGGAGGAGCTGGGTGTAGAGGAGCTGCTTGGCGTACTCCCACTCGTAGAGCGCCTTGGCCTCGTCCAACCCCTCGTAGCATTGCAGCCGGATGAGCGCGCGGCGCGACGCGACCGCCAGGGCGCGGGCGAGCTCGGTCTTGCCCACGCCCGCCGGACCCTCGACCAGGATGGGCTTCTCCAGGCGATCGGCGAGGAACACCGCGGTCGCGATCTCTCGCGACGGGACGTATCCCGCCTGCGCCAGCCCTGCTGCGACGTCATCCACCGAGGAGAACATTCGGCTCTTGTAGCTCGCGCTGCCGCGAACTGCTCGCGAGTGCTCCGGCGCAGCCTGCTCGCTCTCCGACACGAGGTCACGTCAGACCCATGTCTCGCGAAACACCCAGGTTTTACAGCCTCGTCCCGAACGTGAAACCGGCAACACCTTGAAATCATTGATGCGTGACTGGCCCTGCAGCAAGGCACGCCAATTGAATACTGGCATCTACGAGTCCTACCGGAGACCGTCCAGCGCAGCCCCGTCTCGAAACTCCAGCCTGATGACTCGATTCGCGGGGCTACAACTCCAAACTCTCGCCAAAGTCGATCGTGGACGGACGACCGACTCCCCCCACCGCAGAGAGCCCCGAGGGGCAAACTGCGGATTCCAAAAGAGGGCGCCCGACGCCCAGAGCTGACGGGGCCGCGAAAGCGGCCTCTCGCTTTTTGGCCAGCTATGCCGCCAGCCGCGCGGGCGGGACGTCCTCGTCGCCACGAGGGCGAGGAGGCTCGGCGAGACCAGCCACGAACCGGCGCTTCGCCGCGGGCAAGGCCAGCGCGGCGCCCAGCGCAGCCAGACGCAGGGCCGCCGATCCGGCCAGGAGGAAGCGCAGCGGCGCCTGCACGGTCGCCATCTCGGCGAACGCGCCGCCGACCGCCGACGTGATCGCGAAGGCGGCGCCGCCTGCCGCGAAGACGACGGCGATGTAGAACGGGCGCTCGCGGCGGGGCGCCACCGAGAGTGGCAGGTCGAAGCTCGCCACCATGTGGCCGCCGAGCAAGAGGCCGCCTGCCGCCGTCTCGAGAGCGAGCGGCCAGAGCCTCCCTGGACCACACGCCAACCACGCGAGCGGTGAGAGCGCCAGCCCGCCCGTGCACACGACGAGGACGCGCTTCGAGCCGAAGCGGTCGACGGCGCGCCCCCACAGCGAAGCGCTGGCCATCCGCGTCAAGGCGAGGCCGGCGCCCTGCGCCGCTAACAGCGCGTATCCGGCGCCCAGATCGCGCAGGAGGTAGAGGCCGAAGAAGGGAGCGGAGAGACCACAGGCCCCGTTCCAGGCCATGGAGTAGGCGATCACCCGGCGCGCCCGCAGATCGCGGAGCGGACACATCATGGCGTGGAGCGCCCAGCGGATCGGTTCCCGGCGCGCCGGCTGGGCGTGCTGCCGGGACAGGAGGACGACGGAGAGCGCTCCCGCGAGAGAGGCCAGGATGGCGAGTCCCTGCAGGACGCGCCCGCCCGCCGCGGCGTGCTGGGCGTGATCGAGCGACAGGCCTGCGGCCAGCGCGCACAGCCCGCCGGCCATGGTGCAGAGAGCGGTTCGTGCGCCGTAGTAGCGCCCTCGGACCGACGTGGGGATCATCTCGCCCATCCAGGCGTTCCAGGCGTTGTTGGCGAGGATGCCGAGACCGTGATGGGCCCCTGCCGCCACGAGCAGGAGCACCCGCCGGCCTTCCGCTTCGAGCGGCAGCCAGGGCAGAAAGGCGAGAGGAAGGAACATCTGGCGGGAGAGCGCGACGGAGACGAGCGCGGTCCGGCGGTGGCCAAGACGCGCAGTGAGGAAGGCGCCTCCCAGCTGCAGCACATGCGCCACCACGGGGAGGGCTCCCACGAGCCCCACCAGCTTGGCGCTCATGCCGAGGTGGAGCGCCCAACCGGTGAGCGCCGCTCCGCCGCAGCAGGCTCCGACGACCTCCGCTGCCGCGCCTTCGGCCGTGCACGCGGCGAGCGAGCGGCGGAGGAGGGAGCGGCGACGAGCGGGGGCCACGGCGATAACGCCACGAACCGTAGCAGTCCCAGATAGGCTCCCTCAATGTAGGGGCAATGCGGAAGCTCGCGCTGAATACCCCCCTCCCTTCCCTCCCCCCTCAGGGGGGAGGGAAGGGGAAGTGTAGGTAGCTCGCGATCACCTTCGCAGGTCGATGTGGACGTTCAGCGGACCGCCCTCGACCTCGCCCAGCGCCACGAACGTGCCGGCCTGGTTGCGCGTGAATTGGAGCGTCACGCGTGCTGGCCCTATCCTGAGCCGTGACAGCGTGAGGTGCTCGAGCCACTCGGGCAAGGCGGGCGACGCGATGTGGAGCGCGTGCCGCGGCGCGTCCGGGAAGAGCCCCAGACATGCGCGCAGGAGGAGGAACGGAGCTCCACTCGCCCACGCTTGCGGAGAACAGGCGACCGGATAGTGCACCGGGAATTGCCCGGCCTGCCGATCGAGCCCGCAGAACAGCTCGGGCAGCCGCAAATGTCGGAAGTGCTGCGCGGCAGACCACAGTGCCTCGAGGACGCGCCCGGCCGAGCGCGTCATCCCGTAGTACGCCATTCCCATCGCGGCGATGGCGTTGTCATGCGGCCACACCGTGCCGTTGTGGTAGCTGAGCGGATTGTAGGCGGGCTGCCCCTTCGCGAGAGTGCGGATGCCCCAGCCGCTCCACATCGCCGGCGAGAGGAGAGAAGCCACCACCCTCTGCGCGCGCGCGTCGCTGGCCGCGCGCGAGAAGAGCACATGGCCCGGATTGGACGTGATCGCGTCGACCTGGCGCTTGTCCCGATCCAGGGCGAGGGCGAAGGTCCCCGCGCCCTCCATCCAGTAGCGATCGTCGATGCGCTTCACGAGAGCGCGCGCGTCCGCGAGGAGACGAGCCGCCTCGTGGTGGCGGCCCAGCCTCCGGTAGAGTCGGGCCATCCTCCGCCTGGCGTCCACCGCATAGCCCTGTGCCTCGACGACCGCGATGGGCGGTTCGGCGGGGTTGCCGGCGGCGAAGGAGATCCCGTCGTGGCTGTCCCTCCATCCCTGGTTGCGCAGGCCCCTCCCCGTGCGGCGCTCGTACTCGAGGAAGCCGTCGCCGTCGCGGTCGCCCCATCGCTCGATCCACCCGAGCGCACGCTCGGCGGCCGGGAAGAGCTCTTCCAGCGTGGCGCTGTCGCCGGTCCACTGTAGATACTCCGACAGGAGCACGATGAAGAGCGGCGTCGAGTCCACCGAACCGTAGTAGGGCGTGTGCGGCACCTCGCCCGCCGCGGCCATCTCACCGAAGCGCATCTCGTGTGGGATCTTCCCGGGCTCCTCGTCGCGCTCCGGATCGTCTCTCGTCCCCTGCAGCCTGGCGAGGAACCTGAGCGCGTGCTTGGCCACGCGCGGCGTGACGAGGAGTGCCTCGAATCCGGCGATGAGCGCGTCGCGCCCAAAGGGGCAGGTGTACCAGGGGATGCCCGCGGAGATGACCGGTTCACCATCGTGGCTCACCTTGAGCGCCTTGAGGTCCGCGACTCCCTGCGCGAGCGCCCGATCGAACAGAGCGTTGCTCGAACGGAAGGTCGTGCATCGCTCGGCCCATTCCGTGTAGGCGCGGGAGTTCTCGGACGCGAGCTCCTGAAACGGCTTGCGCGCGGCGGGGCGCGCGGTCCCGACGCCGGCGAACACGGTGAAGGCGATCTCACCCGATTCACCCGGAGCCAGGTGGAAGGCAACCCGGGCGCCGCTGCCGCCGAAACGCTCGATCCGTACCGTCCCGTCCTCACCGGCTGCTCGCGCTTCGAGCTGGATCTCCGTGAGGTAGTCGCGGCGGTCGAGCCCATGGTAGCGGAGCATCGCGCGCGCGCCGTGCACCTCCGGCGCGCGGTAGGTTCCACGCCTGGCGCGTCGCGCGCCGCGGATCTCGAAGACGTCCGCGAAGTCGGCCGCCCACTCGAGCTCGATCCACTGCTGGATGGCCGTCCCCTGGTAGTTGGTGAGGACGAGCCGGTCCACCAGGACGTCTTCGATGATCTGGTCGCGGCGCAGGTGGACGTAGTTCACCGGCTCCTTGCCCAGGAGATCACCCTCGTGGAGGCCGGTGATGGTGAAGTCGATCTGTGAGACGTAGTCGGTGGAGACCTGCGTCGACAGGCAGAGCGGGGGCCCGCCCTGCACGAGCATGCGCCAGCCCGACAGGTGCCTCGTGTCGGTGAGGAAGAACCCGAGGTCGCGAGCGCCTGCCGGCGAGACGTCCCCCAGCCGGTTGGCGACCAGGAAGAGGTTGCCGCGCTTGAGGACGAGCTTGTCGACCCCGGTCGCCTCGGGCTGCTGCGAGGGATCGGTGTAGCCGAAGAGCTCCTGCGGGTCGGCACAGCCCGAGACCCGCTCGGTCGCGTCCTGCTCGCTACTCCGCGTAGGTCGGCTCCTCGCTGCCGCCCGCCAGGACCCCGGCGGCCTGCGCGGCGATCGCGTAGACCCGCTCGTACTCGCGCACCATGCGCCCCGACGAGAAGCGCGACTGGGCCCGGCGCCGGCACGCCAGCCGGTCGAAGCCCTCGAGCTTCGTGAGTACGCTTGCCATCTCGCGCTCGTCCCCCACCAGAAAACCCGTGATCCCTTCGTCCACGATCTCCGGGGCCGCGCCCCGTGCGAAGGCAACCGCCGGCGTGCCGCACAGCATCGCCTCGATCACCGCCAGCCCGAACGGCTCCTCCCATCGCAATGGCATGAGCAGCGCGCGCGCGCCACCCAGGAATCGCACCTTTCGTTCTCCGCCCAGGCATCCCAGGTGCTGGACGCCCGGCCGGGACAGGGCATCCGCGAGGGTCCGCTCCCAGGCGGGGGTCGCATCGCTCACATGGACCTCGCCTGCGAGCCTTATGGGGACTCCGGCCTCGATGGCGGCCGAGACCGCCAGGTCCGGCGCCTTGCAGGGTGCGAGCCGCCCGAGGAAGGCGGCATAGCGCCCGCTTCCGTCGCCGAGGGGATACCGTCCCGGGTCGAGGCCGTGGTGGATGACGTGACAGCGGATCTCCGGCTCGAGCTCTGCCTGACGCGCCGAGATAGCGACGTACTCGACGCTCGGCCGACGCCGGTACCAGGAGGAGAGCCGCTCCTCCCGCGCGTGGTGCACCGTGTAGACTAACGGGACGTCGAGCTCCCCGGCGAGCTGGACCATGGCTGGCACGTGCGCGTGCACCACATCGTAGCGCCCGGCGGCGATGACGCGCGCGGCGTGGCGGCAATGGGCCATCTCCGTTCCCGGGTCGGGCGGCCACACGGGCGACGGGTACAGAGAGCGCAGATCGGGGCCTCGCGAGTCGCCGGTCGCGAAGAGCGTCACGTCGTGACCGGCGGCGGCAAGCCCCAGCGCCAGCTCGTGGACCACGAGCTCGGTCCCTCCATAGCAGCGGGGAGGAACCTCGACGAAGGGGGTCGAGACGAGGGCGATCCTCACTCCAGGAAACTAGGGACGCCCGCCGCGGGTTTCGAGCCCCGTGGCCGCGGCGAAGCCGGCGGCCGCTCCCACCAGCGAGCGCATGCGCCGAAGGCGCCGCCGCCGGCCGAGTAGTCACCCACCGGGCGAGCCGGCGTCGGGTGCGCGCGCAGCGACGCTGTAGGTGGCACGCGGTGCCCGGTGTGAGGCCCGGAGGTCCTCGGGCTCGGATTCTGCGATAGACTCGCACTCATGGAAGGACAGACGCCAGGCCCGCTCAGCGAGGAGATGTTTCATTCCTTCCTCCAGCTGGCGGTGAAGAGGCAGGCCAGCGACGTCCACTTCGAGGTCGGATACCCGCCCACCTATCGCGTGTTCGGGGAGCTCCTCGCCGCGAAGTACCCGCCGCTTACCCACGACGACACCGAAGCCATCGCGAACTTCGTGCTCCAGGCGCCTGGCTCGGGCTTCACGCCGCTCGACTTCCGCGAGGTGGACCGGAGCTACTCACTCCCAGGGGTGAGCCGGTTCCGCGCGTCCATCTTCAAGCAGCGCGGGAGCTGGGGCGCCGTCATGCGTACCATCCCGTTCACGATCCCCGACTTCCCGGCGCTGAACCTCCCGCCCGTCATCCAGACCATCGCCGACGCCCGCCGAGGGCTCGTGCTGGTCACCGGGGCCACCGGCAACGGCAAGTCCACCACCATCGCCGCCGTCATCAACCACATCGTCCAGCAGGAGCGGCTGCACGTCGTGACGGTGGAGGATCCGATCGAGTTCATCTTCGCCCCCGGGAAGGGGCTCATCATCCAGCGCGAGGTGGGCGCCGACACGGCGAGCTACGCGGACGCCCTCCGCGCGGCACTCCGGCAAGACCCCGACGTCATCATGGTGGGCGAGCTGAGGGACCGCGATTCGGCCGACATCTGCCTCAAGGCGGCCGAAACCGGGCACCTCGTGATCACGTCCCTCCACACGCCCGACGTCGTCCGCTCCATCGGGCGCGTGGTCGGCCTCTTCCCGGCGGACGAGCAGGAGACGGTCCGCGCGCGCTTCGCCGACAACCTGCAGGCGGTCCTCTCGCTGCGCCTGCTCATGAGGGCCGACGCCGCGGGCCTCATCCCGGCGGTGGAGGCGCTGCTCGCGACGTCGACCGTGCGGGAGGCGATCCGCGAGGGCGGCTCGCGCACGCAGGAGCTCAAGAACTACATGGAGACGGCTGGCGCGGACCTCGGGATGCACAGCTTCGACCAGTACCTCTATCGCCTCCATGAAGCGAAGCGCATCTCTCTCGACACGGCCCTCGGCAACGCCACGCACCGCGCGGATCTCGAGAGGCGCATCCTCATCGAGACGGGCGGTCGAGGGACGTGATGAGCGAGCAGGCCACGCCGCCAGTTGCATGCCCGCAGCGAGTAGGCCGAAGGGCCGTGAGCGAGCGAGGAGCTTGCGGCGGCGCGGCCGGGGAGGCTCCGACGGCTTCGCCGGCAGAGGGGGGCGAACGCCCCCTTGAGATTGACGAGCTCGCCGAGCGTAGCGAGGCATCCCG
>Ga0299915_10004139_pt1 | contig 10551 bp, 7 predicted proteins | sample RVTome_13_FD_200263 | JGI IMG/M metagenome (GOLD analysis project Ga0299915, IMG submission 200263) | Soil microbial communities from uranium-contaminated site in the Upper Colorado River Basin, Wyoming, United States - RVT92D227 (version 2) ... | reverse complement strand
GCCCGGCAGTGCCTCGAGCGGCACGCTGATGGTAATGACCAGCCCCGTGCTCTCACCAGCCGCCAGCGGCCCGACCACATCCGTTTCAGGCGTCGTCGTCCAGATGCCGCTGGCAGTGACATCGAAGCTGTCGACGGTATTGCCGGTGTTGGTGACCCACACCGTGTAAGCAACCTGCGAGCCAGGGTAGCCTTCGCTTGCCTGGCTGGCAGGATTGAGGGCGAGGTCGTAATAATTAGCTGTGGTTGTCAAGACAGAGCTGTCGCTTACTCCCGTGCCGGTAACGGTGACCAGTGCGACATCGCTCTCACCCTGTGTCGCGGTGAGCGGCACGCTGACGATCAGTGCGAACTGAGCGCTTTCCTGGCTGACAAGTGGACCGATGGAACCAGGCGCGCTGTTGGGCCATAGGCTGTCTACCGTGATGGTATACGTGTCAGTATATAGCCCGAGGTTGGTTACCTCTAGGGTATAGGTGAATGCTTCACCTGGATCAGCCCGGCCAGTTGAGGTTGGCGGGGTTAGACTCACATAGTAGAGAGGCTGCACCTCAAAAAAGACGGCGGTGAATGGTCCCCACATATCCACAGCCTGATCGTTCTTGCCGTGCACGAGCAGGTAATGCTTACCTGGTGGGATGGACGAAGTATCTACCACTGCTTCGACATCCTCGCTATTCTCGCCCCAACTGCCATCCGAAGGCAGCATGGCAGTGCCGGTACCGTCCTCGCCTGGAGCGTCGATGAAATACTCGGCTGCTATAATTGCATAGAGCGGGTCTGGCACGTAGCGAACATCGTTGATCAGCGCGGTTAAGTCAAGCGGTTCGCCCGGGAGCACAGAATAAGGTGTCACAACCAGATTCCGAGTGTCCGGTCCAAAGGCAGTCATGTAGGGCGTGCGGGCGATCTTATGCATGTAGATAAATACTGGGCGGTTCTCAGCCCAGAAGTTGCGCGGCTTGCCATCGATGCCATCCTGGCAGCCGTATGCCGGGAAGAAATCGCCGCAGTTGTCGGGATAATCATTAGGACCAACCTCGAAGGTGTAAGCGGGGACGCCTAGCTTGCCGTAAACCCAATAATTGGCTGAGCCATCCACGGTATAGCCCACCGTTCCGGCTGGAAAATAATTGGTGTCAATGGTAGCCATCTTGCGCCCGATATCCTCCATCTGGTCCTGGTTAGGAGCTGGCGGTATACCGGGCAGGTACCAGGGCCACAGGATCTCGTCGCTGTAGCTGTGCAGGCTGACGAAGATACCGGTGGTGGTGAGCGGCGCTGTTGCGCCAATTTCGTCATCGCCGTTGGGCCCATTCTGATCTGGAATAAGTGTAACAATATAATCTTGGAAAGCGCTGGTTTCAGGTTCAGAGCCACGCGTGTACCCACGATAAGTCTCGGCACACGGGTTGCCGGACGAACCGCCGCAGCAGCCCCACAAGAAGCTGTGGTTGCGGTTCAAGTCGACCCCCCAGGAATTAGGATCAGAGCAGCCATCATCGTTATCCATGTTCTTACGCCGGTAGTTGCCGATGTCCTGCTCGTTGACGCGATAGCCGTCCGGATTTTGCATCACCAGCACATAGACCGCGTTGTGGTTCACCAGCCAGGTCACATCTGGGTCTACGTCATAGCCTCCAAGACCGAGATAGCCAGAAGTGAGGTACTTGAGGTAGCGGATGGCTAACTCTGGGGTGGAGACCTCCCGGGCATGGATCTCTGCCATGATAAAGAAGACGGGTTTGTCCGCGATGGCGCCATAAGCGGGGTCTTCGTTCGTAACGCGCAAGACCCACATATCACGCAGGTGACCGCCATGGTCACCCTGCCAGGCATTGCCGATGTCGAACAATTCGGTCAGCTCAGGATAAGCCGTCTGCGTGTCCTGCAGGAAATCGACAATATAACGGTCATAGCTGTTGTAGTATTCGTCGTCGAAGTAATAATAGCGTGGATCAAGGGCTGCCTGCGGGGATTGCAGCAGGGCGGTCGTCTCCTCATCGACTTCGACGCGGTAGCCGCTGGATACCAGCCAATCGCGCTGCGCCGGAGAAACTGCCGCGAGCACATATCCCTCCGACCGGTGGTTCTCCCAGATGTCCAGCGAGCCGGCAACCGCGTCCAACTCCTCCTGGGAAGTGTAATACACCCGCACTCCCATCCGGTCGGTCTTTTCTGTTTGCAGTTGGATATCCTGACTGGTTTTCGTGGAGGCATCCGTTGGATTGCTGCTTGCCAGGAGTCCTGCCAGGAAAGCCAGGCTGCCGAGCAGTATTAATGGAATGAGCATGAAGCGCAATGTTCCAGGGCGAATTTTATTCATTGTATTTTTCCTCGAGAAGCTAGTCTTCGATATAGGAAACGAACTCCGCGCGAGCCAGACCTTGTTCGATAGCTTGCCTGGCTACAGCACGGGCAACCGCTTGGTGGACGTTGATATCCAGCGGGTTTGGCACTAATTCATCGGGTGGGGTCAGGTCGGCGATGGTTTGCGCGGCTGCCAGGTACATCTCGTGGCTGATGCGTGTGGCATAGGTGTCCACCGCGCCGCGCAGGATGCCGGGGAAGCCAAGCACATTGTTTACTGACTTGCCGTCCGCAGCAAAGGCAGCACCGGCAGAGACCGCCAGCTCGGGATCGATCTCCGGATAGGGATTTGAAAGCGCCAGGATGATCTGTCCCTTGTGCACCCACTCGGGCTTGATCAGCCCGGGTGCGCCGGTGGTGGCAATGACGACATCTGCTTCGGACATGATCTCGCGCAGCGTGGCGCGCTTGCCGCCAGCCTGTTCAAAGCGCCTCAGGGCATCTTCGGAAAGGTCCGCGCCCAGCACCGGGTTGCCGGTGAGCTTCATCAGCATGCGCCCGATGGCATTCCCCGCCGCGCCCAGGCCCACCTGTCCGATCACCAGCTTGCCCAGGTCCATGCCCGTGATGCGGCAGGCTGTGGTCAGGGCAGCGGTGCTGACCACGGCTGTGCCGTGTTGATCGTCGTGCATCACCGGGATATCCAGCCTCGCCTGCAGCGCTTCTTCGATCTCGAAGCAGCGCGGGGCTGAGATGTCTTCCAATTGAATTGCAGAATAGGTGGGCGCAATGGCAGCTACAGTGTCAATGATGCGCTGGGGATCTCTGGTGTCCAGCAGGACTGGGATACCAGACAAGCCGACCAGTGTTTCCATGAGCATAGCCTTGCCTTCCATGACCGGCATGCTCGCCACCGGGCCGATGTCTCCCAGCCCAAGCACTGCGCTGCCGTCGGTGACGATGGCTACCAGGTGGCTGATGGCGGTATATTGGCGCGCCAGCGATGGGTCTTTGGCGATCATCAAGCACACCTCTGCCACGCCAGGAGTATAGACCTTGCGCAAGGTGGCCAGGCTGTCAATCTTGGTCCGGCTGCGGATGGCAATCTTGCCCTTTTGATGCAATTCTAAAACCTCATCGCGAATAGCCAGGATGTGCGTTTCTGGAAAGGCGTCAATCGCTTCCAAAACCTTTCCCATTTGAGCTTCATCATCTGTATATATGGTAATGTCGCGAATGGTTGATAAGTGGCTCTCCCGGATCATGCGAACTTCGCCGATGTCGCCACCGGCGTTGCCAATGATCGTGAACAATCGACCAAGTGTGCCAATGTGCTGTTCGTTGCGCACACGGATGGTGCGCATGAACTTTTCATTGGCACGGGGATGGGATGAGGTTGGATTATTCGATTGCATAGGGCATGTCTCTTAATGGTTATGCCACAGCTTGAACTCCTTAAGGGTTGAACCGCCAATAAACTCACGCATGATCGAGTTGCCAGGGATGAAATCGGCGCTGATCGGCACGAACCATTCCAACAGCGCCAGAAGACGCTTCGCCTCGATGTATTCTGGCACACCAAAAGGTACCTGGCGCAGCAATGGCTCAGCCAGAGGTTTAAGCACAGAAAGCTCATACGCCAGCGCCGAATTGAACATGACATCTGCGTTTTCCTGATAGGGGAAAATATAAGCCTTCTCGCCGTATCGCACGGAGTCCCAGCGTTGGATCGTGTCACGGGCATTGTAGCCACGCTCGCGGGCATCGCGTACGATCCGGCGCACCAGGCGAGTATCCGTGGTGGAGATACGGTTGTGGTGGTCAAGATTAAGCTGGGTCAACGCAGAGGCGTATATACGGAAGGTCTGTTGCGTTGGCAGTCCGGGCAGCAGGTCAGGATTCAGCCCGTGAATACCTTCGAGGATGATCACCTGCCCTGGGTGGAGTTGGGCTTCTTCACCGCCTTCCTTGCGGCCCAGTTTAAAGTTGAAATGCGGCATCCGCACCCGCTCACCGGCAATCAAACGGCGCAAGTCATAAGACAGGTGCTGCGTATCGAGTGCAGTCAGCGCTTCGAAGTCAGGTTTGCCGTCTTCTCCCAGTGGGGTATCATCCCGGTCACGGAAATAATTATCCATTTCTAGCGGGAAGGGCGCGATACCCTGTGAGATGAGCTGGATTGCCAAACGCTTCGATAGGGTAGTCTTGCCGCTGGAGGAGGGACCGGAGATCAAGATGATGCGCACGGGATTCTCAGCGCCAGCCTGGTCGTGGCGGGCGGTGATTTGGGCAGCAATCTCTGAGACATGCTGCTCATGCAGCGCTTCGGAAACCAGGATGACCTCCTGCCATCTGCCAGCCTGAATAGCGTCATCCAGCGCGCCGACATTGGCTATCTCCAGGCGGTCCAGCCACTGCCCGTATTGTCGGAAGGTGACCAGCAGTTTGGGATATTCGGGCATCGGCAGCAATTCGGTTGGGCGGTGTTTGCGAGGAAATCGCAGGGTAAAACCACCGTTGGTTTCGGTGAGGCCAAACCAGCGCAGGTAACCGGTGGAGGGCACCATGTACCCGTGGTGGTAATCCTGGTGGTCACCCAGACGGTAGAGGGTCAGGTAATCCTTGTGGCGGTGGGCCAACAAGCGCACCTTGTCGGTCTGTCCTTTGGCCTCGAAGTAGGCAATGGCTTCTTTTAGCGGAGCTTCGCGCTTGCTGAATGGAAGATCTGCCTCGACAAAGGAGCGCATCTGAGCTTCCAGGCTTTGTAATTCCTCGGCAGTCAGCGCAGGGCGGCCTTTGACTTCGCAATAATAGCCGCCCGAAGAAACTGAGTGGTCAATATTCAAAGCTGCTTCGGGAAATAATTCGTCGAAGGCCGCGTCCAACAGAAAAGTCAAGGAGCGGCGGTAGATCAGCATCCCGTCGGGCGTGCCCATGGTTACCGGGCGCACCTGGGCATCCATCTGGATGGGGTAAGTCAGCTCGCGCAGTTCTCCGTTAACCACCGCACCCACGATCGGTGGCAGGTCGGACGAGCTCAGAACCTGCAGGAAACTGCCCACGGCAGCCCCGCGCGGTCCGGATATTACCCGACCATCCATCAGGTGAATTTCAACGGTTGTACGGGGAGTGACAAATTGAAAGCTTGCGGGGGAGAAATTATCCATGCTTCTATGCAACCAGTACCGAAATCAAGCAACGTATTGTAACATTAAGTAAATCGGTTGGTGCTAACAATTAAGTTGGGGGCACGGGATTTAATCGAACGAATAGTCCAGGTATACAATCCCGTGCCCCTATAGTTTAAGGATCATTTATCAGTTGCGGAAACCGCACAGCACAAGAGCAGATCCTTGGCAGCCTTCACCTCGTCCACACGTCCGACAGGCGTGATGTGCGGAGCATCTTTGAGCAGCTGCGGTTCGTTGTGGGCTTCTTCGGCGATCTTGATCAAAACATCTGCGAAGGCATCCAGGGTTTCCTTGTTCTCGGTTTCAGTTGGCTCGATCATTAAGGCTTCGTGCACGATGAGCGGGAAATAATTGGTGGGCGGATGGAACTTGTAATCCATCAGACGCTTGGAGATGTCGAGCGCCTGCACCCCCGGTGCGTCATCCCAGCGGCCTTCCATGACAAACTCATGCATGCAGATGCGGTCATACGGCACATGGTAGGTGTTACGCAGGCGAGCCAGCAGGTAGTTGGCGTTCAGCACGGCATACTCGGCGATCTTACGCAAGCCATCTGCACCGTTCATCAACATGTAAGTGTAGGCGCGCACGAACATACCAAAATGACCGTGGAAGGCTTTCACACGTCCGATGCTCTTGGGTGGGTCAATGAACCCGTACAGTGGCGGTACCTCTTCGTCGCCTTCCTCGATGACGTCAACCAGTGGACCGGGCAGGAAATCGACCAGGCGCGCGCAAACGCCCACCGGTCCGGAGCCTGGTCCACCGCCGCCGTGCGGGGTGGAGAAAGTCTTGTGCAGGTTGTAATGTAGCACATCGATGCCCAGGTCTCCCGGGCGGATCACGCCGAGCAGCGCGTTCATGTTGGCCCCGTCGCCATATACCAAACCACCCGCCTCGTGCACCAGGCGCACCACCTCAGTGACGTTTTCGTCGAACAAGCCCAAGGTGTTGGGGTTGGTAAGCATCAACCCCGCCAGGGTGTTATCGCATTCTGCTCGCAGCGCCTGCAGGTCAACATTGCCGCGGGCGTCGGATTTCAGCTCGACCACGCGCATGCCACTCATCGCAGAGGTAGCCGGATTGGTGCCGTGGGCAGAATCGGGGATCAGGATCTTATCGCGCTTCTCGTCACCGCGCTCTTTATGGTAAGCGCGGATGATCAGCACGCCGGTCAGCTCGCCGTGTGCGCCGGCTGCCGGCTGCAGGGTCACCCCGGCAAATCCGCCGATCTCCTTAAGCCATTCCTGCATCTGGTACATCAGCACCAGGCTGCCCTGGACAGTCTCGATGGGCTGCATTGGATGTGCCCAGGCAAAACCAGGCAGGCGGGCAGTTTCCTCGTTCACCTTGGGGTTGTACTTCATGGTACAGGAGCCCAGTGGGTAAAAACCGGTGTCAATGCTGTAATTGAGCTGCGAAAGGCGGGTAAAATGCCGCACGACGTCCATCTCCGAAAGCTCGGGCATGGGCAGTTCCTGGCGCAGCAGGTCAGTCGGCAGGTCCGTGAGCGGTACGTCTGGCTGTGGGAAGCGCACACCCTGCCGCCCGGGTGCAGAGAGATCACAAAGTTGCGGCTCAATCATGGGACACCTCCGAAAGTACATCGACCAGTGCGTCAATTTCATCACGTGTATTCATCTCGGTAACAGCAATTAGCATGTGGGTTGCCATTTCAGGATAATCCTGCCCCAGGTCATAACCACCCAGGATATTATGGTCAAGCAGGTGATCGTTGATCTCGCTGACCGGTTCGGGGCAGACAATCACGAATTCGTTGAAGAAGGGATCCTTCGACCACAGCGCGTAGCCGGGGAGGGAGGCGATCTGTTTGGCGGCGTAGTGAGCCTTGTGGTAGTTCAACTGGGCCAGCTGGCGCAGGCCATGTTCGCCGAGCAGGCTCATATACACTGCCGATGCCAGTGCCATCAAACCCTGGTTGGTGCAGATGTTCGATGTGGCTCTCTCGCGGCGGATATGCTGCTCGCGAGCGGTGAGCGTTAACACGTAGGCACGCTGACCGCGGTTATCAATGGACTCGCCAGCCAGGCGGCCTGCCATCTTGCGCACGTATTCCTTGCGGGTGGCGAACAGGCCCAGGTAAGGGCCACCGTAAGAGAGCGGAATGCCCAACGGCTGTCCTTCGCCCGTGATGATGTCTGCACCCATGTAACCGGGTGGGGTGAACAGGCCCAGGGCGATGGGATTGACCGAAACGCACAGCAGCGCGCCGTTCTCGTGGGTAACCCGGGCAAGCTCGGTGAGGTCATAGACGCGTCCGAAGAAATCGGGGTACTGGACTACCACCAGAGCGGTGTTCTGGTCGATCAGCGGGATCAGGCTTTGCGGGCCGAGCTGTAGGTCGTTCTCCGCCTCATCACCGGCGAAGAGGATATTGCTGCCAGGTGAGTAGGTGCGCACCACCTGGCGATATTGCGGGTGCAGGGCAGGCGAAAGAACGATCTTGTTGCGCTTGCCGCGGAAATTGGCATAAGCCATGTTCACGGCCTCGGCGACCGCAGTGGCGCCGTCGTAGTGCGAGGCGTTGCAGACTTCCATGCCCGTCAGCGCTGCCACCAGACTCTGGTACTCAAAAATAGCCTGCAGGGTGCCCTGGGAAAGCTCCGGCTGGTAGGGTGTATAGGCGGTCATGAACTCGCCCCGCCGGATGATGGAATCCACGGCGGCGGGGACGAAATGGTTGTAGACTCCTGCGCCCAGGAAGCATGCCAGGTCACGTGAGGTCTCATTTGCCATCGCCAGACCCTGCAGTTCTCCCATGGCCTCCATCTCTGTCATGGCGGGAGGTAGGTCCAGCTTGGGGAAACGAAGCCCGGCTGGAACTGCCTGGAACAGGTCTTCCAGTTTATTCACGCCGATGGTGCGCAGCATTGCCTCCCGGTCGGCGTCGGTATGGGGAATGAACATAGATACTCCTTTTGCCGGTTAATGCTGAGAGGCGCAGAATGTCTCGTAAGCGCCTGCGTCCATCAGCCCGTTCACCTCGGCTGGATCGCTCAATTCGATCTTGATCATCCAGGCAGCGCCGTATGGGTCAGAGTTGATCACTTCAGGCGTGCTGCCAAGCGTCTCGCTGATTGAAAGCACTTTCCCGCTGGCAGGAGAGTAAATGTCGGCAGCCGCTTTGACTGACTCGACCGTGGCGATGGTGTCGCCTTTTTTTACCTCATCGCCTTCGGCGACGATGATCTCAGCGAAGACGATGTCGGAGAGTTGATCTTGAGCAAAATCGGTGATGCCAATGGAACCAGTATTACCATCAACCTTTATCCATTCATTGCTCTCGGTGTATTTCAGATTGCTTGGTACGTTCATAATTTGGCCTCCTGAGGATTTGGATTGTCAATTTTAAAAATAGAGGCACACGCATCGTTAGCGTGTGCCTCTGTCATCAACCTGAGAGATTCGCGCCGGAAGTGGCGCTTGCCCCATCGGTGTCGCCAGTGGACCACGCAGGGCGACTTTCCAGAGTGCGGCAGGTAACAGTCTCCTTTTACCTGAGAGTTTCGCCCGCATTTACGCTTGCCAGGCTTGCCCCTTCGGTGCCCAGCATAGGCCGGGTCTCTCCCCTGTCACCAGGATATTCGATTGTAGGGTTCTAGAGCCAGCCCTGTTTGCGGCAGAAATCGGTGACTACAGGGATGGTAACATATTCGCCCTGGTAGGCTTTGATGCCCCAGTAAATGGCGGCGATAAAAGTAATCAGCACCAGGCAGCTTGTTACGACCAGGATTCCTAAAATGATCTCGAAGATTCCCCAGGCCAAAGCCTGAACAGCGTGATATTTAATGAAGGGGCGGTTCTTCTTGTCCTCCATCAGCAGGACAATGATCGGGACGATCGGGCTGAGAATGTAGCTGAGCAGAGCCCAAAGCTTGTCGTCATCGGTAATGCTTACATCTGGCTGGAATGCGGCTTCATCTGTCATGATGCGGATCCTCCATCCTTATTCCTTTGGTTGATTTCCAGGCATACTGCCATCAAAATACCAAACCATTGTACAACAAATCAGTAAATCTGCAAGGCTTAAATCGACCAGGTCAAGATGAAGAGCAGGGTGAACAGGCTGCTCACCGCCAGTTGGCGCAACCCAATACGGGTAGGTTTGACGCCCACTGCCGGATTCAACGTCCCCCACAAGGTTTCCAGCCACTGCAGGAGATAAGGTAGGAACAGGTACTGAGGCAGGATGGCTAGGATGGACAGATCCAGCACGGCTGCCATGTTGAAGGTGGTGTAGATCAATGCTCGCCAAGCCATGCGGATCTGCGTTGGACGGTCGGGCATTTCTTTCAGCTCGCGCTGCGCCAGTCGCAGGTAAGCATAAACGATGGAGGCCGCCGATTGCAACCAGCACAATGCGAACAGCCACCAACCGGTAGGATCTGGATTGCCGATGCCCACCCAATAGGCGCCGGGAGCGCTCAGTGCAAGCACGCCGCTGGCGATGATCTCCACCCCGGCCTGGCGGCGTTCAGCGCGGCGGCTGACCAGGTAGAGATGCCAGAGAAAAACCGGGATGCCAGGCAGAGCTAGCAGCAGCAGGTAGCTGTGCCCCTGGAGGATCAGCCCAACCAGAGCCAGCAAACCAATCAACCCGTACACGATCATCCAGAAGCGCGCCGCAGGCAGGTCAGTACGCGGGCGCCGTCCGCTGTAGGCCTTGACCAGGATGGAAACCGGCTGGCGCAGTAAGAAGGCTGCCAGAGCTGCCACAATGAGCAGGGCAGAAGCCAGTGTGAAGTGCCCGGCAGCGAACAGGCCGATGAGCAGTGGGCTGAGCAGGAAAACCCATGCCCCGTGTTCGTTGGGTAGTGCGACCATGCGGCGGAAATATGGTTTCAGATTCATAATGCAATAATTCTATCAGAATAACGTTTAATTGACCCTTACGATATAATAGGCGCTGGCAAATTTGACTTCTTTGATGCGTATTGAGGCTCAGGACAATATTTCCGTGACTGTTTCTTTAAAGGTGCATCCAATCCGCCGCGTGATCGATTTCTATCGGGATCGGGAGTATTTTGTAC
>Ga0299915_10004138_pt1 | contig 10551 bp, 12 predicted proteins | sample RVTome_13_FD_200263 | JGI IMG/M metagenome (GOLD analysis project Ga0299915, IMG submission 200263) | Soil microbial communities from uranium-contaminated site in the Upper Colorado River Basin, Wyoming, United States - RVT92D227 (version 2) ... | reverse complement strand
ATTAGCAGGAGTAGTCCCCCGATGATGACCACGAAGTAGAGCCACGAGTAGCTCTCGACATTGCCCGTGTACGCGGGATTGCCCCATTCCTGCCCGAGGCCAATGCTCAGACCGACATACATGAGAGTCAGAGGCGTCAGCACCAGGAAGTACTTCGAGCTGCCGCGTCTGAGGAGTTGAAGGACACCGCCGACCAGCAATAGCGGGACCATCAGGACAAGGTTCACAAGATCGCCCCCCTCAATCTGCCAGATCCCGGACTGCGAGGTCCTGTACTGGATTGACCCCAGCCATAGGGGACCCAGCAGGGATATCGCCATCAACACCACCCCGCTGATTAGGGCGGTCACGCCAACAACATACCAGGGCAATAGAAGTCCGTCCCAAGCCTGACGCTGCGATGCTTCGGTCATTCAATCCAATCCTCCATGCCGTTGCGAATCGCGCCGCGGGTCGATAAGGATTTCGAGCACGGCACAGCCTAGGATCTGTTCTTCCGGGTTCTTATTTGAACATGAGAGAGGATGCGTTGAAAGAGAACGGCCAGACTTCTAGAAAGCCGAACCGCCGCATCAGTTCTTTGCCGGCAAGAAACCGGTCCTATGACTAGAGACTGATTGAAATTCAGCCAGATTCTTCTGCGCAAATCCGGTGCTCAGCACATCGCGAAGACAATCGGGAATCTGCTGACTTCGGATGACCGTTCAGGTACCAGAGTCCCCCAGCCGCGACCCCTGGTATCAGAGGCATCAGCCCACCGCCAACGAGCAACATCAACACCGAGAGCAGGATGAGTATCAGGCCGCCGTTTCTCTTGCCCACGGATGTCGCCGTCCACGTCCCGACCGCAAGCCCCATGACCGTTGCCAGGACTCCAGTCACCAGGTAATTTGGGATGAGAGTCATCGCGGGCTCTCCGTTCAACGCTGTCAACCCGGGCCAAGCTTCGATCATCAATCCGGTCGGTGCAGTGCTTCCCTGGAGCATCTCCCCTGGCCCGTGCGAAGCGCCCCCGATTCCGGCGAAAAGGCCGAGAGCCAAGACTATCAGCATTCTTCTGCTTCCGTGGATTTTCCCACGCATCATGAACGTCAGGACAGCCGTGATCGATACTATCGTTCCCAAAAGGACCACGGCAGGAAGCCAGTCCGCGCTCATTCTCATGCCCCCTTCCCGGAGACTGAGTGTCCATTGCTCAGAGCCTTGGCGATCTCAGCCGTCCAGGACTTGATTTCGTCCCACTTCCGGAAGTCTCCTTCTGGAAAGAGGGGACGGGCCGCAGGCAGCTTCCTCAGAGCCTTGTGCTTGAAGCTAAGCTTCTTCGGGTCTAGGGCACCGAAAAAGACCTTGTGATCACGAGGCTTGAAGGCTTCCTGGAACCCAAGAATCTCCTTGGGGACGATGTCGAGCGCATTCTTGGCGACCAGCTCTGGGGGAAGCTCAAGTGGTCCGCTACTGAACAGCCACACGGGACGATCCGTCAGAACCGCACGATGCTCATTCACGAACTTGACTGCTGAGTCCATCCAGTGCTGCATGTAGACTGCGCTCCCGACCACTATGGCGTCGTAGTCCTCCGGGTTCGAGAAGGTCTCGACGCTCCGAGCTTCCGCGGATACTCCGTCTTGTCTGAGATTCTCCGCAATGAATTCCGCAATCTCCTTCGTCGAGCCGTATCTGCTCGCGTAGGCGACGACCGTCTTCATCGGTCTCGACCTCCGTCATCGGAGCCTAACGGGCTCCTCGCAGGTTCCGCGGATATCTCATCATCCGTCAGATCGACTCGCAAGGTTCCCTTGGTGCCTGCGACCTCGAGGACAACCTCGTCCTGGAAGGTCGCTCTAACTAGCGTGCCTAGCGTTCCCTCGACCATGACTCCATCCGGTCCTCCGCTGTCGAGCGAGGCACTCTTCAACGCGCTTTTTGTCTTCAGTTCGACCGTGAAAGCCCGGTCCTTCTTCCTTGTTTCAGTTCTGGTCATTCTTATCCACCTCTTTGACAGGCCATTGTCGAAGGCGCTCGATAACCCCTTGTTGATGACAATCCTTATGCTTACACATCGTTGTGTACGATTCCACGTCAAAGTGAGTACAATCCAGGTGATCAAGCTTGGAGAACCCAGAAGGAGTCAATCGGCTGTTCATTGAACTTGCGAGCGAGGACAGACTCGGTGTCCTGCGAGCATTGCATGGAAAGGATCTCAAAATGCGCGAGCTCGGACGCCAGCTCAACTTGACGGCAACTGAGATCTTCAGGCAGCTCAAGCGCCTGAGTGAAGCACAGTTGGTCCAGAAGATGCCTGATGGTTCCTACTCGATTTCACCATATGGGGGGCTCGTGTTGCAGCTCTCAGCCTCGCATGAGTTCGTCTTCAAGCATAGGGACTACTTCCTTGCTCATGACCTCTCGCGACTTCCCTATCCGTTCATCAACCGAATCGGAGAGCTTTCCCAAGCCAGTTTGAGCATGGAGTCCTACAAGAATATCACCTGGGGAGAGGAGCTGGTTGGTCAAGCCCAGCAGTATTTTTGGGCAATTGTAGAAGGACCCGGCAACGAGCGCTTGCCCGTCGCGACGGGAGTGAAGTATAGGTTTCTTCTTCCCGAGAGTCTGATCCCCATTGGTTCGAATCCTCCCGGATCCGCACATGGCATCGAGACAAGGGGACTCTCTGACATGCCCGCAATCGTGGCACTCACAGAGAAACATGCTGGCGTGTTCTTCTATCTCCTCAATGGGAGGACGGACTATACTGGATTTCTCGCTGAGGATTCGAACTCGCTCGACTGGGTCAAAGACTTGTTCCAGTACTACTGGGACAAAGGGAAGCGCCCTCTCACGGTCTAGTTACTCGGAGATTGCCGTGCCCCACGCCGTGATTCTCGGAGGAAGAACGTGCAGAAGATGGGCGCGAGAAAGAAGTGACCCGGATATTGGCCCGGAATCTACTGGCATTTAAACCCCTCACCTATGGAATTCACGAGTGTTAGGGACGAATTGACGCTCGATCTTTTGCCCGGAATCTACCAGTAGTTAAAGCGTCCAGCTATAACTACCGATATGATATCTGCGAGGCTAGTCCACTCACATCGTCGCCTTTCCTCCCCTGTGGGCTTTTCCGAGGAACCGCTCCTGCCCTCGGTTGCCTTATCGTCTCGAGACCGTCAACCGGACTTCTTCTTGCCTGCCGGGGCTAGATAGAGCACGAACTGGTTCTTTCCGTCTAAACCGAGAAGTCCGTTCAGTCTGTTGTCGTCATAGGCACCTACGGCACATGCGCCCGCACCGATCGCCTCGACCGCAAGATACAGGTTCTGGCAGATATGACCTGCATCGAGAGGCATGTACCTGTACGCCCTCTCCCCGTAGCGCCAGACCGACCTGTACGGAACGGCCACCCAGATGAATATCACAGCGCTTCTGGCCATGAACATCTGATTCAGGCTGTACTTGGCGACCTTGACCGCAATCGAGGGGTCAGGGTCGATCTCCAGAAGCTTGTGCGTGATCGCCAGATATCTGTAAAGGCCGGGTCTGATGCCAACGACTCTGTTCACCACGAGGAAGGTCTCGAACGGATGACGGGCACCCCCGGATGGCACGGTCCTGATCGTACGGTTGCCCTTGCTGCTCTTGCCCCGCACTGTGATGACCCTTCTCACACCTTGTGTGCACCAAAGCAAGAAAGACAACTCTTCCAGCGTGAGAGGCGAGTCGGAGTAGCTTCTGACGCTATGGCGATTCTCGATGGCCTTCCTGAGATCCACGCCACCGACGTCAATCTTGTCAGGAGGAGGCAGCTCGATCGTTGACCTGGATTCATCATAGGGCAGCCCCAGAGGAGGCTGCGGAATGCCCTTGTCCTGGTCCGCCAGCCTGAGATACTTGTACTTCGTCTTCTCAATGAATTCCTCGCCAATGCCTTTCGCCAATGTCAATTCCTCCGACCTGGAATCGCCATTGCATCCCTAAGGTCTTTTGGAGGTCTTGTTTTGAACATACGATGCCGGGCGCGGAAAGACAGAGACCAGATCATCGATGGGCCGGGGACGCGTCACCGATTCTTCACCGTCAAAGAATAGGGGTCGTACCGTCAAGAAATGATAGGGTTCCGAGAAAGAACTTTTACGGAAAAAAGCGTACTTTCTTGCCGGTCAATAATCATTCGAGCGGCCACAAAGCAGTCGCAAGAACAACCGCTGTCCACCTTCTGTGATTGGAGGTAAAAGGAACTTTACGATTCCTTATAATACGGTGTCCTTCTGGAATCCAGTTTTGGATCACGAACACAACGGAGCGAGCCTAGAGGAGAGGCGCTCGGATCAGACGCGCTCCTATAAGCGCCGTCTGTTTCTTGACGGCATAGGATCCCCATCTAGCGCTTCTTCACCAAGTCGGCAAGATGGCCTTTTGAAAAAAGTCAACTACGAACCAGCGCCTACGTGAGCATAGTGCGCTGGTCCGCTCATATAGTCGGCGTCGGTGTTGAGAAAAGCCAACTTTGCACCTATTAGTGGCAGACTCTGGGTGTCGCCCTCCCACGTTGAACATCGGGGGCGTCGATTGACGCGTTTCAAGAGCAGATGCTGGAAGCGCATGCCGGTCCCAAGGATTGATGCAAGACCAGATCAACGGGTTCACATCCTGCACCATGTGAACCTGTCTTTGTCGAGCGAACGCCAGAATCAGCAGCAGGCACAGTCCGTCGAATCTAGAGATTGACGACTGGGATGCCTTCGAAGTCTATGCGCGTACGTGACGTGCGTTTGGCACGCGCATCCTGAACGACTGCGAACATCTTGGCGACATCGGGTGAGACATTCGTTTCTGTAATCCGCTTGTGAAGATCACGCTTTCTCGTGCAGTATTCGTGCGCAAATGACCGGGTGATGGTTCTGACATCACTGAAGTCTAGGATGACTTCCGGGTTCGGCAGATCCTCAACATACAGGACGAGCTTTGAGGCGGTCTCCCTTAGCGCCAGATTTGGGGTCAGCATGCTCGCCACGTTGATTGTCTTAGTCCGTGAAATCATAGACACTGACCTCCTTTGACGGATACGGTATCCTTATGCTAATCAGGGTCCCGTCCAGAGAATACGAACCTTCGCCGAGGTTATATAAGCATTGTTCCGACTTCTTCAAACTGTACTCAAATGCTCCCCGGCCAGACACTACAAGGACCTTGCCTCCAAGTCCGTCGATGTCTGTGCACATCCGAACATTGGTGCCCAGCCCGTAGCCTCTTTCGTATGCCTCCTTTGACGACCGGCCATTCACAGCATCCTTGATTGCATCAAGATCTGTGAGGTAGGGGAAGCCTGCCTTCCTCAGGCTTCCCGGGATAGTTATTCCGTCGTCATAGAAGGAGACCTCAACAAAGCCCTTCTTCTCATATCTCTGGGCCATCACCATAGCGCTCATGAACCTGGAATGCTCATAGATATTCGCAGTGAGCTCGCCAATCAGGTAGGCAAAGGCAGTTCGACCTCCTATCCCCTGGCCGTCATTTTGGAGCTTCATGATTCGGTTCAGTATTGCATCTGCGTCTGCCTGATCTCTGGGAAGGAAGTTGTTTGGAACATAGCTCTTGCGCGTCAGTCGGTCTCGGGATGGACTGCTGATCATGAGCTTGATGTAGCCTGCAACGTTGTCATCCGAAGGAGGGGCGTAACGGAGGCTGCGGCCCTTGGAAGCCAAAAGAAACCCTGTGAGAGGGAGCAGAGTCGTCGGATAGACCCAGTCCACATCCCCCATGTTCAGGATGCCTGTTGCTCGAGTTTCTCTTCGCAGGTCGGCGAACTTGCGATACTCGGGCCACATAGAGAGGATTGACATGGCGTCCTGCCTGGATGAACTGGAGTCGTCTCGCTCTGGTTAAAGATATCGTTCACCGTGGTGAAATACCGTTCAACTCTCTTGAATCAGCGCCTGAGAGAATCGCGGTTCAAATGCGTACACATGCACAATAGGAAAAGCCCATAGAGTAGGAAAGGCGATCTTCCCTCAATGTCAAGTGAAGACAAGTAGGAAGACATGATGGAAGGAGTGATTCCTTGAATATTGAACAGAGGATTGCGTCAGGAATGAAGTGTGGCCAGAAGGGTTTAGCCGATTTGCTGAAGAGTCCCAGGGCATGATTTGACATGAAGCTGATTGATGTGCCTCAGGTTCCTGGCATCTATCTCATCTATGAGGGGGACGAACCGATCTATTTGGGGTCTTCGGTCAACATCCGTCGGCGCGTGTTTTCTCAGCTATTTCGCAATCGGAGCGACTATTTCGCATATGAGATGGTCGACCAGAGATTCCATAGTGTCGACAAGCTTCAGGAGTATCTCACTTCGCGATGCACTGTCCAGTGGCTGGTGACTCACGGCGAAGACGAGGCCCATTGGCTGGAACGGTTCGTTGCTGGAGTTCTCCGTCCAATCTACAACGGGGGATCAGACGCCTTTCAGAATTCCGCAATAGGGTAAAGGGATTAGAGCTTCGGAAAAGACCTCTATGTTGAAATGTCCCGCTATCCTATTCGATATCGACTATCCTCTTCTCAAATCCCTTCATTCTCACGGATTCGTTGGAGCTATCGGTCATGCCTCTATTCGCGGTCTGCGCCGCACTATGGCAACTTCGTCCCTTGGTCACGGATCTGCCCCAATCCACAGGACGCACTCGAAGTGCACTCTTTTCCCGGGGTCGGATCCATGACTAGAACATCGTATGGTCTTTCGACTATTCGTATCCTGCGGATACTAAGGAACGATTTCATCATAACATCCATACGGGAGAAAAGGCGCGAAAGAACTATCGTGTGGTCGCCTTATCAGGAAAGGGGGATATGGCGATGAAATCGGCAAGAATGGCGGAACTCGGTCTCTATCCAGGCGTTGATGCAAGAGTGACAAGAGGGACGAAAGGCCGAGGCAGGAACCGACGAATTGTAGTTTCTATGGTCGCGCTGGCATTGGTCGCAATACTCGTGCTCGCGCTAGGGATTCTTGAGGCTGCTCCGAGCGGCCCGCCTAGGCGCGCTGCGACTTCGGATGCCACCAGTTGGACGATTGAGACTCTGGACAGCACAGGGGATGTTGGCTATTTCACATCCATAGCTCTGGATTCGAGCAACCATGCCCACATAAGCTACCACGATTTCTCGAACTATGACCTCAAGTACGCCACGAACGCGGGCGGGTCGTGGGCTTATTACACTCTGGATAGCGCGTTATTCGTTGGCCTATACACATCCATCGCGGTGGATTCTGTCGATAATGTCCACATAGGCTACTATGATGCTTCGTACGCAGACCTCAAGTACGCTACGAACGCGGGCGGATCCTGGACCTACTACACGCTGGACAGCGCGAATGTCGTTGGCCTCTATCCTTCCATCGCTGTTGATTCGAACGACAATGTCCACATCAGCTACTGGGGGAACACCGACCTCAAGTACGCCACGAACGCGGGCGGGTCGTGGGCCAACTACACGCTGGACAGCACAGGGTTCGTTGGCGCATACTCATCCATCGCTCTGGATTCGAGCAACAATGTCCACATCAGCTACCAAGACTACACGAACAATGACACCAAGTATGCCACGAATGCGGGAGGTTCGTGGGCCTACTACACGATCGACAGCACGGGGATTGTTGGCTATCTCACATCCATCGCGGTCGACTCGAGCGACAATGTGCACGTCAGCTACTACGACGTAACGAACCAAGACCTCAAGTACGCCACGAACGCGGGCGGGTCGTGGGCCTACTACACTTTGGACAGTACAGGGGATGTTGGTTCACACACTTCCATCGCTGTCGACTCAACCGACAATGTCCACATCAGCTACCTGGACTACACGAACATCGACACCAAGTACGCCACGAACGCGGGCGGGCCGTGGGCCTACTACACGGTGGACAGCACGGGGGATGTTGGAGCATACACTTCCATCACGGTTGACTCGAGCGACAATGTCCACATCAGCTACTGCGACGTCGGGAACATTGATCTCAAGTACACCACGAACTCAGGTGCGATTATTCCTGAGTTCGGAACAGCTGGAGTGGTCGTGATCATAGCGGCGACAGTGTGCATGTCCGTCGTATTGCGGCGCGGAATGACTCCGACAGAGAGATGATATGGGCAAGGGGCTTGAACCTCGCTTCGTCGTAGTCTTGCAACCACGATATTGGCGGGGGACCACTTCATCATAACATCCATAGGGATGGTATGTAGAAGAGGCCACTCGCCATTTCGTAGCAACGAGGTTGGATTCCCAGTGCCTCAATACGAATCGGAGGCGAGTAGGCCATGCTATACATAGGTCTGGACGTGCATAAAGAATTCTGTCAAGCGTGCGTGATCGATGAACATGGACGAGTTCTCTCCAATGAGAAGTTCTCGTCCACCCGGGAGGAACTCGACAGGTTCCTGGCTGGATTCAAGGACGCGAAGTTCGTCCTCGAATCAACAGGCATCTGGGAGTTCATCTACGAGGGGATCGAGAGGAGAGGGTTCGAGGCGGTGCTAGCTCATCCGCTCAAGGTGAGAGCGATAGCCGAAGCCAGAGTCAAGACGGATAAGGTCGACGCCGAGACTCTGGCTCAGCTGCTGAGGGCAGACCTCATCCCGAGGTCCTGGATCCCACCGAAGGATATGCGCGATCTCAGGCAGCTCGTGAGACAGCGCGCATATCTCGTCCGGCAGGCTGCGAGGTTCAAGAACAGGATCCATGCCGAGATCCTCAGACGAGGAGTACGGCGTCCTGAGAACCTCAGGATACCGTTCGCCCAGAGAAGCATCCGCTGGATGCGCTCTCTGAACATCCCCACTGTGACATCGTGCCTGAACTGCCTCGAGGGTGTCCAGGCACAGGTCGAAGAGATGAACATACAGCTGCTGGAGGAGTACAACAGAAGATCCGATGCCAGGCTCATATCAACGATCCCGGGCATCGGGTTCTACGGCGCTCTCCTGATACTCGCTGAGGTGGATGATGTCCGCAGGTTCCATCATCCAGAGAAGCTGTGCGCATACGCAGGGCTGGTGCCGACCGTGAGCCAGTCGGCATCGTCCGTCAAGTACGGAAGCATCAGCAAGGACGGGTCCGCGTATCTGAGGTGGATCCTCACGGAGTCTGTCCACGTCCACACGCGATACGAGCCAGGATTACAACTCTTGCGGTTCCATGCGAGAGTCGCGAAGCGACGAGGAAGACGCGTTGCCACCGTCGCGACCTCGAGGAAACTCCTTCGGATCATCTACTGGATGCTCGTGAGACACGAGCCGTTTCACAGTCACGGATTCAACCCCGTGAAAAGAGTGCACTGCTAGTGCGACCTAAGGATTGGGGCATATCCCTGACAAGGGACGAAGTGACCATAGTGCGGGAAAACCGCGAATAGAGGCATGTCCGATAGCCCCAACGGATCCGTGAAGATCAGGAGAATTGGCAAAGAGATAACCTGCATCGAGTAGTCGAGAGGGACATTTCAACATAGAGGTCTTTTCCGATGCAAAAACCCCTACTTTCTATGGGCGTGTCCTTTCGGAACGGCAAATCTACTGACGAGATGGTAGCCTAGTACCAACACAAGAGCTCCTGCCATCGTCACACTAAGCCAACGTACAATCTCCTCCTCCCACTGAGATTGGGCCAGGGTCACGTCTAGCGAACGGACCACAACACTCATCAGAGGGACCAATCCAAGAAAGCACACAGTACCGCCAAGCCAAAGAAGTGTCCAGCCTATGGAATGACGCTTCCGGACGAATTCTGCGTCTGCCTTAGGTATGATTGACTGGAGCTTCTTCCACACGCTCTCAGCCTCAATAATCATGTACCACCAGGCAACCCGTGGCTCAGAGTGCTCCATCCCGAACGATATGCTTCCTTTTCCTCGCCTCCCCCAGAGAACCACCTTCTTTACGTCTGCCCAGGGGACCGACCACAGAACTTTGCCAGATTTCTTGTTGAACCGGATAATCCGCTTGTTGGTTGCGACGTTCACTATGCCACGAAAATCGAATGAAGTCTTTGCAATCGAGAAGACAATTATGAAATAGCCTGTAACGGTGCCTATCGCCCCCCACCGTTCTACGAATATCCAATCATACAATGCATTCCACACAACCGATATTACCGGCCAATCCGGAAGGTTGTTTCTGCCCCACCAGACAAGACCCAGAAATAATGCGAGCAGTATGAGGACTATGACAGGCCCCACCAACTTGGACCCTAACCCTCTGAACACATGTTCACGGGTGTCGACAACGACCCTCTCATCGCTCGACAAGACTGCACTCAATTCAAGCTCTGCATCCTTTGCCACCGCCAATCCCCCAGAGATGGCATCGCCTTCTCCTCCTTATGGTCTTTTCCGAGGCTCACACACCTCTCTTCATCTTCATGCCCACAAGCCAAGAATGTGGGGCCATCATGACAGCCGAAGGGGCCGCCAGATCGTTCATTGGTCTCATTCAGGCATGATTGTCAATTTGCATGACTTCCCTTGTCGCTGAGCCTCGAAAACGATATGGAATTGATCTTTCA
>Ga0299915_10004137_pt1 | contig 10552 bp, 8 predicted proteins | sample RVTome_13_FD_200263 | JGI IMG/M metagenome (GOLD analysis project Ga0299915, IMG submission 200263) | Soil microbial communities from uranium-contaminated site in the Upper Colorado River Basin, Wyoming, United States - RVT92D227 (version 2) ... | reverse complement strand
GTTGAAAACCCGGTGTCCTAGACCTGCCTAGACGATGGGGCCAACCGAATTCACTCCATACTGATCGCTTCTTCCGGGCAGGCATCGACGCAGACCCCACAATCAACGCAGGCTTCCGCATCAACAACCGCCTTTTCTTTCGAAATGCTTATGGCCTCGCTTGGGCACTCTGACACACACGTCTCGCAACCAGTACATTTCTGCTGATCAACCTTAGCCGGCATCCACGTATCCCTTTCAAAAAACCAAGCACTTGCCAACAATGGAACAGGGAATGATACAAGGGTACGATGATTTTACAAGAAAAATCCTGAGCACCCGGGACAGCGACAGAGACGACATATCGCCGCTCCGGATCGTCCTATTTCTCTTTGACAGGCGGCGGTTTGACAGGTTCGGCCGGAGGCGATGGATTCTCGGACCCTTGCGATTTCGAGCCGGCAGCCCCAAGTGCGACCGCCATTGCGCGAACGTTTTTGTCCGGATCGTAGGTGGCCGACCATTCAAGAACCTTATCGAACTTCCCCTTCTGCGTCCTTGCGAGCAGGTATATGGCCATCATGCGAACCGGCCAGTTGCTGTTGTTCAGATTCTCCGCCACCGCAGCGGCAACCTCATGGTTCATAGGAAGGTAAAGCATGTCGGCCATCGTATGCACCTTGACAGCCCACTGGCCGTTGTCCGGATTGCGCAGCAGCCCCGACTCGTGTACGAGCGCATTGTTGAACATTGTCGGCATCCAGTCGGCATACATGACCTGGTAGGGAGGCTTGCGATTGGACAAGGCGTACTCCTCCATCAGCAGGCTGATGAAAAGCTCCGCGGTTTTGATTTTCTGGCTCTCCTGCCCTTCGGAGAGGAGATTGAAGCGATTTCTGAGGTATTTGCTGGTAAGTTCTATGCCCGGGCGCTTGACAAGCAGCTTGATCGGCTCAGTCTTTGCCAGCCTGTTGGCTACCTGTCCCGTGGCGGCGACAACCGGGTCTATGTAGAGGGTGAACTCTATATCGAGAGAGGCCTGGGGGTAAGTCTGGAGAATCCGCCTGAGCTTGCCCGTAAAGAGCTTGACCGGGACCAGCATGTTCTCGCCGGGGCTGATAAGGTAGTGGCTGCGGACTTCCCTGGACACAAGCTTCGGTATCTTAATCGCCAGATCTCCGCTGACATCGGCATCGACCCTGATATTGCCTCTGAACAAGCCGTCATCACTCACGATGAGAGGCTCGGATGAGTTGTTTATTACCGCGATTGAAGCGCCAAATTCACTGCCGTAAGGAAACTTATTGCCTCGCATGTTGAATTGAATCGAGAGTATCCGGTCCGGCGGAGTAAACGCCGGAACAAACGCTTTGCCGAAGGCCTGCTCGAGCATATTGAGCAAGACATCCGGGTCTGCCGGCGGGATGTATTCGCCGCCCTGCTCGGTGAGCACAACTCTGGCCCGTTCGGCCTCGAGCGAACCCGGATCCCTGGCAATTGCCGAGATTAGAGTGTCTTTCGCCGAACCCTTGTCGCCCTGAGCTATCTGAATCTGCGCCAGCGCCAATTCCGAAATCTGGCTTGGCTCCTTTTTCTCAATCAGGGCCTTGACATACTGTTCGGGCTGCTTATTCATCATAAGCGCGTATGCCAGAATACTGGCCGCGGACGGCGTATTAGGCTCCATTGCGTATGCCTTATTCGCCCAGTCAAGGGCATTCTGGGGATTCGGCAACACGAAGCAGTAAAACCAGGCGAACTGCTTGGCGGTAACTTCCTGCGGACCGCCTTCGCTCACGGCCGCGGAACCATTTGCTCCGCGACCCGCCATAAGGATCTCCCGGGCCTTTTCCTCAGCCGCCTGCAGTATTTGAGTCGCCCGCTCGCCATCGCCAAGTTTCGCGGCGGCCTTGCCTGCAAGCGCCTCTAAGGGCAGGCTGAACCGGCCGCTCTGCCGCACTATATTGGCTATCTCCAAGCACTTGGCCTGGCTGCTTTTCGTATTGTAGCTGCTCATCGCCCAGGGAACACATATAGCTGCAGGCAACGGGTCAGACGGATAGAGATAGCTGAACAAATCAGCAGCATATTGATACGCATTCGCGGCGACATCGTAGAGTTCCAGCCGCTCCGCATACCGCCCCAGCGCCAAGGCCGCGTCAATACTCGATGGATCTTTGCGCAGAACGAGCCTGAAGTGTTCGAGATAGTACTCCGGTCCCAATTTGTCGGGGAACAGCTCCGCCAGCTTTTCAAATGCCTTTCTGTTGTATTTGTTGCCCTTGTAGGCCTGGGAGAGGTAGAACCCTGCTGCGGGCAGGTCAGGCTTCTCAGCCATTAACATACCGAGGTAAGTAATCAACTCGGAGCCGAGCACGGCATGCTTGTTGCCGATGGTCATCAACATCTCTTCAAGGGCTTTTTCCCGCTCTTCGCGGGAGTTCTCCCTCTCAAGCAGGTAAACAACCGCCTTACGCACCACCTCGAGGTCTGCGGATTGATCGACGTATTCGAGCAACAAGCCTCGCACGAGTTCTGAATTGTCGTTCCGGGCATCCCGACAGGCCAGCTCAATCAGCGTCGGGCGGACGTAGTCAGCACCGCTGTCCAACTCCAGGGCCGCCTTCAATAGCGTTATCGCCTGTACAATCTCGGCCGCACCGGCGCCCCCTAAGCCGGCCAGCTCATAGGCCGTGTCGTGCAGCTTCTGGGCAATCAACGGTGAATTGAGCCGTCCCGGCACCGGCGCAGCAGCCCCCGAATCAGCCGGACCGAGCACACCGGATTCAAGTGCTGATTTCAGTTCATTATCGAAATTTGGGTCCTGAGCCCAAAGCGGCAACGAACACGCCATAAGCACCGAACACATCAGAAAAAAAACGACTTTGTGCATTTTTTTCTCCCAATAAAGCAGCCTGTGACAGCCCAAATGATACATATCGTTCTCCGTCCGCCACAGGCGGACGAAGAACCTGGCTTACGCAGCCCGGATGCTTTGCGCCTGCGGCGGACCTCAGGCGGATTCAGCATGACAGCTCATCAGAGCGCGTCTTACAGAGCAACAGAACGAAATTGTTTATTGACTATATTATATTTCGGGCAATTGCCATTTTCGGCTTTAGACATAATGAGAGCTTAACTTATGTATTCTCGCCGGTTTAGCACAGTGTTCCATAGTCACACCGGCATCCGATACGCGGTGTTGCCGCCAGGACTACGCCGCAGCGTATCAACCGAGCCGAACCTCCTGCACAAACCGAGAATAGCACTTCACTCAGGTCCTATAATATCACGCTCATCTTCTCGTACTGCTCGCCCATAAGTTTCATCGCACTTCCGCAGGCCCGCTTCAGCAACATCGGCGTGAACCCTGCCGATGAACGGCCCGCCAAAGACCGCCAGCCCCGTGTTTTCACCCGGCTCAGATGTAGCACTCTAATTTCAAATGACACCTGTACCGGGGATTGGTTCCCAGACAGCTCATACAGCAACCACTCCATCGAGCCTCAAGGCGTCGATTCTGTACTACAATCCTTCAACTTTTTGTTTTGTCTGCTTGGTTTTGCGCCAATACCGTCGTAACTGGTGCAACAGCAAGATGTTGCGGTTTGTTTTGAATTTTGAGTTTTGGTCATTTGGATTTGTTTCGGATTTCGGATTTAGTGCTTAGGATTTGGTTGCGGCTGAACGAAGCGATGCCGCGCCAAGCACTTGGCATGCTTGGCGCACTCAAAAGAGACCCACGCCGATGGTCTATTGGGTTTGGTGTTTGCCGCCTCCGAGCATAGAAAGCATCTTCACCCGCAGGAGTTTTGCCGCCACTATGTACGCAGCAGCAGCCGAGGGCACAATCGCAGCAAGTCTCAGGGCATCGAACGACCTGCCGACCGGCAAACTCCTCATTCCAACTATAACTGCAACGCCGGCCGCCGCCATACAAGCAGTCGCCGCAGCCGTCTTGGCGAAAGTAACGAATACGCCATTCAGTATCGCCGGTCCTAACCGTCCCCGGAGCACCACCACGAGGACCACCACCTGCAGATAAGAGCATATCGCCGTAGCGCAGGCGAGCCCGGCCTGTCCGAGATACCAGATAAGAATCAAATTCAGCACGAAGTTTGCAAAAACCGCGCCGAGCGCGCTTCGCATCGGCGTCGTTGAATCCTGCATTGAGTAGAACGCCCGTGCAAGAATGTGCTGAGAAAAGTACCCACACAGCCCCAGGGCGTAAAAACCGAGCGTTCGCACCACCATATCCGTGTCCTGCCTGGCAAATCTGCCGTGTTGAAACGCGGCTGAGATGAGCGGCCTGGCCACTATCATCAGCCCAACAGTTGCCGGAAGGGCCACAAAGACAGCCCCCCGTATTCCTTTCGATATGGTATTACGCAAAGCCTCGAAATCTCTCCTTGCGGCATCGGCGCTCATCACCGGGAAGATGGCCGTAGCCAGCGATATGCCAAGCACCCCTAAAGGCAACTGATACAGGCGCTGCGCATAATACAGGTGCGAGACCGAACCGCGCCACATCGGATAGTCAATCGCCATACCCCACAATTCAAAGAATCGCCCTTTTTCCGGCGACCCCGAAAACCACCACGCGATAAGGTCGTCGGCCAGCGTATTCATCTCCGTTACCGTCAGACCCAGCACCATCGGCCCCATCAGCAGAATTATTCTTTTGAAGGCCTCGGAGTGCACCTCCCAGGCAGGTCGAAGCGAAACGCCGCGGCGCCGAAGCGGCGGGACTTGTATCGCCAGCTCCAATATCCCGGCCACAAGGACGGCAACCGCCACCCAGAACAACTGAGCCCTCGCATCGACCTTCAACAACCATCCGGTCAGCAGTATCGACGCGATAATAATGATGTTCAGAATGATCGGCGCCACCGCGGGGCAGGCGAAGTGCCCATGGACGTTGAGCAGGCCGGCCAGTATCGCCACCAAACATACAAACAGCATAAAGGGCAGCATCACCGAGCTCAGGGACAGTATCAGGACGGTTTCGCTCGTGCGTGCAAAGGCCTTGTAATAGAGATAGATGCCGATCTCCCCAAGAACCACCAGGGCTGCCAGAATCACGAACATCGCCGTCACCACCGTATTGGCCAGCTCAGCCGCCTGCCGCCGGTCGTGATGAAGGGCTTCACTGTAAATGGGAATGAGCGACGCCGACGCCGCCCCTTCGCCGAACAGCCGTCTGCTGAGATTCGGAATCTTAAAGGCAATTATCCAGGCATCAAAGAGTTGATTTGCGCCGAAGAAGTGGCTGTAGGCCACGTCGCGAACCAGCCCGAATATCCTGCTCAGCGCGGTCAGCAGGGCAATTTGTCTAAAGCCGTGTATCATACTCCGTATATCGTACCGGATACGTATTCTTGCGTATTTTTTTCTTGTTGCGCGGCCCGGGAAATCCGCGACACTCCAAATCTCAAATGCAAATTCGACCTCCCTCCAAAGAATCGTCACCTGCTATTCAAACGGTTTGGGCGCCACGGTGAACGCCCTGCACCGCCCCACGTTATTGAGCAACCCCACTGAAATCATACTGACCAGCAGGCTTGAGCCCCCGTAGCTCACCAAAGGCAGCGTCAGCCCCGTTATGGGCATCAGGCCCATGGTCATGCTCACGTTGACGAGGACCTCCACGACGAACATCGCCACAATGCCGACGGCGAGCAATTTACCGAACGGATCGGTATTGTGCGCGGCGATTCTAAGGCCGCAGCCAAAAACGATAACATAGAGCCCGAGTAAGGTCAGGCACCCCCAGAAACCCCATTGATGGGCAATCGCGGCGAATATGAAGTCGTTTTCTCTCTCTTCCAGAAAGTCGTATTTCACAAAAGGTCCCCGCCTAAAACCGTACCCTTCGGCGCCGCCCGATGCAACGGCATACTTCGAGCGAATGAGTTGCCAGCCCCAGGTATTCTTCCACTTCTTTTCACTGAATTTCTCGCCGACAAGAACTTCGCCGAGCCAGGGGTGCTTCTCGGCCTTGTCGCGAACCCAGGAGCTTTGCAGCACAAGGCTGGCAATTCTAATCCGCTGATACGACTTCATATTGTGCCACAGCAGAGGACTCACCATAAGCGCCATAAGAACCACAATCAGAAAGTGCTTGACCTTGGCCCCTGCGACAAACAGCATCGTTATCAGAATCGGCATCATTAACATAACGGTGCCCAAATCCGGCTCAAGAAGGATCAGCACCATCGGCACGAGCGTTAGAACAAAAGGACCAATCAATGCCTTGAAGCTTCGGTAATTGCTGCGGTATCGCAGGTACCAGGCCAGCGCCAGAATATACACGACCTTGCAAAACTCCGACGGCTGTATCGACGGGAGGCCGGCGCCGAGTTTAATCCACCTGTGCGTACCTTTTATTGCCGGAGCGAAGGACAGCTCGACCACGTACCTGCTCACTAACAGCGCGCCCAAAAGCACCAATATCAGCGCGTATGCCCAGTAGCTGACGGCTCCAAGTCGTCGGTAGTTGAACAGATTTGCCGCCACAAAGCCCGCTGCCGCTACCGCAGCGAATACGAGCTGTGTCGTCCAGAGATTAGCCAAATCGTCCGCCTTGCCTGCCGCGCTGGCCTCGGCCGGATGCCCAACTGAGTAGATGGCCAGCACCCCCACTGCGACCAGCCCGAGCGCCGCGCCTGCGAGGCACAATCTGACAAACAGAAGCCGTCCTTTGAAGAAGTTGCGCATATCCGGCAAAATAACACACGGGCCAAAAACTGAAAGTGAAAAACTGCCCCGCAAACCGAGAAATCGAGGATTTCTGCATCCCACAATCAGCTTATTCCGCAGGCTGTCCCAAGATGTTTGGCGTGTTTTGGGACGTCTCTACCCAAATTATCCCACACTTCCCACGTCTCCCAGATTAACAGGGGCGAGTCAACTCCCTCCCGCTGGACCTAAGAGCGTTCGTTTTTGACCCAAGAAGGCCGTTTTTTTCTCGGATTAAGCATTTTCCCGTTCAATTTGCATGCAAAATGGGAGAAATTGCGGGGCGCAGCCCCCCGGCAGAGCCAGCCCCGGCGTGCCGTCCGGGCGGCATTCCGGGCCGGGCGGGCGGGGTGATACCGGAAAAATGGTTGCCGAGAAAAAATTTTAACTATTTTTACATTTTTTACTTGAAACGTCCGGGGAATCTATGGTAATATACAGTTAATCTTCACCAACAAAGAACCTGTGCATGTAGTTAGGCACACATTTCTCGCCGTTAGGCGAAGAAAGGAGGAGATTTGGGAAGAGACGACAAGTAAGTCCGACCACTCCCGCTGGGGTCGGAGCGCTCTGTCCAAATGTCTGAAGACCAATTCAGAAAGCTTGGATGTGCGTGCCTGAAAGGCAGTGTTAGAGGCGGGAAAACCAAGATGTTGCAGAGTGTGTTGCTCTGCGAAGAAGAGAAAGGAGTTGTACAATGAGAACGATGATTTTAGCCCTTGCAGTTGTTTTGCTTGCGGCACCGACCTGGGCAGGCGTCACGATCACTCTGACCGACCTCGGTGACAACGAGATCGCAATTGGCTACAATGCCACGAGCGAGGCGGAGTTGGTCAGGGCATTCGCCCTGGACGTCAATGTCGCCGACGGCAACATTGTTGACATCAGCGGTTACGCCGTTGGGGACAACAATTACGGCTACGGCATCTTTCCGGGTAATTTCAGCCTCTACATCACGGTACTTCCAAACGGTACGGTGGATAGCTGGGACGACCCGAATTACACGCCCGTAGCCCCCGCGGACGATCCTGGCGCGCTTGGCGGTCTCGGCACCGATGGCATCACCATCGAGATGGGATCGCTGTACGACGGCAATGCGCCCGCGAAGACCGGCGTGCTTTGTACGGTCACCGTCAGCGAAAGCACAACCAGGTTGTGCGTCAATGGCAATGCCATTCGCGGCAACATCGTGATGGAAGACGCAGCCGAAGTGGTTCCGGTCCAGGCATGTATCGACCTGGTTGTTATTGAGCCGGACTGCTTCCCCAACACCGATGCAGCGAGGTATGCTGATTGGGTGGCGTATGGCAAGCCGGACTGTTGGTGCAACTCGGCCGCTATAATAGGCCGACCACCGACCCAGTTGGGTGACTACCAGTGCGATGGCGACGCCGACGGTCTTACCGAAGGCACAATTACCAAGTACAGGGTCTCTCTGAAAGACCTGAACATGATAATCGCCGACTGGAAGAAGAAGATGGGTGCCGCTGGTCTTAAACCTTGTGCTGACATCGACCACAAGCCAGAAGGCACAATCACGAAGTACAGGGTGTCTTTGAACGACCTGAACATTCTTATTCTCAACTGGAAAAAGAAAGACACTGCTCTTCCGGGCAACTGTCCCAGGTGATAGTTTTGCCAACTTAGTTTTTTGCTGAATGGGATATCGAATGCCTATTAGTTGTAACATTCGAATTGTTAGGTTCTTTGGAAGGAGAACGATGATGAAGAATATATTGATTGTGTTTACTGTTTTAGCGATTGCTTCTGTAGCGAACGCGGGATTGACGATATCGGTAGACGGTATCAACAATCCGCCTGATTCTGAGATTAAACTGAAGCCGAGTGAGACTGTGGTTATTGACATCCACGCCACCCAGACAATTTTGGGGTGGCTGCTCATTCAGGGCCCTGGCGCAATCGACGCAAGTGCCCCGACTGATCTCTGGGAGCAAAGCGGCGCAAAGAACATGCCCGCCGACGAGCTGCTTCCTACCATAGAGGCTCTGGTGGATCTCGGATATCCTGGAGTTGTGGATATCATTGTGACCGACGTGGTGGATGCCTCCGAACCGTTCACGCTTCCTAATGGCCGCGTGATTAATGGACTTCTGTTCCATTGCACCGACTTAGGGGAAGTAGTCCTCACTCTGATGGACCTCGACCTGAATGTTTTTGACACACAGGTGATACATCAGATTCCTGAGCCAATTACATTCTCGTTGCTGGGTCTGGGCGGTCTGTTTCTGCGTCGTCGCAAATAAGAAGTCGCTGAACTCAGATTGACAACGTAGGACAAGCGAGGCAGGTAAAACCTGCCTCGCTTTTTTATTTGCAGATTTGTGCTTTGCCGGCTAAAATCGGGCTTGTTTCTTGGACGAAAGACAGACTACGGAGATGACACCAATGAAGCCAAAGGCTGCAATTACTCTTGTATTAACGTGGATGCTCTTGTCAACTTTCGGCTGCACCGGCTGCTCGACCGGGCGCCCCGTGACCAAGACCCCCTTGCCGCCAGACATCGCCGGAGCCTGGAAGGCAAGGGAGAACGTCTGGAAGATAGTCCTCAGTCCCGACGGGGTGGTTTCTTCAGCACTCATTCCAATGGGTGAGGTTGAAGTCAAACCAAACAAGACAACCAGGGCCGAGATGAAGGACGGACAATTCAGCACCTTCAGAGCCGGGGATTGCATCGTCGAATACTCGCCCGACACGAGGGAGCTTTTCGTAAGCGTGGAGATGAAGAAGATTCACGTTGTGTATGCGGACAACGTGGTCAATGGCAACAGTCTGGACAGATTCATTGGCCCGGTCTCGGAGGACGGCAAAGTATGGACGGCTGACTGGATAGGCGTATTCGATTACGGACCTCGCTTCCCTCAGGAACCGAACGACATATATGCCGAGCCGGTGGTATTCGATAAGATTGAGAATTGATGGGGGAGGCAACGCTCCTGCTCAGTAGTCGAAATAGCGAGTCGCACGTTTATCGGCGCCCGGCCAGTCGAGTTTTATCGTCTTTGTCGCCGGCTGATACACCCAGCCAAATCCACCGGTCGGGTCTCCAGGAAAAGCCTCGCTGTTGCCTATCATCCTGATATCCTGCCGTGTGTTGAAGGGATTCTCAGGCATCTCGGACAGATAGCGTCCTTCGACAATGACCTGCCTGTTGAAATGTGAATCGCCCGGCGCAGTCCCCGGATCATCGTCTTCGTACCCCGGCGGAACGCCGCCGTGCCGCGCGGCATATAGCTCAATCGCGCCTCGAAGCAGGCGCAGTGAGTCTTTGGCAACGGCTTCCTTGGCCTGCACAGAGTGCTCCTGGAACTGGGGCACAACTATAGCTGCAAGGATTCCCAGGACAGCCACCACTATCATCAGCTCGACAAGTGAGAATGCCCTTTTCATTTGTCCTCACGTCTGCACGGCCACCGCTACCGGCAGGCACACAGCCAATGCGCAGAAAACGGCCGCACCTTCTCTTATCGGCCTTCGTAATCCACTGCTTGAGCTCGGACCTGTGTTATAGGGCACTTCCTGGGCAGGCGGGCGGGGACTTCACCGGGTAAAGACCGTGGGCAGCCAATACGAGAGAGGCTTGACTGCGATACACCGAACCTTGCGACTTTATCAGCAAATCATCCATTATTCGGACAGGTGCTTAGCCCAACTTCCGCAGTTTGATGAAAAGAAAAAATTTTTGGTGCCCTGCCGCCGAGATAACCATAGTTTTTGACGCAGTGTTCAAGGAAGAAGGCGAGCCGCCAGGCCAAAACCCGTTGTAGTGAAGACCTACCCGGTTGCCTGCCCATTGTCACGGCCTACAATTAGGCCA